>Ga0114129_10012532_pt1 | contig 12074 bp, 12 predicted proteins | sample RhiMetdeltSRZDD1_FD_80071 | JGI IMG/M metagenome (GOLD analysis project Ga0114129, IMG submission 80071) | Populus rhizosphere microbial communities from Tennessee, USA - Rhizosphere MetaG P. deltoides SRZDD1 (version 2) (version 2) | ecosystem: Host-associated > Plants > Roots > Rhizosphere >... | reverse complement strand
TGGGCGGCGTCATCGCGCTCCGCTACGCCGGCATCTACCCGCGCACCGTCGCCCGCCTGATCGCCATCGAAGGCCTGGGGCCGCCGCCGGCGGTGCTGGCCGAGTACCGCAAGAAACCCATCGCCGAGCGCATGGACGAGTGGATCCGCGAGCAGCGCATGCTGTCGGGTCGACTGCCCCGCCGCTACGCCTCCATCGAGGACGCGTTCAAGCGCATGCAGGAAGAGAACCCGCACCTGACCGCGGAGCAGGCCCGCCACCTGACCGAGCACGGGGTCAACCAGAACGAGGACGGGACGTACTCCTGGAAGTTCGACAACTACGTGCGCGCGTTCCCGCCCTACGACATGTCGGGCCCGGACGTGAAGGAGCTGTGGGGCCGCATCGGCTGCTCCACGCTGCTGCTCTACGGCAAGGAGAGTCGCTGGGCCGGTGATCCCGTCGCCGACGGGCGCGCCGCGCTCTTCCGGAATGCCCGCGTCGTCGGGGTCGAGGGTGCCGGCCACTGGCTGCACCACGACCGGCTGGACGAGTTCCTCCGGATCGTGCGGGAATTCCTCCGGGCACGATGACCGTGCTCGATACGGACGAGCTCAAGCGGCACCTCGGCCGAACGCAGACGGCCACCGACGTGCTGTCCCCCGGCCCCGCCAACCTGCTGCGGCTGGCATTCGGGCGTCCGGGGCCCGAGTTGAAGGAGGGCGACCCGCTGCCGCCGGCGTGGCTGGCGCTCTACTTCCTGCCCCGTTATGGACCCGACGAGCTGCGTCCCGACGGCAGTCCCCGCGACGCCGGCGTGGTGCCGCCGATGCCGATGCCACGCCGCATGTTCGCCGGTGAGCGCGTCACCTTCCACCGCCCGCTGCACCTCGGCGACGCCGTGCGCCGGGAGACCACGCTGGCCGACATCGCGCTCAAGACGGGCAGTACCGGCACGCTGGTCTTCGCCACCGTCGTCAACCGGGTGTTCGGCCCCGGCGGCCTGGCGGTGGAGGACGAGCGGCGCACGGTGTTCCGCGAGGAGGTGAAGGCCGGCGAGCGCAACCAGGCGCCGCGTCGCGAGCCGGCGCCGACCGAGGTGCCGTGGCGCCGGCGCGTCGCGCCCGATCCGGTGCTCCTGTTCCGCTTCTCCGCGCTGACGTTCAACAGCCACCGGATTCACTACGATCTGCGGTGGGCGACCGAGACCGAGGGCTACCCCGGCCTGGTCGTGCACGGCCCGCTGACGACGACGCTGCTGATCGACTTCGCGCGCGACTCCAGCCCGGGGCGCACCATCCGCGGGTACGCCACCCAGGCGCGGGCCCCCCTGTTCGACGTCGCGCCGTTCGAGCTGCGTGGCCGCCCGACCGCCGACAGCCGCGGCGCCGAACTGTGGGCGGTGACCCCCGACGGCACGATCGCCATGAGCGCGGAGGTGGAGCTTGCTGCGTGACGTCCCCGCCGGCGGCTACCGCTTCCTGCCCGGCATCCCGGCCTTCTCGTCCGGCGTCGTCGCCATGCCAGGCTGGGAGATCGTCCACGTGACGCTGGCCGCGCCGGCGCCGTGGCGCGAGGGGTTCGCCCGCATCGACGACCATCTGACGCAGGCCGGCCGCCCGCGTCAAGCGCTGTGCGGGATCATGCTGCGCAGCCCGGCGCCGTTCACCTTCGACGGCTTCGACGGGTTCAACCAGGGATACCGCGAGGTCCTCGAGGAGTGGAAGATCCTCGTGGACGGCGACAACCCGATTCCCCGCACCAACGTGGCCCCGGTGGTCGGCGCGCCGGGCGAGCCGGTTCTCTACGCGTTCGACTACACCGTGGCCGGCGCGACGCCGGCTCCGACGTTCGTGGTGGCCGGCGCCGGCGAGGTCCGCGACCGCGCGCGCGGCCGCCAGGGCATCGTGCGCGTGGACGAGAGCTCACCGGACGCCATGCGCGAGAAGGCGCGCTTCGTGCTGACCGTCATGCAGGAGCGCCTGCGCGCTCTCGGCGGCACCTGGGAGCGCGTGACGACCATCGACGTGTACTCGGCGCACCCGATCCACGGGATCGTCGAGGACGAGATCTTTCGGGCGGCAGGCCCGGCCGCCATCCACGGCGTGCACTGGTACCCGAGCCGGCCGCCGATCCAGGGCCTGGAGTTCGAGATGGACATGCGCGGCGTGGCCCGCGAGATCCGCGTATGAGCGAAACGGCGCCCGAGCAGCCGACGGCGAGGGCCGCGTGCGGCCGCCGCGCCGTGCTCACCCTCGCGCTCGGCGCGGGCCTCGCCGTGCCGGCCCGTCGCCTCGGGGCCCAGGCGCCCGACCCGCGCAAGCAACGTCCGCAGGCGAACGACCGGTTCGTGTTCGCCGACGGGCCTCGCAAGGGGCAGGTCATCAAGCTCGCCGATCTGCCGTCGGGCAGCCGGCCGGTGGCCGCCTATCCGGTGGACGCCGCCAGCGGCGCCGTGCGCGACGACACGCGTCTCAACCAGGTCTTGCTGGTGCGCCTCGACCCGGCCAGCCTCGCCGGCGACACCCGCGCGCGCGCCGCCGAGGGTGTCGTCGCCTACTCGGCGGTGTGCACGCACACCGGCTGCGATGCCTGGGAGTGGCGGCCGGCCGCCGCCGGCACGATCAAGTGCTCGTGTCACTTCTCGGAGTTCGAGCTGAACGACGGCGCCCGCGTGGTGAACGGTCCGGCTCCGCGACGGCTGCCGGCCCTGCCACTGAAGATCGTGGACGGGACGCCGGTGGTGGCGGGCGGCTTCGTCGGCCGCCCGGGCTTCGAGTCCGGAGGGGGGTGAGATCCGGCGCGGCGTCACGCAACTCGTCCGACACCAACACGAGGGGGAGCGACCATGAGCTCGGTACGAAGGTTGGCCATCGTCGGCGCGGCCGCGCTGGCCGCGCTCGGTCCCACGATGCTGTGGGCCCAGAGCGCGGTGAGCTACAAGGCCGTGACCGAGCAACGCCTGCTGAACCCGGAGCCTCAGAACTGGCTGATGTACCGCGGCAACTACAGCGGCTGGGGTTACAGCCCGCTCGACCAGATCACGCCCGCCAACGTGAAGAAGCTGGTGCCGGTGTGGACCTTCTCCACCGGCGTGGTCGAGGGTCACCAGTCCCCACCGATCGTCAACGACGGGGTGATGTTCGTGACCACGCCCCAGCAGCAGGTCTTCGCGCTGAACGCCAAGACCGGCGACCTGATCTGGCGCTACAAGAAGGAGCTGCCCGAGGATCTGCTTCAGCTGCATCCCACCAATCGCGGCGTGGCGCTGCTCGGGGACCGGGTCTACATCGCCACCGTCGACGCGCACCTCGTCGCCCTCGACGCCAAGAGCGGCAAGGTCGTGTGGGACACGACGGTCGACGACTACAAGAACGGCTACTACTTCACGCTGGCGCCGCTCATCGCCAAGGGCAAGGTCATGGTGGGGACGTCGGGCGGTGAGCTCGGCATCCGCGGGTACATCGCCGCCTTCGACGCGGGGGACGGCAAGCCGGCGTGGAAGACCTACACGATCCCCGGCCCCGGCGAGCCAGGTCACGATTCCTGGCAGGGTGACGCATGGAAGACCGGGGGCGTGTCGGTGTGGCTGACGGCGCACTACGACCCTCAGCTCAATCTGAGCTTCTGGGGCACCGGCAACGCCGCCCCCTGGCCCGGCGACATGCATCCCGGCGACAACCTCTACGCGACGTCGGTGCTGGCGCTCGACGTCGACACCGGAAAGATCCGCGGGTATCACCAGTACCACTGGAACGATTCCTGGGACTGGGACGAGGTCTCCACACCGCTGCTGATCGACTTCCAGAAGGACGGGCGCACGGTCAAGGGCCTGGTGCACCCCGGCCGCAACGGCTACCTGTGGCGGCTCGAGCGCCGCGCCGACGGCATCAAGTTCGTCGACGCGAAACCGTTCGTGACGCAGGAGGTCTTCACCAAGATCGATCCGGTGACCGGACGGCCGAGCTACGACCCCGAGCGCAAGCCGCGGGCGGGCGCCTCCGTCACGTTCTGCCCGGGGCTGTGGGGCGGCAAGGACTGGACGCCGGCCGGCTACAACCCCAAGACGAACTACCTCTACATCCCGGCCAACGAGAACCTCTGCAGCACGCTGGTCGGCCAGGCGGGGCCCTACGAGCCCGGCAAGCTGTACCTCGGCATCGACCGGCCGAAGACCAGCATGAGCTGGCGCCAGGGGGCGACCCACATCGGCGAGCTGCAGGCCTGGGACATGGCCAGCGGTCAGAAGGTGTGGACCCACAAGTTCACGCACCAGAACTGGGGTCCGATCCTCACGACGGGCGGCGGCCTGGTGTTCCTCGGCGGGACCAACGATCGCAACTTCTGGGCGTTCGACGCCAAGACGGGCGCCAAGCTCTGGCAGTTCAGGACCAACTCGGGCATCACCGGCGTGCCGACGTCGTTCTCGATCGACGGCGTGCAGTACATCGCCGTGCAGTCCGGCTGGGGCGTCGACGCCCAGCGCATGCAGGCACGACTCGACACCTTCCTCGGCACCAAGACCGAGGTTCCCCAGGGCGGCGTGGTGTGGGTCTTCGCCCTGCGCGACTGAACTGATCGCGCTCGCGGGCCAGCCGGGCTCCACGCGGCTGGCCCGCGCTCTCTTCGATTCGTCCGCTCAGGGACGGACGCCGGGTGCCTCGAACGTCATGCCGCGCGCGCGCCACATCAGGTACAGCTCGAGGTCGACCAGCTCGGGCGCGCCGTAGTCGTAGGCCTCGGCTCGCATCCCGACCAGGCAATTGCGCAGGCGCCGCTGGAGCGAGCCCACGCTCTGCCATTCCAGCCGGTAGATCGGGTAGCCGGTCGGATGCGCCTGCGGGATGACGTTGCCGGCGAGCTGGCGGCCCCAGTGATCGTCGTGACACTGGCTGCAGGCCAGGTTCAGCTGGCCCTGGCGCCGCTGGAACGTGGCGCGCCCGGCGTCGAGAAACGGCTGCGTCCGGCCGTCGACGGGCATGTCGATCGGCAGACCGCGTGACTGCCGCGCCACGAAGACGGTCAGCGCCAGCAGGTCACGGCTCTCCCAGGCGAGGGCCGGCGCCTGCTGCCGGTCGACGCGGCAGGCATTGATGCGTTGCTCGAGGCTCACCGGGCGTCCCCGCGCGGCGTCGAAGACCGGATGGCGGGCCGCCGCGCCCTTCATGCTGGTCCGGGCATCGCCGTGGCAGTCCGCACAGGCGCGCCCGGCCTCGCCGACCTTTCGCTGCCACAGCGCGGCGCCCTCGAGGACCCACAGCGTCGCGGGGTTGGCCGTCTCGTCGTCCTGCATCGCGCGGGTCTCGCGGCTCATGAAGTCGTAGCCCGAGCGCCGCTCGGCCGGTGGAATCTCGCCGGCGAGCACCGAGGCCGCCACGACGATCGCGCCCACCGCGGCGGCGAGAGCCCGCACTTACTCGACGGCGATCGCGGCCGACTCCGTGACCGAGAAGCCGTTGTCGCCGGTCCACTGGAACGTCAGGGTGCCGCTTTCGGTGGCGATCGTGGGAAAGACGATGAACGGGTTGGCGGCGATGGCGGGATGCAGCTCGGCGCGGAAGATCTCGACGCCGTTGTAGCTGCACACGAACAGCCGGACGATGTCGCGTGGGATCCGCGCGCCCAGCTGGGTCCGTCGATAGCCGGTCTCCATCGGGTGGGACACCAGGGTCTTGATCTCGATGATCTCCCCCCGCCGCGCCCGCGCCGGCACGCTAATCAGCGCGTTTGCCATCACGCCTCCTCGAGACAGGCGGCGAGCGTGACGACGACGTTGACGGTGGCCGACCAGAAGGAGCTGTCGCTGAGCTCGGCGATGGCGACCACGGCCTGGGTGTCGGCCAGACGGACGCGCGTGCTCACGCTGGCGCGTCCCGCCCGGGGGCCGAAGCGGAAGCCGACGACGTCGGGCTGCGGGTTCTTCTCGGTGAACACGTGGATCGCCCGCACATGATCGGCCTCGGTCATGGCGCTCTCCACGCTGACCGCCAGCGGCACCGTGTTGCCATTCTCGACGAGAGGCGGCAGCTCGAGCTTGACCCGTCCGGGGCTGACCTTCGCGGTGCCGACCACCTTGCGGATGGCCTCCTGCATGGCCGCCGGCGTCGCCTCCGCGGGCCGGACGACGAGCCCGAGCAGCCCGAGGCCGGCGGCGCCACCGGCCGCCCACAAGAACTCCCGACGAGACGCGGGCTGCATTCCGCTCACTCCTTCAGCGTGGTCAAGAAGGCCACGACGTCCTCGATCTGCTCGGCGCTCAGGACGGGCTTGCCGCGCCAGGCCGGCGCCACCCGCACCAGGCCCTCGGTTCGATAATACGCCGGCATAATCGTGGACGGGTTGACTCGGCCGGGATCGACTATGCGCAGGCGCAGCTGCCCCTCGGACCACCGGCGGCCGGCCCCCCTGAGATCGGGCGCGAGATTGCCCTGGAAGCGCTCCTCCGGGAAGGGGCCGCTGTGGCAGAGCAGGCACAGTCCGACCTGACGGTTGACGACGATGGCCCGGCCTCGCTCGGCGTCGCCCTTGACGCCGGTGAGCGACGGCAGCGCGTCCTCGGCCTGCGCGACACTCGCGACGCAGCAGGCGGCGACGATCGCCGCCGCCAATCTCACCCGAAGACCTCGGTGGTGATCGTGCGGAACCAGGCCTCGGCCAGTACGGCCTCGGCCGCCCGGGTCGCGCGCGGCGCCTCCGCCGGGCTGACGCCGCCCGAGCCGGGCACGTCGGCGAGCTGTCCACCCGAGGGCTGGTAGACGCCGGCCACCGAGATGCCGTAGTCGGGGGCGACCAGGCTGTAGCACGTGTTGATCAGCTTCGTCGCCGACGGCGCCGCGCCGGTGAGAAGGCGCACCACGACCGCCGCGCACGTCTTGGCCTGCGAGTTGGCGGCGAAGGCCGACTTCGGCATCGCCCCCGCGATGGCCGCGTCCCCGATGACGTGGATGCCGGGCTGAAGTTTCGACTCGAACGTTACGGGATCGATCGGGCACCAGCCCGTGCGGTCGGCGACACCGGCCACCTCCGCGATGCGGCCCGCCTTCTGGGGCGGGATCACGTTGGCGACGGCCGGCTTGTGCTGGCCGAAGTCGGTCACCAGCGTGCGCGTCGCCGCGTCGACCGAGACGACCTGGCCACCCTTCGACAGCGGAACCCACTCGAGCAGGCCCGGATAGAGCTCGGTCCACGCCTGCTGGAACAGTCGCTGCTTGGAGAACGTGTCCTTGGCGTCGAGGATGATCAGCTTCGACTTCGGTTTCTTCGTCTTGAGGTAGTGCGCGACGAGGCTCGCCCGTTCGTAGGGCCCGGGGGGGCAGCGAAACGGATTGGCCGGCGCCACGATGACCACCAGGCCGCCGTCCGCCATGGCCTCGAGCTGGCGGCGCAGCAAGAGCGTCTGCTCGCCCGCCTTCCAGGCGTGCGGCAGCTGCGCGGCCGCTGCCTCGTCGTAGCCCGTCAGTGCGCCCCAGCGGATGTCGATACCAGGCGCCAGCACCAGCCGGTCGTACGGCAGGCGGGCGCCGTCGGCCAGGGTGACCGACCGCGCCTGGGCGTCGACGGCGGTGGCCGTCGTCCGGGCGATGGTGATGCCGTCGGCGGCGACCCGATCGTAGGTGAACTGCTGGGCGGGCAGCTCGCGCAGTCCGGCGATCACCGCGTTGCTGAACGGGCACGCGGTGAACGTCGTGTTCGGCTCGACCAGCGTCACCACCACGCGGGGGTCGGCCTGCCGGAGCGCGCGCGCGCAGCTGGCGCCGGCGAACCCGCCGCCCACCACGACGACGCGCGGGGTGGCGCCCTGCCCGCGGGCGGGACGCGGGGCCAGGGCCGAGGCCGCCGCGGCGACGCCGACTCGCAGGAACGCACGGCGGTGGATCCTCATTTCTGACTCGCGTACCAGGCGGCGATGGCCTGGATCTCGTCGTCGGTGAACCCCTTGGCGATTCGGTCCATGACGGTGCCGGCGCGCTGCCCCGAGCGGAACTCCTGCATCGCGCGCACGATCGCCGCCCGATCGTGGCCGTTCAGGCGTGGCACCGGCGACGTCACCCGCGCGGAGATTGGATGACAGCCGGAGCACGACGCTGCGCCGGCCGGCGGCTCCGCCGACGCCACGAGGGCCGCCGCGATCGAGCCGAGCCCGACCGCGGCGGCGACGACCACCCGCATGGCCTACACCATCTGGATGTTGTGGTTCTTCAGGGGGAACGTGCGGATCCGCTTGCCGGTCGCGGCGAAGTACGCGTTCAGGACCGCCGGCGCCGCCACGCAGATCGTCGGCTCACCGACTCCGCCCCAGAAGCCGCCCGACGGCATGATGATCGTCTCGACCTTCGGCATCTGCGCGACCCGCATCGAGGGGTAGTCGCCGAAGTTCGTCTGCTCGATGCGGCCGTCCTTGACCGTGCACTCCTGCATGAAGAGCGCGGACAGGCCGTAGACGAAGGAGCCGGCGACCTGGCGCTCGATCTGCGCCGGATTCACCGCGTACCCGGGATCGGTCGCACACACGATGCGCCGCACCTTGACCTTGTCGCCGCCGCTGACGGAGATCTCGGCGCAGGCCGCCACGTAGCTGCCGAACGCCATCATCTGGGCCAGGCCGCGGTACACGCCCTGGGGCGCCGGCTTGCCCCAGCCCGCCCGGTCGGCGACGGCGTTCAGCACGGCGAGGTGCTTGGGATGCTTGGTCATGAGCTTGCGGCGGAACTCGAGCGGGTCCTGGCCGGCGGCGTGGGCCAGCTCGTCCAGGAAGCACTCCAGGAAGATCGCGTTCTGGTTGATGTTCACGCCGCGCCAGAAGCCGGGCGGCACGTGCGTGTTGCGCATCGCGTGGTCGATGAGCAGGTTGGGAACGCTGTAGCCGATCGCGAAGTCGCCGCTGGGGTCGAGGCCCTGGAAGGCGAGGTTGTCACGGCCATCTTGGAGGTTTTGAGGGAACACCGCCGCGATGATCGACTGCCCGGACAGGCGCAGGTGCAGGCCGGTCAGGTTTCCGCTGGCGTCCAGGGCGCCGACGAGCTTGGACTGCATGACCGGGTGATACCGGCCGTGGGCCATGTCTTCCTCGCGTGTCCACAGCAGCTTCACGGGCGTGCCGGGGACCTGCTTGGCGATCAGGACGGCCTGGGTCACGTAGTCGTGGAACGCGCCGCGCCGCCCGAAGCCGCCGCCGAGGTGGATCTTGTAGACGTCGCACTTGTCGGCGGGCAGTCCGGAGGCGGCCGTGAGCGCCGCGAACGCGGCCTCGCCGTTCTGCGTCGGCACCCAGACCTCGCAGCGATCCGGGGTGTACTTGGCCGTCGCGTTCATCGGCTCCATCGGCGCGTGGTTCTGAAATGGGTAGGCGTACACCGCCTCGACCTTCTTTGCCGCGCCGGCGATGGCGGCCTTGACGTCGCCGTTCTGGTTGCGCACGAAGGCCTGGTCGGCGTCGAGACCGGCCTTGAGGATCTCGGCGATCGACGCGCTCGACACCTGGGCGTTCGGGCCCTCGTCCCAGACGATGGGCAGGGCGTCGAGCGCCGTCTTGGCCTGCCACCACGTGTCGGCCACCACGGCGACGGCGGAATCGCCGACCGGCACCACGTGGCGGACCCCCGGCATGCTCGTCACCTTGGCCGCCTCGAAGCTCTTCACCTTGCCGCCGAACACCGGACAGTCCTTGATGGCCGCGTTGAGCATCCCGGGCAGCTTCAGATCGAAGCCGTAGACCTGGGCCCCCGTCACCTTGGGCAGCGTGTCGAGCCGCTTGATCGACTTGCCGATCAGCTTCCAGTCCTTGGGGTCCTTGAGCGGGACCTCGGCCGGCGGCGTCAGCTTGGCGGCGGCCTCGGCGACCTTGCCGTAGGTGATCGTGCGGCCGCTCGGCTTGTGCGTGATCACGCTGTTGGCGGCGCTGCACTCCGAGGCCGGGACTTTCCAGCCATCGGCGGCGGCCTGGACCAGCATCATGCGAGCGGTGGCGCCGCCCTTGCGGACGTACTCGTTCGACTCGCGGATGCCCCGGCTGCCGCCGGTGGAGAAGTTCCCCCACACGCGCTTGCGCTTGACGCTCTCACCGGGCGTCGGGTACTCCGTCGTCACCTTCGACCAGTCGCACTCGAGCTCCTCGGCCACCATCTGGGCCAGGCCGGTCAGCGTGCCCTGTCCCATCTCCGAGCGCGCGATGCGGATGACCACGGTGTCGTCCGGGCGGATGACCACCCAGGCGGTGATCTCGGGCGAGCCGTCCTGTGCGCGGACGACGCTGGCGCCGAACGGGATCTTCAGGCCGAGGGCCAGGCCGCCGGTGGCGGCGGCAGTGCCGATGAGGAAGGAGCGGCGATCGAGCGTGAGACGGTCGGTGATCATGACCTCTCCCCCCTATGCCTTCGCCGCGGCGTGAATGGCCTCGCGCACCTGCTGGAAGGTCCCGCAGCGGCAGATGTTCGTGATCGACGCGTCGATGTCGGCGTCCGTCGGCCGGGGCTTGTCCTTCAGCAGCGCGGCCACCGCCATGATCATGCCCGTCTGGCAGTAACCGCACTGCGGCACCTCGTGGTCGACCCAGGCTTTCTGCACCTTGTGCAGGACCCCGTTGGTGGCCAGGCCCTCGATGGTGGTGATGCGTTTACCGACCGCCGCGCTGACCGGCATCACGCAGGAGCGGACGGCCTTGCCGTCGACGTGCACGGTGCACGCCCCGCACTGCGCGATCCCGCAGCCATACTTGGTGCCCGTGAGGCCAACCTGCTCTCGGATGGCCCACAGCAGAGGCGTGCTTGGCGAGACGTCGACTTCGCTCGTTTTGCCGTTGATCGTCAGGCGTGCCATGGAGGTCCTCCCGGGAAAGCAGTGCGAAGAATATCCGCCACCACGCTCCCGAAGGCAAGGAGCTTGATCGCGGCGCCCTCGGCGACGGTCGTGCCGTTCCCCCTCATCCCAGGAAGTCCCGGCACAGGCTTTCCCACATCAGCGCCGAGAGCTTGAGGCTCTCGGTGTCCACCCGCTCGTTGTTGCCGTGGAACATCACCGGGTACTCGGTGTACGGGATCCGCAGCGAGTGCAGGCCGAAGCCGTAGGCCGGAATGCCCTTCCACCGGAAGAACTTGGCGTCGGTGCCCCCGGTGGTGATGGCGGGGACGACCCGGCTGTCAGGCATCATCCGCGTGGCCACCCGGACGATCGCGGCCATGAGCGGCGTGTCGGTCGGCGACACGCTGCCACCGCGCCTGCGGGCGGCCGGCGTCTCGATCGTCACGCGCGAGGCCAGGTCGCCGAGGGCCTCTCGGATCATCGCCTCCACCTCGTGCGGCTCGACGCCGGGCAGCGAGCGGATGTCGACGTCGAGGTCCACGCGGTCGGGGATGACGTTGATCTTGGTGCCGCCGTGGGCGATGTTGGGCGAGAACGTCGTGTGGGTGCAGGCGTGAGCCTCCCGGGCCAGCGCGAGGTTGTCGAGGTCGCAGATCGCGTCGTACACCCGGTCGGGATCGGTCAGCGCCTCGGTGAGCCCTGGCTCCAGCTGCAGCGACTCCACGTAGCCCCGCCAGGCGTCGAGGATGCGCGCCTTCGGCCGATACTCGGCCAGGCGCTGCACGACCTTGGCGGCGGTGACGAGCGCGTTGTCGGTCTTGAACGGGCGCGAGCCGTGCCCGGGCGTCCCCGCCACCACGAGGCGGCGCCAGTTGCCGCCCTTCTCGCCGACGGTCACCTTGAGCGTGTGGCCGGACTTGGTCGGGATCGGCACGCCGCCGCTCTCGGTGATGACGTAGTCGCAGGTGACGGCATCGGCGTGGTGCTCGACGAGGTGACCGGCCCCGAGGAAGCCGCCGGCCTCCTCGTCGGCCACCGCCAGGTAGATCAGCGTGCCGCGCGGGCGCCAGCCGCCGGCGGCCAGGCGCCGGGTGGCGACCGCCATCGTCGAGGTGAGGTTCAGCATGTCGATGGCACCCCGGCCCCACACGATGCCGTCCACCAGCTCGGCGGCGAAGGGGTCGCGCTGCCACCCCGATGGGTTCACGGGCACCACGTCGGTGTGGCCCATGAGCAGTAGCGTCGGCGCCTTGGGGTCGCGGCCCTCGATACGGGTGACGAGGCTGGTCCTTCCGGGC
>Ga0114129_10012528_pt1 | contig 12075 bp, 3 predicted proteins | sample RhiMetdeltSRZDD1_FD_80071 | JGI IMG/M metagenome (GOLD analysis project Ga0114129, IMG submission 80071) | Populus rhizosphere microbial communities from Tennessee, USA - Rhizosphere MetaG P. deltoides SRZDD1 (version 2) (version 2) | ecosystem: Host-associated > Plants > Roots > Rhizosphere >... | reverse complement strand
GAGCCGCAGACTCCTTCTCGCCCTCGCAGTCGCCCTCGGCTGCGCTCCTCTCGCTTTCCGCGGCCGTGTCCAGGCCGATGTCCGTAGTGCTCAATCTCTTACAGCGATTGTCGGCGCGCACGGCCTGACCCGCGACACCAACGGCGACGGTCTGGACGACGCCGTGGCGGCCCGCGTCATCGTACCGGCATCGCCCACGCTGGGCGATGCGGAGGCGGCCACGAACCTCGCGGCGCGCCTCGGTTACGACACGACCGGGCTGACGCTGCCCCTCGTCGTCCGCGACAGCGACGTGGCGCAGCCTGCCTCGATCGGCGTCCCGATCCTCGTGGGCCGCACGAATCGCTTCATCCAGTCGCTCGTCGACGCGAAGACAATCGACGTCGCGGGGCTCAAGCCCGGACAAGGCTTGATCGTCGCCGTCGCCTCGCCACTCGGGGGCGGCGACGGCCTCGCCGTGGTCGGAGGGGACGACGAGGGGACGGTGAATGCCGCCGTGGAGCTCGCCGCCCGCTTGCCGCGTGTGTGGGGCATGAACGGCATCACACTCCCGGCAGTCGAGGAACAGGCGCTGCGTCACGTCCGCGCGCACGGCGTGCAGGCCCGCGATGCCGCGGTGACGTCGATCCTGATCGACAGCGACAAGCGCGGCGTCGCGCGCATCGCCCTGCGCATCACGGTGCCCGAGGCCGACGGTCCGCGTGCGGCAAAGGTGTTCCAGGAGCTCGAGCTCGCGCATCGGCGTGGCCAGGAGCCGCGGACGCTCAATTTCACGAATGTGGCCGCGACGGCGATCGACATCGTGGCGGGCGCGAAGGCGATCGCGCACGCCACCGTCTCGCGCACCGGCCTCAATCAGCGCACGCTGACGCCGCCGATCGACCCCGACGAGCTCGCGGCCGATTCGCCCGGCGACCGCGGCCGGCCCGCCGACGCCGCGGCCGGCGGCGCTCCAGCGCGAACATTCGATCTGACGAATGCGCTGTCGATCGACGGCTGGTACGGCGACGCGTACACCGATCTGATTCCGGACCGCCTCGACACCACGATCGTGCTCGGTGGCGCGGCAGACTCGCTGCCGGCGGCGCATATCGCCGCCCGGCTCGGGCTGGAGACGACGGGCATCACGCTGCCGCTGACACGGATCGCGGACAAAGTGCGGACGCCCGAGCGCGAGTCGAGCCCCATCCTCGTCGGCCGCTCCAACACCCTGATCGAACGTCTCGTGAAGATTGGCAAAGCACGTCTCGACGACCTGCAGCCCGGCGAGGGCGCGGTGCAGGTTGTCCCGAGGGCGTTCGGCAACGCCACGGCGACGCTGGTGGCCGGTGCCGATGCCCCCGGCACCGACGCGGCCGCGATGTATCTCGCCCGCCGAGTGCCGTACGTGTGGGACAACGCGCGGGGCTCGATCTCGCTTGGCGACGTCGCGCTGCAGCTGAATCGTTTTCTGCAGGCGCGCACCGCCGCAGGGCAGGCGAGCCAGGTCGACACCGAGCTCGACGCGCTGGTCGCCGACGTCAAGGACAAGACGCTGGAGTCGATGGACGTGAAGCTGTTCGTCGAGCAGGCAGACCCGGCGCTCGACGCCTACGTCGCCGCGAAGCTGCAGCGCGCGGGCATCAAAGTGCCGGTGAAGGCGTCGAGTGTCGGCATCACCGATCCGGTCACCGTGTTCGACGACACGATGCAGGTGCCCTGGGAAGTCGACGAGTTCTGGCAGCGGTTCAAGAGCGACGTCCTGCCGAAGGTCAAGCCGGGATCCAAAGTCGATCTCGAGACGCGCCTGAGCGAATCGCCCGAAATCCGCCGTGGGCTGGTGGAGCAGGCGCGGGCGCAGCTGCAGACGGCGGGCGCAGCCGATCCCAAGGTTCGGGTGCTCTCTGCCTACAAGCAGGGTTATCTCTGGATGACCGAGCAGGTGATTCCCGAGCTGAAGGGGAAGAACGCGCGCGCCGTGAAGGTCAAGGTCGCCGAGTACCATCCCGACCTGTCGAAGAAATACAAGTTCTACATGGTGCCGAGCCGTTGGGTGCACGAGCTGTATCCCGTCGACGAGATGTTCCAGCGCGATCTGGGGATCGCGAAGGACGCGTTCACGATCGAGCTGGTCGACAATCCGAATGACATCTACACCGTAGAAGCCAGCGACGCGTCGGGCAAAGTCATCCTTCACACCACGTTCACCCCGAAGACGGTCGAACGCGAGTATCTCGACAAGTTCCCCGGCTGGTCGCGCGTGATCGTCACGACAGGATGGCTGTCGGCGTCGGTCGACGGCACGTCTGTCGTCGATCGGCGGATCGCGACCGATCCCGAGCGATTCTGGGATCACTATCAGTCGACGGTGTTGCCGCGCATCTACGACAACGTGATGAAGGTGACGGAGAATCGTCCGCTGCCCGACAAGCAGCCGTTCCACCGCGACCTCGACATCGAAGTCTGGATGAGCGAGCCCGATTTCAGGATTGGCGTCGACGAAGAGCTGGTGTCATCGCTCGAAGCACTGCACGAGGACCTCTATTTCGTGACGCTCGATTTCTTCGACGCGCTCGGCCGCACGACGACCAGGCGGCGGCTGGCCGCGCCGGGCAAGATCTTTCCAATCATTCACCCGGATCGGCCGGGGAAGGCGGGGGAGGTCCGGGTGCACTACGCGGGCAACGCGTCGACGAAGCCGAAGATCGAGATCTCGTACAAGGAAAAGGGTGTCGAGCGCCCGACGCGGCTGTCGCGCGATCTCGTGAAGATCGAAGCGTCGGCCGCCACGGTGGCTCGAGTCGTGGCCCGCGCGGATCGTGTGAGCGAGCTGTCGCTCGATGTGGAAGCCCGAGACGACCGCGAAGCCGCGCGGGCGATTGACGCGGTGGACGCGCTGACGCGCCTCCATGCCGCCGGCCTCTACCGCGACGCGCTGTCGTTCGACCACGTCGACCGTGTGGCGGTGAACGTCAGCGTCAAGGATGTCCGCGCGCGGCGCGTCATCAAGACGACTGGCGCATTCCCGCCGTCGCCCGTGCGAGCGTCTTCGACGGCTTCAGGCGTTGCGCAGGCCTTGAAGCCTGCCCCAGGAAAGCCGCTCGTCACCTGGGACCACATCATCAGCCCCGACGAAAGCGAAGCCATCGTCGGCCAGCTTGCCGCTTTCCCGGAGGTCAAGGCGTACAGGGCCGGCCGGTCGTATCGTGGCCGCGACATCTCGGTCCTCGAAATCACCAACGCGACGCCGAGCGAGCTGGTCTCGCTGGCGAAGCTGTCCGCGTACAAACCCACGCTGTTCATCACCGGTCGTCAGCACGCGAACGAAGTCTCGTCGACGAGCCATATCCTGAGGCTCGGTGAGCTGCTCGTCACGGACAAGAGCTACAAGGAGATCCTGAAGAAGGTGAACGTCGTGCTCCATCCGGTGGAGAACCCGGACGGCGCACAGATGGCCTACGATCTGCAGAAGCTGACGCCGACGCATATGCTGCACGCCGGGCGCTATAGCGCGCTGGGACAGGATGTTGCCTCGCTCGTCGGCCTGCCGGATCCACTCCTGCCGGAATCGCTCGTGCGCACGCGCGTGTGGCGCGACTGGTTGCCGGACATCTACCTGAATCCGCACGGCTATCCGTCGCACGAGTGGGTGCAGCCTTTCGCCGGGTACGTGCCGCCCGGGTTCAGGACGTATTTGTCGACGCGCGGCTGGTACACGACGATCGGCACGCTGCGCGATCCGCGCTATCCCAATCACTCCCAGGCGAGCGAGGCGGTCCGCGAGGCCATCGTCCGGGAGATCAACGCCAATCCGGACGTTCGCGCGATGGATCTCCGCCACCAGGCACGGTATCGAAAGTGGGCGTACGGGTTCGGACCGTACGTGTTCAACCAGGAGGTCTACAAGGACACGGCGATCTACTACAGCGATCCGGAGACCGGCGAGCCGAGCGGGAGCCGGCGATTCGGCGCCGGCCGTGGCGGCAATCCGGCGGGTGAAAGTGGCGCGGGCCCCGGCGGCGGCACCGGCCGCTTCTCGATGAACGCGTGGCCGCAGGTGACGTTCTTCAGCGGCGGCACTGAAGCGCCGGACGAAACTGCGCAGGGCGAATGGCTGAACCTTGTCGCCAAGGCCGGCTTCTCGTATCTGATGGCGAGCGTCAAGTACCTGCGCGACGGCCAGTACACGGTTCAACGCATGGAAGAAGACGCGACGCGCGACGCGGTGTCGCTGACAACGATTAGAATTCGCCCAGTGATGCCCGGGCATGCATCGCAACGGCCGACGGCGGCCACAACCGGCAAGTAGTTCGGCAGGAGGCTTTGATGCGCACGTGGTTCGTAGGATTGATGGCGATCGTGATCTGGATTCTCCTCGCGCCGTCTGCGCTCGCGCAGAACGCGCAGATTACCGGCCTGGTCAAGGACTCGAGCAACGCGATTATTCCCGGCGCCACCGTGACAGCACGCAACGTCGACACCGGGTTGACGCGTACGGGCGTGACTGAGGGATCCGGCGAATACCGGCTGCCCTCACTGCCGCCGGGCCGCTATTCGGTCGCGGTCGAGCTGAGCGGCTTCAGCACCGAGACCAGGCCGGACATCATTCTGATCATCGATCAGACGGCGATCCTCAACTTCACGCTCAAGCCCGCGGCGATTGCCGAAACCGTGACGGTCACTGGCGACTCGCCCATCGTGGACGTCACGCGATCGGACGTGTCGACGTCGGTGTCGACGCAGCAGATTCAGGATCTGCCGGTGGCGTCGCGCCGCTGGATCGATCTCGCGATGCTGACGCCCGGGACGTCGCAGGACAACATCCGCGGATTCTTCTACCGCGGCAACGTGAACGTCGGCGCCGGCGGCCGCGAGTACTCGAACGGATTCGTCGTCGACGGCGTGAACAACACCTGGGCCGAGATGGGCGAGCCTCGGCAGAACTTCGCGATGGACGCGATTCAGGAGTTCAAGGTCTCGACGTCGACCTACAAGGCCGAGTACGGGCTGGCGACCGGCGGCCTCGTCGCCGTCGTGACGAAGTCTGGCACCAATCAGTTCCACGGTTCCGGCCTGCTGTTCCTGCGCGACGCGTCAATCACCGCCAAGGAATTCTTCCAGACGACGAAGCCGGACTATCGGCGATATCAGTACGGCGGCACGATTGGCGGTCCGATCGTGAAGGACAAGACCCATTTCTTCTTCGCGTACGAAGGGACGAAGGAGAAGCAGTTCCTGACCGTGAACGCGAAAGGACTCTGGCCGCAGTACGAGGGCACGTTCCTGAGCGATCAGACGCGCTGGACCTACAACGCGAAGCTGGACCATCAGCTCGCGCAGGGACAGAGCCTGTTCTTCCGCTACGGCGCCGAAGACGAGTATCGGCCGATTATCACGGCCGGCGGCACGACGGCGGTGAGCAACAGCTTCGACTTCGCGGTGCCGCGCAAGTCGGCCGTGGTCGGACACACGTGGGTGATCAGCCCGCGCGCGCTCAACGACGCGCGATTCCAGTACGCCTACGCCAAGTACGAGGTCGCGCCGCCGTACAGCCACGGCGACTGGGAACCGGCGGATTTCACGGCGCGCCTGCCGCTCTGCACGGCCGTTTTCAACTATCCGTCGATCGCCGTCGGCGGCTGCGGCAACGCGCAAATGGGGCCCGAATCGCGCTGGCAGGTGAAGGACGACTTCTCGTATCTGATGCACGCCTGGGGCGGTGCGCATCAGTGGAAGATGGGCGCCGACTTCAGCAGCATTCCGTTCGAGGGTGACAATACCGGCTCGCCGCTCGGCAACTGGACGTTCCCGAAAGACACCCCCTACAACGTCAACGACCCGACGACCTATCCGACCCAATACACGAACTCGTTGCCGACCTACGCGAACATCCCGACCAAGACCTTTGCCGCCTACATCCAGGACGACTGGCAGGCGGGCAGCGGCCTGACGCTGAACCTCGGTCTGCGCTACGACCTGCAGAAGGGATCGTTCAACGAGGACCTGCCCGCGTTGCTCGCGAGCATCCAGGACAAGCTCGGACGCGACGGCGGGTTCCCGCTCGACGTGTCGGTCGTGAAACAGCCGAAGTCGGGCCGTGGCGACTACAACAACTTCGGGCCGCGCGTCGGGCTGGCGTGGGATCCGCGGAACAACGGCGTCATGAACATCCACGCCGCTTACGGGATGTTCTACGACAACATGCGCACGCTGCAGAATTTCAATGAGCTCACCTGGCCGCAGGCCAAGCAGATCATCATCACGCGGCCGACCTTTCCCGATCCGCTGGGCGGCAAATCGCGCGACTCGTTCATCACCAACGCGCCGCCTAACATCACGATCGAATCGAACGACACCGTGAGTGCCTACGCCCACCAGTTCAATGCGGGTGTGAGCCGAACGGTCGCGCGCGACATCGCCGTCACCGCCGACGTGAGCATCACGAACCGCTACTCGGATCGCGACACGGTCGATCCTAATCTGCCTGATCCGGTCACTAAGGCGAAGCTCTACCCGCAGTTTGCGCGCGTCAATCTCTGGACATCGACGGCGAACAACTCCTATCGCGCACTGCTGCTGAAGGTCGACAAGCGTATGGCCAACCGGTATCAGTTCCTGGTGTCTTACACCCTCAGCAAAGCGATGGACACGGCAGCCACCAACGGGCTCGCCGATCGGTACGGCTTCTTTCAGATCGAGCGGTACGGGGCGGCGGACCGGCGTCATCGTCTCGTGACCAGCGGCATCGTGCAGCTGCCCGCAGACGTCATGCTGTCAGCAATCGCCGATTTCCGCTCCAGCTTGCGATTCGGTCCGACCAGCGGGCTCGACCTCAACGGCGATGGATACTCCATCGATCTGCCGGCTGGGGTCATACCGGGAAGCGGCTGCCGCGACATGAACCTCGACGCGCTGAACACATTCCGCCGGGGGCGTAGCCTCACCGAAGTCACAACGATCGATTGCCCCGGCTTCGCGAACGTCGATCTGAGGCTGTCGAAGACGTTCCGCATCGCGACGTACCGCGCGGAGTTGATCGCGCAGCTGTTCAACATTTTCAACCGCGCGAACTTCAACGCGCCCAACACCAGCGTGACCGCCGGCAACGACACGGCGGGGCGCCCGCTGTTTGGCCAGAGCACGACGCTGTTGCCGAACATCAACGCGCCCTCGCGCCAGGCGGAGTTCGCCGTGCGGATCCAGTTCTGACGCATGACACGAGTCTCCGTCCTGATGTTTGTCGTCCTCGCCGGCGCCGTGGGCCGGACGGCCCCGGCTGACACCGCGGCCGCGTCGTTGTCGGAGTTCTTCGCCCCGGGCGTCGTTTTCCAGGATCGCAACAGCGATGGCGCGGTCGATTTCGTCGACGCGCGTCTCGTGCTCGGCGAGCAGCCGTCGTCCGCGGAGCTCGCGGCGGCGGCCGACGTCGCCGCGCGGCTCGGCTTCGAGACGTCGGCGATGGATATCCCCCTGGTCCGGCTGAAGCCGGACACTACGTACGATGGAGCGCGAAGGCTTCAGCCGAGCGAAACGAACGGCGGCGCGTCGATTTTTATCGGCGCAAAAGCGCTGGCGCGCGCCGGCGTGAGCCTCGACACGATTGGCGGGGCGGGGCTCAAGGCGGGCGAGGGACTCGTGTCGGCGTTCACGCTGGCTGGTCGCCCCGCCGTTGCGGTGGTCGGCGACGACGGCGGCCTCTCGAGCGCGGCTGTCATGCTCGGGGGACACCTGCCGTTCATCTGGGATCAGAAGAGCGTCACGATCGACAAGGTCGCCTCCGATGTGAAGGAGTTTCTGTCGGGGAAAGGCGTCAGGGCAGCCTCGGCACTTGCCTCGTCCGTCCTGGTGCGCGATCAGATCGACGGCGTCGAACGCCTCGTTGTCGAAGCGCAGATGGCCACTGGTGGCGATCTCGTCAAGGCGCAGGTGGCGCTGCTTCAGCTCAAGGCGACTGGGAGCCGCGACCCAAAACGCGCCTTGTCGTACGCAAACGTGCGCCATGTGCGGATCCGTCTGCGCACGTCTGGTTCAGGCGGGGCGACGATCGACCTGCCGGCCGTTCCTGCTGCGAATGTTGCCGCCTCGCAGCCGCCCGCGCGGCGGCCCGGCGGCGGCGGCGCGAAGGAAAACTTCGATCTGTCCTCTTTCTACACCAACGACGGCGCTCTGGCAGACTCCGACAACAACCTGATTCCCGACCGCGTCGACGTGCTGCTCAGCGCCGACGGCAATGGCACCACCGGCGTCGTCGATCTCGCAGCGCGGCTCGGGCTCGAATCGACCGGCGTGTCCATTCCGATCGCGAAACCCGCGAAGACGATTACCGCACCAGACAGCGAGCCAATCCTCGTGTTGATCGGATCGTCGCACCCGGTTGTCGAGACGTTGATCAAGAACAAGAAGTGGGAACGGCCGCCGCTCCAGCCGGGCGAAGGGTTGATTCAGCTGGTGAAGAAGGTGTTCGGGGAGAAGAGCGCACTCATCGTCACGGGCGGCGACGCCGACGGCGTCGACCGGGCCGTTCGGCAGCTCGCCGAACGGTTTCCGCACGTCTGGGCGCGCGGCAAGGACCGCACGACGCTCGACGATGTCGAGGAGGAGGTGCGGAAGTTCGTCTCCGGGCGATCGCCGGCCGGGCAGGCCGCGATGGCGCTCTACAAGCTCGGCAAACTGTCGCAGCAGCTGCAGGGAAAGGACCTCGCGTCCGCCCGCGTCAGGGTGTTCGTCGAGAAAGCGGATGAGAGCCTCGCCTCGTATATCGCTCGGCAGGCACACGAAGATATCCACGCCGGCTCGGTGACCGTCGACGTTCAGAATCTCGACGTGCAGAAGGGACGCCCGCTCAGCACCGACGAGTTCGAGATCCCGTCGGAGGTCGACGAGTTCTGGACGAAGCTGCGCGCGAAGGTGATTCCCGCCGTGAAGAAGCGGCCGGGGGTGACCGTTGAGGCGCGGCTCAGCGAGCCGCCGGAGGTGCGCGCACGCATCGCTCAGGAGGCAAAAACCGAACTGGTCAGAGCAGGCGCTGACGACAAGACCACGTCGGTCACGGTGCTGTCCGCGTACAAGCAGGGTTACAGCTGGTTGTACGACGTGGTCAGGCCGGCGTTGATGGGTAAGGCGGTGGACGCCATTACGATTCGCTTCTCCGAAGTCGGCCCTCCAGACGGGTGGAAGCAGCAGGGCATGTTTGCGCCAACGCGGTGGCTGCTCGAGCTTTATCCGATCGACGAGATTCTGGCGAAGGAGCTGAACGTCGACCTGAAGAGGATCCGCTTCGAGATGCGGCCTATCGGATCGCCGGTGTATGAGGTGGTCGCCACTGCGGCTGGCGGCGCCGAGCTGCTCCGGCGCACGTTCGATCCGAAATTCGTCGAACGCGCCTTCTTCGATCGATTCCCCGATTACGAGCACGTGCGGGTCACCACCGGATGGATCAAGGCCGACGTGGCCGGCCGGGTAGTCGCGGACGAGCGGATTGCGACTGATCCGGAGCGTTTCTGGGATCACTTCCAGTCGAAGACGCTGCCCGGGCTCTATGACCACGTGATGGCGCTCGGGAAAGGCAAACCGCGCGCCGAGGATGCGCCATTCTTCGGCGAGCTGACCGTGGACCTCACGCTCAGCGAACCGGAGTACCGGCTGCCGGTCGATCAGGAACAGATCTCGTCGATGGAAGCGCTGCACGAAGAGATCTACTTCAACACGCTCCACTTCTTCGACGTGATGGGTCGCTTCACGCGCGGCGCCGGGCTCGCCTATCCCGGCCGTGTCATCCCGATGGTGCATCCGAAGGCGGACGGCAAGGCGGGTCGCGCGAAGATATCGATCACCGGCTTCGACGCGCCACGTCCGTCGGTCGTGGTCGAATACGTGGAGCGCGGCGGCCGTCGTGGTGAAGCGCGCCTCGACATCCCCAAGATTGCGGTCGACCGGCCGCAGACGCTGGCCGCCGCCGTCCGTGCGGGCCGCGACGGCATCGAGCGGCTCGATCTTCGGCTGAAGGTCGATACGGAAAAAGATGAACGTGACGCGCTCGTGCAGCGCACCGCCGACGAGCGCGTCGATCGGACGGTCATCTCCGCGGAGCAGGCGAACGCGGTGTTCGCGAATCTCGCCAGGCTCCGCGCTGCGGGTCTCTATCGCGGATCGCTGGCCTATCACGACCTCGGCGCGCTTCGCGTGACCATGGCGTGGGAGCATGAGAGCCAGCCGGCCACGGAAACCGTCGCGACGCTCGAACCCAACGGATCGCCGTGGCCGTTCCCCGACATCAGGAAATACGCGGCGGCCGACGTCCAATGGGACACTCCGATACCTCCGCCCGAGGCCTACGGCATCCTCGCGAAGATGTCGTCGTTCAAAGAAGCCACTGTCTACAAGGTCGGCGAAAGCTACCTCGGCAAAGACGTCTGGGCGATGGATCTGATGCCGCCGATCGAGGCGTCCCACTGGTCGCAGGCCAAGCAGACGACGATGAAGCCGACCGTCGTCTATTCGGCGCGGCAGCACGCGAACGAAGTGTCGTCCACCAGCCACGTGCTGAAGATGGCCGAACTGCTGCTGACCGATCCCGTGTATCGCGAGAAGCTGAAGAAAGTGAACGTCGTCGTGCATCCGATCACGAATGCGGATGGCGCGCAGCTCGCGTACGACCTACAGAAGACCAACCCGACGCACATGCTGCACGCCGGCTATCTCGGATCGCTCGGCGTGGACGTCACCAGCGCGCAGTGGGACGCCGATCCGATTTACCCGGAAAGCGGCATCCGTCCGAAGATCTGGCGCACGTGGCTGCCGGATATCTTCCTCAACCCGCACGGGTATCCGTCGCACGAATGGGTGCAGCTGTTCTCGGAGTACGCGGCGTGGGTGCGGACGCGGTCGGTCGAAACGCGCGACTACTGGACGATGCGCGGCTGGTGGATGCCGGGGTTCGGATGGCTGGACGACGCGCGCTATCCGCGGCACAAGGACGAGCAGATGAAGCTGCTCAACATGATCACGGAGTACGTCAAGGCGGCGCCCGCCACCGTGGCGTTGAACGAGCGCGCCTACGAGCGCTACAAGCGCTACAGCTTCGACTTCGATCAAAAGAACTTCAAGCTCGATTTCACGAACGGTGTCCTGATCTACAAGTCGATCAAGGGTGCGCGCGCCAACCCGCAGAGTCCAGATTTCATGACGCGCTAGCCGAACGTGACGATCTGGGACGGGCTCACGAAGGCGCCCGACGAAACGGCGCGCGGGGACTGGATGAAGCTCATGGCGAACGCAGGCCTGCAGTGGGACAAGGCGATTCTCGAATACCTGGTCACCGGCCGCCACGAGGTCGAGCGCAAGGTGGAATCGTTCTGGAGCGGTATCAGCCTCTCGATGAATCGCCCGAGGCCGCCGAAGGTTGCGAAGGACGCGGAGAAGGACTGAGGAGGCCCGATAGGCGGGAAGAGGATGGGCCGGAAGCGTCCATCGCATCCAGCCCTGCCGCCCGTCAGCCCATCCAGCCCATTCAGCCATGAGAATCGGCACCAACTGGACTAAACCGCAATGAAGCCAGGCACCCGACTTGGTCCGTACGAGATTGTCGCCGCGATTGGCGCCGGCGGGATGGGCGAAGTCTATCGGGCGCGCGATTCGCGGCTACGACGAGATGTCGCGATCAAGGTGCTGCCGGCGTCGTTCTCGGCAGATCCGGATCGCCTGCATCGATTCGAGCAAGAGGCGCGCGCTGCCGCCGGGCTGAACCATCCGAACATCCTCGCCGTCCACGACATCGGCACCGAAGCGAACGCACCGTTCATCGTTTCGGAGCTGCTCGAAGGACAGACGCTTCGGGATCGCTTGCTGGCCGGGGCCGTTCCGGTGCGCAAGGCGGTCGCCTACGCCGTCGCGATAGCGCGGGGCCTTGCGGCGGCGCACGAGAGGGGGATCACCCATCGTGATCTCAAACCGGAGAACGTGTTCATCACGACGGACGATCGCGTCAAGATTCTCGACTTTGGACTGGCGAAACTGACCAGCGACACGTCGGCCTTGGCCGCGAGCGCGCTGCAGACCGCGCGTCCGGTCACGGAGATGGGACAAGTGCTCGGGACG
>Ga0114129_10012526_pt1 | contig 12076 bp, 10 predicted proteins | sample RhiMetdeltSRZDD1_FD_80071 | JGI IMG/M metagenome (GOLD analysis project Ga0114129, IMG submission 80071) | Populus rhizosphere microbial communities from Tennessee, USA - Rhizosphere MetaG P. deltoides SRZDD1 (version 2) (version 2) | ecosystem: Host-associated > Plants > Roots > Rhizosphere >... | reverse complement strand
TTGGTCCGTTCCGCCGTCTTGAAGCCCGTCAGCGTGACCTGGAGCGTATAGGTGTCGGGACGGACGATGGGGAACACGAAGCGGCCACCTTCGTCAGTGACCGCCGTCAGCGTGTTTCCCTGTGTGCGGCTGGTCATTGTGACCGTGACGCCCGGGAGGACTCCGGCCTGTGAGTCCTGGACGGATCCCGTCACGGACGCGCTTGTCGTTTGCGCGCGCAGAGCGGTCGGATAGCCCGCGAAGACGAGGGCTATGAGCACAGGACCCAAAAGGCCTTCGACACGTTTGGTGAACCGCATGGACGCTCCTTTACAGCAATCGAACTTTCGCCCGCGCCTTGAGAGTCTGCCCTTCAGTCGGACGTGTCAGTCTCGAATATCAGTTGTGCGCGCTCGGAATAATTGCGGCCCATGCCAGCGTTAGAATGTGGAACCGGTTCCAAGCCGGGCCTTGTATCACGGTGCAATCGGGGGTGTCAAGGGATTCGGCAAGGTAAGGCTGGGGCCCACCGTGCCTGAGACCGCCGACCGATCGATCCCATGTGGGTGAGTTACGACGCGCTGCTGGCGATCGCCCGGACACGGACCGGTGCGGCTGCCGTGCTCTCGCGGACAGTGAGAAGCATCGGGAACTCGATCGTCTGGAGCCGGCCTGGTGAGTCGATCGCCTCGAACAGCCAGCGACACGCGGCGCTGCCCATCTCCAGCATGGGCTGAGCCACGCTCGTCAGCGCCGGCCATAGCAAGTCATCTTCCGGCAGCCCGTCGAAGCCGACGATCGACAGATCCTCCGGGATTCGGGTTTTTCGCTGATGCGCCACACGCATGAACCCCGACGCCAACGCGTCGTTGGCGAACACGATCGCGGTCAGATTGAGCGTCGCCTCGAAGAACTGGCGCGCGAAAGCATCGCCGGCGGCCGCTTCGTAGCTGCCGCATGAGAAGACCCACGTCGGATCGAGCGAGATGCGATGCTTCTGCAACCCCTTGCGCAGTCCCTCGAGCCGATGCTTCGAGTCAATCGAGTGCCGCGGTCCGCCGGCGAACGCGATCCGTGTATGGCCAAGCTGCACGAGATAATTCGCCACCACGACACCCGCACCGCGGTTGTCACAACGAACGAGTTGCACTCCGTGGAAGGCTTCGTCGGGCGCGACCAGCACCGCGGGAATTTGCGCGTCGACCGCGCGGCGGATTAACGGGCGATCCCGTCGCTGCGATTTCGCGATGATCAATCCGTCGACGCGCCGCTCGCGAATCCATTCGAAGACGATGCCGGGATCATATGTGCCGCTCAACTCCGTGCTGGCGAGCATCAGGCTGCTGTCACGCTTGGACAACTCCGTCTCGATGCCACCGAGCAGCCGCGTGAACCATGGGTCCTGGCTCGAGTCGACCACGACGCCAATGCAGCCGTGGCGGCCAAGGCTCAGATTTCGCGCGGTTGACGAGCGGGTGAAGCCAAGCCGCTCGATGACTTTGGCGATCTCTGCCCGTGCCTTCTGGCTCACGTGCCGATCGTTGAGATACCGAGACACGGTGCTGACAGCGACACCGGCATGTTCGGCCACTGTCGCGATGTTCGGCTTTCGCTTCATGCTGGGAACCGGCGCGTGATTCTATCAGCAAACACCGAAGGCACCCTTTCTCGGCCACGATGCGAATGAGCGGAGCGGCACCTGGCCGCTTCCGGAACCGACCACCACAGCATCGTGTTTTGCCGATGCGTTCGGACGTGGTAGGTAACCGGAGGAACGATGCGTCCGCACGGGGCGAAGTCGCGTGACAAGGTCCGCGCCCATCGCGCGCGGCTGCGACGACGTGGTTTGCGCCCGATCCAAGCCGACCAGGCGGTATTCAGCGCCGCTCGACACGCCCATGGCTCTGGCGCCTTGCGGATTGATGTGCAGTTCGTCGAGCACCACAGATCCATCGGGCTGAATGGTCTGATGCGCCACCAGCCGCGCGTCACCCTCGAACTTGACCGGTTCGCCGACGCACGCCTGAATGGCTGCTTTTCCCGAGGGCTGAATGATGAAGCTGACCGGTGTCGACACGACCTTCGAGGCGTTCGAGTTGAGCGAGGTGGCGGAAAACGTAGTTTGACCCGTGGGCGATGTGGCGGAGGTTTGCGCGTCCGATGGACCCTGACCGCGGGCAGCGAGCCTCTGCTGGTGGCCGGAAAGTTCCGGATCAGCGCTCACAGCGCGCGAGCCATAATTCACGCAGAGATTTCCCCTGCGCGTTCGTCGAAATAGTCCGTTCGTCTGGCTCGTGCTCGCCCTTTGCGCGCTCTACGCGGCGCTTTCCGCGTGGGTCGCCGTCGTCTCGGTCCGTTACTACGGGATCGTGAAGACTCCCGGATGGGAGGCGCGCGACGCGCGCGCCGACGGCTGGTACATCTCACTGGTCGACGCCGCGGGCCCCGCCGCCGGCAAGATCGAGGTCGGGGACCGTCTCGTGGCAATCGACGGCGACGAGCGCGCGGCCGTGCTCGGGAATCCGCTGACCTACAACGTCCCAGGCGATCGGCCGTACACCGTTGACGTGGAACGGCGCGGCGTGCCCGTGACGGCCGCCTTGACGATGCCGGTCGATCGTGGCCGATTGCTGTGGCCGATCTTTCAAGTCGTTGGGTTGATGTTCTTCGTCTGCGGCGCCGGGCTCGCGCTGCTCCGGCCGGAGGATCCGCAGGTGCGGCTCATCGGCGGTGCGCTGATGGCGGTCGCGTTCACGACGCTGATCGAAGCGGAAGGCGGCGCGCGCCGCTTCATCACCGGTTGGGTTGATCGCAGCCTCCAGACGCTCATCGCCGCACTGTCGCTCTTCACGTTCCCGATGGCGTTCCATTTCTTCAGCCGCTTTCCGACGTGGCGAAGTCCGGGCCGCGCGTGGGGAGCGATCCAGTGGGCGCTGTACCTCCTGCTCGCTGTGTTCGTGCCGGCCTGGACGATCAACTTCCTCGGATACGACGTGAGCCCGAGCGTGTCACGATGGCTCATCGCGCATCCCGTGCTGTATCTGACCGCGGTGCGCATCAGCGCACGCGCGGTGTACCTGTATATCGACGCCTGTCTGCTGCTGGCGATCGTCGCCGTCGCCCGCAACTACCGGCGCCTGCCGGATCCCGACAGCCGGCGGCGCATCCGGTGGGTTGTCGCCGGCCTGGTGGCTGCCTGTGTCCCGTACGTCATCGTGATCCTGCAGTATCGCGTGTTCGCCGTGAGCGACGAGCCGACCTACCGCTTCTGGTATCCGGTGACGTTCATCGCGATGCTGTGCATCCCGGCATCGATCGCGACGGCGGTCTGGAGGGATCAACTGTTCGACGTTCGCGTCCTCGTCAGGCGCGGACTGCAGTACGTCTTCGCACGCGCTGCGCTGCGTACGCTGCTGGCGCTGCCGGTCGCGCTGCTGCTGTTCTCGATTTTGCGGAACCCGGACCGGACCATCGCGGAGATCCTGACGAACGGCTGGGTGAACGTCGCCCTCGTCGGCGCGATCGCGCTGACGCTCCAGTCGCGGCAGCGTCTGCAGGTCGCCCTCGATCGGCGATTCTTCCGGGAGGCGTACGAACAGGAGCAGGTGCTCGCGAACCTCATCGACGAAGTGCGGCAGCGCGACTCGCTCGAGGAGATCGCGAAGCTCGTGAGCGCCCGCATCGACTCGGTTCTGCATCCGGCCGCACTGCACATTTTCTATCGCGTCGAGGAGCGGAGCGGGCGGTTCGAGCGCCAGTCGTCGTCGGATGGGGCAGTCGCGAATCTCCCGGCGAGTTTCGACGGCCGGATCGAGGACCTCGAGCGCCAGTGGCTCGAACAATCAGCTGCGCACGTCGTCGTGCCGATCACCGGGACGCGCGATGGGCTCGTCGGCGTGCTGCTGCTCGGCGAACGAAAGTCGGACGAGCCGTACTCGGCGACGGACCGCCGGCTCCTGCAGGGGATTGCCGCACAGATAGGTCTCGTCTACGAAAACCAGCACCTGAAAGACCGCGTTCGGAAGGACGCGGATGTCCGCCGCGACGTGCTCGCACGTCTGGAAGAGAAGCGCGTCACGCTGCTCAAGGAGTGCCCCGTCTGCGGCACCTGCTACGACAGCCGATCGGAGCGATGCGACGGCGACGACGCCGAGTTGACGTTGACGCTGCCGATCGAGCGGACGCTCGAAGGGAAGTACCGGCTCGAGCGCGCGCTCGGACGCGGCGGCTTCGGCGCGGTCTTCGCCGCCACCGATCTGCGGCTGCAGCGTCAGGTCGCCGTCAAGGTGATGATGGGATCGCTCTTTGGCGATCAGGCCGCGCTGCGCCGCTTCGAGCGCGAAGCCCGGGCGGCAGCGCGAATCGATCACCGCAACATCACACGCGTCCATGATTACGGAACCGTCGGCACCGGCGGCGCATTCCTCGTCATGGAGCTGGTGTCGGGACGCACGTGGCGCGCCGAGCTCCGGCGGTCGGGCGCCGTGTCGCCGCTGCGCGCCGCGGGATGGTTCCGGCAGCTCCTCGACGGTCTGCAGTTCGCACACGCGCTCGGCATCGTGCACCGCGATCTCAAACCGGAGAACGTGATGATCGTCTCCTCGCCGAGCGGCGAAGACGAGCTCAAGATCATGGACTTCGGCCTCGCCAAGGTGCTCGACGCGGGGACTGGTGCGACCGAATCGGTGACCCTTGCCGGCACGGCGATGGGAACGCTCGGCTACATGGCGCCCGAACTGTTGAGCGGTGGCCTTGTCGACGAGCGCGCCGATATCTTCGCGATCGGCGTGATGATCGTCGAAACGATCTCCGGTACGCGGCCGTTCGACGGTCCGAATCCGCAGGCGATTCTGGCCGCCGTGTTGCGTGACGACTATCACCTGCCTGGACAGACGCCCGAGATTCGAGTGCTCGACGCCGTCGTCCAGCGGTGCCTCGCAAAGGACCCGCGAGACCGGTACGGCTCCGTTGCCGAGCTGGTCCGCGAAGTGATCCCGGCGCTGGCTCGTTGCGAGAGCCTCGACGGGCAGTTCCGCGTTGCGCCGCCCGAGACGCCGACGATCGGGAATGTTCCCTGACCGGGCGAGACAGCTGAGCCGCGTCCGGGTGTTGACGTCTGTTTTGAGCGGGCGATGGGCGCGTGGCAACATCGGAATCTGCCGAATGACGAGTCTTCATCGCGTGTTCGCAGTTCTGGCCTTGGCGCTGACCGCCGGCGCGTGCCGCCGGCCAGCGGCAGATCAGGCTCGGCCGGCGCAGCAGGTCGTGGCGTGGCGGGCGGTGGGGACATGGTCCGGCCGCGGCAACAAACAGACGGAATCCTTTACGAGCGAAACCGGCGGTCTGCGCGTCCGATGGACAGCAACTGCGGGGAGCCAGCCTCCGCTGATGGCCGGAAAGCTCCGGGTCAGCGCCCATAGCGCCATCAGCGGGCGGTTGCTGGAGCAGGTGGTCGACCATCGGGGCGCCGGCAGCGGAACCGGCTACGTCAATCAGGATCCCCATGTGTTCTATCTGATGGTCGAGTCGGACGATCTGGATTGGACGTTGTCCGTTGAAGAAGCAATTGCCGGGACGGTATCGGGCCGCTAGAATGCGAGCGAGGCGAACGCCATGAGCAACAAGTTGATCGGTCAGAACTATACGACTCCCGATCTCGTCGCCAAGGTCACAGGCAAGGCGAAGTACGCCGAAGACTTCCGCGTCGACGGCATGCTGTTCTGCAAGCTGCTCCTGAGCTGCGTCCCTCACGGACGTGTCGTGCGCATCGACGCGAGTCGGGCGCTCGCGATGCCCGGCGTGAAGGGCATTCTCACCGCCGATGAATTGCCGGCGCCCGCCGACGTCGTCACCGACCTCGGGCAGCGGATTCCGGCGAACACCAAAGGCGAGCGCGCGCTCACCAACGAGCCGCTGTATCAGGGCGAGCCGATCCTGGCCATCGCGGCCGTCGACGAGCTCACCGCCGCCGAAGCGATCGAGAAGGTCGACATCACCTGGGAACATCTGCCGTTCGTCGTCGACCCGCTGGTCAGCTTGCGGCCCGACGGCCCGAATCCGCGCCTCGAGGGCAACATCTGGGGACGGCCGAAGCCGCCGGCCCAAGGTCAGCCGCCGGCGCCGCCGGCGATTGAAACACTGAAGTGGACCGCCGCCGATTTCGCCGAGTACGACCTCGGGAAGCTGCCGATGGGCAAGACCCCCGACGAGTGGAGCTACGGCGATCTCGACGCCGGCTTCAAGAACGCGACGCTCGTACTCGATGAAACGTTCGTCACGCCGAACACCAGTCACCAGACGCTCGAGCCGCGCACGGCAATGGCCTACTGGCAGAACGGCAAGCTGTACATCCACTGCTCCACGCAGAGCGTGGTGCAGACCGTCGGCTCGATGTCGCGATGGCTTCACCTCGACGCCAAGGACATCGTCCTGGTCAGCGAGTACACCGGCGGCGGCTTCGGCAGCAAGGCGACCGGTACGATCACGGCGATGATCCCGGCGCTGCTGTCGAAGAAGCTGAACGCGCCGGTGATGATGCGGATCGACCGAGAGACCGAGCACTACATCGGCGGCGCGCGTCCGGGGATGCACGGCCGATTGAAGGTCGGATTCGCCAGCGACGGGCGTATCACCGCGCTCGACATGTTCGTCATCAACGAGAACGGTCCGTACGAACCTCAGGGCGACACGGGTCAGGCCGGCACGCAGGTCTCGCTGCTGTACCAGCCGCAGGCGATGCGGTGGCGCGGCGTGTCAGTTCTGACCAACACGCCGCCGCGGCGGGCGCAAAGCCAGCCGGGCGGCATGCAGGGCATCGTGCTGATGGAGCCGATCCTCGCCAAGGCGTCGCGGAAGCTCAACGTCGATCAGGTCGCCATTCATCGCGTCAACGCGCCGGAAGGTAAGGCGACGTTCGGCCGTCCCAATCCGCGAGGCGAGCGACCGCACGCGACCAGCGCGTTCGTCAAGGAAGCGCTCGATCGCGGCGCGGAGCAGTTCAAGTGGAGCGAGCGCAAGACGCAAGGCGGCAAGCGCCAGGGCTCGAAGGTCCGCGGCTACGGCGTCGCCACGAGCTCGTTCGTCGCGGGATCAACCGGATACGACGGTCTGTTCGTGATCAAGCCCGACGGACGGATGCAGATTCAGTCCGGCATCGGGAATCTCGGCACTCAGTCGATGAGCGACTGCCATCGCGTGTCGGCCGAGATGGTCGGCATCCCGTGGGAAAAGGTCGACGTCGTCTGGGGACACACCGGCAGGAACCTGCCATGGAGCTGCGTGTCGGGCGGCAGTCAAACGACGCACGCGCATACGCGGGCGGCGCATGCAGCAGGCGCGGACGCGGTCAGGAAGCTCCAGGAGATCGCCGCGAAGACTCACGGCGGCAGTCCGGATGCCTATAAGGTCGCGAATGAACGCGTGTCGGGCCCGGGCGGCAGCATGACGCTCGCGCAGGCCGCGCAGAAGGCGATCGAGCTCGGCGGCAAGTACGACGGCCACGAGCTGCCGGAGAACATCAACGCCGTGACGAAAGCGTCGGCGACGGCGCTCGCCGGTCAGGGACTGATGGGTGTCGCGCGCGACGCGTATCCGCGCGACGGCCAAACACACTCCTACGTCGCGGCCTTCGCCGAAGTCGAAGTCGATCTGGAAACCGGCAAGTACCACATCGTCGATTACCTCGCGGTGACCGACGTTGGCACGATCATCCACCCCCGCGCGCTCGGTGGCCAGGTGCTCGGCCGCTCGATGCTCGGGATCGGCCATGCGATTGGCCAGCACTGGGTGTACGACCAGAACTATGGCGTCGCGCTGGCGCGGCGATTCCATCACAACAAGCCGCCGACGATTCTCGATGCGCCGCAGCGCATGGCGTGGAGCGCACTCGATATTGCGGATCCCGAAACGCCGGTCGGCGCACGCGGTATCGGCGAGCCGCCTGTGGCGGCTGGCTGCTGTGCCGTGCTCAATGCCTTGTCGGATGCGGTCGGCGACGAGGCGTTCCGCCGTGCGCCGGTAATGGCGGGCACGCTGCTGGCAGCGCTCGATGCCGGCAAGCCCGTGCAGGAGCCGCTCACCGCTCATATCTGAGCGGCGCACGCGCCAGGATCGCGGATCATCACGCGTCAGGATCCGGCCGGCAAGCCGGCATCGATCATTTCCAATTCGCGTGGAAACCTGGAATGCAGGTCGCCAGAAAGCCGGGCTCGGGCGGCTGACAAGGAAACGGCCGATAGAACGTCAACAACCGGCCGGCGATGATGACGCCGACCCACAGCGACAGCGACGCGGCAGCCATTGCCTTCGCGGCGGGCGGTGCGTCTGCCGGGGCGCCGTCCGCGGCGACCTTCCGGTACGTCGTCAGATAGAAGGTCAGCGCGTTCGATCCAGCCGCGGCGATGAACAGCACCTTGAGATGAAACGATGGGTTATAGACGTACTGGTCCGGTTCGGTGAGCAGGAATGCGATGCCGCTGACAGCGTTGATGCCGAATCCGGCGAGGCCCCAGGGAATCAGCCGGTGCAGCGCGGCGATCGGAATGCGCCGTCCCAGGCCGAGCAGACGCAGGTCGAAGAGACCGACGGTGCCGATCAATAGGGAGAGGCCGATGAAATGCAAGCTCTCGGCAACTGGCCAGCCCCATGCGGTGTGCATCAGACGCCCAATCGGCTTGACGCTGGCGAACACCGTCACGAGCCACATCTGAAAGTTCACCATGGCCCACTACCCGGCCATGAGGCGCCGGTACGTGTACGCAAGGAGGCGTCCCGCGACGATGGCGCCTCCCCAACTGACCAGCAACGCGATGCCGATCCACGGCCGCGCGGCGCTTGTCCACTGGCCGAGCCGCTTGTTGACAGCGACGAAAACCGCGAGGCCGACGGCGACGAGCGACAGCTTCACGTAGAAGATCGGGTTCGTCATCGCTTTGGTGGGATACGCGATCAGCAGCAACATACCGGACACGGCGTTGACGGCGAAGCCGATCCACACGACGCCGGCGTAGCGTCGCATCTCCGCCTCCGGAATTCCCGGCGCGGCGCCCAGCAGCCGCAGCGCGATTGCCGCGTTGACGCCAGCGGCCAGCGCCATCCCGATCGCATGTGCCGACAGGATCGCGGGATAAGCGAGTAGAGAAGTCGACTCGCGCGTCCAGACGCTCAGCGCGCTCGACTCGATCCAGCGGAACACGGGATCCATCGGCCACGATGATGTTACCCGAATGCTCGATTTGAATCCCGCCGTGACGTCGGTCAGCGGCGCGAGGCCTGGGCCCGCCGTTCGTCGGCGCGCGCGCCCCGGAGGAAGTTCTCGATCGCGTAGTTGCCCTCGTGGCACTCGACGCTGAACAGCGGGGCGTCGATCGCCCTAAACGGCCATTCGGCGGTCCACGGAGTCGCCCACGTGTCCGGATCCTCGACCGTCACGCGATACCGGAGCGTCTTCGCGTCGACGCGACTGAAGCGCTCGACGACGTGGAGGCGTTCGCCGGAGTCGAGGTTGTGCGTGTCGCGCCGAAAGTTGGTCGTGTCGACGACGAGCGTCCGGCCTTCGAAGTGGCCGATCGAATCCCCGAGCCAGCTCCGGATGGCGGGCGCGAGGTGCGAGCTGTTCAGCCGGACGATCCGCGCATCGTGCACCCACTCGCTGAAGATCAGCATGTGCCGGTCGGTCTGGACGATTCGGAACAGCGACGGGATCACTTCGGACGGCACCATCGGCGGTGACGCCAGAGAACCGCCGGCGCCGAAATTTCCGAGGAGGCATCGCTCGGCCAGGCCGAGGGCTTCTGGATCGTCGAAGGATCGCTTGGGCCTGCTGGCGATTCGCTCGTGCGCCGCCGGCAGGAGCGGCGGCAGCATCCCGTTCGTGGGATCGACGATGAGGGACGTGCGCAGGCCGTCGAGCGGCATCCTCTCGACCTCGACGAACGTGTCGTCGACATCCACCTGCATCTGGCGATCGACTGACGTCGGAAGCCGGCTGCGGACGCGATCCGGCGCCGCCCGCACGTACTCCGCGGCCTCTTCGGGCGTGAAGGCCCGTCGGTCCCTGAACGGCTGCGGCCGCTGCAGCGGCGTCAGAGTAGAGCCGTTCCATGTGCCCTGCAGGTCGGGACGAGACGCCGGGCGCTGTGCGAGGACCGCGCGGCCTCCCGCGAGAAGCGCAGCAACCGAAAGCGCCCCAATCACACGTGTGCGCATGACCGATGAACCTCTAGTATAGGCTCACCTTGATCATCTTCCATGGTGCCGGCCCATCTCGGCCTCACTTAGGCGGAGAAACCGAGCCGCGTTTTGTAGAAGATGTCTCGCTTTTGAGCGGGTGAGAGAAACGGTGCCGATTCGACGGCATCGACGGACGCCGAAGCGACACCGTCCTGCTACCGTGTGAAATTAACGGTGATGGTCGTGAGAACCGGCACCGGCACGCCGTTCAGCAGCGTGGGCATGTACTCCCACTGCCGTACGGCGTCGAGCGCGGCCTGATCGAGCAAAGGGACCGATCGCACGACCTTCGCGTCCGAGACCTTGCCATCTTCTCCAATCGTCGCTTCGATGGTGACGCTTCCGGTGACACGCGCCGATTGCGCGATGGCCGGGTAAACCGGCTTCACGTCTTTGATTTTCGTTGGGGGTTTGATCTGACCGCCGACGCGGACCGGTGCCATCTTCGCCCTGGCCTTGGCGGCAGCCGCGTCGGCCCTCGCTTTTGCGGCGATGGCATCGGCCTTCGCCTTGGCCGCTACCGCATCGGCCGCCGCCTTGTCGCCCGCAGCCTTCGCAGCGACCGCGAGCTCTTTGGCCTTGTCATAAGATTTCAACCATTTGCCCTCTTGGGCGTTCAGCTCGGCGTCGAGCGCGGCCCGCGCAGCCTGGGCAGACTGCAGCGACTCGGGTGCATATCGGTCGGCGCCTTCGGTCGCCGCCTTGTCGACGGCGGTCTTGGCGGCATCCACATCGGCGTTGGGTGGTGCTGAGCAACCGGTGACGATGATCGCAAGACCGACAACGATCGCCCGAAATCTGACAATCACAGCCATGGTCTCGTCTCCTTCACTCATCAATCGACCCAGGACGAAGCGTACTGATCCGCCATACCCGGAACAACACGAATAAGAGGAGATCCCAGGCTCAAGGATTCGCCTCTGCAGATCGCATGCCGCCAGTTGCTACTGCCGTGCTAGGCTGCCGCGTGGTCGTCAAGGCGCCGTGCTCGGCGCGCGTGTTGTGCGTAGAAGATGATTCGGCGACGCGCGCCGGGTATATCGCGTACCTGACGGGCAGAGGTTATGACGTGAGAGCGGCAGCCACCGGGGAAGAGGCGCTGGCTCTCGCGTCGGCTTGGGCGCCTCAGGTGATCGTGCTCGATCTCGGGTTGCCGGATGTCGACGGTTGGGAAGTGGCGCGTCGATTGAAGGCCGCCGCACCGACGCTCACGATCCCCATTATCGCGCTGACCGGGGCTGACCTTCCGCACGAGCGCGTCAGCGCGATGCGCGCCGGCTGCGACCGTCACCTGACGAAGCCCTGTGCGCCCGCTGATCTCGTCGATGCGATCGAGCGGTGTCTGAGTGGCAACTGATGGATGAGCCAGGGTTCGAGAATCGTCGTAGTTGGATGGGGCTAGCAAATTCTTGCTGAGCTGAAGCTGTCTCTTCGAGAGGAAGTGTGGCACTCGCGGGCGTTAAGATCCCTTGATGCAGACCTTCGCCGCATTGTGGGACCGCATCGACAGATTCCTGCGCGCTGGGATCGCTGGCAGCGAGTTCACACCACTCCGGCTGCTCACTGTCATCACGCTGACATCGGCGCTCGTCTGGGGCACTCGTCGTCTGACCCGTTGGCTTGTCGACAGCGTATTGGCCCACCGCGGCGTGGACGTCGGATTGCGCGAGGCGCTTGGCACCATCGCGCGCTATGTCATCATCAGCCTTGGCGCGCTCGTGATTCTGCAGAGCGCCGGTATCGACCTCACCTCGCTCAACGTGCTTGTTGGCGCGATCGGAGTCGGACTTGGGTTCGGGCTTCAGAATATTGCGAGCAATTTCTTCAGCGGCCTCATCCTGTTGCTCGAGCGCCCACTGAAGATCGG
>Ga0114129_10012524_pt1 | contig 12076 bp, 6 predicted proteins | sample RhiMetdeltSRZDD1_FD_80071 | JGI IMG/M metagenome (GOLD analysis project Ga0114129, IMG submission 80071) | Populus rhizosphere microbial communities from Tennessee, USA - Rhizosphere MetaG P. deltoides SRZDD1 (version 2) (version 2) | ecosystem: Host-associated > Plants > Roots > Rhizosphere >... | reverse complement strand
CTCTCGACGCGGCCCAGATGCACGAAGAGGTCGCCGAGCTTCTTCTGCGTGTCGGTGACGCGGAAGCGCGCGCCCTTGGCGCCGCGGATGACGCCCTCGTCGCCGACCTGGCCGCCGCTCTCGCCGTAGAACGGCGTCTGGTTGAGCACCAGTGCCCCGTCCTCGCCGCTCTTGAGGCCCTCGGCCGCCTTGCCACCCTTGACGACTGCGCGGATCTCGCCTTCCGCCGTCTCCGTCTCGTAGCCCAGGAAGTCGCTGGCGCCGGTCTCGTCCTTGATCTCAAACCACACGCCCTCGGTGGCCGCCTCGCCCGAGCCCTTCCAGGCCTTGCGCGCCTCCTCCTTCTGCTTGTGCATGGCGGTGTCGAAGGCGGCCATGTCGACGCTGATGCCGCGCGGCTTCAGCGCGTCCTGGGTCAGGTCGACCGGGAAGCCGTAGGTGTCGTACAGCTTGAAGGCCACGTCGCCGGCGAACACATCGCCCTTTTGCAATTTCGAGCTCGCCTCGGACAACAGGCCCAGCCCCTTGGCGAGAGTCTTGCGGAAACGCGTCTCCTCAAGCTTTAGCGTCTCGGTGATGAGCGCCTGCGCGCGCACCAGCTCGGGATAAGGCTCACCCATCTGCCGCACCAGCTCCGGCACCAGGCGAAACATCAGCGGGTCCTTGGCGCCTAGCAGATGCGCATGCCGCATGGCGCGGCGCATGATCCGGCGCAGCACGTAACCGCGGCCCTCGTTCGACGGCAGCACACCGTCGGCGATCAGGAAGCTCGACGCCCGCAAATGATCGGCGATGACGCGATGGCTCGGCAAGTGAGCACCCTTGGCTGGCACGCCAGTGGCCGCCTCCGACGCTGCGATCAGGGCCTTGAATAGGTCGATATCGTAGTTGGAATGCACCCCCTGCAGGATCGCGGTGATGCGCTCCAGCCCCATGCCGGTATCGATGGACGGCTTGGGCAGGTCGATGCGATCGCCCGGCGCGCGCTGTTCGTACTGCATGAACACCAGGTTCCAGAACTCGAGGAACCGGTCGCCATCCGCGTCGGGGCTGCCGGGCGGACCGCCCTTCACCTTGTCGCCCTGGTCGAAAAAGATCTCCGAGCAGGGCCCGCACGGCCCGGTATCGCCCGCCGACCAGAAGTTATCGGAGGTGGCGATGCGGATGATCTTGTCGTCGGAGAAGCCCGCCACCTTCTTCCAGATGCGATAGGCGTCCTCATCGGTGTGATAGATGGTGACGAGCAGGCGCTTGGGGTCGAGCGCGAAATGCCTGGTCACCAGCTCCCAGGCCAGCGGGATGGCCCGCTCTTTGAAGTAGTCGCCGAACGAGAAGTTGCCGAGCATCTCAAAGAAGGTGTGATGCCGGGCCGTGTAGCCGACATTGTCGAGGTCGTTGTGCTTGCCGCCGGCGCGCACGCATTTCTGTGAGGTCGTGGCGCGATTGTAGGAGCGCTTCTCCTGGCCGGTGAAGACGTTCTTGAACTGCACCATGCCGGCCGAGGTGAACATCAGAGTCGGGTCGTTGCGCGGCACCAGCGACGATGACGGCACGACTTCGTGGCCGTTCTTGCGGAAGTAGTCGAGAAAGGTCGACCTGACCTGATTGACGGTCGTCATGATACCCACTCTGGCGTCCGATCGGACGCGATCTTCAGTCATGTGCAGGAATTTCGCCGTCGCCACTTCTAACGGCGCAGCCTGAGGCTGTCCACAAACGCAAAATTTGGGCCGTGGGCGACCAGCCCACCACCCAAACCCTGTCAACTTGCAACCAGTGTCGCGCCCTGTCCCGGTGTCCGCTCGGCGGCGAACCTCCGGGACAAGGGTAAGATGGGCTAGCGCTTGGCGCGCGCTCCCTTCTTGCCGGGCGCCTCGTCATCCTCGAGGCTGTCGGGGCAGCCTGCCTCGGCGTCGGCCGCCTCGTCGCCTTCGGGCGAGGCCTGCAGCATCTTGTCGACGATCAGGCCGGCGTTCTGGCGGATAGCCTTCTCAATCTGGTCAGCCACCTTGGCATGCTCCTTGAGGAACGCCTTGGTGTTCTCGCGACCCTGGCCGATGCGCTCGCCGTTGAAGGAGAACCAGGCACCCGACTTCTCGACGATGCCGGCCTTGACACCAAGATCGACCAGCTCGCCGGTCTTGGAGATGCCCTCGCCGTACATAATGTCGAACTCGACCTGCTTGAAGGGCGGCGCCACCTTGTTCTTGACCACCTTGACACGGGTCTGGTTGCCGACCACCTCCTCGCGCTCCTTGATCTGGCCGATGCGACGGATATCCAGGCGTACGCTGGCGTAGAATTTGAGCGCGTTGCCGCCCGTGGTGGTCTCCGGGTTACCGAACATGATGCCGATCTTCATGCGGATCTGGTTGATGAAGATCACCATGCACTTGGACTTGGAGATCGAGGCGGTGAGCTTCCTCAACGCCTTGCTCATCAGGCGGGCCTGCATGCCGGGCTGCATGTCGGCCATCTCGCCTTCCAGCTCGGCTTTGGGGGTGAGCGCGGCCACCGAATCCACCACCAGCACGTCGATGGCGCCCGAGCGCACCAGCGTATCGGCAATCTCCAGCGCCTGCTCGCCGTCGTCGGGCTGCGAAATCAGCAGATCCTCGACCTTGACCCCGAGCTTCCTGGCATAAACCGGATCGAGCGCATGCTCGGCGTCGACAAAGGCGCAGATGCCGCCCTTCTTTTGGGCTTCCGCCAGCACCTGCAGGGACAGCGTGGTCTTGCCGGACGATTCCGGCCCGTAAATCTCCACCACCCGGCCGCGCGGCAATCCGCCGATGCCAAGCGCGATATCGAGGCCGAGTGAGCCGGTCGAAATGGCTTCGACCTCGATGCGGCGGTCGTTGGCGCCCAGCCGCATGATCGAGCCCTTGCCGAAATTCTTGTCGATCTGGGCGAGCGCGGCTTCCAACGCCTTCTGCTTGTCCATGCTACCCCCTTCGACCACCCGCAGAGACGGCTTTTCCATGCGCGATTCCCTTATTTCATGAGTTGCACCGGCAGGCAAAACGCGACTCGGCCTTTAACCACAGCGTACACGTTTTGTTCTCGCATCGCAAGAACGGCCGGTGCGGTGTTACGGTGAAGTGCGGCGACGTTGGCGCACCACCAGGAGGGGGAACCAGGACGCATGGCTCTCTACGACCACATCGGCCGCCAATACGCAAAGTCGCGCCGACCCGACCCAAGGATCGCATCGGCAATCGAGGCGGCGCTCGGGGACGCCGCGAGCGTGGTCAATATCGGCGCTGGTACGGGCTCCTATGAGCCGCGCGCCCGCAGCGTGATTGCTGTCGAGCCATCCGACGTGATGATCCGGCAGCGTGCCGCGGACGCCGCCCCCTGCCTGCAGGGATCGGCGGAGGCGCTTCCTCTCGAGACGGCCTCGGTCGACGCGGCGATGGCCATTCTCAGCGCTCACCACTGGCAAGACCTCGAGCGTGGCTTCAGCGAGATGGCGCGGGTAGCGCGCAAGCGTGCCGTTCTGCTGACCTGGGTTCCTGATGCCGCGCAATTCTGGCTGACGCATGAGTACTTCCCCGAGATAGCGGCCCACGACCGTACCATTTTCCCCGATACCGCTGCCCTGACCGCGATGCTCAAACGCGTGATTGGGCCGGTGCACATGCTGTCGTTGCCCATCCCGCACGACTGCATCGATGGCTTGCTGTGCGCGTACTGGCGCAGGCCGGATTCCTATCTTAGCCCCGAGGTGCGAAGCGGCATGTCGAGCTTCGCGCGGATCGATGCCGAGCCTGGCTTGGCAAGGCTCCGCAGCGATCTTTCAAGCGGCCGCTGGGCCGAGCGCAACGGTCATCTGCTTGCCCTGCATGAGTTGGATTTGGGCTATCGCATCATTCGCTGCCACATCGGCGCCAGCTAGGTTGCCTCGCCCAGCGCGACCCACGGGGGGTGGGAGGGGACGCCGATGGGACGCGTCGCACGCGCAGGTCGGCCAATTCTAAGACCTGCGGATGCAATGCGCTGGTTGTTCCTTGCCTGATCGCCAGCCCATTTGGCTGTTCGTCATTGGCGCGCTCATCGGTCACCTCCGCGGCCGGCCCCAAGCAGCCGGGCAAGCCGCCGGGCGGCCCCGCCCTCGGCCACGCACTGGGCGGCCTGCTTGCCGTGTTCCTGATTTCAGCAATTTTGCTGGGCTGGGCAGCTGGTTGCTCGAAATGAGCAAACCAGCACCTAGTTATCGGGGGGACGGGCGCGCTTGCCGTTGCTGGTCGGCGCCTCGGCCCGGCCGGCAGCCTTCTGCTCCAACTGGTGCGCGATATAGCGCTTGACGCCATCGAGATCGCGCAGGTTCACGTCGACCTGGTTGAACGGGATCTCGATGTTGGCGGCGCGCAGGGCCTTGAGGATGGCGACGCGCAGCTCCGTCTGCACGCTGCCGGCCTGCGTGACATCGGCCAGGCACACGCGCACAGTGAAATCGAGCGAGCTTGCGCCGAAGTTGTCGAAGCTGGCGGCCGGCGCCGGCGTGCGCATCGCCTGCGGATGGTCGTCGGCGCATTTCTTGAGGATGGCAAGCACCTGCTCAGGATCTGAGTCATAGCCGACGCCGATCTTGATGGCGATGCGGCCGAGCGAGTCGCGGTGCGTCCAGTTGAAAACGCGGCCGGTGATCAGCTCCGAATTTGGGATGATCAGGCTGGCGCGGTCGAACGTCTCGATCTCGGTGGCCCGTACGCTGATGCGGCGCACGTTGCCCTGCTGATCGCCGAGCACAATCCAGTCACCGACCTTGATGGGACGCTCCACCAGCAGGATCAGCCCTGACACGAAGTTGTTGACGATCGACTGCAGGCCGAAGCCGACGCCGATCGACAGGGCGCCAGCCACGATCGCCAGGTTGGTGATATCGAAGCCGGCATAGGAGATGGCGAGCAGGCTTGCGATGGCGATGCCGGCATAGCCAACCACCGTGTCGATGGAATTGACGATGCCCGGATCCATGCGCGTCTGCTGCAGGGCACGCTCGCGCAGCCAGCGCTGGAAGAGGCGCGTGGCGAACAGCAGAGCAATGAACAGCACGATGCCGATCAGGATGCGGGCGAGCGAAATGCGGAACGTGCCGATCTCGAGACCAAACACGAGCGACTTGAACCAGTCGCGGATATCGGCACCCTGGAATCCCCACTGCATCATCAGCAGCGGAATGGCGCAAATGATGAGGGCCAGCGTCAGAGCCAGCTCCGTCAAGCGCGCCAGCTGATGCCGACGCGGCGCGTCGAGGCCGAAGCGACTCTCGAGCAGCTCGCCGACCGGATAAGCGGTGTGCTGCGGCTCGCGCGTGACGGCGCGGATGGCGAGATAGCCCAGGCATACGAGGACCACCACGATGCCGGTCATCACCAGCTGCTGGGCGATGAAGCGCGCCAGCGCCACATAGCCAAGCAAGGCCGCGGCGATGATGCTGAGCGCGATGATCCACAGCGGCGCCTTCAGCCAGCGCGGGCTGTGGCGCGGACGTGGCTCAAATGGCGTCAGCAGCAGGCCGATCAGCAGGCTCGCAAAGATCATGCTGGCGAGGAACGACTGAACCACGCTGACCGGCAGCGGCACGAAGAACACCCGACTGATCTCGGTCAGTGCCACGTCGATGGCATACACGCCGGTGATGCCGTAAAGCAGCCAGAGGATGCGGCGAGCGGCGCCGTCGGACAGCTGTACGAAGCGCCATTGTGGCTCCGCCGGCGCCAGCACCATGGTGATCAGCGTGGTCACCGCAGCAAGCACGAGCACGGCTTTGAGCGCCGCTGCCGCCACCCTGCCCCACGGCGGATAGAGCAGATCGAGCGAATCGAGGCCGGCATAGATGAGGAGTGCCGCGGCCGCCGCCGGCAAGGCACGCAGCGGCGCCGTCCAGGACACGGCAAAGGCCCGCTCGAAGAAGGTTGGCGGCACCTCGCGTGCAACGTGGCGAGCGGCGGTCAGCCGCGCGACCAGCAGGCGCAACCCCAAGAACAGTATGAGCGCGGTGATAACGAGCCCGGCCAGCTCCGGCTTCTTGGAGCCTGCCCAATACGACCAGTCGTCGAACAGGTAGTGCAGCCGACGGCCGACCGCCGGCGTTTCGTTGGAGAAGTCATGCCACACGCCCGGCAGCAGCGGGCTCGGCAGCCGCTCAAGCAGGTTGCGGGTAAAGATAGAATGCCGGAGCACGGTGATGCGCTCGATCAGCTGGCGGGCGCGCACCCAGGTCAGCTCTGCCGCCTTGATCGCCCCATCAAGCTCGGAGGCCTGCGCGGCCAGCCGCGCGCGATCCGCAGCAATGGCCGGCGCCTCCGGCGGCGTGTCCTTGCCGGGCACCGGACCCAGGCGCTCGATCTGCGAGCGTACAGCGGCCAGCTGCGGCCGCAGGTTCTCGGCAGTGTCGACGGACTCGGCGAGAATCTCTTCGACCTCCAGCCTCAGACGCCCAAGCTCCTCCTCGAGCTCGCTCAGCTGCTGCAGGGCCTTCTCGGCCGACTCGATGGCCGTGGTGAGCTTGGCGATCGGCTTCTTGATATGTTCGGGCAGCGCGGCCTGGCTTTGCGCCTCGGTCTGCGCCGACTGGCCGGACGTTTGTCCAGGTCCCTGGACCTGTCCCTGCTTGTCGGCGGGTGCGCCGGGTTGGGTCTGCGCCGACAGCGGGCACACGTACACCAACGCCGCGGCGGAAAGCAGCGCGGCGAAGAACCAAGTCTGCAAGGTGCGCCGGATGTGCGGCACGCTCATTCGTTGACGGCCTGTCCGAAACTGCGCGGCTGTCGGGTGAAGACCGGCGGGTTACGATCGGCGGGCTCGGCCATCACCGCCTCTCGGTACTCCCTGGGGGCTGCGATGTTCGTCTCGATGACCATGTCGACCGGCCCGCCGGTCATGATGAGGTGCTCAACGTCGTCGCGGCGGATCAGCAGCAGCCTGCGTCGGCCATCGACGTTGGCCTGCTCGGTGACGCTCAAGCGCGGCTCAGGCGGCACGCCGAACCAGTTGCCCCACGTCAGGCTGGTGTCGCCGGTGAAGTAGGCGCGATAGCCCCATAGGCCGACGACCACCGCAGCCCCCAGCAGCAACAGCACGAACAGCCATCCGATCAGCGTCGTCATGTCTCACGATCCCATCGAATCATGGCGCGGACACTGCGCCGATTTCACCCGATCGCCAAGCGCACGCACGGCCCCGTCGACCGTCCGGCCCGCAAATTTCGCGCCTGCCTGCAACCAAAACCGGAGTTTCCCACAACAACAAGTCGGCAGGCCGAGCCGTACGATAAAACGGTCCCCCCGTCCCATGGCGGCCGGGCCTTCACTGCATCTTAACCTGAATGGATGCTTTCTTGAAGCCGCGCCGCCCCTGCCCGCCTAGCGGGCCGGACATTTCCCAGCAAAACCGATACATCGGGGTACTGGTTCGTAATGCGTCCGGATGCCGATCTCATTCAGGTTTTTCGCAATCCCCTTGCACAGACTGTGCTGGCGCTGCGGGCTCAGCTCGCGCAGAATCAGCTAAGACTTGCCTTTATGGCAGCATGGGGGGCACGCGCCGAGGCGCCGGAGCGCGCGCAAGCGACGGGCGGGGTCTACCTCGCCGCTAGCGTCGTGGCTGGAGGCGCCTTGGCCGGTGCCATACTGATGGCAAGCGGTATTGCCGAACCCGTGGTGCTGGCCGCGCTCGCGCTGCTTGCGGTGGGCGGCGTCTTTTTGATCTTCGGGCTGCTGTCGGGCTTCCTCAGGCTCAGCGAGCGGGTCGCCGAGGCCGAGCTCGTCAAGACGGTCGCCGACGGCCTCGACAGCGCCCTGCAGATCGTCGACGGCAAGGGCGAGGTCATTTATCGCAACCGGGCGCTGCAGCGCCTCACCGGTCGGCGGCCAGGCCGGCATACCACGCTGGAGGAACTGTTCGCGGGCGAACCGGAATCGGCACAGGCTTTCTTCCGCTTGAACCGGGCCGCCGAACGCTCTGAGCCACGCGATGAGGTGCTCTACACACGCTCCGACGCACAAGGCGGACGCAGCGGGCGCTGGCTGCAAGTGTCGGTGCGTCCGCACACGGCGCTGCGCAACGGCAGCGAAACCAACCTCACCATCTGGCAGGTGGCCGACGTCACCCGCGAGCGGCTGCGCGAGATCGAGACGATCGGCGGTCTCGAGGCGACACTCGCCTTCTATGACGGACTGCCGCAAGGCTTGCTAGCCGTGATGGCCGACGGGCGCATCGCCCACATAAACACCACGCTCAGTCACTGGCTTGGGTTGCGCTCCGAACTCGGCCGTCCGCTCACCCTGCTCGACATCCTCTCTCCGGATGCTGCCGCATCGGTGAAGGCCACCATCCGCTCGGCGGGCGTACGCGTGCGCAAGCTCGACGTGGACCTCCTGCGCGAGGACGGCCGCGCCTTCCCTGCCCAGTTGATCTGCCGCGGCCAGGGCCGGGGCGGCGTCACCTCCATCCTTGTGCTCGACGCAGCCGGCACCGAGGCCGGCCGCGACACGACGCGCGGGGAAGCCGACGCGCACCCCTCGCGCCTGTTCCAGTCGGCGCCGTTCGGCGTCGCGACCGTCGACACCGACGGAGACATCATGACCAGCAACGCGGCCTTCGTGCGCATGTTCGCGGAAGAGCACGGCACGGTGCCAAAGGCGGTGGCCGACCTGTTGCCCGGCGGCGAGGAACCTGGCAGCGGCGAGTTGGCCAAGGCGCTGCAGCGGGCAATCTCGGGTCGCACCGGCGCCGCACCGGTCGAGGTCTCGCTCGGCGCCCGCAAGGAATTGGCACGGCGCATCTATGTCAGCCCGCTCGGCACCGGCACACGCGGTCGCGAAGGCGCCATCCTCTACGTCATCGACGCGACCGAGCAGAAGGCGCTCGAGCAGAAGTTTACGCAGAGTCACAAGATGGAGGCCGTCGGGCAGCTCGCCGGCGGCGTGGCGCACGATTTCAACAACGTGCTCACCGCCATCATCGGCTTTTCCGATCTGCTGCTGCTCAAGCAGCGCCCGACCGACGCGGCCTATCGCGATATCATGAACATCAAGCAGAGCGCGCACCGCGCCGCCGGCCTCGTGCACCAGCTGCTTGCATTCTCCCGCCGCCAGACGCTGCAGGCCGAGGTGCTGGAACTGGGCGAGACGCTCACGGACCTGGCACCTCTGCTCAACCGTTCGCTCGGAGAGACAATCACGCTGAAAATCTCGCCGGGCCGCGACCTTTGGTACGTGAAGGCGGACCGGACGCAGTTCGTACAAGTGATCATCAACCTGGCCGTTAATGCGCGCGATGCCATGCAAAACGGCGGCACGCTCTCGATCCGCACCCGCAACGTTAGCGAACGGGAAAGCTTGAAGCTGTCGGGCTCGGGCGTGGCAGCCGGCGAATACGTGCTGGTCGAGGTCGAGGATACTGGCTGCGGCATGACCCAGGAGGTGATGGGCAAGATTTTCGAACCGTTCTTCACCACCAAGGATGTCGGGAAAGGCACGGGTCTCGGCCTGTCGACGGTATACGGCATCGTCAAGCAGACGGGCGGCTATGTGTTTGCCGACAGCGAGCTTGGCAAGGGCACGACATTCCGCGTCTACCTGCCGCGCCACATCGTCGAGAGTGTGGAGGAGATCGCCCCGACCGAGAAGAAGAAGGAGGTCGTGCGCGACCTCACGGGTACGGGGCGCGTGCTGCTGGTGGAGGACGAGGACATCGTGCGCCAGGTCGCCGCTCGCGCGCTGCTGCGACAGGGCTACGAGGTGCTGGAAGCCGGCACCGGCGTCGAAGCCCTGGAAGTGATGGAGCGTGAGAAGGGCCGCGTCGATATCGTGGTGAGCGACGTGGTGATGCCCGAGATGGATGGTCCAACGCTGCTGAAGGAGCTGCGCAAGACCAATCCCGACCTCAAGATCATTTTCGTCTCAGGCTACCCGGACGACGCGTTCAAGAAAACGCTCGACGAGAACGAAGCCTACGCCTTCCTCGCCAAGCCCTTCACGCTGCCGCAGCTGGCCGCCAAGGTGAAGGAGCAGCTCGCCGCCTAGCCTGCTTTGGAGATCTTAGCACACCGACGGCCGCACAATGCCCTTGCCGGCCGGCGCGCGCTGCGCCCCGCACGGGACGGCTGACAACTGCTGCGGATGGATCGTCAGTCCTCGCGGAAGACTTTCTCGCGGCGCTCGTGGCGCTCCTGAGCTTCCAGTGACAGCGTTGCGATCGGACGGGCATCAAGCCGCTTTAACCCAATCGGCTCGCCCGTCTCCTCGCAATAGCCGTAGGTTCCCTCCTCGATGCGCGCCAGCGCCGCGTCGATCTTGGCGATCAGCTTGCGCTGGCGATCGCGGGCTCTGAGTTCGAGCGCCCGATCCGTCTCGGAGGTGGCGCGATCCGCGAGGTCGGCGTGCTGGGCTGAGTCCTCGTGCAGAACCTGCAGCGTCTCGCGGTTCTGCCGGATGATCTCTTCTTTCCAGGCCACCAGCTTGTTGCGGAAATACAACCGGTGCCGCTCATTCATGAACGGCTCGTTCTCGGACGGCTGATAACCCTCGGGGAGCACGATCGCGCTTGCCCGTCCAGTCGCCTTACGCGGCTTGCCTGCGCCATTCTTGTGAACGTCGTTAGTGCGTGTTTCGGATCGCCCGCTGGATGCAGCTCTAACAACGGTCTTGGCAGCGGCTTTCTTGTCGGCTTTACGCGGATCCGCTTTGGTCATGCGCGCTTCCAGAAGGCTCCTGCACCTCTGCAAACCTCGCGCCGCGAGCCGGTCGGCGCGATTTGCGTGCCCGTATTTAAGCCTCTGTTATTGCAAGTCAAGCGGTTGCAGAGACCGCCGATCATAGCCTCCGGCCAATGCCGACCAGCGTTAACACCGCGGCTTGATTGGCGAAATCTCTGCACACCATCCTCTGTTTGATATCCTCTAGTTTCAGTAGCGATCATTGTTTGCTACACGTTTACCGTGCATTCATTTGTCTGCGGCATAGTCGGCAGCGACACGACGGAATTGGGACCCTGCAGAGCGGCGAACTAGGCGATCGAAACCGGTAGGGAAAAGTTGCCCCTCCCCCGCAACTTTTCTCCACCACTCGATTCGTCGATGCCGGGTTCCGACAAGCGACGCTTTTCCCTGCGTTCTCCCCCCAAGCGTCGCCGCGCCACTTCCAAATGCCGCCTGGAAGTGGCGCCTATCTTTTCCAGCTCCACCCTCCTGCGTCAGTCGCTTGCTTGCTGGGCGCCAAGCTCACCCCTACTGTCGCGCGTCCATTTCCGGCTTGGGAGCGCGCGCTCGGCATCATGCTGTTCAAGGGTACCAAGGACTACGTGGCGACCGATGACCTCAAGGTCGCCGTTAACGCCGCCATTACGCTTCAGCGCCCGCTGCTTGTGAAGGGCGAACCCGGCACCGGCAAGACGGTGCTCGCCATGGAGGTGGCCAAGGCCGTCACGGCGCCGCTCATCGAGTGGCACATCAAGTCCACCACCAAGGCGCAGCAGGGGCTGTACGAGTACGACGCGGTCAGCCGCCTGCGCGACAGCCAGCTCGGCGACGAGCGCGTCAAGGATATCCGCAATTACATTCGTAAGGGCAAGTTATGGGAGGCGTTCACCTACGGCGAGCGCCCCGTGCTGCTGATCGACGAGATCGACAAGGCTGACATCGAGTTCCCCAACGATCTGCTGCAGGAACTCGACCGCATGGAGTTCTACGTCTACGAAACCGGGGAGACCATCAAGGCCACCCACCGTCCGATCGTGCTCATCACCTCCAACAATGAGAAGGAGCTGCCCGACGCCTTCCTGCGCCGCTGCTTCTTCCACTACATCAAGTTTCCCGATCCGGAGACCATGCGCGCGATCGTGGAGGTGCACTTTCCCAACCTAAAAGGCCGCCTGGTTTCGGAAGCGCTGAAGGTCTTCTACGACGTTCGGGACGTGCCGGGCATCAAGAAGAAGCCCTCCACCTCCGAGCTGCTCGACTGGCTCAAGCTGCTCCTCAATGAGGACATCAGCCCGGAGACGCTGCGCGAGAACGATGCGCGCAAGCTGATCCCGCCGCTGCACGGGGCCCTTCTCAAGAACGAGCAGG
>Ga0114129_10012523_pt1 | contig 12077 bp, 9 predicted proteins | sample RhiMetdeltSRZDD1_FD_80071 | JGI IMG/M metagenome (GOLD analysis project Ga0114129, IMG submission 80071) | Populus rhizosphere microbial communities from Tennessee, USA - Rhizosphere MetaG P. deltoides SRZDD1 (version 2) (version 2) | ecosystem: Host-associated > Plants > Roots > Rhizosphere >... | reverse complement strand
CGCGTGCTCGGCGCGCAGGTGGCGCCGACGCACGTGCTCGTCGGCGCCATCGGCTCGCAGGCGGCGACCTTCCGCGTCACCGGAGTCGAGGCGGACGCCGGACGGAAGGCGCCAATCATCGATGCGGAGCGCTGAGTGAAGTCGAGATTGCTCGACTGGCTGATGTGCCCGTGGTGCAACGGTGATCTCGCCGCGGTTTCCTTCGACCAGTCCGCATCCGGCGAGATCGCCGAGGGCGTGTTGCGCTGCGCATGCGGCCGATCGTTTCCGATCGTCAACGGCATCCCGCGGATCCTCGACGAAGCCTTCCCGCTCTTTCCGGATTTCGTGGCGCGCCACCGCGATCGCCTGCAGCCGTTGCCCGCCGTGCCGGTCGTCCGCACGCGCGAGGCCGACGCGATCCGCCGGACGCGCGAAAGCTTCGGCTACCAGTGGACGCAGTTCTCGGAGATGGTCATCGACTTCCGCCAGAACTTCCTGAACTACATCCGGCCGCTCGACGAATCGTTCTTTCCCGGCAAGGTCGGGCTCGATCTCGGATGCGGCTTCGGGCGCCACATCTACAACGCCGCCAGGTTCGGCGCCGAGATGATCGGCGTCGACATCAGCGACGCGATCGAATCGACGCGCGCGAATACGCGCGACCTGCCGAACGTGCATCTCGTCCAGGCCGACGTCTACCACCTGCCGATTCGCCGCGGCGTCCTCGACTTCGCGTACAGCATCGGCGTCCTGCATCACCTGCCCGATCCCGAAGCGGCGTTTCGCTGCCTCGTCCCGCTGGTCAAGCCCGGCGGATCGGTGTTCGTGTGGGTGTACAGCAAGACCCGTTCGTTCTGGAATTTCTGCCTGGAGTCGGTACGTGCGGTGACCACCTCGCTCCCGAAGCGCGTGCAGAAAGGGATCTCGCTCGCGGCGGCGCTGATCGACTACGGCGGATTCGTCGGACCGTACAAAGTCGCCGCGTCGATTCCGGTCGTGCGCGACGTCGTGCGCAGGCTGCCGCTGCAGCGGCTGCGGCTCTACTCCGCCTATCCGTTTCAAGTCATCTACGCCGACTGGTTCGATCGGCTCGCCGCGCCGATCCGGTTCTACTACGACGGCGCCGACATGGAGGCGTGGCTGACGCGCGCCGAGCTCGGGCGCCGCGCGATTTCGCCGACCGGACTGTTCGGATGGCGCGCGTACGGTGAACGGGTGTGACGACGCCGCAGCTCCGCATGCTCGCGTTGTCGCCGGTGCCGGAAGAGGGCGCGGGCTGCCGCTTTCGGATCGCGCAGTACGTGCCCGCGCTCGAAGCTGCCGGCGTACAGGTGACGATCAGCCCGTTCTTCACGCGCGAATTCTTCGATCTCGTTTATCGCAACGGGCATCACGTCAGGAAGGCCGCACTCTTCGCGCGGCGGGCGCTCGATCGCGCGCATTCGCTGTTTATTCGCCACCGCTATGACATCCTTTATATATACCGTGAGGCATTTCCGGTCGGGCCGGCTCTGCTGGAGACGCTGTTCGCACGGACGCCGGGCCTGACCATCCTCTACGACTTCGACGACGCCGTTTTCCTGCCGAACACGAGCGAGGCGAACCGTCCCATCGCGGCGCTGAAGTGGCCGTCGAAAGTGCGGACGATCGTCAGCCGCAGTGACGCCGTGATTGCCGGTAATGAGTTCCTCGCCGACTACGCGCGCCGCTTCAACGACGCGGTGCATGTGATTCCAACCTGCGTCGACACGACGAAGTTCATTCCGCGCGCCGACGATCGACGCGGCGCGCCGGTCCCCGTGATCGGATGGATCGGGACGCCAACGACTGCGCCGTACTTGCAGGCGCTGCAGAGCGTGCTGCAGGAAGTGGCGCGCACCCGTCGCTTCGTCCTGCGCGTGTGCGGCGCGGGATCGCCGCTCGTGATTCCGGGCGTGACCATCGAACAGACGCCGTGGACGCTCGACAGCGAGGTCGCGCTGTTCAACACGTGCGACATCGGCGTCTATCCGCTGACCGACGACGAGTGGGCGAGAGGGAAGTGCGGCTTCAAGGCGATCCAGTTCATGGCGTGCGGCGTGCCGGTCGTGGCGGCGCCGGTCGGCGTCAATCGCGCCATCGTCGAGGACGGCGTCAACGGCGTGCTGGCCTCGACGCCGGCTGAATGGGTCGAGAAGCTCCGTCGTCTCATCGATGACCCGGCGCTGCGCGCGACGTTCGGCCGCGCGGGACGCCGCACGATCGAAGAGCGCTACTCGCTGAACGTGAACGCGCCGAAGATGGTCGACGCCGTGCTGGAGGCCGTCGATCGCGTTCGATCGCGCGCGCTCGTCGCGGAGGCGGCGGCGGCCGTCAGTCCGCTGCGACGCGCGATGAAAAAATAATGCCGCGTCCGCGAGTCCTCGCCGCTCTGCCGGGGTTTTTTCCCTCCACGGTGATCAACGTCGCGAAGCCGCTGATCCGGCTCGTCGAAGAGGGCGCAATCGATCTCGATCTCACGGCGCACTTCGCGACGCGGCGCCGGCAGATCGAAGGTGCGGACGTCCTGGTGATGAGTCACACGATCGATCCGGCGCACGCCTGGATTCTCGATTGCGCGCGGCAGTCGGGGACGCCGCTCGTGTACGACATCGACGAAAACCTGCTCGAGCCGCCGGACGACGTGCCGGGTCTTCAGTTCCACCGCGCGCCGGGACGCCAGGCGGCGGTGCGGCAGGCGTTGGCGCAGGCCGCGGTCGTGCGGACGTACGCGCCGGCGCTCCAGCGGTACCTGCGCGCGTACAACGCCAACGTCGTACGCACCGAAGGACCGATCGATTGGCGTCTCGTGCCGGCCGACGCGCCGCCGCGGCGATCCGATCGCGTCCGCATCGTGTACGCGACGAGCCGTCAGGGGCAGGACACGATCGGCGCGATGATCGTCGATCCGCTTCGCAAGATGCTCGACGCGCACGCGCACGTCGACGTGACGATCTGGGGACCACGGTTTGCGGCGCTCGACGGGCATCCACGCGTCGAGCATCGCGCGTTCATCCGCGAGTACGACCGCTACTTCGGCGAGTTCGCGCGCGCCGGCTTCGACATCGGCCTCGCGCCGATGCCGGGCGACGCGTTCTATCAGTCGAAGACGGCGACGAAGTTCCGCGAGTACGCGGCGTGCCGCATCGCCGGCATCTACGCCGACGTCGAGATCTATCGCGACTGCGTGACGGACGGCGAGACCGGCTTGGTCGTCAATCACTCCGGGGGCCCCTGCCCCCCGGTGGCGCTGCGTGACGAGGCGTGGATTGCCGCGATGGAACGGCTGATTCGAGACGCGCCGTTGCGCGCGCGCATTCGAGCGCAGGCCGAACGAGCCGCGCGGGAGCGCTACTCGGCCGAACGCATCAGCCGCGATTGGCTCTCGCACATCGAGGCGGCGGCCGCGTCGCGTCGCGCGGCGGCGCGTGGCCCGGAGCCGCTCGCCGACCAGTCGCGCACACCGCGCATCGCGCGCATCGGCGAGTACTCGCGCCGCGCCGTGTCGCTGGTGCGATCCGGCGGCGTGAGCGCGCTGTGGTCGCGCCTCCGCGCGGAGCTCGCCGATCGCCGTCAGCTCGCCGAGTGGGAGCTCGCGCTGCGGCAGATTCGCCGCCAGCAACATTTGTGATGCTTCAGCAGATTCTCGACCGGCCGGTCGACCTGCCCGATGATGTCCAGCGCGGACAGATCCGCGCCGCGTTCCGCGACGTCGTGAAGTCGGCGACGCTGTGGCACATCTGGGTCCGGCTCGGCGTCCAGGACGTGCGCCACAAGTTCCGGCGGTCCACCGTCGGTCCCGCGTGGATTTTCCTGAACCTCGGCGTGCTCATCATGGCGATCGGGATCATCTACGGACGGCTGCTCGGCCAGAGCCTGCACGAATTCATCCCGTACCTCACCGCCGGTCTGATCATCTGGGGCTATCTGACGACGTCGATCACCGAAGGGGCGCACGCGTTCGTGAACTCCGAGGGCTACATCAAGCAGATCAGCCTGCCGATCTACGTGTATGTCTTCCGCTGCTCCGTGAGCGTCGGCCTGACGACGATCATCAGCTTCGCGGTCTTCGTCGTCGTCGCGCTGGCGTATCGGATTCCGGTCGGCGCCGGCACGCTGTGGGCCGTTCCCGGCTCGGCGCTGCTCGTCGCGATCTCGCTGATGCTGATCTGCATCCTCGCGCACCTGCACGCGCGCTTCCGCGACATCGCGCCGATGGCGTCGGTCGGCATGCAGATGGCGATGTACGTGACGCCGATCATGTTTCCCGGCGAGCTGCTCCGGCGTCGCGGCATGAGCTGGGTCGTCGACTTCAACCCGCTGTATCACATGGTCGAGATCGTGCGGCGCCCGCTCGTCGCCGCGCAGCCGGCGGCGGCAATCGATTACGCCGCGTCGGGCCTCGTGTTCGCCGCGCTCGCCGTGATCGCCGCGGCGATCGTGGCCTATTACCGCCGCCGCATCGTGTTCGTTCTCTGATGGCCCGCATCGTTCTTCACGACGTCGATTTGAGGTTTCGCGTCGATGCGATGAAGCACGACACGTTCCGCTCGGCGTTCGTCCGCTTCCTGCGGCGCGGCCGGTCGCGGACGATCAACACGCTGCAGAACATCTCGCTGCGGATCGACTCGGGCGAGCGCGTCGGCCTCATCGGCCACAACGGCGCCGGCAAGACGACGCTGCTGAAGGTGATGGCGGGGATTTATCCGCCGCAGCGCGGGCACGTCATGACCGACGGGCACGTCTGTCCGCTGTTCGAAGTCGTCACCGGATTCGAGTGGGACGCGAACGGCTGGGAGAACATCCGCACGCGCGCGCTGCTGCTGGGCATGTCGCCGCGCGAGATCGATCGGCGCATCGACGAGATCGGCGCCTTCTCGCAGCTCGGCGAGTTCCTCGACATTCCGGTCCGACATTATTCCGCCGGCATGCACCTGCGGCTCGCGTTCGCGACGTCGACGGCGGTCGATCCCGAAGTGCTGCTCCTCGACGAGGTGATGGCGGCCGGCGACGTCTCGTTCATCGAGAGCGCGCGCGATCGGATGAACGGACTCATGGAACGCGCGAGCATCGTCGTCTTCGCGACTCACAGCCTCGACGTGCTGCCGCGCTTCTGCGATCGAACCATCCTGATCGACCATGGACGCATCATCGCGGATGGTCCGACCAGCGAAGTGGTGCAGTTGTACAAGGAGGCGGCGAATGAGCGACGCGACGCAACCGTGCATTCGTGAAGGCAGCCTCCGCTGTGCGGCGTGATAGGATGCGCTCCGCGCGTTGATGGAGTGAACGCTATGTCTGGAACCATCAATCAAATCGCACCGCCCCGGCCGAGGGACACGTCCGAGGGTGAATCGCTCGTGCTGATCTGGCCGTTGCTCCTGGCGGTCTGGGTCTATCGCCGAGTCATCTTCGTGATCACGCTGACTGCCGTCGTTCTCTATATGACGGTGGCGCTCGTGGTGTATGTGCGGCAGCCGAACGTCCGTCAGGCGAGCTTGCCCTTCCGCGTGCTGTTCGATGGTGCGGACGTCGGATCGTATCCGAGCGGGATCGCATTCAGCCGCGCCGATACGATTGCCACACCCGTCCTGAACACGGTCTTCACGCAGAATCGCCTCTCGCAATTCACGGACTTCGCGACCTTCCAACAGTCCCTGTTCGTGCTCGAATCGAGCCGTGAAGCGGAGCTGCTGGCGCTCGACTACCGGAACAGGCTGGCCGACGCGCGGTTGACGGCGGTGGATCGCGCGCGTATCGAAGCGGAGTATCTGCAGAAACTGGATTCTGTCCGTTCGCAACAGTACATATTGAATTTCGTCAGCGCGACCGAGAATTGGCCGTTCCCGGAAGTGCTCATGCAGAAAGTTCTGAATGACGTGTTGGCCACGTGGGCGGTTCAGGTGGCCGAGAACAAGGGCGCCTTGAAGTACCAGATCGAGTCGTTCACGCCCGCACTGTTCGCGCACGGCTCCTCGGTGGATCGCGGACTCCTGCGGCGCGGCGATTTGCTGCGCGGACAATTCGGCCGTCTCATCTCCAACATCGACGACCTGACGGAGCTGCCCGGTGGAAAGGTGATACGCTCGAGCCCCGACAAGCCGTCGCTGCCGGAGCTCCGAGCGACGCTCGACGACGCGCTGCGCTACGAGCTCGAGCCGCTCGTCGGGCAACTCCGCGCTGTCGCCAATGACGATGTCAAAGGGTATCTCGAGGATCGATTGGAGTTCGCGCGGCGGCAGCAGCGGGAGGCCCTGGAAAACAGCCGGACGATGACCGAGTCGTTTCGAACGTACCTGAGTCAATACGAGACTCCGGCAGCGCAGACCACACTTTCCGGATCGGCGTCCGCAAATCCCGCGGTGCCCCAACTGAGCGACTCGTTTCTGGATCGGCTGATCACGATGAGCCGCCATCAGGACGACGTGAAGTTCCGTCAGGACATGACGACCAAAATCATCAACACGTCACAGCGCGCGACGCGCCTCGAGAACGAAGTGTCGTTCTACCAGCAACTGCTGTCGCGATCGTCGAGCGCATCCCGAGCCGACCGGTCAGTGGACGTGCTTCGTGCGGAGCTCGACGGCCTCGAGAAGCGCCTGGTGGAGGCCTCGCGCGAAGTCAAGAGCCTGTTCGACGCGATCTCCGCCCACAATCTCGGTGCGCGGACCAGTCTCTACGCCGTGACCGGTCCCTTCACGATCTCCACGCAGCGAGCGATCACGCTTCGAGCGCTCGCCGTCACTGGACTGATGATTACGGTCGCCATCGCCGTCATCGCGTCGCTCGGCTCGCTCGTGCATCATTACCGGCGGTTCTGACGTGACGTAACGTCGTGCGCAATCGATACGTTTTTCTCATCGACCTGCCTGCGATCGCCATCGGCGCGTGCGCAGCGTTCCTGCTCCGCTTCGATTGGAAGTTCGTGGTCGAGCGCCGCGAGTTCCTGCCTTTTCTCGTCGCGGTCCTGGTCTTCAAGCCGATCGTCTTCTACCTGTTCGGCCTGTACTCCAGATACTGGCGCCATGCGAGCGTGAGCGATCTCGTCGCGATCGTGCTGGCCAACGCCACGTCGTCGCTCCTGCTGGCTGTGACGGTCTCGATCATCGTGCTGTCCGGGTACGACCTCAGCTTCTCGCGCATCGTCATCGTGGCCGATTTCGGCGCGACGCTGCTCGTGGTCGGCGGCTTCCGTTCGTCGATTCGGGTGATCGGCGAAGCGCGGCATCGCGCCCGGACTCAGGCCACGTCGCCGCGGGCACTGAAGTCGGTGCTCATCGTGGGCGCGGGCGAGGCGGGCTCCATGGTGGCCCGTGAGATCCAGCGCAATCCCTCGCTCGGCATCCAGCCCGTCGGATTCCTCGACGACGCGCGCTCCAAGCGGCGAACGTTCATTCACGGCATCCCGGTGCTCGGCACGACGCGTGACCTGCCGAAAGTGGTCCGCCAGAAGCCGATCGATCACGTGATCGTCGCGATGCCGACGGCGCCCGGCACGGCGCTGCGGCTCGTCGTCGAAGCGTGTCAGTCGCTGAAGATCCCGTCGCGCGTCATGCCCGGGGTGTTCGAGTTGCTCGACGGCCGCGTGAGCGTGAGCCGTCTGCGTGACGTGGACATCACCGATCTGCTGCGGCGCCCTCAGGTGTCGAGGTCCACGCGCGCCGATTACCTCGTCGGCCGAACGGTCTTGGTGACGGGCGCGGGCGGATCGATTGGACGGGAGATTTGCCGGCAAGTGGCCTTTGCCGGTCCCGCGCGGCTGCTGATGTTGGGGCACGGCGAAAACAGCTTGTTCGAGGCGCATGCCCAGATTCGCGAAGCGTTTCCGCAGGCGCCTCTGAACGTGGTGATCGCGGACGTGCGGAACGCCGCGCGCATCGATCGCATCTTCGCCAGGTATCGACCGGATGTCGTCTTTCACGCGGCGGCGCACAAGCACGTCCACTTCATGGAAGAGAACGCCGAGGAGGCGATTTCGAACAACGTCTTCGGCACGCGCAACCTCGTCGACGCCGCGCTCGCAAACCGCACCGAACGGTTCGTCACGATCTCGACCGACAAGGCGGTGTCACCTACGGGTCTGATGGGCACGTCGAAGCGCATGGCCGAGATGATCGTGCGCGACGCCGCTCACCGCACGGGGCGCGCATTCGTCGTCGTGCGCTTCGGCAACGTGCTGGGCAGTCGCGGCAGCGCGGTGCCCGTCTTCAAGCGGCAGATCGAGCGCGGCGGCCCGGTCACGATTACGCATCAGGACATGAAGCGGTTCTTCATGACGGTCAACGAGGCCGTGCATCTGGTTCTCGAAGCCGGAGGCCGCGCCGCCGGCGGAGAGTTGTTCGTGCTCAACATGGGAGAGCCGGTCCGCATCCTCGATCTCGTTCGCGATCTCATCCGGCTTTCCGGCTATGCGCTCGATCAGATCCCGGTCATCTTCACGGGGCTCCGGCCTGGTGAAAAGCTCGAAGAGGCGCTCTGGGAACGCGATGCGATCGTCGAACCGACCGGGCATTCGGACATCTTGAGAGTGACCGAGAGCGACAACGCGGGCGGCGATCGTCTGTCCGCCGCGTTGCTCAAGCTCGAGGTCGCGGTTCACCAGGCCGATCGACCGACGATCGAAGCCGTGTTGTGCGACTGTATTCCCACATTCGTCCCTTCGAGCGTGGGCGCGCCGGATATTCAGGGCTTCGCGCCGAGCGTGTGAGCGTCTCGAAGGAAGAGGTCCGCGCCTTCTGGGATGCGGCCGCCTGCGGCGAAGTCTACGCCGAGGGCGCCGCTCTGGAGCAGCGCCTCGAGCGACAGCGGCAGCTGCGCTACCAGTTGGAACCGTACATTTTCGATTTCGCGCGATTCTCCGACGGCGCGAGCCGCGATGTGCTCGAGATCGGTGTGGGAATGGGCGCCGATCATCTCGAATGGGCGAACGCGCGCCCCAGGACGTTGACCGGAATCGACCTGACATCCCGCGCGATCGAGCTGACGCACGCCCGGCTCGCCGCGCGACGACTCAGTTCCGATCTGCGCGTGGCCGACGCGGAAGATCTTCCGTTCGCCGACGGGTCGTTCGACATCGTCTACTCGTGGGGCGTGCTCCATCACAGTCCCGACACGGCGAAGGCGGTGCGCGAGGTGCATCGCGTCCTTCGGCCCGGCGGGTCGGCGCGAATCATGGTGTATCACAAGCACTCAATCGTCGGGTACATGCTCTGGCTCCGCTACGCGCTTCTGGCCGGCCGCCCGGGCCGATCGCTCGACGACCTGTACGCGCATCACCTCGAGAGTCCCGGCACGAAGGCGTTCACGCTCGATCAGGTTCGCGGCATGTTCACCGCCTTCACGCAGGTCACCGCGCGCACGCAGTTGTCGTTCGGAGATCTGTTGCAGGGGGCGGTCGGCCAGCGTCACGGCGGAATCCTTCTGCGCGCCGCCAAGGCCACGTGGCCTCGTTGGTTGATTCGGCGCCTGTTCGGCGCGCACGGGTTGATGGCGCTCGTCGAAGCCGTCAAATGAGCGATCAGGATCGTCGCGTGACCGGCACCGCGTTGCTGCCGCTGGTGCGGATGCTCGCCGATTTCTTTCCGGCGCGCGAGCGTCTGATCGTCCTCGGCGTGTTCGGCGTCAGCGTCGTCGCGGCGGCGTTCGAGACGATCGGCGTGATGTCGATTCTGCCGTTCGTCACCTTCGTCATGGATCCGAAGGCCATCGAGCACTATCCGTCGATACAGGGCCTCATTCACCTGGCCGGCGTCACCTCGGAGCGTGGAGCGCTGATCCTCGTCGGCTTCATGACCATCGCGATCCTGGCGTTCGGAAACGCCGCGGCCGCGGTGAACGTCATCGTGCAGGAGCGGTTCGGGGCACGAACCAAGACTCGGCTGGCGGCGTTGCTGTTCGAAGGATATTTGAAGCAGCCGTATGCGTTTCACGTCCAGCGCGACGCGCCATCACTCATCAAGATTCTGACGGTCGACGTGCTGGTCGTCGTCAACGGCGTCATCGCGCCGTTTCTCGTGGCGGTGTCGCGGCTGCTCGTGGCCGTCGGCGTCCTCGCCCTCCTCTTCGTGCAGAACCCGATCGTCGCTCTGACCGTCGGCGTCGTCCTGGGCACCGCGTACTTCGTCGTGTTCCTCACTTCGGCGCGCGTGGAGCGGCGGCTGGGCCGGGTTTACAGCGAGTTGAACGTCGAGCGTCAGCGCGTCGCCCAGGAAACGCTCGGCGGCGTCAAGGAGCTGCAGCTCCTCGGTCGCGATGCACACGCGATGAAGCGGTTCGAGTCGGTCTCGGAAGCGACCGCGTACGCCGAGGCGTCGAACCGGACGAACGCGCAGTTGCCGCGCTACGTTCTCGAAACGCTCGCGTTCGGGGGCATTCTGCTCGTCATCCTCGTGCTCCTGTCCGGGACCGGCAGCGAGAAGGAAACGCTGATTCCGCTCGTGGCGCTGTACGCGCTGGCCGGTCATCGGCTGCTGCCGGCGCTGCAGCAGGTGTACGCGTCGGCGATCAGCATCCGGTTCTACCTGCTGACGCTGATCGGCGGGCTGCACGACGACGTCAGGCTCTCCATCGCGACGGCGGCGCGAGCGCGCGAACGTGCCGGCGTGCCGACGCCGGACGTGGCGTTCACCGATGTCATCCGGCTGGAACACGTGACGTTCTCGTATGCCGGTGGGGCAGGACCTGCGCTTCGCGACGTCACGCTGAGGATTCGGCGCAATGAAAGCGTGGGCCTCGTCGGTCGCACCGGATCCGGGAAGACGACGCTCGCGGATCTGATTCTCGGCTTCTACGAACCCACCGGTGGACGAATCACCGTCGACGGGTTGCCGCTCGTGGGCGACGCCATCGCGGGATGGCGCCGCCGGGTTGGCTACGTGCCGCAGAATGTGTTCCTCGCCAACACGTCGGTGGCGGAGAACATCGCGTTGGGCCTGCCGCCGGAGGAAATCGATCTCGATGCGGTCCGGCGCGCCGCGCGGCTCGCGCAGGCGGAGGAGTTCATTGCGGCGTTGCCGAACGGCTTCGAGACCGTCATCGGCGAGCGGGGCGTGAAGTTGAGTGGCGGCCAGCGGCAGCGTCTCGGGATCGCGCGCGCCCTCTATCATCGGCCGGACGTCCTCGTCTTCGACGAGGCGACCAGCGCGCTCGACGGCCTCACCGAAGACGCGGTCATGGAGGCGATTCGGTCGCTGAGCGGCGATCGAACGGTGGTGCTCATCGCGCATCGCCTCCGAACGGTGGAAGCCTGCGATCGAATCGTGATGCTCGAGTCGGGATCGATCGTGGGTGAGGGCGCCTACGATCAGCTGCTCGCGACGTCGGAGACGTTCGCGCGCTTCGTCGGCAGCCGGATGGCTGAAGTCTCGAGTCTTCCGACATGAGCGTCGAGGTGTCTCCAGGCCGGACGCCGCGGACGCTCGCCATCGTGCAGGCGCGATTCAGCTCCGCGCGATTGCCGGGGAAGGTGCTGCGCTCGTTGCGCGGCCGGCCGCTGCTCGCGTACGTGATCGAGGGGCTGGCGCACGCACGCACGCTGGACGGCGTCGTGCTGGCCACGTCGACCGACGACACCGACGACGCGATCGCCGAATTCGCACGCGGGGCGCGAGTCGACTGCTACCGCGGCCCGCTCGACGACGTCGCCGCGCGCCTGCTCGCGGCGGCGCGGAGCCGGGGCGCCGAGGCGCTCGTACGTGTCAACGGCGACAGCCCGCTGCTCGATCCGGCGCTGGTCGATCTCGCGGTCGATCTGTTTCACCGCGCGCGGCCGGACGTCGTCTCCAACGTTCGGCCCCGCAGCTACCCGAAGGGTCAGTCGGTGGAAGTGATGTCGTGCGCGGCGCTCGCGCGCGCGGTCGCCGAGATGACCACGCCGGACGAGCGCGAGCACGTGACGCGGCATTTTTACACCCATCCCGATCGCTTCGACATCCGTACGTTCGCCGCGCCGCGTCCGCGCGCCGATCTTCAGCTCAGCGTCGATGACGCCGCCGATTTCGTGCGGTGCGAGGCGATTCTCGACGCGCTGGGCCGGCCGCCGTGGGAGGCGGGATGGGAAGCGTGTGTCGAAGTCTGCG
>Ga0114129_10012522_pt1 | contig 12078 bp, 9 predicted proteins | sample RhiMetdeltSRZDD1_FD_80071 | JGI IMG/M metagenome (GOLD analysis project Ga0114129, IMG submission 80071) | Populus rhizosphere microbial communities from Tennessee, USA - Rhizosphere MetaG P. deltoides SRZDD1 (version 2) (version 2) | ecosystem: Host-associated > Plants > Roots > Rhizosphere >... | reverse complement strand
CGGCCACATCGCCAGGCACTGGACGAGCCCGATGAGGAGGGCCAGCCGGAAGCCGATCCCGTCGACGCTCGACACCGCGACCGCCGGGCGGGATCGCTCCACCAGGAGGATGACGATCCCCCCGACGAGGAGCGCCCAGGCGACGGTGGTCGGCCCGAAAAGGTGATCGGGGGCCCAGTCGTGCAGCAGCGCCCCCGCCACGAGCGCCGGGAGGGTCGTCGTCAGGAGCAGCGCGCACCCCCTCGGCCCCGCGAAGCCCCCGTCCCCGCGGAGACTCAACAGGGCGAGGAACCTCTCGCGCTCCAGGACCACCACCGCCAGGATCGCGCCGAGCTGGATGAAGATCTCGAACGTCTCCGACGTCTCCCCGGTGAATCCGAGCAGGTGGCCCGCGACGATCAGGTGCCCCGTGGATGAGACCGGCAGAAACTCGGTCAGCCCCTCGACGATCCCCAGCAGGACCGCGACTCCGATGAACCCCATGGCGGCGCGGAGCCTACCCTAGCGCGTTTCCCGTTGCAAGCGGCGGGGGTGGATGAAGCCACCCCTTAGTTTCGGGTGGCGGGGGGGCAGCGCCCCGCGGCTCATGCTCGCTCGCGAAGGACACGTTGCGTCCATCTGTCGCGCATGGCGCGGCTCGAAATCGCCGCGAAGCGCTGCCCCCCCGCCACCTGAGCCAACGGATGCCTTCATCCGCCCCGCCTCCTGCCCTCCCATCGCGGTCGGTGAGGCGCCGCACTCGGCGAGGCTCGCGATCGAGCAGCCCCACGGATCGGTGCGCGGAGACATCGGCAGGGGTGCGTCGCGGGCGCGGGCGGGCCGCTGTGGCGCGGCGATTTCGAGGCAAGTCGTGGAGCTCGGGTGGCCCGGGAGGTTCCGTCGCCGACATGAGCCGCGACGCAGCGGCCCGCCCGCGCCCGCAACTCGGCGCTGCAGTTGTCTCGGTGCAGCGGCTCAGTGGTAGGACTTCTTGAGGCCGGTGATCTCGACGAGGACGCCGTGCCAGCCCACGGGATTGCCGGAGGGATCGCGCACCAGGACCGTCTCGTCCCGGAACCAGCGGACCTCCCCCTGCTTGTCCAGAAGGCGGTACTCCGTAGACGCGACCCCTTTCTTGCGGATCGCCTCCTCTCCCAGCTGGATGAGCATGCCGACGTCGTCGGGATGGAGGATCTTCATGAAGAAGTCCCGGTCCCGTGTCCACTCCTCCTCGGCGTAGCCCAGCATCGACGCGGCCTGGGGGCTGATGTACCGGGTGCTGTAGGGGGGTTCGACGTCGCACAGATAGATGATGGCCGGGATGTGCTCGACGAGGCTGCGCAGCCGCGCCTCGGTCTCGGCGAGCTGCGCCATCAGGCGGGAGTTCTCGAGCGCCACCGAGGCCACGTCGGCGATGTGCCTCGCCAGCTCGAGCTCGCGCGAGGACCAGGGATGCGGGTGCCGGGTGATCAGGATCAGGAGGCCGAAGCTTTCCCTGCCGCTCAGGAGGGGCAGGTACGCGACCCCCCGGATGCCCATGATGTCGCGCGCGCGCGGATTGACCCGGGCGTCGTCCTTCGCGTTCCGGATGGCGACGGGGCGGCACGACCTCAGGGCCCGCTGCGCCCCTCCCGACTGCGAAAGCTGGAGCTTCAGGCGCGGGGCGTCCTGCGAGTGGCGTCCGGAGCTGATGACCCCGTAGAGCTCCTGTTCGCTCCGATCGACGAGGGCGATGTGGGCGCCGCCCACGCCGATCACACTCGCGGCGGTGTCGACGATTTTCTTGAGAGTGGCGCGCTCGTCTCCGAGACGCGCCACGTCCGCCGTGAGGCGGCACAGCCGTTCCAGCTGCTCGTTGTGACGGCGAAGTTCGTTCTGCGGCTGTCTACGATCGACCTGCTGGGGCATCCAGGGAGCCCCCTCCCTCCACCAGTCGCCACCTATTTAAGATGGTATCTCTCCCGTGTCAACTGGCTTTCGTCAATTTTCCGTCTTCAATTTTCCGTCCCGCGGAACCTCGGTTGACTCGGCGGCGGAATATGGCCTATACGGAGGCTCGTTCCGGGAGGTCCGAGGGCCCCCGCCGAGAGCATCGAACCGTGAGGTGACACGTGGGACCGAACCCCTTCCTTCTCGCCATCGTCGCGCTGGCCCTGGCCGCCGGCTCCAACCCCGGAGACGTCCGCAGGCGATCCCGCGAAGGCGAGACCGCTCCCGATCGGCTGACTCTCGAGCGGGTTGCCAGGTACCCGCCCCCGGGAACGCGCGTGCCGGGGACCTTCCGGTTCGACCGGGAGGGCCGCTACCTCTACTACCTGGGCCTGGAGGGGACGAGCTCGGCCCGCGTGCTCTACCGCGAAGAGGTGGCGAGCGGCAAGCGCGAGGTCGTCGCCCGCCCACCGAAGGATGCCTCCTCGTCCACGTCGGGCCTCACGCCCGAAGAGATCCTCCGGCGCGAGCGCCAGCGCATCCAGGAGAAGGGGATCACGCTGTACCAGCTGGCGCCCCGGGCCGACGTGGCGGTGTTCGACTGGCGTGGCGATGTCTACCTGGTTCGCCCCGGGCAGGAGCCGCTCCGCCTGACGGAGACCGAAGCGTCCGAGATCGACCCGCAGCTCTCCCCCGACGGGGCCCGCCTGGCGTACTCCCGCGACGGCGACCTGCGCGTGCTCGACGTCGCCACGCGCCGGGAGACGTCCCTGACGCGCGGGGCCCGCGACGGAGTGTCCCGCGGAGTAGCCGAGTACATCGCGCAGGAGGAGATGGACCGCTCGTCGGGGTTCTGGTGGTCGCCCGACGGGCGTCTCATCGCCTACACCGAAGTGGACGAGACCGGCATCCCCCTCTATCCGATCGTCCACCAGGGGAAGGACCAGCCGGAGATCGAGTCGTCGCGCTATCCCTTCGCGGGCGGCCCGAATGCCAGGGTCAGGCTCGGCATCGTCCCCGCCTCGGGCGGCGACACCCTGTGGATTCGCCTGCCGGACACTCCGGACGATGTCTACCTGGCGCGCGTGCGCTGGGATGAGGACGGAACGCTCCTGGTCCAGGTCCAGAGCCGCGACCAGAAGAGCCTGAAGCTCTGGCGTGTCGACGCCGCCTCGGGCCGCGCCGCGCTGCTCCTCGAGGACCGCTCCGACACCTGGGTCGAGCTCCACGATGACCTGCACCCGCTGGGGGACGGACGGTTCCTCTGGTCCGCCGAGTCGGGCGGGTTCAGGCGTCTCGAGCTGCGGGCGCGCGACGGATCTCTTGTCCGTCGGCTGACCTCGGGCGACTGGGCGGTCGACGCCCTGGAGGGCGTGGACGAGAAGGACGGGATTGTGTATTTCGCCGGGGCCATGGACGGGCCGCTCGAGCGTCCCATCTACAAGACCCGCCTCGACGGCGGGCCGGTCGAGCGGCTCACCACGGAGACGGGATGGCACCAGGCGACCTTCTCGCGCGACGGCCGGTATTTCGTCGACGTGCACGACAGCGTCGCCATGCCGCCGCGCGTGCTGCTCAAGGACGGATCGGGGCGGCAGGTGCGCGTGCTCGAGGCGAACGCCGATCCCGAGCCCAAGTCGCTCGGCCTCAGGTCGCCGGAGTTCGTCACGCTCAAGGTCCAGGGGGGCATCGTCCTGCACGGCGCCCTGTTCAAGCCGCGCGTCCTCGAGAAGGGCAGGAAGTACCCGGCCATCGTGCGCGTCTACGGCGGCCCGACGGCCCAGACGGTCAAGGATTCCTGGGAGCTGACGCAGGATCTGAGGGCCCAGTACCTCGCGCGGCACGGCTACATCGTCTTCCGGCTGGACAACCGCGGCACGCCCCGCCGCGGCCAGGCGTTCGAGACCGCTCTCGATCGCCGCCTGGGCTCGGTCGAGGTGGAGGACCAGGTCGCCGGGGCGCGCTGGCTCGCCGGCCTTCCTTACGTGGACGGGGCGCGTATCGGCATCTACGGATGGTCGTACGGCGGGTACATGGCGGCGCGCTGCATCCTGAAGGCGCCCGACGTCTTCAAATCGGCGGTCATCGGCGCCCCGGTGTCCGACTGGAACGGCTACGACACCCACTACACCGAGCGCTACATGGGGACGCCGCAGCAGAACGCGGCCGGCTACCGCGAGAGCTCGATCCTGCCCCTCGCCCCCCGGCTGAAGGGAAAGATCCTCATCATCCACGGGATGTCGGACGAGAACGTGCACTTCCGGCACACCGCGCGTCTCCTCAACGCCCTGAACTCGGCGCAGAAACGCTACGACCTGCTCATTTTCCCGGACGAGCGGCACCTGCCGCGGGGGGAGGAGGACCGGACCTACATGGAGACGCGACTGGTCGAGTTCTTCGATCGCACTCTGAAGTAGGAGCCTGCCGGCGTATCGGCCGGCTCCCGGTCCGGACATGGAAAGGGCCGCCCCTTGCGGAGCGGCCCCCCTTAGGACAGCAGCTGGAGCGTCGAGGTCAGATCTTCCGGACGTTCGCGGCGGCCGGGCCCTTCTGTCCCTGCTCGATCTCGAACTCCACGGCGTCCCCTTCGGCGAGGGAACGGAACCCCTGCGCCTGGATCGCAGTGTGGTGGACGAAGACATCCTTCCCACCGTCGTCCGGAGTAATGAAACCGTACCCCTTGCTGTCGTTGAACCACTTCACCTTACCCTTGGGCATCTGACTCGACCTCCAAAATAGTGGGACTGCCGATCGCCGCTACCGCGAAAGCGGTTGTTTACTGACCACTGGATACCGGTTGTCCCATGAATGCGAGCATTGTCCACCGATCCAACCGCTCCTGTCTAGACCCTTTCGAAGAAAATGCCTCTAACGCATATTCGGCCGGTTCCTGCCCATCCGGAACCCCAGATAGGTGACCGGCCCCGAAGCGAAGACCAGGAGCACCCTGACCGCCTGCCATCGATCGAAGGCGCCTCCCGGCCAGATGCTTTCGACGACGACCATGCCGGACAGGATGACGCTCGGCACCGTCATGAGCGCCAGGCCTGCCGTGCCGAGGGGAATCCGGAACGACGCCTGCTCCGGGGCCGCGACCGATCCGGACCCCGGGAGTGGAGGATGCTTCCTCAGTCGCAGGAGGGAGGCGAAAATCAGGAGGTACGCCAGGACCTGCACGAGCGAGAACAGCCCCGCCAGGTAGGAAAACCGGACCAGCACCAGCAGGCTCAGGGCGACGCCTCCCACGACGAGAGACACGGTCGGCGTCTCGAACCGCGGGTGCTTCCGGGCGAAGACGCGGGGGAAGAGACCGTCCTCCGCCATGACCATCGGCAGCCTCGACTGCCCCAGCATGGTGACCATCAGGAGGCAGGTGCTGCTGATCAGCCCGCCCGCCGCCATCGCCGCGCCGAGCGCCGGCCCACCCAGCGCCTGCGCCGCGACCGAGAAGTACGATTCCCCCCAGTCGCTCCAGTGGCCGTGCCCCGCCAGGGCCGCGAAGGTCGGGATGATGTAGCTGGCCGCCGCCATCGGCACGGCGATGGCGAGGGCGATCGGGAAGGCCCGCGACGGCCGCTCCACCTCGCCGGCATTGGTGGTCAGCTTCTCGAACCCGGAGTAGAGCCAGACGGCGATCCCGAGCCCCGCCGCGAACGCCGAGAGCGCCCCGCGCTCCGGGTTCACGAACGGCACGAGCGGGTTGTGGTCGAAGTGCGCCAGCCCCAGAAGGGTCATCGCCAGGAACGGGAAGAAGATCAGGATCGTCAGGACGACGCTGGCGGAACCGACCAGGCGGATGCCCCGCCAGTTCAGGAGGACCGTCACCCACACCACCACCAGCCCCACCACCCAGTGCCAGAAGGCGGGCAGGTCCGGGTACCAGTACCTGAGATAGTTGGCGAACAGGACCGCGAAGGTCGCATTGGTCGCGATGTTGGCGAGCCAGACGAGCCACCCCGCCATGTAGCCGGTGAAATCGCCGAACGCCATCCGCGCCCAGCGGTAATACCCCCCCTCCACCGGGTAGCGCGCCGACAGCTCCGCGCAGGCCAGGGCAATCGGCACGGCCCACACGAACGGCAGGACCACCAGCGTCAGCAGAGCGATCCCGGGTCCCGACCCCGAGATCATCTCCTCCAGCCCATACGCCCCGCTGCAGATCACGGAGTACGTCATGAAGACGAGATGAAACGTGGTCGCCTTCTTCGGGTGGGGCACGCCGTTCGCCATGGGCCGCGACTCTAGGCGAACCCCCGGCACCGGTCAAGCGGTGCCAGGTGACGTCCAGGACAGCCCGCCTCGGCGACCAGACGCGGCAACCTGACGGGGTGGCTTAGGTTTCACCCGGGCGGGGGCAGCGGGGTTGCCTTGCGGGGCCGTCTCGGACGGCGCCCGTGTCCGCGCGCACTTCGCGCGGCCGGGCGCCGGAGAGAAGAGCGGCGACGCGGCGGTCGGCGGTCTATGCCGATCCCGCCGCGGAGACCGCGTGCCCCGCGAGGCAACCCCGCTGCCCCCAGGGCGAGAGAAGGCCTCAGTCGTCCTGTCGGAGGGCCAGGAGTGCCTGGCGGACGAAGTGCAGTGTCATTTCCTTGCGCCACCGCAATCCGAAGTCGGTGTTGTCCACCGGCTTGGCGAGCGGATAGGCGAGACGGGCCGCCTCCTCGATCGACGCGTCGGTGAGCGGCCGGCCGAGCAATGCGGCCTGGGAGGCGGCCGCCTCGAGGGGGGCCATCGAGACGGCGCCGAGCCAGAGGCGGGCCTCGGCGACCACCCCCTTCTCGAGGCGGACGCAGGCGGCCACGCCGAGGACCGGGAAGTCGAACGCCTCGCGACGGCGGAGCTTCCGGTAGGCGGAGCGGAGGCGCGCCGCCGCCGGCGGCAGGGTGATCCCGGTCAGGATCTCGTCGGCCCGCTTCGACAGGTAGCGGATGCCGTCGCGGACATAGAGGTCCCGGGCCTCGATCACCCTCTCCCCTTTCCTGGACGCCAGGTGGAAGCGCGCGCCATAGGCGCACAGGACGGGGGCCGTGTCGCTCGAGTTCACCGCGAGGCAGATCTCGCTCCCGGGGGCCACCCAGCAGGTCTCGCCGTCGCACTTCATGCAGAAATTGATCGCGCGGCGCCACTCGTAGTTCTGGTCGTAGTAGTTGCAGCGCGTATCGAGGCAGACGTTTCCGCCGATGGTCCCCATGTTCCTGAGGATCGGCGTCGAGATCGAGCGGATCGCCTCCCACAACCCCGGATAGCCCTCGCGGATGAGGGAGCTCTCCTCCAGGTCGGTCAGGGTCGTGCCCGGGCCTATCCAGACGCCGCGCCCGGGCGTCCCGCGGATCCCGCGCAGCCCTGCGATCCGCCGCAATCCGATCACCACCTGCGGCATCTGGTGGCGCCGCTTCATGTTGGGATAGAGGTCCGTGCCTCCCGCGACGACCATGGCCCGCGGGCCCTCGCCGTGCAGGATCGCCGCCGCCTCGGGCACGCCGTCGGGGGCGACGTACCTGAACTTCGGCAGCCGCATCATCGCCGCGTCCCCCTGTCGGCCGGCGCGGCCTCCACGGGCCGGCCGGCGCCGCCGTCCCCGGGCGGAGCCACCCGGATCGGCTCGGGCCAGCGCAGGGACGGCACCCCCTTCGGGCCGAAACGCTTCGCGGGCGAGTCGAGCGCCCTGAGGATCTTCTCGGGGGTGACCGGGACCTCGTCGATGCGCACGCCGATGGCGTCGTGCACGGCGTTCACCACCGCGGGGGGGATGGGCAGGAGCGGCCCCTGCCCGACCTCCTTGGCGCCGAACGGCCCGTTCGGGTCGGGGTCCTCGATGATGTACGACACGACGTCCGGCATCTCCATGGTCGTCGGGCTCTTGTACTCCAGGAGCGACGGGTTCTTGTGCACGCCGTTCCGGTTGGCCCGGAAGACCTGCTCCTCCATGAGCGCCTCGCCGAGCCCCATGTAGACGCTCCCCTCGATCTGGCCGACCACCAGGACCGGGTTGATGGACCGGCCGACGTCGTGGGCCAGGTGGACGCGCTCGACCCGGATCCATCCGGTGCACGGATCGACGTCCAGCTCGACGACCGCGGCGCTGTACGAGTAGGCGGGGGACGGGCCGACCCCGGCCCCCTTGTAGCGGGCCGCCGAGGGGGGCGGCGTGTATGAGCCGACCGTCCCCAGGGTGCCGAACTTCGCCTCGGCCAGGACGACCGCCTCGGCGAACGCCATCCCCCGCCCCGGGTCCGAGACGTCGAACACCCGGCGGCCGCCGAACCCGACCTGCTCGACCGGCACGCCGAGCTTCTCGGCCGCCGCCTTGGCGAGCAGCTCGCGGGCGCGCTCCGCCGCCTGGATGGCCGCGTTCCCCATCATCAGGGTGACGCGGCTGCTGTACGAGCCGAGGTCGACCGGGGTCAGGTCGGTGTCGCCGAAGACGATGCGGATGTCGTAGGGGTCGATCCCGAGCACCTCGGCGACCACCTGCGCCAGGACCGTGTCGGATCCCTGGCCGATGTCGATCTCGCCGCAGAAGGCGGCGACGCCGCCGCCGCGATCGAGCTTGAGCTGCACGCCGGTGTGCGGCATGTTGTTCCAGTAGATCGGCAGCCCCGCGCCGCAGATGTAGGACGAGCAGGCGAGCCCCACCCCCTTGCCGTGCGGCAGCCGGCCGAACTTCTCCTTCCAGCCGGAGCCCGCGACGACCGCCTCGATGCACTTCCCGAGCCCCATGGATCCGACGCGCATGAAGTTGGTCGTGAGCGAGTCCGGGGGGACCAGGTGCCTCAGGCGCAGGTCGGCCGGATCGATCCGCAGCCTTTCGGCGATCTTGTCCATCTGGACTTCGAGGGCGAAGCGCGGCTGCGGAGTGCCGTGCCCGCGCTTCGGACCGCACGGCGGCTTGTTGGTGAACACGCGCGCTCCCTGGAACCGATAGGTCTCGACCTGGTAGGTCACCGTCTGCAGCGCGCCCGTGTAATACGTGCTGGCCACGCCGTACGAGCCGTATCCGCCGCCGTCGAGGTAGCTCTTGAAGTCCATCGCCCTGATCCGGCCGTTGCGGTTCACGCCGGTCCGGATCGACATCAGCACCGGATGGCGGCCGCGGTGGCAGTAGAAGACCTCCTCGCGCGTCAGCGTGATCTTCACCGGCCGGCCGGTCATCTGGGACAGCCGGGCGACGACGATCTCGTGGTTGAACGGGTCGCTCTTCCCCCCGAAGCCGCCGCCGTTGGGGCAGGCGATCACCCGGACGTGGGCCGGCGACATCTCGAGCACCTTCGCGAGCGCCCGGTGGACGTAGTGGGGCGTCTGGGTGCTCGACCAGACGGTCACCTTGCCGTCCGGGTCGACCGCCGCCACGGCGGCGTGCTGCTCCATGGCCAGGTGCGTGTTCCCCTCGTAGAACAGCACGTCCTCGAAGATCTCGTCCGACTCGCGGAAGGCGCGGTCGACGTCGCCGAACTCGAGCGCCACCCGCTTGTGGATGTTCCCTTCGTCCCCGTAGTCGTGGATGCGCGGGGAGGGCGTGGCGATCGCCTTCTCGATGGACAGGATCGGCTCGAGCGGCTCGTACTCGACGGCGATGGCGTTCATGGCGTCGAACGCCGCATCCTCGTCGACGGCCGCCACGGCCGCCACCGGATCGCCGACGAAGCGCACCCGGTCGGGGCAGAGGGCGTGCTCGTCCTGGCTGACCGGCAGGATGCCGAACGGGATCGGCAGGTCCCTGCCGGTCAGGACGGCGAAGACCCCGGGCATCTTCGAAGCCTTCGAGGTGTCGACGCGGACGATGCGCGCGTGCGGCACGGGGGCGCGGAGCAGCTTGCAGAACAGCATGCGCGGCAGGACGATGTCGTCCGCGAACTTCGTGACGCCGGCGCACTTGGACAGCCCGTCCACCTTGCGGACCGGGGTGCCGACGACCCTCAGGCCGCGATCCCCCGGCCGGGCCGCGGCTCCGCCCGGGCCCCTAGACGCGGCGGCCATAAAGCGTCTCCTCGTCCGGCTGCGCCCCGGGGTCCTTCAGGCGGCGGGCGGCCAGCTCGACCGCCTCGAAGATCTTGATGTAGCCGGTGCAGCGGCAGAGGTTCCCCGACAGCGCCTCCCGTATCTGCTGGCGCGTCGGGGCCGGATTCCCGTCGAGGAGCGCCGAGGCGGCGCAGAGGATCCCGGGCGTGCAATAGCCGCACTGCGCGGCGCCGAGCTCGGCGAAGGCGGTCTGCAAGGGATGCGGCCGGGCCCCCTCGGCAAGTCCCTCGACGGTGACGATGGGCCGGTCTTCGCACTCGAGCGCCAGGACGAGGCACGAGAGCTGCGGCCTCCCCTCGATCAGGACCGTGCAGGTGCCGCACTCCCCCAGTTCGCAGCCGTGCTTGGTCCCCGTCAACCCCAGATCCTCGCGCACGACCTCGAGGAGGGTCTTGTGCGGGGCGCAGGCGACCTCGAGAGTCTCGCCGTTCACGCGAAGGCGAAGGTGGGCCTTCTCCCGTACGGGCAGAGGCGGGAGGGGGCGCGCGCGGATCGATGTCTTGCGGCCGGCCGGCCGCCGGCGGGATTTCACATTGCGGGCCATCGGCTGATCAGAACATCCGCCCCCCACCGTGTCAAGTGTCCATCGCGTGAAGGCGAAGGTGGGCTGTCAAGCCGCGCGGGTTGTTACCGGGGGGGCTCGACGGCGAAGCTCGTCGTGGTCTCGAGCGTGTAGAAGAGGGTGCCCTTGTACACCTTCGCGACCGCCTCGATCAGGCGCGGGTCGCCGGCGGTCACGGTGAGCCCGACGAGCGCGGCGCCGCTCCCGCTCGATGCGTCGGTCTCCGACGTCGAGCTGGATCCTGACGTCGTCGATGATGTCGTGGACGTCGACGTCGATTTCTTGTCCTTCGACGTGGAGATGAAGGCCTGGGCTGCCGCATGCTCATTCGGCCCGTTGGACTTCTTCTGCGTCGACGCCTGGGTGCTCCCTCCGGCTCCGGCGGCGCTCGAGGTCTGGGTGGAACCGGTCGCATCGGTGAGGTCCCAGGACTCCCAGTCGTAGACGAGGCCACCGGGCTGGGTCCATTGAACCCTCCCCTTCAGGTAGAGGGTCAGCTCGGAAGGCTCCTGGCCCGCGGCCGCATCCTGCGGGAATCGTCCCTTGTCGGCGTAGAACTGGTACACCGCGGCGCGCACGACCAGGTAGTCCTCGATCACTTTGGCAGCCTTGCCGCGGTACTGGTGGTCCTGGACGAACGGGATCGCGATGTTGGCAAGGATCCCCAGGATCGCCAGGGTGACGAGCATCTCCACCAGGGAGAAGCCCGCCTCGCGGCCGCCGCCGGGAGGCGGCGCCACAACGACGTTCATCTCGAGCCCTTCAGGCTGCGAAGCTCGGCCCTGAACGAGTCGTCGACACTCGTTGTGGAATCGTACGTGGCGAGCGCCTGGCCGTTCTTGAGAGTGAGGGTGTATCGGTCCGGGCCGAGCCGCTGCAGGCTCCAGGAGGCTGCGGGTGCCAGGCCGGCCTGGGCGGCATCGGCCGGCGGCGTCCCGTGCATCCGGGTATATGCCCGGACCTTGAGAACGCCGAGCAGCAGGGCCTGGCGGATCGAGTGGCCCGCGTCCTGGACGAGCGGCCGGGCGGGACGGAACGGACTCCGCCCGCTGACCGTCAGGCCGGTGAGAGCCGCGCAGAGGGCCGCCAGGAGGCCGGCGGATACCCTCCTCATGAAGCGGCCGCCCGCGACGCGCCGGGCGGCGGATTCCCGCCGATCCGCCTGCACGCGGGCCTGACGCTTCAGGGCGATCGTCTCGTCCCTCATCGCCCGCTGCATTTCTTCGATGCGTCCGGAAGGATTGCGATCGGCTGCCACGGACACGAATATCGGGGAGGTGCAGTACGATGTCAAGTCGGTCAGCGGCTTGGTCTGGAGAGACGGGCGATGGTGGTCCTTTCGAGAATCTATACCCGCACCGGAGACCGGGGCACTACGGCACTGGGGGATGCGCGACGCGTCGCGAAGGACCATCCGCGCATCGAGGCGGTCGGGGCGGTCGACGAGCTGAACGCCGCGGTCGGCCTGGCGCTTGCCGCGGGGCTCGACGGGGCGGACGCCGCCCTCCTGAGGCGCATCCAGAACGACCTGTTCGACGTGGGGGCCGACCTGTGCGTGCCCGAGACGCGCGGGCGCGGCGGGAAGCGTG
>Ga0114129_10012521_pt1 | contig 12079 bp, 10 predicted proteins | sample RhiMetdeltSRZDD1_FD_80071 | JGI IMG/M metagenome (GOLD analysis project Ga0114129, IMG submission 80071) | Populus rhizosphere microbial communities from Tennessee, USA - Rhizosphere MetaG P. deltoides SRZDD1 (version 2) (version 2) | ecosystem: Host-associated > Plants > Roots > Rhizosphere >... | reverse complement strand
GATTTCGAGAAGCGTCACGCGGAACGCTTCAAGGGCGTCCAGTTCGACTGGCTGGACTTCCAGCGGGATGGGCAGCCGTTCCCGGTTCCGAATCGCATCGATCCGGACGTCGCGCCGCCACAGGAGATCTTCCTCGCGCCTAACGACGGCAGCGGTGAGCGCCAGCTCACTCGCCTCGCGCTCCGTCCCATCGGGCTCGGGTGGAACAATGATGGTACGCGTCTCGTGTTCACGGCCGACTCCGGCTATCGCGACGAGCTGAAGTACGGTGCACCCCGGATTTACACGGTTGCGACCGACGGGACGATTCATCGCGTGACGACCGACGACGACTATGGCTACACCGCCGCTCGGTTCTCGCCGGATGGCCGCTGGATTCTCGCGACGCGCCAGCTCTCGACCGACGCAGTGATTCGGAAGAAGCTGGATCACGGTGGGGCGACGGATCTGGTCGTGATTCCTGCGGGTGGCGGTCCCGAACGACTGCTCACCGCGGACTGGGATTATCTGCCCGCCACTCCGGTGTGGAGTCCGGACTCCCGGTTCGTCTACTTCACGGGCGGCGTCGGCGGCGCGAACCATCTGTTCCGCGTGTCGCCTAACGGCGGGCCAGTCGAGCAGGTCACGAAGGGCGAGCGCCGCATCACTGGTGTGAGCTTCGACCGCAGCTTCACGCGCATTGCCTATACCGTTGGGCTCATCGAATCGCCGTCCGAGATCTACACCGCGAGCATCGATGGCTCGTCCGAGAAGCAGCTCACCCACGTGCACGATGCGTTCCGCGAGGAAGTCGCGTTAGGTAAGGCTGACCGACTCAACTTCCGGAGCAAGGACGGCACGCCGATCGAGGGGTGGCTCTTGTACCCGTATGGATACCGGCCCGACGGCGGTCCGTACCCGCTCGTGGTCAGCAACCATGGTGGCCCGCACTCGGCCGATGGATACAGCTTCGACTTCAAGAACCAGTACTTCGCCGCGAACGGGTATTTCGTGCTCGAGGTGAACTTCCGGAGCTCGACGGGCTACGGCGAGAAGTTCCTCTGGGGAACGTGGGGCGCGTGGGGCACGAAGGATGGCCAGGATGTGATGGCCGGCGTCGACTACGTCCTTGGCCGAATGCCGATTGATCGACACCGGGTTGCGACGATCGGCCACTCGTATGGCGGCTTCATGACGAACTGGCTGATCACGCAGTATCCCGACCGATTCGCCGCCGCGATTCCGGGTGCAGGGATCGTGAACTGGGTCAGCGACTACGGCACTGCTGACATCGCGCGCACGAAGGAAACGGAGTTCTACGGCACGCCGTGGGAGGAGAAGTCGCGCGAGATCATGATCCGCCAGTCACCGCTCACGTACGCGGGTCGTGTGCGCACGCCGACGTTGTTCATCAACGGCGAAATCGATCAGCGGGTGCCGTACTCCGAGGCCGAACAGATGTACGTGGCGCTCAAGAAGAATGGTGTGCCGGCGAAGGTCATTCAGTACGCGAACATGCCCCACAGTATTTCGGGGTCGTGGAATCAGGTGCACCGGATGCTGAACGAGCTGCATTGGCTCGACAAGTATCTCAAGGCTGGCAAGGTGAGCTGAGGGGCGAGCCGGTAAGCGGCCAGCCCGCCGGAGTCGCGACACCCCGCCGACCACGCGATGATGCAAACCGAACCAGCAGCAAACAGCTCAACCTCGAACTTTCGTGAGTGCGTTCCGAATCAACTCCGTCGCGGTCTGCGCGCGGCCGTTCGCATCGAGCGCCGCCCGCACGGCCTTCTCCGCCTCGGCTAAGGTATAACCTAACGAGACCAGCGCTCGGATCGCGTCCTCGGCACCCGCGCCCTCCGGACGCGGGCCGCTCGGCGGACCGCCGCCCAGCTCATCCAGCTTGTCCGCGAGGTCCAGCACCAACTGCTCGGCCTTCTTCCGCCCCACCCGTGGCACGCTTTGCAGCGTCACGATGTCCTTCTCCCGGATCGCGCGCACGAGCCGCTCGGCCGACAGCGCCGAGAGCATCCCTAACGCGAGCGCGGGGCCCACTCCCTTGGCGTCGAGCACGCGCCGAAAAACCCGCCGCTCGAACGGCGTGGCGAAGCCGTACAGCTGCCACCCATCCTCGCGCACGACGAGATGCGTGTGCAGCGTGGCCGTGTCGCCGACTTTCGGCAGTGCCTCGTACGCGCTCAGCGGAATGGCGACCTCGTAGCCGACGCCACCCTCCGTCATGATCTCGACGTGATCCAGCTCCTTCGTCGCAAGCCGACCGAACACTTGCGAGATCACCGGCGCCCCGTCGCTGTCGGCTTCGTTGTGAACGGCGACGGCGACGCGACACGCGAGGCCGCGATCCTCGGCAGCCGCGCGGTCATGAGGTATGTCAACGCCGCGGCAACTCCGTCAGCGGCGTCGGACGGGGTTGGCACCGACTTGAGTCGCAAGAGTCGCGTCAACATGAACTGAACCTGTTCTTTCGTGGCGACGCCGGAGCCGACGACGGTCTTCTTGATTTCCGCTGGCGGAAACTCGTGCACGTCGATGCGCGCCTGTGCGCCGGCGAGCAACACCACACCGCGCGCATGGCCCAACACCACCGTCGTGCGCACGTTCTTCGCGTAGAACACGTCCTCGACGGCGATGGCGTGAGGGTGATGGCGCGCGATGAGCTCGGTCACGCCCTCGTGAATCTCGCGCAAGCGTTCGGCGAGCGGATCGCGCGGCTTCGTGCGAATGACCCCGCACTCGATGAGCGTGGGCGGGCGCGATCCGTCGCCACTCACGACGCCGTACCCCGTCGTGGCCGTTCCCGGGTCGATACCGAGAACGATCACGTCGGCGTCACGCCTTTGCCATCTCCGACACGTCCATGTCGAAGTTGGCTTCCACCTTCTGCACGTCGTCGAGCTCCTCGAGTCCCTCGAGCAGCTTGATCAGCGTCTCGGCATCCTTTCCCTCGACGCGGATCGTGTTCTTCGGAATCCACGAGATCTCGGCGCTGGTCGAAGCCATCTGCCTGGCGTCGAGCGCGGACTTCACCGTGTGGAGGTCGGTGACGGCAGTCGTGACGACGAACTGATCGTCTTCCCGCTTGACGTCTTCGGCGCCGGCATCGAGCGCAGCCTCGATCAACGCGTCCTCGTCGACGCGACCGGCGTCGAGGTAGATCTGACCGCGCCGATCGAACATCCACGAGACCGAATTCGCCGAGCCGAGGTTTCCTCCACCTCGCGACAGCTTGTGGCGGATTTCGGCGACCGTCCGGTTCGGGTTGTCCGTGACCGTCTGGATCATGAGCGCGACCCCGGCTGGTCCGTAGCCCTCGTAAAGGATTTCCTGGTACTCGACGCCTTCGAGCTCGCCCGTGCCTTTCTTGATCGCGCGCTCAATGTTGTCTTTCGGCATCGAGTTGTTTTTCGCGGTCTCGATGGCCGTGCGCAGTCGGGGGTTCCCGTCCGGATCGCCGCCGCCTTGCTTCGCGGCCATCGTGATCTCGCGGATGAGCTTCGTGAACAAGGCGCCGCGCTTGGCGTCAGCAGCAGCCTTGTAGTGCTTGATCTGTTTCCATTTACTGTGGCCAGCCATAGCAACTTGGGAGAAGCGAAGGACAGTCGTCTGGAGAACCGAAAATATACCACCGAGGGCGGTTCACTCGCTTGCACCGCGAGGGGATGTCCGTGGTCTGCTACCGCGCTGTCCGCAACTGCATTGCCTCCGGCGGCCAATCGCCGGCGAAGAAGCGAGCAAGCGCCGGCAGCACGCGGTCGCTTCGCTCTACGTAAGTCAAATGACCGGCACCCGACAACATGATGAGTCGCGCGCCGGGAATGAGCTCCGCCCATCGGCGAGCGCCGTCAGGCGACGCGGCGAAGTCTCGATCGCCTTGAATCACGAGCGTGGGCGCGCGAATGGACTCGGCTTTCTTCGAGTAGTCCCAGTGACGAGGCAGCGACCGCATTGTCCTGTCGACGCGCCACAGGAACCGCGATGGCGCTTCGTTCTCGTTCGAGCAGAACTCGGTCGACACCTGTGACGCAACGTCGGGGTTCCCGAGGTACACCGGCAGATACGCGTCATACCAGCGTCGACATTCGGCCGACAGATTCGTCGTGTCGGACGCGGCTGCGCGCGCCCGTGCGAAGCGCGCCGCGGCGGAATCCGAGCGCTGCTTACCCTCTGGCGGCGCATAACGCGAGACCGTCGCCTCGTCCGGTGCCATGGGCCCGAGCTGCGCGAGTCTCGTCACGCGATCCGGGTGCTCGGAGGCGTAGAGCGCCGTCATGAGCCCGAGGTAGGAAAACCCCAGGAGACCAGCACGCGAGATCTTGAGGCTAGTGCGGATCGTCTCGAGGTCGCGCAGCTCGTCACTCATGGTGAGGCGCTTCGCGTCCGGAATCCACTCGGACCGACCGCGACCGCGAGGATCGTAGAACACGAGCGTGAGATCGGTGCCGAGCGATGCGATCGGCTGCTCGAGCAGCATACCTCCTGGAACGATCACGGTATCGCGAGCGCTGCCGTACACCGCGTAATACAATCGAGCACCGTCTCCGGTCGTGACGTAGCCTGACGAGTCCGGGCGGGGCTGCGCGACTCCGCTCCCGGGAACGGCGACCGTTGCGACGGCGACCGTGCAACAGGAAAGCGCGGCTACCTTCAGCTGCCTCTCCCGTCGATGAACGATTCGGGTGTTGGGATACATGCGAGACCTCCGTAGAGGGGCCGGCGATCGCTCGAAATCAGCGATCGGGCTCCAGCATGTCCTCGAAGCGCATCCACTGCTTGTAGAAATACAGATCGACGTAGCCGCGCGCACCGTTGCGGTTCTTGAGGACGAGGAGCTCCGTCGCCCCGTCGACGTCCGGTGCAGTGTCGTACATCTCGTGCCGGTAGAGTCCCAGCACCACGTCGGCGAACTGCTTCAATGCCCCGAGCGCGCCAAAGTCATCGATTTGCGGGCGCGGATCCTTCCGATCGCGAGGAATTCCCGGCAGGTGGCTCGTGGCAAGGACGCAAACGTCATGATCGACCGCCAGGCGCTTGAGCGCGCGAGACAAGACCGCGAGGTCCTCCTCGAGCGATCGCGCACCCGTCGCGAGCGATTGCAGCGGGTCGACGATGAGCAGATCGACATCCTTGAGCCGCGCCGAGTCCTGCTCGATCGACGCGAGGCCACCAACGTCGATGATCCCGAACGATGGAAATTCGCGCTCGAGTCGGCGGGCCGCGACATCGAGCCTCGTCCGTGCGTCGACGTCGAGGTTGCCGCGCCGCAAGTCATCGACGCGAACGCGCGCCTCGATCGCCAAAGCGCGCTCGGCGGCGCGGGTCTGTTCCATTTCTCCGGACAAAAAGCGTGCTTTTCCGCCTGCCTCGCTTGCGCGCACGGCGATGGCGAGTGCAAGCGCGGACTTCCCGCTGCCGACCTCACCACCGAGAATGACGAGGTCTCCACGCCTCACGCCGCCACCGAGCGCATTGTCGACGCTGGGGAAGCCCGTTGGGACCGTATCACGCGGCGGCGTCCCGCCGGCAATCGCCTCGATGGCGCGACGAGCGCGCGCTTCGTCGAGGTCGCTCATGCGCCCTGTACCAGAATACGCATCACCTCGCGCAGCTCGGCAACAGCACCTGCGTCGAGCTGGGGAGCGCTGACGTCGATCAGCGTACGAAGCGCGGTTTCGAGTCCGTCCCGGTCCACTGAGGTCGTTGCGTCCAACAGTCGGGTGAGAGCCTGACGAACCGGGGTTGGGAGGGCGAGCGACGAGAACCAGGCTCGCGCCCCGTTCGCTCTCGTGATACGAACGGTCTGCGGCAACGGCAACGGCGGCAGCGCGCCGACGACCAGTCGTGCCGCGAGCAGCGTTGCGAGCGCTACCTCGCGCTCGCCTCCAAGCGGCGAGCGCCCGACGAGCGCAGCGAGCGCGCGGAAGCGGAAGCGCGGTGTGGTGAGGGCGTACGGAGGTAGCGGCACGGCGCCTAATGTACCGCTAGATTCACTGCATGGCGCCCCCGGCGAAATCCGTGCTCTGGGTGGACGACGAGGCCGAGCTCCTCGAGTCGCACCGCATCTTCTTGCGCGAGAAGGGATACGAAGTCGAGACGGCAACAAATGCCGACGACGCGGTTGAACTCCTCCGACGCCGTCCGTTCGATCTGTTGCTGCTGGACGAGCAAATGCCCGGCAAGCGCGGGCTTGAGACCTACCAGGAGGTCCGGGAGCTCGCGCCGAACCTGCCGGTCGTGATGGTGACGAAGAGCGAGGAGGACGCGACGCTCCGCGAAGCGCTCGGCGCGAACATTCGCGACTACCTCGTCAAGCCGATCAATCCGCGCCAGGTCCTGACGGTCATCACGCGCATTCTGGAGGGTCCGCGGATCCGTCAGCAGGCGATCGCTCGACGATTCGTCGAGCGCTTTCGCGCGATCGAGGTCGAACGCGGACGCGTGCTCGATTGGCGCGGCTGGATCGATCGGTACATCGAGTTGATGCAGTGGGACGTCGACCTCGCCGCGGCCGGGGAGTCAGGGTTGTACGAGTCGCTGCGCGGGCTGTATCCCGACATGCACCGCGAGTTCGCGGAATACATGCGCCAGGCGTACCCGAGCTGGCTGCATCATCTGGAAGGCGATCGGCCGCCACTGTCGATCGACATCGTGGGCGAGTTTCTCCTCCCGATGCTGCAACGGGCCCGCTCGGCGGTGTTCATCGTCGTCGACTGCCTGCGTCTCGATCAGTGGCTCGTCATCGAGCCGCTCCTGGCGCCAATGTTCGACGTGGAGCGTACGCACTATTACGCGGTGCTCCCGACGGCGACGCCCTACTCCCGGAATGCGCTGTTCAGTGGGCTGTTTCCCGGAGAGATCGCGGCACGCTTCCCGGACTGGTGGGGTGAGCGCGAGGATGAGACGCTCAACGCGCACGAACGCGAGCTGCTCGAGGCCCACTTGCAGGAGCTGAACACGCCGCGGCCGGTGCGCTACAGCAAGATCTCGACGGCGGCGGACTCCGATGAGCTCGAGCGCCACATGCACGGGGCGATAGCACCCGAGGGCGTGAGCGCGTTCGTGTTCAACTTCGTCGATCTCCTCACGCACGGCCGGAGCGAGTCGGCGATCCTGTACGAGGTGGCGCGCGACGAGATCGCGCTGCGTCAACTCACGTTGCAGTGGTTCCAGCGGTCGGCCTTGTTAGGCGTGCTGCGGGAGGCGTCGCGACGCAAGGTTTCGGTGCTCTTGACGAGCGATCACGGCTCCATACACTGCCACACGCCTGCCACGGTGTTCGCGAAGCGTGATGCAACAGCGAACCTGCGCTACAAGTTCGGGGAGGACCTTCGAGCCGAGCGAGCCGATCAGGCGTTGTTGTTCCCTAACGAGGACTTGCTGCGGCTTCCGCGGCGCGGTCTCGGGGCGAACACGCTGCTTGCCGTGTCGGATGGTTTCTTCGTGTATCCGACGAAGCTGCGCGAGTATCAGAGCCGTTATCGCGGGTCGTTCCTGCATGGTGGCGTGACGCCGGAAGAGTGCATCCTGCCGGTCGCGCATTTGACCCCGAAGTAACCGCCGCGCGGCCACGCATGACGTACCGTCGGCTGCTCACGTTCCTCCGCCCGCATACGTGGCGAATGGCAGGCACCATCGCCTGCAACATCGCAGCGGCCGTGCTGGACGTCTTCACGTTCACGCTGCTCATCCCGTTTCTCGACAAGCTGTTCAATCAGCCGACTCGGGATACGGGAATTACAGAGTTGCAGCGTCGTGTCATCGGCCCGTTTCTCGACGCGGCAACCCCGGATACGCTGCTCCGCAACATCATCATCGTCATCCTGGCAGCAGTCACGCTCAAGAATGTGTTCGTGTGGGTGGCCGGTCAGCTCGGCACACAGTTGCAGGAATTCGTCACGCGCGATCTCCGCAACGCACTGTATTCGCACCTGCAGCGCCTTCCGCTCGGATTCTTCGTCCGCACCAAGACGGGCGACATTCTGGCCCGCGTGCTGAACGACACGCAGCAGACGAAGCAAGTCATTACCCAGGCCGTGACGCAGTCGCTCCAGAGCGCTGCGGTGGTCGTGGTAACGATCGTGGCGCTCGTAAAGATCTCGTGGAAACTGACGTTGCTCGCGCTCGTTGTCGCTCCGATTCTGATCGGCCTGCTGCAGCCGCTCTTGCGAAAGCTCCGCAAAGGGCACCGCCGATTGAGCAATCAGTACGGCGAGATGACGGCCGTTGTGCAGGAGTCGGTGAGCGGGATTCGACTCGTGAAGTCGTTCGCGGGTGAGCAGTACGAGGAGACTCGCTTCCGCGAGGGCAGCGCTCGTTATGCACGGGGCATGGTGCGTGTGACCCGGCTCGCCGTGCTCGCGCAACCGATAACCGAAACGGTGGGGACGGCGATTGCCGTCGCGATTCTCTGGGTTGGCGCGCGAATGGTGGACAATGGCGCCATCAGTGGCTCGCTGCTCATCACGTTCCTCATTCTCGTGATGCGCATGTTGCAGCCGCTCAAGCAGCTCTCGCAGGTACCGACGGCGGCGCAACAATCGCTTGCGGCGGCGGAGCGTATCTTCGAAGTGCTGGACAGTCCCACCGAGGCGAGCCTCGACCCCGGCAAGATCGCGACGGCGACGTTCGATCGAGCGCTCGAGTTCGATCGGGTTTCGTTCGCCTACGACGATGAGCCGGTGCTGTCGGACGTTTCCCTCGTCGCCAGAAAGGGTGAAGTGGTTGCCCTGGTCGGCGCGAGCGGGGCGGGGAAGAGCACGCTCGTCGATCTCATCCCGCGGTTCTACGAGCCAGCGGCAGGCCGGATTCTGCTCGACGGCGTGGACACCCGCGAGATCGCGCTGCCGGCACTGCGATCGCTGATCGGGATCGTGAGTCAGGACACGGTGTTGTTCAACGACACGGTGCGGAGCAACCTCGCCTATGGGGCTGCCGGCAAATACACCGACGCACAGATCGAAGCGGCGGCGCGCGCGGCGAATGCGCACAGCTTCATCGCCGAGCTGCCGAACGGCTATGACACGATGCTCGGCGAGCGCGGAGCGCGGCTGTCAGGCGGCCAACGTCAGCGCCTCTCGATCGCACGTGCCCTGCTGGTCGATCCGCCGATCCTGATTCTCGACGAGGCGACGTCCGCGCTCGATACGGAGTCGGAACGGCTGGTCCAGGAGGCCGTCGATCGGCTGCTCGAGGGCAGAACGGTGTTCGTGATCGCACACCGGCTGTCGACAATTGCCCACGCGGATCAGATTCTCGTGCTGGAACGGGGGCGGGTCGTCGAGCACGGAACGCACGGTGCGCTGCTCGCGCGTCGCGGTCATTATCATCGCTTGCACGCTCTGCAGTTCGCGGATGCACGCGATCCGGACGCCCGTTTTCGGCAAGCCGAGTCCCCCGTCCCCAGTCCCTAGTCCCTGTCTGATTGCGCGTTCTGTTCTACTACTCGCCTGATGAGTGGTCAGGGAGCGCACGGGCGTTCGCCTCCGCTGCGGTGGCAATGGCCGGGCGGGGCTACCAGTGCACCTACGTCTGCCGCGCCGACAGCGCCGTGGAGACGCGCCTAACGCCGAGCACCGAGATGCTGCCGGGCGTGGAGCTCACGCCCGTACCGCTCGGTGGGCCATGGATGCACGAGAGCCTCCGGCTGCGTCAGGTGCTGCTCGAGCACTACGTCGAGGTCGTGTTCGTTCACTCCGAGCGGGAGCAGATCGTGGCATCGCTCGCGATTCGGTTGGCGGAGCGTGCGGCGCTCGTGCGGCGCGTACCGGCCGGCGCCAAGCTCGCGCTCGGTCCCGAGGCGAAGCTCGGCGAACGTCTCGCGGCGACGGGATACCTGTTCACGACCGAGCCCTCGAGCGGAAACGGTGTGCGCGGTGCGTTCGAACCGGTTGCGGCGGACGTCGGCGTATCGGTGGAGTCGGTTTCACAGGTGCGTCCGCTCTCGCTCTCGGCAATTGGCACGAAGGGCGGGGACCAGTTGATCGCGTGCGTGTACGACCCAAGCGCCCGTCGCCGCGTTGCTGCGTTGCTGCGTGCCGTCTCACTGCTCGCGCCGCGACACCCGGGACTTCGGCTTGCCATCATCGGGCCGGGTTCGGAGGACGACGATCTTCGCATGCACGCAGCGGCGTTAGGGATCACCGACATCGTGTCGCACGTTGGTCAACGCCTGGACCAGCAAGAGGTGCTGTCCGCTGCTGATCTGGCGTGGGTCGCAGCCAGTGGCGATAACGCTGCGTTCGGTTACCTCGACCTCATGGCGCTTCGTGTTCCCGTGCTCGCGGAGCGCGACGCGCTGTCACAGCGTTACGTCGCCGATGGCATCTGTGGAGTGCTGCTCGCCCAGCCTGATCCGGGCACCATGGCGGCGCGGATTGCCGTCCTGCTTGCCCACGAAGAGCGGCGCGCCGCGATGGGCAACGCCGGGCGCGCTCGCGTGACGCGTGACTTCTCCGAACAGAGCATGATCGAAGGGTTCGAGCGGGCCACGGAGGTCGCGCGCGACCGAACGCGCTGGCGAACGTGAGTCCCGACGCTCGCGAGCGCGATATCGAGCGCGTGCCGTGCTCGGTCGTCATTGCCGCGAAGGACGAGGCCGCGGAGATTGCCGACTGCATCGCGAGCGTGGCATGGGCGGCCGAGGTCATCGTCGTCGAGAACGACTCCACCGATGACACGATCGACGTCGCTCGCGGAGCAGGCGCCGTGGTGTTCAGCAATCCGTTCACGACGATTGGAAGGCAGCGGAATGCGGCGATCGCTCGCGCACGGCACGAATGGATTCTCGTCATCGATGCCGACGAGCGAGGGACGGCAGGGTTGCGCGACGAGATTCGGCGCGTGCTCGCGGACGCCGGCGCGGTCGCGTTTCGCGTTAGGCGACGCAATTTCTTCCTCGGCCGGGAGATTCGTCACGGGGGTTGGGAGCGCGACCGGCCCGTTCGGCTGTTTCGCAGCCACATGCACTATGACGAGCGCCCGGTCCACGAGCACGTGATGGCCGATGGCGCCGTGGGCGAGCTCGAGCAACCCTTGTTGCACTACCCGTATGCATCGCTCGCCGAGTATTTCGCAAAGCTCGACCGATATAGTCGCGGGTGGGCCGAACAGAGCTTCGCGCGGGGCCGACGCGCGAGCGCGTGGACCGTTGCGATCCGGCCGCCCGCGCGTTTTCTCTCGATGTACGTGCTTCGCGCGGGATTCCTGGATGGCGCGGCGGGTGTGATCGTCGCCGCGCTTGCCGCAATGAGCGTTGCGGCGAAGTACGCGCGGCTGTGGGAATTACAACGGGGACTGGGGACTGGGGACCGGGGACCGGAGACTCCTGCCGAGTTGGCGTCGCCGGCCGGTCGTCGTGAGGCGCGTGACGCCGAGCGATGAACAGCCGAGTCCCCAGTCCCCGGTCCCCAGTCCCCGTCTCACTCGCCCACAAAGCCGAGTACGCCGCGCTTCGTACTGTCGTGGCCATGCTGGGACAGTTGCCCTGGCGACAGGCCGGCAACGTCGGTGCGAGCATCGGAGCCCTCGGCTATCGGCCGCTCGGGATCCGCCGACACGTCGTCGAGCGGCAAATCGCCGCGGCGTTCCCGGGATTGACCGAAGCGAGCGTTAGGCGTGTCGCGCGCGCTGCGTACGAGCATCTCGGTCGAGCCTCGATCGAGGCAGCCATCCTGTCCAGACTTGGCCGCGGCTCCGTGCTCAATCTGTTCGAGGGCGCTGACAACTTCGGCATCGTCCAGGACGCGATGAAGCGTGGGCGCGGGCTCATCTTCGTCACCGGGCACCTCGGCAACTGGGAGCTCGCGGGCGCCTATGTCGCGGCGCGAGGCATCCCGCTCGACGCCATCGCCCGTCGCATGAAGAATCCGCTGTTCGACCGCTATTTGACCGAGACACGCTCGCGCATTGGGATGCGGATCGTCCACGATGCGGACGCCGTCCAACGGACACCACGGGCGCTCCGTGAGGGGCGGGCTGTCGCCTTCCTCGCCGACCAGGGCGTGCTGGGTCTCGCGTCGACGTTCGTGCCGTTCTTCGGCCGCCCCGCGAAGACGCCACGGGGGCCGGCTGTTTTCGCACTGCG
>Ga0114129_10012520_pt1 | contig 12080 bp, 8 predicted proteins | sample RhiMetdeltSRZDD1_FD_80071 | JGI IMG/M metagenome (GOLD analysis project Ga0114129, IMG submission 80071) | Populus rhizosphere microbial communities from Tennessee, USA - Rhizosphere MetaG P. deltoides SRZDD1 (version 2) (version 2) | ecosystem: Host-associated > Plants > Roots > Rhizosphere >... | reverse complement strand
TGCAGGGCAGAGACGTCCTTGCCGTTGGCGCTGGCGCGGTCGATCAACTTCTGGATCTTCTCAATGAATTCATCGGTTTTGCCCAGCTTCTCGTATAGTCTGAGTTGGTGCGCCCAGATTTTCTCCAGCCGTTCCTTGGTAATTTCCCGCTGTGGTTGCTGCGTAAGCGTCTGGTTATCCAGCCCTGCGGCGGCTGCGCTGAAGTTCGGTAGACTCGCCAGCCCCAACGCCAGGATCAGTGCAAATAAAATCGATTTCTTGAAGAGTGTAATTATCATCGTAAGCTCCTTTTCGTAGATTACGATGTGATTCTAGGTTGTGCAAGTTATAGGGATATGGCGGGGATGTAAAATCTTTGTAAAAAGTTTAAAAACACGTGAACAGCTCATCGGTAAGATTGTTCCACTCGTGAAGCACGTTTCGCCGTAGGGATACGCTTGGCAGTCTTTGCTCATCAACAACTGTGCCTATGTCATTATAGTTCTCCGAACATCAGTTACGGTAAATAAAGCGACGAGAGTTTTATTCATCCTTTGGCCCTAATTGCTTCAATCTCTGAGAGCGAATCCTCTTTCTGTTCTCTGGTGTAACAACTTCCCCTAAAAATTCACTTAATATCTTATAAGCATCGTCTTCTGGCTCCAAAGGGACAGTAAGAAGCTCACGGACAACTACTTCACGCTCAATGGGATCAGGATCTGAGAGAAACTGAACCAGATAGTTCGCAACCCGATTTCGATTAACACTAGCGTATGCACAAAGATAGGGCCTTAGCAACCCATCCATTTCCTTGGATGGATTTTCCTCCAGCCTCTGAAAGAGCAAATCCAAAAATTCTTTAGGGGGCATTATCTTCATTTGAGTGTCCAAGAATTGCTTTATTTCATCACTGTCATTCATCTTTCTTCTCCTATAAAGAGGATTACATACCAGCAAGACAAAGAAAATATGCTGCCTCTGCCCTATTTAGCTCAGTTAACACCTCATTAGCTCTTGCATACAAGTTCTTAATTTCTTCTAGGATGGCAATCTAGTCCCTAGGATCTGGTGTGTTTTTCAGTTTTTCGTTGAGTACATCTATCTGTTCCTATATAGAGCTTAGTTCATCTCGCAATTGCTCCATCTGTTCTCTTAGTCGTTTGCATGTCGGATTATCATCTTCCTCTGGCAAAGGAAATGGAGAAATTATTATGGGGCCAATTACTATCTCGCCGGGTATGATAATGATGGGTCCAGGCTCTTGTGGTGGCTGTGGCGGCACAGGCTGCCGTGGGGGTCTCGGAGAAGTAGGAGGAATATGAGGACCAGTGGGTGGCGTACAACGATAACACCCACCATCATCCGGAGAAGGCTTAGCATGCCGCGTGGGGTCATCATACCTAATCGGATTCCCCACAACATACATATACCGGTTCAAGTGCTGTGGGTTATATAGCTTGGTATGAGCGTGTCTGCGCTCAGGAAACGCCCCAGCTTGGGGGAGTACCCCGCTCCGCTGCGCTTTGGGGGCGCTGCGCGAAATCGAGCCCCATAGTGATAGTTCCCCAAGCCGGTGATCTCGCGTTGGCCGGTGAAAAGCTGATCCGTGTACATAGTGCCCGTGGTGAGGCGTGTTTCGCCGTAGGCATAGTATCGCTGGTCGCCAACGGTATTTCCACTGCTGTCCGTCATGGCCGAGCCGAGATGGTCTTTGAGAATGTAATACACGCTGTTGCTGCCACCCACGATGTCAGAGCGATTCTCACACCCTCCTCAGTACCAGCATCGTCAGGTCATCGGCCGGAGGCATATCCTGCACAAAATCGAGCAGAGATTTTTCGACCACATCCAGCAAGTCATGGGCTGAGCCACACTCGTCCGAGCGTAGCGCCTCCAGCAGGCGTTCTTCGCCATAAAACGTGCCTTCATGGTTGAAGGATTCCGTCAGACCGTCGGTATACAGCAGCAGATTATCGCCCGTCTCGAGATGAATTGTCCGCTGATTGACCGGTTCACCGATCACGACTCCAAGTGCAATCGCAGTGCGGGTCAACCTTTCAATGCTCCCATCGCCCTTTACCCACAGGGGCGGATTGTGCCCTGCGTTGACGTAGGTCAGTTCATTGGTATTCATATCCAGAACCGCGTACACTGCGGTCACGAACATGCCCTGACGAGTATCGGGAATGAGGAGATCGTTGACGCGTTTCATGGCTTCGGCAGGCGAATAATTTTCGAAGACCGCGGCTCGCACCAGCGTCCGCGTGAGCACCATAAAGAGGGCCGCGGGAACGCCTTTATCGGCCACGTCTGCAATGAAGAGGCCGAGGCAGTTGTTCGGCAGGTCGAACACATCATAAAAGTCACCGCCCACCTGCCGGGCAGTCTTCCAGCGCGCATCCAGTTCCCAATCCGTGAATTGGGGTAATTGCTCGGGCAGGAACGTTTTCTGGATCTGGCGCGCCAGTTGCACTTCCGTTTCGAGGCGCTCGCGTACCACCATCGCCTTTTGGAGCAGGTCATTTTGAATCGCCAGCGCAGCCTGCTGGCCAATACCGGTGATGATCTCCAACCGGCGCGCGCGGAAGCGTAATCCTCCCGCGGCTTCCTCGATGATCATTACGCCAAACAAGTCATCTTTTACAGCGATGGGAACCGCGAACAACAAAGGATTCGAGGTGCCAAGGTTTGGCTCCTGAGTTGGGTCAGCGGCCAGCCAGGCATTCAGGCCACTGCCTTCGTCTAGAGGGCAGGCCATCATAGTCATCGCCTCGCGGCAGGCGTTCAAAAAGGCAAATTCGGCGGGTGCGAACGTCCGATCCCAAAACTGGCGCGCCTCGTCATCGTTCAAACCGTATTCCTGCGAGGGCAGGAAGATTTCCTTTTCCGGATCCCATTCATAGAGCGCGGCGCTCCCCACACCCACCAGGATTGGCATGATGCGGATGATCGTGCCAAGGATTTCGTCAATGTCACTCAGGCTCACAATGGCCTGCGCCACCTGCAACAACGCCGCAGAAGCATAGGCCTGTTCCTGGGCCCCATCGTAAAGCCGCGCGTTCTCTATTGCCACCGCAGCGTAACTTGCAAAAGTTGTGGTCATGGCCTGCGATTCGTGGCCATAACGTCCAGGTGTACTGTGCGCCAGCGTGATCACACCCAACGATTGGTCGCCCAATCGCAACGGGACAGCCAGCCCGGAATAATCCTGATCGAACCCGGCCGCCAGACCCGTCACCCAAATTGGGTCCGTTGGTTTTCGAACCATCGGGGTTTCTGAATACAACACATTCATCAAACCCGAATACGCGTCAGGGTTATCGTACAACGTCTGCTCTAGGTGAGTTTCATCACAATTATGGCAGGCGGCCAGATATAGCTCGTCTCCCTCCAAAAGCCAGATGGCGGATACATCCACGGGCAAGTTGCGGTCCAGCTCGGAGAGAATTGCCTCCAGCACGTCGTCCACACCCACGTTCTTTGAGATCAAACCCGCCACTTCGCGCAGGCTCTCCCCCACCTGGCGCCGCCACTGCTCAGAACGATACAGATCCGCATTATGGATGGCGGTGGCGATGTTATCAGCCACGGCCTCGAAGATCACCTGGTCATCTTCTGTAAAGGCGTTGCGCCGGTCTGATTGAATGTCCAAAACGCCGACTACCTGTTCACGGTAAATCAGCGGGACGCAGAGCTCCGAGCTTATATTTTGCGGCGGCAATGGGGAGGGCCGATAGCGCTTATCCTTCTTTACATCGTTTGCGAGAACGGTCTGACCCTCACGCGCCACCCAGGGTATGATTCCTTGCGGGTCATCCAACGAAAGCATATAGCCTGCCAGGTCCTTGCTGCGTTTACCGCTCCCGGCCTGGAAACCAATCAGCCGGCGGTTGGGATGCACAGTGAACAATTGTACGTGCGGATACCCGAATCTCTCATGGATTAAATTCGCCACGTTGCCCATCAGAGTCCGCAGGTCCAGTGAGGAGCTCACACTTTTACTCACTTCGGTGATCAACGTCAACTGATCGGCGCGGTGTTTCAGGTTGCCATATAAGCGCGCGCCTTCCACCGCGCGCGCAATCGTATCGGCCAGCGCTTCCAAAATCAGCAGATCATTGGGATGGAACGCGTCGACCTGGTCACCCTGCACATCCAGTACACCCAGCACACGCCCCTCAATTTTCAATGGGATGACGACTTCAGAGCGCGTCTCAGGCAAAGCGTCGATAAAGCGATAACGGGAATCCTTTTGCACATCGGGGACAAGAATCCGTTCTCCCTGCGCCGCGGCCTGCCCAATCAACCCCTGGCCCATCTCCACCTCCAGAGCGATTCTGGCCTTTGGGCCGGTCCGGCGACGGCCCCGGTGCACCGCCCTGGCACTCGATCGAAAACGCAAAGAGGTGGATTGGTCATGAAGCGTAAAGATGGCAACGTAATAATAGTGGAATGTCTGCTGAATCAACTCTGTGACGCGTGTGGCCAGCTCATTGACGCTCAGGGCATTCGCGATCTGGGCGCTGACTTCACGGACGAGATTCAACTGATTAAGCCGGAATCGTTCCACGGCGACGCGATGGGATGCCACCAGGCTGACAGCGATAACGCCTGCCAGGCCTTTGAGGAGATCCAATTCCTCCGCTTTGAAATCGGGGCCTTTGAGGCGGCTGATCTGCAGGGCTCCCAGCGTCATCCCCTGATCTTCGAGCGGAATCGCGGCCCAGGTTGCGCGTGAGGCGGCCTTGGCTTTTGCCTCGCGCTTCTGTTTAGTACAGAGTCGGCCTGTCTTTAGCGCGCGCTGCATCCCCGCGGAAAGGGGCTGCGCCGGGAACAAGGAAGGTTCGTCCAGATTAGGCAGGCGGAAGAGATCCTCGTGCAGCCACACATCCGCATGACCGTCGAGCAGGCGCGAGGTCATGGCGATGATCCGATCTCGCTGAGCCACAAATGAGGTGGTGCCGGCGATCTGTTCTCCGAGACTGGCCAGGTCTCGCCAGTCTGCTGATGCGGGAGAACGGGTAGCAGCGCTCATGGCGGCTACCTCTTTCGTTTGATCATCGTGAGCACATTACTAGTTTTCTTAGCTTCGTAATGGACCTCATCCATCAACTTGCGCATGAGGAAAATTCCCAGTCCCCCAATCTTACGTTCCGACAAATCCGCTTTCAGGTCCGGCAGTGGAATGGCCGAGGGATCGAATGATTCACCGTGATCCACCATGATGATCGTGATGGCGCCATCCCGCATACCACAGGAAACTTCCAGCACACCGTTTTTAACGCCTTCATAGGCATGTTCGATAATGTTTGAAGCCGCTTCATCTGCCGCAAGCTGGATATTATAAATATCCTTACCACCAAAACCGCCTGCGCGCGCGATATCTCCAACGAATTCCCGAATCTCATCGAGAAATTCAAAATTCGCAGAAAATTGAACAGATTGCATGGAATAATTTAAAGGCCGCCTTTAGTAATGATCCTCACTACCAAAGACGGCATCCTTTTAGAATTGGTTTAGGAGCTCCGATCCGGTGTCAGGCGCGGGCTTAGAAATGGCCCACGGCTGTCAGGTTATCATCGAAGGTTTTGAAAAGTTCAGTGAAACCTGCTAATTCAAGAGCTTCACGAATACGATTGGGGACATTGGATAAAACAACTTCGCCGCGATTGTATTTCTTGCAGTTCCGCTGAGCCGCCAGCAAGGACCGGAAGCCAGCACTCGACATATATTCCAATCCCGCCATATCCATAACCAGTTTATACTTTCCATTCTCGTTTGCAGTTTCAAGTGCCTGCGCCAGTTGAGGGGCCGTTGCGCTGTCCACCCGACCTTTGACCGTAATCAGATCGCAGTGCTTGAATTCCTGAACACTAATCTCCATAGAACATCCTCCATGTTGAAAGTACGTGCTGATTGAATCGATTATATCACGTTCATTGGAATGGTAACATTTGCACATGTACGGCAAACATGGATGCTATACTTGAAGGAACGATGGCAAATTTCATCGATCGTTTCCTGAAAATCCCCAACTTCAAGGATAATGCATCAAACCAGGTTGCCCGGCTGACCCAGCGAACAGCCATTGGACTGGTTCTGTTCAGCCTGATCTTCATTCTTTTCACATCCTACATTTCACCCGCTCTTATGATGCGGGCTGTCCTATTGGGGCTCACGTTCATGCTTACATCGTTGGGTGTGATCGCCCTCATCCGAGCCCAAAGGCTTTGGGTCGCCAGCAGCCTGTTAATCCTGGTCATGTGGCTGGCCGTCACCCTTGGCACCATTACGGCAGGCACTATTTCTGCTCCAATTGTCATTGGATATCTGGTGGTCATCCTGGCAAGCGGATTGATCGCAAGCCATCGAGCCACTCTGGTTACAGCCGTTGGATGTATTCTGGCTGGCCTGCTGATTGCGCTGGCGGAAGGAAATGGAATGTTGCCAAAAGCTCTGGTATACACGCCTCTGGCGCGCATCGCAATCTACATCTTCTTCTTTGTTGTGGCGCTGCTGTTGCTCATAGTGAGCCAGCAGAACATGCAAGACCTTCTCAAACAGGCCAAGGAAAGTGAGGCAAATTACAGGTCGCTTCTGGAAAACATACCCACCACGACCTATATCAACAGCCTGGATAGCAGGTCCCAGACCGAATACGTAAGTCCGCAAGTGGAAAAACTGCTTGGGTACCCTCGCAAGGCGTATCTGAACGACCCTGAATTCTGGAAAAAACTGTTGCACCGGGATGATTACGGACGAGTCATGGACGCGAATACAGAGGGCATAGAAACGGACCAGCCTTTCCACATGGAATATCGACTGATCACGCAGGATCAGCGCGTGATTTGGGTAAGAGATGATGCCAAACTTGTCACGGACGAGTCGGGCACACCTCAATACTGGCTGGGAATATGGACAGACATCACAGCCGTGAAACAGGCCGAGGAGGAGCAGGCTGACCTGGTCAGTGTAATGACCAAGCGTAGTATCCAACTGCAGACAGCTGCCGAGGTATCACGCGCGGCCTCCTCCATTCTGGACTTGAACCAGCTTTTGCCGGCCGTGGTGAACTTAATCTGTACACACTTTGATTATTACTACGTAGGCATCTTTCTCGTGAACGAAACAAAAGAATGGGCGATCCTGAGCGCGGCAACCGGCCAGGTCGGTGAGCAGATGCTGAAGACAGGGCATCGTCTGAGGGTAGAGGACTCCTCCATGATTGGCTGGTGCATCCAAAATGGGCAGGCCCGCATCGCGCTGGACGTTGGGGAGGACGCCGTCCGATTTAAGAATCCATACCTGCCCCTGACGCGTTCCGAAATTGCGCTCCCTCTGATCGCGCATGGTAAAGCCATCGGAGCGATGAGCATTCAATCCGCACAGCCGGCCGCCTTCTCCCGAGTGGATATCGCCGCCCTGCAATCCATGGCAGACCAATTGGCGAACACGATTGAGAATGCACGTCTGTTCACGGAACGCGTAAGTTTGATCGGCGAGCTTGAGGCCCGAAACGCAGAACTTGAGCAGTTTACCTATGCCGTCTCGCATGATCTGAGGTCGCCGCTGGTAACCATACGCGGCTTCTTGGGTTATCTGCGGCAGGATGCCGTTGCGCAAGATATGGTCCGCTTCGATAAGGACCTGAACCGCATTGCCAATGCAGTCGACCGTATGCAGGTTCTGCTCAACGACCTGCTGGAACTTTCCCGCATTGGCCGGGTGATCCATCCCGCAGAATCGGTGCCTTTTGGTGATATTGTGGCCGAGGCGCTCGAAATGCTGCATGGGCCGCTGGAGGGAGATGGCATAAAGTTGATCGTGCAGAAGGCGCTTCCAAAAACCTTTGTTGATCATGCCAGATTGGTGGAGGTTATGCAGAACCTGATCGAGAATGCGGCCAAATTCATGGGCGATCAACCCCAGCCTACGATTGAGATCGGCACGCAGGGCGAGGACGAGAATCAGATGCCAATCTTCTTTGTGAGGGATAACGGCATCGGGATCGACCCGCAGTACCATCACCAAATTTTTGGGCTGTTCAACCGACTTGACCAGGCCATCGAGGGGACCGGGATCGGCCTGACGCTTGTCAAAAGAATTGTCGAAATACATGGCGGCAAAATATGGGTTGAATCAGAGTTTGGTAAGGGTGCCACCTTTTATTTCACATTGCCCAGTGATTAATAAACTGCTTCCAATCACATTCATACATTCCGAAAATCCAATCTATACGATTACGAAGGGCTGCTTCATCATGTAGCGTTAAAGTTTTGAGGTTGCGTCACAAAGTAATTCAAAAGGTTTACTCATTCCCAAGAAAAGCGGTAAAATGCGTAAGCTTGCTTTAGTGCCCAAGGAGAATCCCATGGATGGTGAACCAATCCTGGTTATGCTCGTGGAAGATAATGTCGATCATGCCGAACTTGTTATTCGAACTCTTGAAGAGCATCGCGTTACAAACAAAGTGCGCCATTTTTTGGACGGTCAATCTGCCCTCGATTATCTTTTCCGCCGGGGTGAATACGGTGGTCAGCCGACCATTCGACCCCATGTCATTCTGCTGGACCTGCGCCTGCCCCGGGTAGATGGCATCGACGTACTCAAAGCGATCAAGGAAGATGATGAACTAAAGTCCATTCCGGTGGTTGTTCTAACCACTTCTGAAGCGGAGAAGGATGTTGCCCGCGCTTATTACAACCATGCGAACAGTTATCTGGTAAAACCAGTGGGGTTTGAAGAATTTAAAAAACTCATGGATGATCTTGGATTCTACTGGCTGAGCTGGAACACGCACCCCGAGATCAAAGATTAAGTTCACGATAAACAAGCTGCCTTTTTCATGATGGACAACCTTGTCCACATTCTTTTGGTCGAAGACGACCCTGCCCATGCGGAATTAATTCAGCGCGCCTTTGAGGATCGCGGAAGTGAATCCAGGCTGACGATTGCCAGCACCCTGGAGGAAGCGCGCGTGCATATGAATAATTTCAAGCCCACGTTGATCATCGCTGACTGGCGGCTGCCGGATGGCGATAGCAGTGAGTTGCTACCGGAGGATCACAATTCCTCCACGCCCATCATTATCATGACCAGTTATGGGAATGAACGCAATGCAGTGAACGTGATGAAATCGGGGGCTCTGGATTACATCGTCAAGTCGTCCGAATCGATGACGGATATGCCGCATATCGCTCAGCGCGCCATCGAACAATGGGAAATCCTGCAGCAGCGTGAAAGCATGCAGGTGGCCCTGGCAGAGAGCGAAGCGCAGTTCCGCCTGCTGGCAGAGAATTCCTCAGATATGATCTCAAGGCACGACATGCACGGAAACTTTCTTTACGTCTCACCGGCATGCCAGACCATCCTGGGCTATCAGCCTGAGGAATTAACGGGAACATCCATCACCCAGTTGATTCACCCCGAAGATGCCGGAGAGATCCTGGCATTGCTCAAAGCACCCACCCGAGCCGACATCAACGTGACCGTCCCCTATCGCGCTCGGCACAAAAATGGTGAATACATCTGGCTGGAAACGACAGCCCGTCTCTTTTTTGATAAGAGCAACCAAAAGCCGGAATTCCAGGCGTCATCACGCAATATCACGGAAAGAAAACAGGCGCAGGAAGCGTTACAGCAGGCACATACCAACCTGCAGGAAGCCTACGATCGAACCATTGAAGGCTGGGTGCTCGCTCTCGATCTACGCGACCGGGAAACGGAAGGGCACACCAAGCGCGTGACTCAAATGACCGTCCGGCTGGCGCGCATACTCGGATGCACAGATGAAGAAATTGTCCACATTCATCGCGGCGCGCTATTACATGATATCGGCAAAATGGGCATCCCGGATGAGATCCTGCAAAAACCAGGTCCATTAACGGATGATGAATGGGTGAAAATGAGGAAGCACCCGCAGTATGCCTACCAGATGCTAGCCCCCATCAGCTACTTAAAGCAAGCCCTGATTATCCCCTATTACCATCACGAACGTTGGGACGGCAGCGGCTATCCTCATAAACTTAAGGGCGAAGATATTCCGCTCTTTGCCAGGTTCTTCGCTGTCGTGGATGTTTGGGATGCCCTCTCCAGCGATAGACCGTATCGCAAAGGCATGCCTCCCAGTGAAGTAATAGATTATCTGCAAAAAGAGGCCGGGCGGCTCTTCGACCCCGATATTGTGCAAAAATTCCTGCCCCTGATCACCGATAAATAAAACCAGGCGGTAAACAAGAAACGGCAACCACGCAAAGTGATTGCCGTTTCTCTTTGTTTTGAATTACAGGGCCTATTTCTCCCACATCACCTTGACCAGCACGGCGCGCACTACAACCCGCTTCCGGTAGGTGTTGGTCTTTTCATCGTACTCCTTACAAGTGATCAACGTCAACCAGGGATTTTCCTCATGCTGGAAGGCCGATCTGTCAGTGGGCAACACCACCTGATTCGTCTGCACCTCAAAGATATACTTTTGGCCATAGGCATGCACGATGATCTGATCGCCATATTTCAGCTTGTTCAGATTAACGAACGGACCCGGCGACCCATTGGAGGCATAGACGTGACTGGTCAACACGCTGTTCCCATTCCAGGATGGGAAGGCGCTCTCTTCCAACCAGCCGGCCTGCTTGCCCAACCAGGACACATCCCACGTCCCATTCTTTTTCGGCACACCCACAATCGGAAGTTTGACTCCCAGGCTTGGAATCTCCAGCATAACGTCTGTGGCCGCATACAGCCTGTCCTGCGGCTGGGCTGGCAGTTTGGTTTCCACATCCGGGGCAAAGCCTGTGGCAGGCAGTGTTGCTGGTCGATTGGAAGCAGTCGAAGGCGCAGATCGAAGAGTAGTGGTAACGGTATCCGAGTCGTTGGATTGTATAGTGTTCGACCCCGTGGTGGTGAGCCAGGCTGTATTATTGATCGGCGGGTTACCCAAACTATTGACAGTCGTTGTGATCGTAATGGTTACGATGTCCGTAACGTTTAGGATTGCCAAATTCACTGTAACAGTATAGGGGGCCGGCGCCGGGCTTACCGAAATTGCCCCTACACTTACGCCAAACTGATCAACGGACGTTACAGTGACCACATCGAACATGGCCGGCAACGGATCCGTTACAACAACATTGGTTGCCGGTGCAGTGCCCGCATTGGTAACTGTCAGAGTGAAGGTTACTGTTTCACCAACGGCCGCTTGCGTGGGGCTGCCAGCTTTTGACAGAGCGGGGTCAGCCACCAGAGCGGCTGCAGCCGTATAACTGGCTGCATCGCTGTCTTGTAAGGTTTCAGTGGTATCCGCCGTGGCGATGTTGTTATTGGTGCCAGCGACGGCTGTGACCGAACAAGTGTACGTCCATTCCTCCCCCACCTCAAAGTCTGCATCGTTATTGCCTGCCATGTCGGTGCCGCGCACAAGCGTACAGGCCGCCATTCCATCATCCACGAGCAAATTGGTCAGCGTTATATTGCCTGTGTTCTCCACACGCACACGATAGTAGACCGTATCTCCAACCGTCACAGTTACACTGGTATTGTTCCAGGTTAAGGTATCCGTAGAGACTTCCTTCACAACATTGAGTGACGGAGTCTGTGAGAAATTAATTGTCACCGTGCTGATATTTGGTGCAGTCTGGTCGCTGTCGCCCGTCGCGGTGTTTACATAATTACCTGTATTCACATCTGCCTGAGTTACTACATGGCCAGCTGAACAAGTCATTGTGGCATTGGGCGCCAATGTGGATGGTTGAACGGGCGCGCAAGCGCCGACTGTTGCGCTACTGTCCGTCACCGCTACATTTGTCAACGTTACATTACCGGTGTTCGTCACCACAATGTCGAAGGTGATCGTGTTCCCAACTGCGTAGGGTCCAGTACTGGTTTCTGTCTTCACAGTTGTGTGGGCTGGGGTCCCAACCACGACCGTAACGATTGCGGTATCACAATTGGTCGGGTTCAGGGTTTCGCAGATTTGGTACGTCAATTGATATGTTCCAGGCAACGTTCCGGGGGCCACATCAACGGAACCATTTGGGTTGAGTGTTAATGCACCGCCTGGGTCGGGCACCGTTTCTGTCAGTGTTACTTCTGCAGGTATTACT
>Ga0114129_10012519_pt1 | contig 12080 bp, 8 predicted proteins | sample RhiMetdeltSRZDD1_FD_80071 | JGI IMG/M metagenome (GOLD analysis project Ga0114129, IMG submission 80071) | Populus rhizosphere microbial communities from Tennessee, USA - Rhizosphere MetaG P. deltoides SRZDD1 (version 2) (version 2) | ecosystem: Host-associated > Plants > Roots > Rhizosphere >... | reverse complement strand
TTACGGCGAAAAAAACGATCAATGTAGCTACATCTGATCCTGCTGCCGGCAACCTTATACAGGGCGGCAAATTCGCATCAGCCGCTGATGATGCAAAGTGGACAAGATTAATCATCGGTAGTCCTGCGATTACGTGGACAATGGCCAATGGTGCAATGACCGCAACCGGCGGCAGCTGGGGCCATAGTGCCATTTATCAGGCGATAGAGGTACAGGCCAACAAAGACTACCGCTTTGGTATGAACGTTTCTGGCAGCGGTGCAACCGACACCTGGTTTGAAGTGTATTTCGGAACAGCTGCTCCTGTTCAAAATTCAGATTATACATCGGGCGGCAAACAAATTGGTTTAAGTACCTGGGATGGTTGCGGTAACAGTGCGTTCAATGGTAACCTGGCAACAATTGGTTGCGTAGGTACGCTGGCAGGCAAAAGCGGCGTAATTCGTTTTTCACAAAGCGGCACTATTTATCTCGTGATCAAAACCGGCGGGTCCGATCTGGGTGTTTCGGGAATTTCAATCGATAACGTAGAGCTGAGAGGGATGTAATATGAAACTGTATTCGTTTGCTATATTATTTTTAACCGCATGTTCGCCGAAAAAAGACGATGATCTGCCCGTAGTCGTAGATACTACTCCGGTAGATAAAGGCTGGACCTTTGAGTCAGCGCCTTCGTGGTCGGATGAATTTTCAACCGATGGCTTGCCCAATGCATCAAAGTGGGGATATGATATTGGCGGCAGCGGCTGGGGAAATAATGAACTGCAATACTATACCAATAATGTAAATAATGCCAGGATAATAAATGGCAAGCTGGTTATTACTGCTATCAAAGAACCAATGGGCGGAAAAAATTATACTTCCGCCCGTTTGGTTACCCGCACCAAAGGCGATTTTTTATATGGGCGCATTGAGGTAAGCGCCAAACTTCCATCAGGGGTTGGCACATGGCCCGCCATTTGGATGTTGCCTACCGACTGGGAATACGGATCATGGCCCAACTCGGGCGAGATCGATATCATGGAGCATGTAGGCTACGATTCAACCAGAGTGCATTTTAGTGTACATACAGAAGCGTATAATCATACCATAAATACACAAAAAACAGCCAATCGCATTATTCAAACCGCTTTAACTGATTTTCATAAATACCGCCTCGACTGGACGCCTTATGCCGTGCGGGGTTATTTCGACGATCAGCTGGTATTCACTTTTGTTAATGAAGGAAAAGGCGCTGCCCGATGGCCATTCGACAAACGTTTTCATATACTGTTAAATCTTGCTATAGGTGGTAACTGGGGTGGTGTAAAGGGTGTTGACGATACTATGTTTCCCGCTTTGTTCGAAATTGATTACATAAGATTTTATAAGATGAATGAAAAATAATTGCCACCTATAAAAACTTAATTAGATGAAATTGATAAAACCAATATACAAATTCTGGATCCTCAACGGTGCGGCGTTAATGCTGGCCTGGATTGTGCTTACAGGTGGATGTAAAAAAGCTGGTGAAGATAAGGAAGGAGAAGACCCGTTGCCTCCTGCACCGGTAGCATCCGACGTACAATTTTATTTAACACAAGCCGATCAGTCGGCCCTGTTCAAAAAACAAAACGTTAGTCTGCTATTTTCACAAAACGGTAATTCATATGCAACCATTGAAGTAGATACCACCCAAACTTTTCAATCTATCGACGGGTTTGGCTACACGCTAACAGGCGGCAGCGCTTCATTATTGAACTCTCTTCCGGCAGCAACGCTCGATCCGATTTTAAAAGAAATGTTTCTGTACGACAGCACCTTCATTGGTGTAAGTTATTTACGCATCAGCATCGGCGCTTCTGATCTGAGTGCAACTACATTCACCTACGATGACATGGCCTCAGGTGAAACCGATACCAGCATGGCTCATTTCAGCATTGAAAAAGAAAAACAGGACCTGATACCTATCTTAAAAAAGATAATTGCCTTAAATCCCTCCATTAAAATATTAGGCTCACCCTGGTCGGCGCCTTTATGGATGAAGACCACTGGCAACTTTGTGGGCGGCAGTCTGAAACCTGAATACTATGCCGCCTATGCGAAGTATTTTGTGAAATATATACAGGCTATGAAAGCCGAAGGCATCACCATCGATGCCATCACGCCGCAAAACGAACCATTGCATGGAGGGAATAATCCGAGCATGGTGATGCAGGCTGGTGAACAGGCTACATTCATCAAAGACAATTTAGGACCTGCTTTTGCCGCCGCGGGTATTACAACTAAAATTATTGTATACGATCATAATGCTGACAGGCCCGATTATCCTATAGCGGTTTTGGATGATGCGGCTGCCAAACCGTATGTTAACGGATCGGCCTTTCATTTATATGGCGGTAGTATTACGGCTTTGACAACCGTGCATAATGCACATCCCGACAAAGATGTATACTTCACCGAGCAATGGGTGGGCGGTCCTGGTAGTTTCCCTAGCGATTTGCAATGGCATGTTGAAAACCTGATCATCGGTGCTACCCGTAACTGGAGCCGTAATGTATTGGAATGGAACCTGGCGGCGGATCCAAATTATTTGCCCCATACTTCCGGCGGTTGTACCACCTGTTTAGGAGCGCTTACGATTGGTTCTGCCGTAACACGCAATGTTTCTTATTACATTATTGCGCATGCCTCGAAATTCGTTCGGCCGGGTTCGGTGCGTATTGCATCTAATCATTCCGGTGCATTGCTGACTGTAGCCTTTAAGAACCCTGAAGGTAAAAAGGTGTTGATCGTTTTAAATAAAGGAACGAACAACGAATCTTTCAATATAAAATTCAATGGAAAAATAGTGACCACCAGTTTAAACGGTGGTGCTGTGGGTACTTATGTGTGGTAATTTGCTCTTCGAGGCTTGCAGCCTCGAAGGCTTATTCTGTTGCCTTCGGCAACTTATTGTGGCCGCAGGCCACATAATAAAAATGCGAAACTGCAGGTAATTTATAAATGAACAAAATGAAAAATACTGTCCCGTTTTTAATGCTGATATCCTATGCAATGGGTTTGCAGGCGCAACAAAAACCGGTGAAGGCCGGTAGCAAAACCTATTCAACCATTACCGTGTACACCACTGCCGAAAAAACCGGTGACCGCCTTGCAAAAACGGCTACCCTAACCCTGAAACCGTTTGGCCAGCCATTGGAAACACAACCCTGTGTATTTATCGATGCTGCCAAAAAATTTCAAACCATTACCGGCATCGGTGGCGCCATTACCGATGCCAGCGCCGAAACATTTGCCAAACTGCCCGCCACCAGTCAGCAAGAGTTGTTAACTGCCTACTTTAATACACAGAAAGGCATCGGCTATTCACTGATCAGAACGAATATGAACAGCTGCGATTTTTCGAGCGACAGCTATACCTATGTGGCCGATAATGATGCAGCCCTGAAAACGTTCAACGTTGTGCACGATGAAGCGCATCGCATTCCCATGATTAAACAGGCTATGGCAGCGGCGGGCGGCAGGCTGCCATTATTTATTAGTCCGTGGAGCCCGCCTGCCTTTATGAAAGACAACAACAGCATGTTACAGGGTGGAAAATTAAAAAACGAATACAAACAAAGCTGGGCGAATTATTTTGTGAAGTACATAAAAACCTACGAGGCAAAGGGCATACCGGTATGGGGTTTAACGGTACAAAACGAGCCCATGGCAAAGCAACGATGGGAGTCGTGCATTTATACAGCCGAAGAAGAAAGAGATTTTATAAAGAAATACCTGGGCCCTACGCTGCAGCAACAGGGATTAGCAAATAAAAAACTAATTGCGTGGGATCATAACCGCGATTTATTGTATCAGCGGGCCACGACCATATTAAATGATCCGGCAGCTGCAAAATATGTTTGGGGTATCGGTTTTCACTGGTACGAAACCTGGACCGGCAACGCTATGCAATTTGAGAATGTGAAAAGGGTGCATGAAACATTTCCTGATAAGAATTTAATTTTTACCGAAGGTTGTGTTGAGAAGTTTGATATCAACCGCATAAACGACTGGTCGCTTGGCGAACGGTATGGTTATTCCATGATCAACGATTTTAACAGCGGCATCGTTGCCTGGACCGACTGGAATATTCTGCTGGATGAAACCGGTGGTCCGAACCATGTAGGCAATTTTTGTTTTGCGCCGGTACATGCCGATACCAAAACGGGCAGGCTGATGTATACGAATGCGTATTATTATTTAGGCCACTTTTCAAAATTTATCAAATCAGGCGCTCATCGCATAGGTATAGCTTCGAGCCGCGATAAACTGTCTGCAACTGCCTTTATAAATCCTGATGGAAAGCTGGTGGTAGTGATTTTAAATATGACGAATGATGAGGTTGGCTACAATATATGGTTGCAGGGAAATGCGGCAGCGATAACCAGCTTACCGCATTCGATTGCTACGTTGGTTATTGAGTAGGTTCACTGTCCCCATGCTGCAATCACCAGGGATCCTGGTTAATGTTGTGTTCTTAATCATCATTCTGTGCTTTATCCTGCCCCTGCGATGTAGCACCTGGGCCAATCTCTGTATGCCTGATCTGGCCTCCCAAATATCCTGTCCATGAAGTCATGCCGAAGCAAACAAGTGAAATGATAAGAACAATTGTGGCGATTGGTTTTGCCAAAGACAGCTTTTTCAGTGTAAAGTAAATGCCGGCAATAGAAAAAAAGCCTAATGTAATGATGGCTACCAACGTACTTTTGGCAAATTCTTCATGTTCTTCAATCAAACTTTTCCCAACGCCCTGAATTTTTTCCACTGTTTCTTCAGCGGGTTCACCTGTTGAAAAAGCGATTACCCCGCCTATAGCAGCGATTACTAAAACATAATAAGCAGCTATTTTTGTGGGGCTACTTTTCGTGATCATTCCATATACCAAAACCAGTGTTCCTAAAACAGATCCGTAAATGGGCAGATGCGTGATCAATAAATGCAGGTGAGTGAGGTTCATTCTTTTTGACTAAAGTTTAATCATTTTATACTATCAAATAATAACAGCGGTCAGAAGTGAAGCTGATTTTGCTCATATTGCAAGGGATACGAGTGAGGGGCGAGGCGTCATTTACTTTGTTGAGTCTGGCTTTCTTCTTTGATTGCCGGAAATTCTAATTGTGTGCCGGGCAAAGAAGGAAATATGGTAACTTTAATAACTTCAATTAACCAAAACAATAGCCATGACTGAATCTCAAAAAATAAAATTGGCTGTTGAAAGAAGCATAAAAGCGCTTTCATTAAAACCATCCCTGGGCCTGGGAACCGGCCATTCAATAACCCGTATTAAAAATGGACTTACCTGCGAGATACAGGAAAGGAACTGGAAGTTTTTTGCTGATATGCCTGAATCGGTTGGAGGCAATGCAACCGCTCCTACTCCCGGTGTTTATGGCCGTGCTGCACTGGGTAGTTGTTTGGCTATCGGATATATGATGCAGGCTGCAAAAATGGGAATTACTATTGATGCCCTGGAGGTAGAAGTGCAGACCGATTATGATGACGGCGCCCTGCTTGGAACTGCGCAAACCGATGCTGGTTATTCAGAAGTGAGGTATATAGTTACTATTGAAAGCGATGCTGCTGAGGATGATATTGTAAAACTCCTCGATGAAGGTGATAAGCACAGTCCTTATCTGGATGTATTCAGCAGAGGACAAAATTGTAAACGGGAGTTCCGCATTATTTCTGCTAAAAAACAATAACATGGATCCTGCACTGCAACGCCGTATTCAAAGATATGGCTGGGATAAAGCATCTGCTCATTATGAAAGTTTCTGGCAAAAACAATTGCAACCTGCGCAGGATAAATTGCTGGAAATGGCAAATCTGCAACCAGGAGAAAAAACAATTGATATTGCCTGTGGAACAGGATTGGTAAGCTTTCGGGCTGCCGAAATGCTGGGAACAAATGGTTTTGTTTTGGGTACTGATATTTCGGATAACATGATTGGGAAATGCAGCCAGTTGGCAAAGGAAAAAAATATGTTGAATGTGAGTTTTGAAAGAATGGATGCAGAAGAATTGAAAGTGCCCGACACGGCATATGACGCGGCTTTATGCGCTCTTGGCCTTATGTATGTTCCTGATCCGCTGAAAGCGATTCATGAAATGTACCGGGTTATAAAACCGGGAGGAAGGGCCGTTGCAGCAGTTTGGGGGCAAAGAGATCATTGCGGATGGGCAGAAATATTTGAGATCGTTGATCGAAGAGTATCATCAGAAGTTTGCCCTATGTTTTTTAATCTTGGTAACAGTGATGTCCTGGAACGACATTTTAAAGCAGCCGGATTTTCGCAAATTATAACGGAACGATTGAACACCGTATTACGCTACCATTCTGATGAAGAAGCCTGTGGAGCTGCATTTGCCGGTGGTCCTGTGGCGCTGGCTTATTATAAATTTGATGAGCAGGTAAAAAAAGAAGCGCATGCCGAATACCTGCATTCCATTAATCCATTTCGCACTGGTAGTGGCTATGCTGTGCCGGGTGAATTTGTTGTGTGCATGGGAGGCAAAACCTAAGCAAGCCTCACTGTCCCCATGCTGTAATCACCAGGGTTCTTGATCCGCCATGGTTGCGGTGCTCGCATAAATAGATGCCCTGCCAGGTTCCCAGCGCTAACCGCCCGTTACGAATGGGTATCAAAACCGAGCTTCCCAGCAGTGATGCTTTCAGGTGAGCCGGCATATCATCGGACCCCTCATAATCATGCGCATAATCAGGATCATTTTCTTTTACCGTTTTATTAAAGAACATCTCAAAATCCTTTCGAACAGTTGGATCGGCATTTTCATTAATAGTGAGTGATGCCGATGTATGCTGAATAAAAACCTGGCACAGGCCGGTAGTAATATTTGTTATTTCCGGCAATGCATGCTCTACTTCATCTGTTATCAAATGAAAGCCTCTTCTTTTTTGCGGCAGGGAGATGGTTTGCTGGGACATCTTCATTCTGTTTGCTGATTATGATTTCAAAGATATGCCGGAAACAGAAACGGCTGGCATTGATGCATCAATGCCGGCCGTTATTCATAAATACAGACTTACTTAAAAGAAATTGTTATTGAGGACTGCCGCCTGCCTGTAAAGGCCAGCCTGGATTTTGATAAATAGGCGATGTTGAAAGATCATTATTTGTTGCGGATATTATAAAATGCTGCGCGGCAATCGGATTTAAATAATGAGCCATATGCCATTTCGCCCCATTGTATCCATCTGAATTGCTCCTGATTTCATAAGGCCTTAAGTAAGGGCTCAATGCGGGATCAGAAACAACAGCTGAGGAATTTGATCCACCATAAACAAGCTGGGCGCTGGTGTACCAGTTTTTCATGGGTCCCCACAGCTTGAAACCTTCAACGTGATAAGGGGTGCTGATCATCTGGTCCATGGCTCTCCACCGTTTCAGGTCCATAAGTCTCAGGCCTTCTGCCATCAGTTCATTACGCCGCTCTCTTCTGATATTGAATAGGGTTGCATCAATTAATTGTCCTGCTGAGTAAGCTCCCCAATCGAGCGTTTCTTTGCTCATCTCGGTGGCCGCAATGGTTGCGCTTACATCTGTACTTACTTTGGCGCGGGTACGTATTTGCTGCCAGTATTTTATGGCATCTGCATCCAGCGAACCATTTTTTTCATACGATGCCTCAATATAATTAAGGTAAGCTTCGGCTGCCCTGAACGTGATGCTTCCGGTATATCCTAATCCGTTATTTGCCTGGAGAGCATCATAGGTTAATCCTTTTCTTATGGCGTAGCCGGTGGAATACTTCTGCTCCACGCTCGCAACCGATATGAGCGGAATGGGTTCTACATTGGTTGCATGTGTTCCCTGGCCAAAATTCAGCAGCACATTTTTTTGACCGGGTTCTTTTAAAAACAACCACAAACGTCCATCCCTGTTGGCCCTTACCGAGCCAATGGAATCATCGCCCTGGTAGCCGCTTCCTGCTGCATAAATGGGCAACCCGTTTGCCATCAGAAAACTTTCTACCATACTCCGGGTAAGGCCAACGGCATAGTTGCCTAATTGTGCATACACAGGAACGTTATGCATTACAATTCCCTTGGCATACTGCCTCCACATTAAAACCTCGCTGTAACCCGACATGTTTTCAGCACCGAACATACTAAAATAAGGGTTCTCATTAGTGGGAGCTTCAATAACGGCGGTGTTTGGTACAAGAGATATTGCATCGGCCACCTGTTTTGCTGCAGACATGGCTTCGCCCAGGAAAAACTGCGATTCACTTTCAATGCTGCCTGCTTTGAACTGATAATTGGCATTGTATGCTTTATCTTTTCCCGGCCAGCCCGGACCATTGGGTACAAAAGCAGTATTCTTAAAGTATTTCAGCCAGGTGCCTTCGTACAAAGCAACCCGCGATTTCAGCAATTGTGCAACTGGTTTTGAAATTCTGTTTTTTCCACCAGGTGCAGTGGTTTGCAACAATGCAATGGCCGAGTCGAGATCAGAAAGAATAAAACGGGCCACCTCGGTACACGGTTGTCTTTTGCTTGCGGCCACCAGTGGTTCCATTTCATCAGGGAATACTTCTCTTATAATAGGAAAATCGCCTAATGCCTGAAGTTTATTGAAGTATTCATAGGCTCTCAAAAAATAGATCTCGCCAATGTAATGTTTGATATTACTTTCCGAACCGGCAATTTTTCCTTCTTTCCATTTCGGCAGCACGTCAATCAGAAAGTAATTCATATCGTGAATATTTCTAAAATACCAATCACCGTCGGTGGCGCCTACCTTCCACAAGCCTGGTACGTACCGGTTGTCGATTTTAGTAGTAGCCATATTGTCGGTATTGCCATCAGTACCAAATGTTCCGAACGACCAATTACTATGCGACGGCAGTATACTATAACGGGCAATCGCATAAGCACCCAGCTGCGACTCTTCATTGAGATAATTTTCGGGAGTAATTGCCGACTCCGGGTTCTGATCAAGCATTTTTTTGCAGGAAGCTCCGGCAAGTACTAATATCAAAAGAGATAACCATCCCGTATTCTTGAGGTTGATAAAAATCTTCATCTTTTTTAATTTTAAAAGTTTACACTAACACCACCCGACAATACTTTTTGTAAAGGATAAACACTTCCGCCGGAACCACCATCAATTGTTTCGGGATCAAACATTTTAGCTACTTTAGTTATAGTGAATAAATTTTCTCCTGAAACATAGAAACGCACATTCTGAACTCCTGCTTTTCTGATAATGGATGAGGGTAACGTATAGCCAAGCTGCAGATTTTTGAGGCGTACATAAGCCGCATTTTGTACGTAACGGGTTTGAGCCTGCAGATTCTTATTGCTGTTAAAAACAGGGCGGGCATAATAGGAATTCAGATTTTGCCCGAGCGGGTGGTTTGCATCAGCACGGAAATAATCCAAATGCTCTGTAAACCCGGTCGACCACCATATATTATCCGTAGCGCCAAAGAAGAAATAACTGTTCTGCCAGAAATCTCTCTTTAAAATTCCCTGGAAAAATGCCCTAATGTCAAAACCTTTCCAGTTGGCGCTGGCATCAAACCCAACAGCATAACGTGGTGTACTGTTTCCTATGACATGCAGATCGCCTGAGTTGCTTTCTGTTTGATTGCCCTTGTCGATTTTGCCGTCACCGTTGTAGTCGGCATACATGATGTCTCCGGCATCCCATTGCGAACCGATGCTACTTTGCCCTCCTGTAAGCTTAGACAGGTGGGCGTCCATTTCTTCCTTGGTTTTGGCTATCCCCACCGTAGTAAATCCCCAAATTTCATTAAGCTTTTGTCCTGCTCTATAGGTACTGAGAGATCCGGCTTTATTGGGATATCTTGTAATAGTAGTTTGATAATCGGAAATTAAAAAACGCAAATTATAATTAAGTCCGTTTTTAAGATGATCCGACCAGGTCATTTCGAATTCAAATCCTTTGGTTTCAAGGTCGGTATTGTTCATTGATGGAACTACGGTACCAAATGTAAGAGGTATCTCTTTTGCGGGGCCTATCATGTTTAACGTCTTTCTTTTGAATAGTTCAAAAGAGCCGGTTAAGCGGTTATTGAACACGCCAAAGTCGAGCCCCACATTGTAGCTTTTAACGGTTTCCCAGGTGAGCGTAGAACTAACCGGCAATGGTGAGTTGGCAATATTGGGTTGTGCTCCATTCACCAGCCAGCTGCCGCTTGCAGTGCGAACATCCATAATTAAGTAAGTAGGATACCAGTCACCGGTTCCCTGATTTTTGGTATTCTGGTTGCCTAACTGGCCGTAAGAACCCCTGAATTTTAAAGTATTAACGGCGCTGGTTAGTTTTTCAAAAAAGGCTTCCCTGGCAACATTCCATCCTACAGAAACAGAAGGGAACAAGTCCCAACGGTCGCTTTCACGAAAACGTGATGAAGCATCGTATCTCAGGTTACCTTCGATCAGGTATCGGCCATCATAATCATAATTCAACCGTCCGAAAAAACCCTGATTGGCCCGGTTCAGATGTTGACCCCATACGGTGGGTGCAACCACTTTTCCGGAACCATCAACACCTGAAGTAGTATTGATGGTTGGTACATCAGCTACAATAACCCCTACCCGTTTTGCACTTAATTCGTTGTATTTGATCAATTCGCCCTGCATACCGGCCATCACTTTGAAGTTATGGTTACCGGCAATTGTTTTTTGATACTCAGAATAAATATTGGTATTGAAATAATTCTCTTTGTATCCGTATTCATACACCTCAGAATTAGAATTAGAAACATAGGGCGCCCCCTTAACATCGTGATTGAAGGTTTGTTGTACGTCCCAATGGCGGAAATCGGTACGGCTGCGATAGTTAAACTCAGCAAAGGTTTTCCAGGCTTTAATTGGTTCCAATACGAACTGCACCTGCTGATAATTCCAGTCTCTTTGATTTTTATCGATACCTCCTTCTGCCATTGCCAGTGCCGGTGAAGGCGAACTATACAGAAATCCGTTCGGGTCGTACAGGGGTAAAACAGGCCAGCCTTGTCTTCCTAAATCCTGGTAAAAGCTATTCGTAAGGGCAGCAGGGCGCTTATATCCCTCATGAATAAACCTGTACGAATAATTGATATTTAACCAGTCTTTAGCTTTGGCGTTTATTTTTGCGGTAACACCGTAGCGGTCATAGTTGTCGGTATTGAACTTCATCATGCCACCCTGGTCCATATAATTGCCCGACAGATAATAAGAGAACTTATCATTTCCGCCGGTTACATTCATATTGTGCTCATGTGAAAAAGCCTGCTTTTTATACATCGCCTTATACCAGTCAACATTGTCGTTTCCTTCTCCATAACCATCGGCCCAACGTGATGTGTTTGATGGATTGGGAATAATGCTGGCGGTAATTTTTCCTTCCTGGTAATCTTTAATGCGCTGAAGACGTGTAGCATTAAAGAAGGCGGCACTACCGTTATTGGTGTTTGCGTCGTTAAAATAAAGGGCAAATGTGTAAGAGTCCATTTGTTTGGGCAACAATACAGGCCGGCTCGACCGCAGATTGTTATTATAATTAAACTGGCTTTTACCGGCTTTGCCTTTTTTGGTAGTTACCAGTATCACGCCAAACGCCGCCCTTGAACCATACACTGCAGATGCTGCCGCATCTTTTAAAACAGATATACTTTCAATATCCTGGGGGTTTATGGCATTTAACGAACCTTCCATACCATCAACAAGGATCAGCGGATCGGATGATGTTGAGGTGATAGTGCCTACTCCTCGTAAATTAATACTGGGCGTAGATTCGAGCGAGCCGTTGTTTTGAGAAATATTTAAACCTGTAACCAGGCCCTGTAATGCCTGAGTGGCATTTTGAACCGGACGGTCGGCCAGTGCTTTTGCAGAAACGGTACTTACGGCGCCGGTTAAATTCACTTTTTTCTGCGTACCAAAGCCAACCACAACTACCTGCTCCATATCGATGGCAGCTGATTTCAGGCGAATATCAAAATTAGAACGGTTATTAATTGCGATTTCCTGTTTATGGTAGCCAATGCTGCTGATCTCTAAGATGGCATCGGGCGGAACT
>Ga0114129_10012518_pt1 | contig 12080 bp, 8 predicted proteins | sample RhiMetdeltSRZDD1_FD_80071 | JGI IMG/M metagenome (GOLD analysis project Ga0114129, IMG submission 80071) | Populus rhizosphere microbial communities from Tennessee, USA - Rhizosphere MetaG P. deltoides SRZDD1 (version 2) (version 2) | ecosystem: Host-associated > Plants > Roots > Rhizosphere >... | reverse complement strand
CTTCCTCACCGCGGTGCTCGCCTACCTGAAGAGCGTGGAATCCGGGAGCCATGTTCGGCGGTCCTCGCTGGTATGCTCGATGCTGCTCTTCGCGGGCGGTCTCCTGTCGAAAGCCTCGGTGATGGTCCTGCCGGCAGTGCTCGTCCTGCTGGATGTGTATCCGCTCCGGCGCCGCGCTCTCGCGTGGCGCCAGCTCGTCGTCGAGAAGGCCGGCTACTGGGCCTTGGCCGCGGTCGGGGGCGTGGGCGCGCTGCTCGCCCTGCAGATCTCTGGGTCACGGATCACGAGCTACGGGGCCTACGGTCCCGCCGCGCGGACCACGATGGTGGCGTACAGCTTCTGGTTCTACCCCGCCGCGTGGGCATGGCCCGTGCGTCTGTCGCCCCTATACGAGCTCCCCGCGACGGTCGATCCGCTCGATTGGCGGTTTCTGGGGCCCATCGTGGGGCTGGCCGTGGTGACGGTCCTGCTCTGGTCGCTGCGAACCCGGTGGCCGGCCGGTCTGGCTGCCTGGACCTACTCCGCGGTGATGCTCTTGCCGATCAGTGGCGTGGTGCACTCCGGCTTCCAGCTCGCCCACGACCGTTACAGCTACCTCTCCGGACTCGGCCTGGCCCTCCTGGCCGGCGGGGCGATCTCTTGGATCCTCGCCGCGGCGGAATCCAGGCGGGTGAACCGGTGGGTTGTCACTGCGGCGCTCGGGGTCGCTGCGCTCGTCGTCACGGTGCTCGGGGTCGGGAGCTGGCAGCAGTCGAGAATCTGGCGGGATTCGGAGACCCTGTGGCGCTGGGCACTGGAGGCGGATCCTCACTGCGCGGTGTGCGCCAACAATCTGGCCGCGGTGATCCTGAACAGCGGCTCGCCTACCGCGGCGCAGATGGGTGAAGCCGAGGCCTGGGTCCGCCGCGCTATCGCCTTGAAGCCTGCCTACGAGAGCCCGTACAACACGCTCGGCACCATTCTCGCCTCTCGTCACGACGACCTCGGCGCCGAGGCGGCGTTCCAGCATGCCATGCGGCTGGCCCCCGACCGCATGGTATCCGCCGCCAATCTAGGCGCGCTGTACGCAAGGAACGGTCGCTATGTCCAGGCCCTTCCGTTACTCCGGAACGCCTGGGCGAGGGACCCCGAAAATATCCGGCTGCGGGCCAATCTGGGGTTCGCCCTGCGCGACCAGGGAGCCGTCGAGGCGCGGGCGGGACGGCTCGTCGAGGCCGTGGCGCTTTTCCGGGAAGCATCACGCCTCATTCCCGATGACGCGGACCTGCATCGAAACCTCGGCCTCGCCCTCTGGGAACAAGGCCAGCGTGAGGCGGCGGCTTCGCACCTCGAGCGAGCGGCCGCGCTCCGACCCGCCGACGAGGGCCTCCAAAGACTCCTGGCGCGCTTCCGGGCCGACCCCGGCCATCCCCCCACGCTCCGATGATCCCGGCCACCACGATCCGCGGACGGAGACTCGGTCTCGCTCTGGGCGTCCTGGTGTTCTCCATCACCGTCACCGCGTTCCTCCCGGCACTCCAGGGGCAGTTCCTCAACTGGGACGATGGCTTGCTCTTCACGAAAAACCTGGACTACCGAGGCCTGGGCCCGGCCCAGCTCCGCTGGATGTTCACCACGACCCTGAACGGTCACTACATCCCGCTCACCTGGCTGACGCTCGGCCTGAACTACATCCTCGGCGGTATGAATCCGTGGGGGTATCACCTTCTCTCCCTGCTGCTCCACGCGACCAACGCCGTGCTCTTCTACCTGGTGGCCCGCCGACTCCTCGCCGCGGCGCTCAACCGATCCGCAGATGGAACGGTCCCGGGCCCCGACGATGTCGGCGGAAGACCCGGAAGCGTCCAGGTTGGAGCCTTGGTGGCGGCGCTCGTCTTCGCCATTCATCCCCAGCGGGTGGAGTCAGTCGCGTGGATCACGGAGCGAGGCACTGTGCTCTGTGGCGCGTTCTACCTCACCAGCGTGCTCGCCTATCTGGGCGCGGCCGAAAGGCCGGGCCGCCTGCGCTGGCGCTGGTGGGGCATTCTCTCGCTCGCCGCCTTCGCGGCCGCACTCCTGGCCAAGGGCATCGCGGTGAGCTTGCCGGTTACCTTGCTGATCCTCGACATCTGTCCGCTGCGGCGATGGCACGGGAGGTGGCGGAGCGCACTGGCCGAGAAAGTCCCCTACGCGCTCGTGGCGTTGGCCGGGGCCGCGCTGGTTCTATTCGCGCGGACCCGCGGGGCCCAGTGGAGCGGCTTGTCGGACTACGGTCTCGATGCCCGGCTCGCGGTCGCCGGATACAGCTTCTGGTTCTACCCCTCGAGGATGGCGTGGCCCATCGGCCTCTCACCGTTGTACGAAGCACCCGCGCGCGCCGGTCTGTTGCAGTGGCGCTTCCTGGGTCCCATTCTCGGCCTGACCGCGGCCACCGCGGTCCTCGTCCTCCTGCGCCGGCGCTTCCCCGGAGGCCTGGCCGCGTGGGTGCACTCGGCGGCGGCGGTGGCTCCGGTGAGCGGCATCGTCCACTCGGGCAACCAGCTCGTCTCCGACCGTTACAGCTACCTTGCCCAGCTAGGCTTCGCCGCCGTCGCCGGCTACGGCGTGACGTGGGCCCTGCGGCGGGGGCGGCAAGGACGCCTGAGCCCCGGGGTGTCGGTCGTTGCCGCGGTTGGGATCACGCTCGTGCTGGCCGCCCTGGCGGTGAGCACCTGGGGGCAGAGCGGAATCTGGCACGACTCCGAGTCCCTCTGGCGATGGGCGACGGAGCAAGACCCCGAGTGCGCGACCTGCCATGGCGCTTTGGGAGAGGGAATCCTGTACGGGGCCGGCGGCGGCGGCTCGGCGCGGCTCGATGAGAGCGAGCTCTCCGTGCGCCGCGCCATCGCCCTTCGTCCGAATCTGCCCGTCCCCCACTTCACCCTGGGCACAATCCTGTTCATGCGCGGGCGCTATGGCGAGGCCGAGGCCAGCGTCAAGACCTACATGGAGCTGGCGCCGGGCCAAGCACAGGGACCGGCGAGGTTGGCCTTGATCTACCTCGCGCAGGATCACCCGACGGAGGCAGTGCAGTTGCTCCGTCGGGCGCGGCAGCTCGGCGCCAGGGGGCCGGCTCCCGGTCGCGCCTTCCTCCCCGATCGACTCGAACCGGGCTCGGATCCTGACTTTGGGGAGGCCATGCGCCTCCTTGGAGACGACCCGGAAGACCTCACGTACCTCGGCCAGGCGCTGGTCCAGCATGGCAAGGAAGACCGTGCTGTGCCGCCGCTTCGGCGGGCGGTGGCGCTGGCCCCCGATGCGCCCAGCCCTCGATTTTGGCTCATCAGGGCCTACGACGCCACCGGTCAGCAAGACCTGGCCCGGAAGGAGCTGGCCACCCTGCGCCGTCTCGATCCCGTGACCGCGGACCTTCTCCCAGTCCGTTGACGATCCCGACATCGCTATACTGGCCGCGCTTGAGCCCACGCGTTTCCGTCTGGTCAAGGGGAGGAGCTAATGAGACTCGCACGACTTCGGCCGGTCATCGCAGTGATCTCAGCGGAACTCTGACTCGCGGTCTCGCGTACGTCCTGAAGGGTCGCTGCGAGGCAGCCGTGCCGAAGCCCAAGTCCCTCCCGGCACCGCGGCCATGACGCGTCCCGGCCGTCTCGGCCTTCTCCTTCCCCTGCTGGTCTTCCTCATCACCGGCGCCGTGTTCCTCCCGGCGTTGCGCGGGGAGTTCCTCAACTGGGACGACTCGGTCAACTTCGTGGCCAACCCCCACTACCGGGGACTGGGCTGGCCGCAGATCAAGTGGATGCTCACCGCGACGCTGATGGGCCACTACATCCCGGTGACGTGGCTGAGCTTCGGGCTGAACTATGCGCTCGGCGGAATGAACCCCTGGGGATACCACGTGGGGAATCTGGTCCTGCACGCCGCGAATGCGGCCCTCGTATATCTGATCGCCCGGCGCCTCCTCGCGGCGGCCTGGAGCGGTGGCTCCCAGAGCGGACACACCACCGGCCGCGTTGTCGGGGCCGGCGCCTTCGCGGCCCTCGTGTGGGGCGTCCACCCACTGCGCGTCGAATCGGTGGCCTGGATCACCGAGCGGCGCGACGTGCTGTGCGGGCTGTTCTTCCTGCTCGCCGTCCTGGCGTACCTAAAGGGCCTCGAGCGGGGAGGCGATCTACGGCCGCCCTGGCAGGCGCTGTCCGTGACCGCCTTCGTCGCGGCACTCCTGTCGAAGGCGGCCGCCATGCCCCTGCCCGCGGTCCTTCTCCTGCTGGATCTCTATCCGCTCAGGCGGCGGGGCGTCGGCTGGAGGCGCCTGGCCATCGAGAAGCTACCGTATGCTGCCCTGGCCGCCGCCACGGCGGTGGCGGCGTTGATCGCGCTTCCCCGCGGCGCGAGCGTGACCTCGTACGTTTCGTACGGCGTGGCCGCCCGTGCCGGCATGGTCGCCTACAGTCTCGTCTTCTACCCGATCAAGTTCGTCTTGCCGATCCATCTGTCCCCGATGTATGAGCTACCCGCCCGGGTGGACCTCGGGAGCTGGCCCTTTCTTCCCGCGCTCCTGGGTGTCGCCGGGGTGACCGCCGCCGTCGTGCTCGGGCGCGCCCGCTGGCCGGGCGGCCTCGCCGCGTGGACATACTCGGCGCTGATGGTGCTGCCGGTCAGCGGGGTGGTGCATGCGGGCAGCCAGCTGGTCAACTACCCCTACAGCTATCTCTCGGGCGTCGGGTTCGCGGTGCTGGCCGGCGGGGGGATCTTCGCGGTGCTGCGTCTCCGAGAGCGGGGTCGCGTGTCGACGACGACCGTCTCGATCCTCGCGGGGGGCGCGGCTCTGATCGTCCTGACGCTGGGCGTAGCCGCATGGAGCCAGACGCAGGTCTGGCGCGATTCGGAGACGCTCTGGAGATGGGCGGTGGAGATGGAACCGGCATGCTCGCTCTGTCACGGGAACCTGGGCTCCGCCATCGCCACCACCGAGCTGGGCTGGGCCCGCCTCGACGAGGCCGAGGCGCACGTGCGCCGGGCTATCGAGCTACGACCCGACAACCCCTTCCCCTACTTCAACCTCGGCACCCTCCTATCGGTCCGGATGCAATACGGCGAAGCGGAAGCGGCCTTGCGGAAACACCTTGAGCTCCTGCCCGAATCGCCGGGCGGCCGTGGACGGCTCGGGCTTGTTTACCTGCTCCAGGGCCGCCTCGCGGATGCCGTGCCACTTCTAGAGCGCGCTCGGGACCTGCCGCCCGGGCTCCCGCTGGCCCCGGGCGGGCCGGCTCTCACCGAGCTCGCGAAGGCGATCGACCTCGTGGAGGACGACCCCGGTGCGCTCACACTGCTGGGGCGGGCGCTCGTCGAGCAGGACAAGGCAGGGGACGCGGTCATCGCCCTGACCCGCGCCACTGCTCTGGCTCCCTTGGCGGTATCCACCCGCTTCTGGCTGGTCAAGGCCTACCGAGGCGCCGGTCGCGACAACCTGGCCCAGGAACAGCTCGAGGTCCTGCGTCGGCTCGATCCGCGGGCCGCGGGGCTCGCCGTCCGTTGACGATCACCCAGAAATCGCTATAATAGCCGCGCTTGAACCCACCCGTTTCCGTCAGGTCAAGGAGGAAGAGCCGATGAGACTCGCACGACTTCGCCTGGTCATCACTGTGATCGCCGCTCTGGCGCTGGTGTTGCCGGTGGCGTCCATCGCCGACGCCCAGTCCAAGGGCACCATCAAGATCGCCTCCCAGAGCCCCCTGTCGGGTGGCCAGGCCGTGCTCGGCGAGGGCATCAAGCTCGGGGCCCAGCTCGCCATCGAGAAGCAGAAGGGCAACCTCGAGAAGATGGGCTACAAGGTCGACTTCGTGCCGTTCGACGACCAGGCCAAGCCGGACGTCGGGGTCGCGAATGCCAAGAACATCATCGCGGACAAGGACATCATGGTGGTCATCGGCCACCTGAACTCGGGTGTGGCGATCCCGTCGTCCGAGGTCTACAAGGAAGTGACGCTGGCCATGATCTCCCCGGCCAATACCAACCCGGTCGTCACCGATCGCAACTACGTCAACGTGAACCGGGTGTGCGGGCGTGACGACGTGCAGGGCGTGGTAGGCTCCGAGTTCGCCCACGGCACCATGAAGGTCAAGAGCGCCTACATCGTGCACGACAAGACCCAGTACGGGCAGAGCATCGCCGAGTTCTTCAAGGCGGACGCCGAGAAGAAGGGCATCAAGGTCCTGGGCTTCGAGGGCACCGAGGAGAAGTCGAACTTCGACCCGCTGCTCACCCCGATCAAGGCCAAGAACCCCGACGTCATCTACTTTGGAGGGATCTACGACCAGGGGGCGCCGTTCTTCAAGCAGGCGCGTGAGAAGGGCATCAAGTCCAAGTTCATGGGGCCGGACGGCATGGACTCCTCGGACCTGACCAAGATCGCGGGCAAGGCGGTGGTGGGCATGAACTACACCTCCGCGGCGGGCCCCGCTTCCGCGCTGCCCAAGGCCAAGGCGTTCGTGGACGACTTCAAGAAGAAGTTCAGCAAGAACCCCGAGCCCTACGCGGCCGAAGCCTACGACGCGACCACCATGGCCATCAAGGCCCTGGAAGACCTCGCCAAGGGCGGCAAGAAGATAACCCGCGAGGATGTCTCCGCCGCGATCCGCAAGGTCAAGCACTCCGGGATCACCGGTGAGATCGCCTTCGACAGCAAGGGCGATCGCCTGAAGGCGCAGTACTTCGTCCTGACCGTCGCGAGCGACAACCCCGAGAAGTGGGGCGACAACAAGATCGTCAAGCAGCTCACGATCGCGCCGCCCGCGGTCAAGAAGTAGCGCGGCCACCCGCGGGAGGGGCGCTCGTTTTCGGGCGCCCCTCCCAATGCTCCCCGGCTTCCCGTTGACTGCCGATGGACTTTGACCTCCTGATCGGCATCTTCCCGCAGGTCCTCCTGGACGGCCTCACCCTGGGCTTCATGTACGCCCTGATCGCGCTCGGCTACACCATGGTCTACGGCGTGCTCGAGTTCATCAACTTCGCCCACTCCGAGATCTTCATCATCGGGGCCTTCGTGGGCGTTGAAATACTCTTGTCCTTCAAGTCGGCGGGCTGGCTGGACGTGCTGCCGTGGGTCCTCGTGCTGTTCCTCGTGCTGGTCGCGGGCATGGCGGTGAGCGGCGCGGTCGCGGTGGTGATCGAGCGGACCGCCTACCGGCCCCTGCGGAGCGCGCCGCGGCTCATTCCCCTGATCTCGGCGATCGGCGTCTCCTTCTTCCTCCAGGACGCGATCCGCCTCTTCGAGTCGCTCTGGCGCAACTCCTTCAACCTCGTGTACCCGACCATGGACGTGCTCAATCACCGCTTCGAGCTGACCGAAACGATCGACGTCTCGGTCAAATCGCTCGTGGTGATCGTGGCGGCCCTGATGATGCTCTGGAGCCTGCACACGCTGGTGAACCGCACCAAGGTCGGCAAGGCGATCCGCGCGGTGGCCGAGGACCAGGCGGCCGCCTCGCTGATGGGCATCAACGTGAACCGGATCATCTCGCTGACCTTCCTGATCGGCGGGGCCATGGGCGGGGGCGCCGGGGTACTCTTCGGCGTGCAGTACAGCCTGATCAATCCCTACACCGGCTTCATCCCCGGGCTGAAGGCCTTCACCGCCGCGGTGCTGGGCGGCATCGGCAATATTCCCGGCGCCATGCTGGGCGGGCTCGTCCTGGGACTACTCGAGGCCTTCGCGGCGTCCTACCTGTCGCTCCTCACCGGCGGCGCCTTCGGCGCGGAGTACAAGGACATCTTCGCGTTCTCGATCCTGATCCTCATCCTGATCTTCCGCCCCAAGGGCCTCCTCGGCGAAGTCGTCCGGGAGCGCGCATGATCAGAAAACCGCGGCCGCTCCTCATAGAGGGCACGCTTCAGCGTGCCCGTTTCCAAAAAGAAGAGCGGGTTGCCCAACCACCAAACCAGTCTGCCAACACGTTACAAACCCGGCAACGACGACCACCGCGCCCATGAAGGACCTGCTAACCCGCCCACTCCAAGCGAGCATCCTGGTCACCGCCCTGCTCGCCGCCACGACCTGGGGCGTGCTCTACAACCCGCGCGCCGTCTCGGTCTTCCTGCTCTTCCAGGGCACGATCCTGCTCCTCTATCTGGCCCGCATGCCCGCCCTGGTCAAGGGCGCGCTCACCGTCATCACCCTGGGCGTGCTGATGCCCTGGCTCGGGACGATCAACGCCTATTACATGGAGATCGCCATCCAGGTCGGCATCTTCGTGGCCCTCGCGCTCGGCCTCAATATCGTGGTGGGGCTGGCCGGCCTGCTCGACCTGGGCTACGTGGCCTTCTTCGCGGTGGGCGCGTATTCCTGGGCGATCTTCGGCTCGCCGCAGGCCAACCTGATCTTCGGCGGCGACTACTTCCCGCTGAACCCGTGGTGGTTCTTCGTGTTCCTCTTCGTCGGGGTGGCGGTGGCCGCCGGCGCGGGCATCCTGCTCGGCCTGCCGGTGCTGCGCCTGCACGGAGACTACCTGGCCCTGGTGACGCTCGGTTTCGGCGAGGTGATCCGCGTCCTCGCCAACAACCTCGACAAGCCGATCAACCTCACCAACGGGCCCAAGGGGATTACCCCCATCGGCCGGCCACCCATCTTCTTCGCCTCGCTGCTCGAGGCCATCGGCATCGATCCGAACCCCAACGTCATCTACCCGCTCTACCTGTACGCGCTCGTGCTCCTCATCGTGGGCGCCACCGTGCTCGCGAACCGTCGCCTGGAGGACTCGCACATCGGGCGCGCGTGGGAGGCGATCCGCGAGGACCAGACCGCGGCCCAGGCCATGGGCGTGCCCCTCGTGCGCATGAAGCTGCTCGCTTTCGCCTGCGGCGCCTCCTTCGCCGGTACCGTCGGGGTGCTCTTCTCGGCCAAGCAGATCTTCATCAACCCCGAGTCCTTCACGTTCATGGAGTCCATCGGCGTGCTCGCCATGATCATCCTGGGCGGCATGGGGTCGATTCCCGGCGCGATCCTGGGTGCCGCGGTGGTGACCATCCTGAACCTGCAGGTACTCAAGGGCCTCTCGCTGTGGCTCAACGAGCTGCGCAACGCGGGGACCGTGATCTTCGGCTACGATCTCGCCAACCTCCCGACCCAGCTCGAGCCGGCCAAGTACGAGCGGATGGTCTTCGGCCTCATCCTCGTGCTCATGATGATCTTCCGCCCCCAGGGCATCCTGCCCGCGCGGCGCCGGCACCGGGAGCTCACCGAGAAGCCCTGATGCCGCTGCTCGAGGCCCGGGCGGTGAGCAAGCGCTTCGGCGGGTTGACCGCGCTGAACACGGTGGACTTCACGCTCGAGGAAGGTCACATCGCCTCGATCATCGGGCCCAACGGGGCGGGCAAGACCACGTTCTTCAACGTCTTCACCGGGATCTACGTGCCCGAGGAAGGCACCGTGACCTTCCGGGGAACGACGGTGCTGGGCCGGCGCCCCGACGAGATCACCACGCTGGGCATCTGCCGCACGTTCCAGAACATCCGCCTCTTCCCCCGGATGACCGCCATCGAGAACGTACTGGTGGGCATGCACAGCCGGGTCCCGCTGAGCTTCTTTGACGTGCTCACCCGGACCCAGCGCTGGCGGGAACAGGAGCGGCGGCAGTGGGAGCACGGCGGCGATCTCCTCGAGGTGGCCGGCCTGCGGGACAAGGCCAACGAGCTCGCGCGCAACCTGCCCTACGGCGACCAGCGACGCCTCGAGCTGGCGCGCGCCCTCGCCTCCAATCCGTCGCTGCTCCTGCTCGACGAGCCCACCGCGGGCATGACCCAGGGCGAGGCCCGCAGCCTCATGGCGCTGCTACGCCGGCTGGTGGAGGAGCGCAAGCTCACCCTGCTCCTCATCGAGCACAACATGCGGGTGGTGATGGAGGTCTCGGACCGCGTCACGGTCCTCGATTACGGAGAGAAGATCGCCGAGGGCCGGCCCGGCGACGTGCAGCGCGACCCCCGGGTGATCGAGGCCTACCTGGGACGACGGCGGTGGACCCCGGGCGCGAGCGTGGCGGGGGGCGAAGGCCATGCTTGAGGTGACCGACCTCCACGTCTACTACGGGGAGATCCACGCCCTGAAGGGCATCTCGTTCCGCGTGGCGCAGGGTGAGATCGTGACCCTCCTCGGCAACAACGGCGCGGGCAAGACCACGACCCTGCGCACCCTTTCGGGCCTGCTCGCCCCGCGCCAGGGCGACGTGCGCTTCGAGGGGCACTCGCTGGTCGGCGTGGCGCCCCACGACGTGGTCTTGAAGGGCATCACGCACGTGCCGGAGGGGCGCCGCATCTTCAACCGCCTCTCCGTCGTCGAGAATCTCGAGATGGGCGCCTACACCCGCGGGGACTCGGCGGTCGGTCAGGACATGGAGCAGGTCTTCACGATCTTCCCGCGCCTCAAGGAGCGGCGGAGCCAGGTGGCGGGCACGCTGTCGGGCGGCGAGCAGCAGATGCTGGCCATCGGGCGGGCGCTCATGGCGAAGCCGCGGCTCCTCTTGCTGGACGAGCCGTCCATGGGACTCGCGCCGGTCCTGGTGGAGCAGATCTTCGAGACCGTCCTCGCGATCAACCGCCAGGGCGTCACGATCCTGCTCGTCGAGCAGAACGCGGCGATGGCCCTGTCCATCGCCGGGCGGGGCTACGTGCTCGAGACCGGACGGCTGCCCCTCGAAGGGGGCGCGCGCGAGCTGGCCGACAATCCGGAAGTGCGCCGAGCCTATCTGGGCGAGGCCTGAGGACCAGGAACGCCGGAAGGAGATCAGCGTGAAGACTGCGGGACTGACCTACGAGGAGCACGCGGTGGGAGCCGTCTACCGGACGCTCGGCCGCACCCTGTCGGAAGCCGACATCTGCGCCTTCGTGAACCTGTGCGGCTTCAACGAGTCCCTCTTCATGGACATGGAGTACGTCGCGAAGGAATCCGTGTTCAAGGGCCGCGCCGCCCCGGGCGCGATGACCTTCTGCCTCTCGGAAGGCCTCATCATGCAGACCGGGCTCATCCACGGTACCGGCATGTCGTACCTCGGCAGCGAGATCCGGATCGTGGCCCCGGTACTGGAGGGCGACACCCTTCATGTGAGCGTGACGATCACGGACAAGCGCGAGACCAAGAAGGCCGACCGCGGCATCGTGACCTATCGCCACGAGGTCACGAACCAGCGTGGCGAGGTCGTCCTGGAAGCCACCGTGAAGCGGATGATCAAGCGCCAGCCGGCCTGATGCGAATCCTCGGCCGCGAAGTGCTGGAGGCGCTCCTGCCGCCTGCCGACGTGATCGCGGCCGTGGAGCGCGCCTTCCGAGAGGCCGCCGCCGGGCGGGCCCCGGCCCTCCCCCGGGCGGTGCTGCCGATGGGGCGGCACGGGGTGTTCCTGGCCATGGTCTCGGCCCTGCCCCGCCTGGGCGCCCTCGGCACCAAGCTGGTGACGGTGGTAGAGCGCAACCAGCGCCGGGGGCTGCCCACCATCCACGCCACCTACCTGCTCACCGATCCGGAGACCGGCGCCCCGCTGGCCTTGATGGAGGCCGGCTTCCTCACCGGGATCCGCACGGGCGCGACGTCCGCGGTGGCGGCGCGGCATCTGGCCCGCCGTGACTCGCGGGTGGTGGCCTGCTTCGGCGCAGGCGTGCAGGCCCGCTTCCAGCTCCTCTGCCTGAGCCAGGTCCTGCCCCTGACCGAGGTGCGGGTGGTCGGACGCCACCCCGGGCGAACCGCCGCCTTCGCGGAGAGGATGCGCGCCGAGCTGGGCATCGTGGTACGCGTCGAGACCAGCCGCAAGGCCGCCGTGACCGGGGCCGACGTGGTCACCTGCGCCACCACCGCCTCCCGGCCCGTTTTCTCGGGCCGCGACCTGGCTCCCGGCACCCACGTGGACGGCGTCGGTACGTTCCGGGCCGCGACGCGCGAGCTCGACACGCTGACCATCCAGAAATCTCGGGTGGTGGTGGATACTTATGGTGGGGCCTGGGAGGAAGCGGGGGACCTGCTGATCCCGATCAAGGCAGGCGCCATCACGCGGCGCCACGTGCGGGCAGATCTGGGCGAGCTGGTGGCCGGAACCCGGCGGGGTCGGACCTCGCCCCAGGAG
>Ga0114129_10012517_pt1 | contig 12081 bp, 10 predicted proteins | sample RhiMetdeltSRZDD1_FD_80071 | JGI IMG/M metagenome (GOLD analysis project Ga0114129, IMG submission 80071) | Populus rhizosphere microbial communities from Tennessee, USA - Rhizosphere MetaG P. deltoides SRZDD1 (version 2) (version 2) | ecosystem: Host-associated > Plants > Roots > Rhizosphere >... | reverse complement strand
TGAATCAATCCATTGGCGGTTTGAAACTGCAAGGTTTTCGGAGTCGGACCCACGTCGATGGCAAGGTCTCGGGCGAGCGCATTCGAGATCAGCGTATAACTTGCGCCGGTGTCGACGACGAACTTTGCCGAACGCTTATTGTTGAGAGTGGCCTGAATAATCACCACCTCGCCGTGTCTCTCCATCGGAATTGAAGCTTTTCGCGGCGGCGGTTTTTGTTCCGGTTCGGCGACTCGCGGGCTTTCTTGGGCTTGAATACGCCTGGCACTTCCCCGTTTTTTCTCCGGCACATTGTGTAGGTTGTCAGTGATGTGGAGCACGCCGTTTTCATCGACCCAACGATAGTATTCGGCAGCCCGTAGCGGCGCGGAAACCAGCCAGATGAGGCCGATCACTAAAAAAATACGAGTGAAGTTCTTCACGATGGGGTAAATCTACCATAATTGGCGCTATGGCGAAACCGAAAATGCCGCGCAACCGACCGATCGGGCGCGGTCACGCTCCTTTACAATCCGGGAGCGCTGTGGTAGAAATTGACACAACTAAAGAAGGAAAGAGAGAAAAAGAGCGGAGATATGGGAATTACTGAACCGCGAAAACAAGTAGTCGTCGAGCAGTTCAGGGTTCATCAGACGGACACAGGCTCTCCCGAAGTGCAAGTTGCGCTCCTCAGTCAGCGCATCGACCATCTTACCGAACACTTCAAGGTTCATGTTAAGGATCACCATTCTCGCCGTGGCCTCCTGAAGCTAGTAGGACAAAGGAGAAGGTTGCTGGATTATCTTCGAAATTCGGATTTCGAAAGATACCAGAGCCTGATCCAACGGCTTGGAATACGCAAGTAGCGATTTCCAACCGTTGCCCTCCGTTTCCACACCTCCGTTAGACCTGTCTCCCGCCAGAGGACTCTTCTATGATTAAGAAAATCGAATTGGATTTTCATGGCCGACCCTTATCCATCGAAGTCGGACGGCTGGCCAAACAAGCGGACGGTGCCGCGCTGGTGCGCTACGGCGAAACCGTGGTCTTGGTAACCGCGGTCGCCGCCAAAGAGCTCAAACTAGACACTGATTTTTTTCCCCTCACCGTCGACTACCAAGAAAAGACCTTCGCCGCAGGCAAGATTCCCGGGGGCTTTTTTAAACGTGAAGGCCGGCCTTCGGAAAAAGAGATTCTCACATGCCGCCTGATCGACCGTTCGATTCGTCCACTTTTCTCCGAAGGGCTGCGTTGCGAAACCCAGGTCATAGCGACTGTATTATCCGCCGACCGGGAGAACGATCCCGATGTCGTTGCCATGCTCGGCACCTCGGTGGCGCTGCATGTATCCGACATTCCGTTCAACGGGCCATTGGCCGGCGTCCGCATCGGCCGCATCAACGGCCAGTGGGTGATAAATCCGACCCAAAGCCAGCTCGCGGAAAGCGACGTGGATATCTTTCTTTCGGGCAGCCGCGATGCCATCCTCATGGTCGAGGGCGGCGCGCAGATGCTGCCCGAGGACGCGATCCTGGAAGCGCTGTTTGCCGGCCACGAGGCGATTCAGCCCCTGATACAGGTCCAGGAAGAAATTCGCCGAGAAGTCGGCAAGACGAAACGGGAAGTACCGCTCGTCAAGCTCGATCACGCGGTCGTACGGTGGGTCGAAGAACAAGCGCTTGCGAAACTCAAACAGGCCCTCGAGATTCCGGAAAAATTGGAACGCTACAAGCGAATCGCCGAGGTCAAAGGCGAGGTTGTACTTCGAGCCTTGGAGCAGTTTCCGGAGAAACAAAAAGACATTAAAGGCGCCTTTGAGGAGTTGAAGCGTAACGTTTTTCGCGGATTGGTCATTCACCAGGAACGGCGCATCGACGGTCGCGGCTTGAAAGACATCCGGCCGATCACCTGCGAGGTCGAAATCCTGCCGCGCACCCATGGCTCGGCATTGTTTACTCGCGGCGAGACTCAGGCCCTGGTGGTGACCACGTTGGGAACGACATCGGATGAGCAAAGAGTCGACGCGCTGCTCGGCGAGCATTTCAAGAAGTTCATGCTGCACTACAATTTCCCGCCTTTCAGCGTCGGCGAAGTCAAGTTCCTCCGCGGTCCTGGGCGACGTGAAATCGGTCATGGCAATCTAGCCGAGCGCGCGCTTGTCCCCGTGCTTCCCTCCGAAGAGAGTTTCCCTTATACGATTCGAATTGTCTCTGAAATATTGGAATCCAACGGCTCGACCTCGATGGCGACGGTTTGCGGCGGGTCACTTTCATTGATGGACGCCGGTGTGCCGGTCGTCGCTCCAGTGGCCGGCATCGCGATGGGCTTAATCAAAGAAGGCGAGCATGTGCGCGTTCTCTCCGATATCCTGGGCGATGAAGATCACTTGGGCGACATGGACTTCAAAGTCGCCGGCACGGCTGCGGGCGTGACGTCTCTGCAAATGGATATCAAAATCAACGGCGTGAACCGGGAGATCATGCGACAGGCGCTGCACCAGGCGAAGGACGGCCGGTTGCATATTCTCAACGTCATGAATGCGACATTAGGCGCGCCGCGCACCAACGTCTCCGGCCACGCGCCGCGCATCATCACGCTCAAAGTAAAGCCGGACAAGATTCGCGAGATCATCGGGCCCGGCGGCAAAGTCATTCGCGGCATCATTGAAGCCACCGGGGTTAAGATGGACGTCGAAGACGACGGCACCGTGACCATCGCTTCCAGCGACGAGGCGGCCTCCAAGAGGGCGGTCGAAATGGTGCAAAAGATCGCCGCGGAAGCCGAGGTTGGAAAAATTTACAAAGGCACCGTACGGAAGATCGTCGAGTTTGGCGCGTTTGTTGAAATTCTGCCGGGCACGGACGGCCTGATTCACATCTCCCAGCTCGCCCCGGAACGGGTACGCAAAGTGAGCGATGTGCTCAAAGAAGGCGATGAGGTGCTGGTCAAAGTTCTGGAAATCGATAGACAAGGCAAGATCCGGCTAAGCCGCAAAGAGGCGCTTCAAGAGACCAGCGCCAACGCTGGGTAACGCGTCGGAAACTGCGCAACTCGAATCATCATGTTCGCCAAGAGCGTCCTAGACAACGGCATGCGCATCGTGTCGCATGAGATGCCGGAGCATCGCTCGGTGAGTCTCGGCATTTGGGTGGAGACCGGGTCGCGCCATGAAACCGACGCCCAGAACGGCATTTCCCATTTTATCGAGCATCTCCTCTTCAAAGGCACCGAACGGCGCAGCGCGGCGCAAATTGCCGAAGAGATGGACGCCGTGGGCGGTGTGATCAACGCCTTTACTTCCAAAGAGCATACCTGCTACTACGCCAAGGTTCTAGACGAAAATCTGCCGTTGGCGATCGATCTCCTAACCGATATATTTCTTCATTCGAGTTTCGACGCCGAAGAAATCGAGCGCGAAAGATCGGTTATCCTGCAAGAGATTTCTCAGGCTGAAGATACTCCGGATGATTACGTGCACGATCTTTTCAGTCTCGATTTTTTCAAGAATCATCCGATCGGTCGCCCGATTTGCGGCAGGGAAGCCACGGTCACGAGTTTTCAACGGGAAGATTTCCTCAAATTCTTCAAGTCGCGTTACCGCCCGCGCCGGGTGATCGTGTCGGCGGCCGGTCACTTTAGCCACGACGCACTGGTGAAAGAGATCGGAGGGCGCCTGAGCGCGGCGGCGCATGGGGTCGACGGTGAGGCGGCGGTCGGTCTGGAAGGTGAAACCGTGCCCAAGATGGGCAGCGGTGTTTTTTCCCACGCGAAATCCTTGGAGCAAGCTCATCTTTGCTTGGGCGTGGCGGGAATTCACCAGTCCCATCCCAAGCGTTACGTGGCCTACGTGCTCAATACGCTACTCGGCGGCGGTATGAGCTCCCGGTTGTTTCAGGAGATTCGTGAGAAGCGCGGCAAGGCCTACTCGGTCTATTCCTTTTCGACGTCCTACAAAGATGTCGGTTACCTGGGCGTCTACGCCGGCACAAGTGTCGAATCGACGGAGGAGGTTGTTGAGCTCATTGTGAAGGAGCTCAAAAAACTGGCGGCTGGCGAAATGACCGACGAGGAACTGAAGCGCACCCAGGGCCAGCTCGTCGGCAGCATGATGCTCGGCTTGGAATCGACGGACTCGTGGATGAGTCATATCGCGCGCAATGAAATCTATTTCGGTCATGCCGTGACCACGGATGAGATTTGCCAACAGATTCGCGGCGTGTCACGCGACGAAGTAGTTGAGCTGGCCGGCGCGCTATTCCGCTCCGACGGTATGACGCTTACGCTCCTGGGCGATTTCGACGACAAATTTCAGCTAAAAAATTTGAATATGAATCACTGAGCTGCGGTCGTTTGGCTCCCGCGGGATGACGAGCGGTGGAAGAAGTTCGCATTGAGATCAAACGCCTGCGACCGGGTTCCAATTCGCTCGCTCTGCCGGGATATATGACCGAAGGCGCCGCAGGCATGGATATTTGCGCCGATATCGAGACTGATCTCGAGCTCGCGCCGATGGCGCGGGCTTTGATTCCCACGGGATTCGCCATTGCCCTGCCGGCCGGCTTTGAAGCGCAGATTCGCCCGCGCAGCGGACTTGCGCTCAAGCAAGGATTGACGTTGGTGAACAGCCCCGGAACCATCGACTCAGACTATCGCGGAGAGATTCAATTGATCGCGATCAATTTAGGCACCGAACCGGTCGTCGTTGAACGCGGTCAGCGCCTCGCGCAGATGATCGTGCAGCGCGTCGTTCGGGCCCGGTGGCACGAAGTCGACACTCTTCCATCCTCTGCAAGGCAAGCCGGCGGCTTTGGACATACGGATAAAGAAAAAAGGTAGGGGCGCGATTAATCGCGCCCGTACATTCGCATCATACCACTTCGAAGCATGATTGAACGTTACACCCGGCCGGAAATGGGCCGCATCTGGTCGGAGGAAAATAGCTTTCAAAAGTGGCTCGACGTTGAAATCCTCGCCGCCGAGGGTTTGGCGCGGCTCGGTAAGGTTCCCAAGACCGCCGTCGCGCGCATCCGCAAGAAAGCCCGTTTCAATGTCAAACGAATTCGGGAGATCGAGGCTGAAGTCAAGCACGACGTTATTGCATTTCTGAGCTGCGTCGCGGAATCCGTCGGCGATGACGCTCGATTCCTTCACGTTGGCATGACCTCTTCCGACGTGATTGACACGGGGCTCGCCATCCAGTTCAAGGAAGCTTCGTCCATTCTGATTCAGGACGTGAAGGATTTGATGAGCGTGGTCCGGCGTCAAGCGCGGAAGTATAAATGGACGGTCATGATTGGAAGGACGCACGGTGTGCACGCTGAGCCGATTACCTTCGGCCTGAAGCTCGCGCTCTGGTATCAAGAAATGGCACGTAACCTGGCGCGACTACAGAAGGCCGCTGAAGATATAAGCGTTGGGCAGATCTCCGGTGCCGTGGGAACTTTCGCGCAAATTTCTCCGAAGGTGGAAGCTTACGTTTGCCGGAAGGCCGGGCTCAAGCCGGCGCTGATCTCCAACCAGGTCATTCAGCGCGATCGGCATGCGTACTATTTTGCGACCCTCGGGGTCATTGCCAGCTCGCTGGAAAAATTCGCTGTCGAAATCCGCCACCTGCAGCGCACGGAGGTGCAGGAAGCGGAAGAGCCGTTTACTGAAGGACAGAAAGGCTCATCGGCGATGCCGCACAAACGCAATCCGATCTTGTCTGAAAATGTCTCGGGGCTGGCGCGGTTGATGCGCTCTTATTCGATTGCCGCCATGGAAAATGTTCCGCTGTGGCACGAGCGCGATATCAGCCATTCGTCGGTCGAACGCGTGATCGCGCCGGATGCAACCATTGCGCTCGACTTCATGCTCAGGCGGATGATCTACGTGCTTGGCAATCTGTGCGTCTATCCGGAGAACATGAAGCGAAATTTGGAGAAAAGCGGCGGCGCGGTTTTTTCCGAGAAGGTGCTGCTTGCCTTGGTCGAGAAGGGCTTCGCCCGGGACATCGCCTACCGGATGGTGCAACGCCACGCGCTGAAGGTCGGCAAGGAAGGCGGTGATCTCAAACGGGCACTTCTGTCGGACGCAGAGATTCGGCGGCATTTGTCTACCCAGGAGATTGAAGCGATTTGGAACGTCAAGCAACATTTGACCAACGTCGATTTTATCTTCCGCAGAGTATTTCATTAGGCTAGCGTGGTGTTTCCGAACTTCATTCAAAAACTCCAAACCATAGGCAATGGTTGAAGCTGCACTCAAATCCCCCTCTATCCCCCTTTTCAAAGGGGGAAGTTTCGCTCAGGACTCCAACCCCTCTTTGGAAAAGAGGGGAAGGGGAGATTTTTTGGGCGGAGTGCGGGGGAATTATGTCGCAAATTTCTAGGACGGTACTCACTGGAGACAAGCCAAGATGCGCGTCAAGATTTTCGTCTTGCTTAAGAACGGTGTCCTCGATCCGCAAGGGAATGCCATCGAGCGGTCGCTGCATTCGATCGGCTATGAAGAAGTGCATGATGTGCGAGTAGGAAAGTATCTGGAGCTCGACATCGACGCGCCGTCGCGCGCTGTGGCAGAGCTTCGTGTCCGTGAAATGTGTGATAAGCTATTGGCGAATACCGTCATCGAAGACTACCGGTTCGAAATAAGTCCTGAGTCCTGAGCGATGAGTCCGGAAACACGCGCAGTTCAGGCTGCGGTGTTCTCGACTCAGCACTCGGGACTCGTTACTCAGTACGCTATGCGTTGGGGTGTCATTATTTTTCCAGGCTCCTGTGACGATCAGGACGTGTTCGACAGCCTCAAGGTAGACTTGCGACAAACGGTCAAGTTTCTCTGGCACAAAGATGAGCTCGCGGGCAATTATGACTGCATCGTGCTGCCGGGCGGATTTTCCTACGGTGATTATCTGCGCTGTGGCGCGATGGCGCGCTTCTCGCCGATCATGCAGGGCGTAGTCAAGTTCGCGCGGAGCGGCGGGCTGGTGCTCGGCATTTGCAATGGATTTCAAATTCTCTGCGAGTCCGGTTTGTTGCCCGGCGCCCTCGTGCGCAACGCCGGCCTGCAGTTTGTTTGCCAACAGGTTCATCTCCGCGTTGAAGAGACCGACACGCCGTTTACCGGCGCCGTAAAAAAAGGTCAGGTGCTCAAGATGCCGGTTAAACATGGCGAGGGCTGTTACTACGCCGACCCTCAAACCCTCGAGGGTTTGCACAGGAACCGGCAAATCTTGCTGCGCTATGTCGACGTCAAAGGCAGGGCGACAACGGCGGCCAATCCCAACGGCTCCTTGGAGAATATTGCCGGTATATGCAACAAAAAACGCAACGTCTTTGGCCTCATGCCCCATCCAGAAGTTGCCTGCAGCAGGCTCCTTGGCAGCGAGGACGGCGCCCAAATCTTCCATTCGATCGCGGCGGCTCGCACCGATAGAGCGAAGTTGCATGGCTAAGGTGCAGGCAAAAAACTTTCCGCAGCCGGCGGTGACGCCTGAGCTGGTCGCCAGCCATGGAATCACACCGGACGAATACCAGAAAATTATGAAAGCGCTCGGGCGCGAGCCGAACTACACGGAGTTGGGCGTTTTCTCGGTGATGTGGTCGGAGCACTGTAGTTACAAAAGCTCGCGCAGCTATCTCAAGAATCTGCCGACTGAGGGCCCGCATGTCTTGCAGGGGCCGGGGGAAAATGCCGGCATCGTCGATATCGGCGGCGGGCTGGCCGTAGCGTTCAAGATGGAAAGTCACAACCATCCGTCATTCATCGAGCCCTATCAAGGCGCGGCCACCGGTGTGGGCGGCATTCTGCGCGATATCTTCACCATGGGCGCGCGGCCGATCGCGTCGCTCAATTCGCTACGCTTTGGCAGCATCGCGCATCCGCGGACCCGCTACTTGCTTTCCGGTGTGGTCGCGGGTATCGGCGGTTACGGCAACTGTATCGGCGTACCCACGGTGGGCGGGGAATGCTTCTTCGACGAGTGCTACAACGCCAATATTCTTGTCAATGCTTTTAACCTGGGCATCGTCAAAAAAAGGCAAATCTTCACCGGCATTGCAAAAGGCGTCGATAACCCGGTGATGTACGTTGGCTCAAAGACGGGGCGCGACGGCATTCACGGCGCCACGATGGCGTCGGAGGCGTTTTCTGAGGAGAAGGAGCAGCGCCGGCCAACGGTGCAAGTGGGCGATCCCTTCACCGAGAAGCTGCTCCTGGAAGCCTGCTTGGAATTGATGGAAACGGACTATATCGTCGGCATCCAGGACATGGGCGCTGCCGGTCTCACCAGTTCGTCTTCTGAGATGGCCGGGCGGGGCGGCTGCGGGATCGAGCTTGATCTCTCCCGCGTACCTCTGCGCGAAGCAGGGATGACGCCTTACGAAATACTGCTCTCGGAGTCGCAGGAGCGCATGCTCCTGGTTGCCAGGCGCGGCAGCGAAGAAGCGATCAAAAAGATCTTCGACAAGTGGGATCTCGACGCCGTGGTGATCGGCCGCGTGACCGATGACCAACAGTTCTGCGCTTTGTGGGACGGCGAAGAAGTAGCACGGATACCGATCGGCGCGTTGACTAAAGAAGCGCCGGTTTACAGGAGGCCCGCGGCGCGGCCTGCCGATCAAGACCAATTGCAACAGTTGGATCTTGCAACGGTGAAAGAACCAAAGGATCTCGCTGCAGCGTTCAAGCAGTTGTTGGGTTCGCCAAATATCGCTTCGAAGGAGTGGATTTTCCGGCAATACGATCATTTCGTGCGCACCAATACCGTCGTCGCGCCCGGCGCCGATGCCGCGGTGATCCGGGTGAAAGGAACTCAGAAGGGGTTGGCGCTCACGGTCGATGGCAACGGTCGATACTGCTATCTGGATCCCTATGTCGGGGGAGTGTTGGCAGTTGCCGAAGCGGCGCGCAACCTCGCATGCGTTGGCGCCCGTCCGATCGGCTTGACCGATTGTCTGAATTTCGGTAGCCCGGAGAATCCCGAAGTCATGTGGCAATTTGGCCAAGTGATTCAAGGCATGCGTGACGCTTGTGTGGCTTTCGACATTCCGGTTGTGAGCGGCAACGTGAGTTTCTATAATGAAACTGACGGGACGCCCATTTATCCGACGCCGACGATCGGAATGGTCGGCCTACTCGATAAAGTCCAGCGGATTGTAACGCCCTGGTTCAAAAGCTCAGGCGATGTGGTCGTTTTGCTCGGCCGCACGCGTGAAGAATTGGGCGGTAGCGAATATCTCAAATGGGTTCATGGGCTGACGCGCGGCACGCCGCCTTGGATCGATCTCAAGATGGAGCAAGCGGTGCAAAATTGTTGTCGTGAAGCGATCGAGGAGCAACTGCTGTCCTCGGCCCACGATGTTTCCGACGGCGGACTGGCAGTCACGTTGGCCGAGTGTTGCATCGGCGGCCCCGAAAAACCCCTCGGGGTACGAATCGAGAGGCGCGAGATGATCCGTGGCGATGCGCTCTTGTTCAGCGAGTCGCAGTCGCGTATCGTCGTTTCGCTCAAGGAAGACAATGTCGGGCGCCTGAACGATCTCGCCGCGCGGCACGGCGTTCCAGCCCAGGTCATCGGCATTGTCGGCGGCACGCGCTTTGTTATCCAACCGCTGTTGCAGTTGCCTGTGGAAGAGCTTAAGACCATTTGGTCGACTGGTTTGACGGCGAGATTGAAATAATTTCGTTCAAGGTTCAACGTAGAAGATGGCCGATAAATTTCACGAAGAATGCGCGGTGATGGGCGTTTACGGTCATCCCGAGGCAGCCAACATGGTTTATCTCGGGCTCTATGCGCTGCAGCATCGCGGTCAGGAATCTTGCGGCATCGTCTCATCGGACGGCAAAGGGCTGATTTCTCATCGCCAGATGGGCCTGGTTGCCGATGCATTTCACGAGGACGTGATCAAGCGCCTAGAAGGCGCCAGCGCCATCGGCCACAATCGCTACTCGACAACTGGCCAGAGTCATCTCAAAAACGCCCAGCCGTTCGTGGTCGAGTATTCGCAAGGGCCGATCGCGATCTCGCACAACGGCAATCTCGTCAACGGCGCGTTGCTGCGCGAGGAATTGGAGCACTTCGGATCGATCTTCCAGTCGACCACCGACACCGAGGTGATCATCCATCTGATCGCCACTTCGAAAGAAACGACCTTGATGGGGAGGATCATAGAAGCGCTCAGCCGCGTGCGCGGCGCCTATTCGCTGTTGTTTCTTACCCTGGACAAAATGATTGCGGTGCGGGATCCCTACGGCTTTCGTCCGCTGGTGCTAGGAAAGTTCGCGGAAGGGAAGAATCGTGGCGCCTACGTGGTCGCTTCCGAAACTTGCGCGTTGGACTTGATTGAAGCCGAGTACCTGCGCGACGTCGAACCGGGAGAAATTATCACAATCGGCCAGGACGGCGTGATGGAATCGCGTAAGCCTTTTCTGCCGGCGCCGCATGCCAAATGCATTTTCGAATATATCTATTTCGCGCGTCCGGACAGCAAGCTGTTCGGCCACAACGTCTACCAGGTGCGCAAAGCGCTCGGGCGGCAGCTGGCGCGGGAGAGCGGCGTGGAGGCGGATTTGGTGACGCCCGTGCCTGACTCCGGTGTGCCGGCGGCCATCGGTTATGCCGAGGAGGCCAAAATTCCACTCGAGTTTGGACTGATCCGCAATCACTACGTGGGCCGAACTTTCATCGAGCCGCAGCAGACCATTCGTAATTTCGGCGTTAAGATCAAGCTGAATGCCCAGCGCGACGTGTTAAATGGCAAGCGGGTCGTGGTCGTCGACGATTCCATCGTGCGCGGCACGACGAGTCGAAAGATCATTCGCATGCTGCGCGATGCAGGCGCCAAACAAGTGCACATGCGCATCAGCTCGCCCGCCACGATCAGTCCCTGTTACTACGGCATCGACACGCCGACGCGCTCCGAACTGATCGCCGCGTCCAATAGCGTGGAAGATATTCGCCGGTTCATCGAAGCCGACACGCTGGCTTACTTGAGCCGCGACGGGATGTACGCCTATTTCAACGGGGAAGATCAAGGCTTTTGCGACGCCTGCTTCACCGGCAACTATCCCGTTCACTTCGAAGACGAAGGCCATACCAAACAGCTCCATCTTTTCGACGCGGTGAGCCGGTAACTGCTAACGCAGCGCAAACGCAGAAGACGTGTGGATCCGTGGAACTACACCGTGACGAAGCACGATCGGATGGCCTTCGCGGGCGTCGATGTAGAAGGTCGGAGACTTAAAGCTTCTCGGTCATTACGACTTTGGGCGAGCTTCTGCGTACCTTAATACTTTTCCGCCCTTCGGCGCGCGCGTCGGTCCGTAGGGCGTACCCTTCTCGATATAAATGCAAGCGCCGGCAGAGTATGTAACGCCGCCGATCTCGATCTCGCCCTCCAGGACGTAAAACATTTCGTGGAAGGGGTGACTGTGGATCGGAATATTCGTATCCGGTCCCCAGTGACGTATCATCATTTCCGGACCGGCCTCGCCCTTCGTCACATGGAGCCATTTCGTATATCCACGGCCGCTCTTCGCCCTCTCGACATCTTTTTCGTTCACCGCAAAAATCGCCATAAATACCCCCGCGAAATTTTTTATCCGACAGCCGCACTCTTTCCTAGATTTCGTTCGTTCTCCGGCACCCATTTTTCGTAGGCGGGAATCACGATCACCTTATTTTTCTCGGGATCCCGGACGAGGCACTTTGGATCCTCGCCGTGTTTCACTTTCTCGATCTCGCGCAAATACATCTGGCGCAGCTTGATGATGCCATCGTCGATCGCCGGGCCTAAGTTTTCGTTTTCTCGATCGGCGATCGGCGGCATGCTGTCAACGACCATGCCGTCTTCAATGAAATGCAGCGGTGGAATATTGTAACCCAACTCGGGGTTGTCGGAATCCCGGTATTCTTTGTACGGCACGATGAATTCCTGCGGCGGTTTCCAGCGCTGGCTGAACGGATCGCCTTCATATTTGCCGGGATTGTTCGATGGCTTGAAACGGACCCGCATCAGGAGCGTATGCGTGTCATCGATGGGTACGCTCCAACGGGCGGCCGAAACAGGCGTGCCCGCTTGGCCGCCGGTTAAATACCGGCCGCCGCTGCCGCCGCAGCTG
>Ga0114129_10012515_pt1 | contig 12081 bp, 9 predicted proteins | sample RhiMetdeltSRZDD1_FD_80071 | JGI IMG/M metagenome (GOLD analysis project Ga0114129, IMG submission 80071) | Populus rhizosphere microbial communities from Tennessee, USA - Rhizosphere MetaG P. deltoides SRZDD1 (version 2) (version 2) | ecosystem: Host-associated > Plants > Roots > Rhizosphere >... | reverse complement strand
GGACACGTCGAGGATGCGCCCGAAACCGGGCGGGCAGTCGAAGATCTCATCGGTATGAACGATCAGGTCGGGATGCTCGCCCGGACGCGTCACCACCGGCGCCGAGGTGTGCGCAGCACCGAGATTGCCGCCGTGGTACGGCGGCACATAGTCATAGGTCGCGAGCAGCTTCGGATTGGCGCGATCCTTGATGTCGAGGATCAGCATGCCGGCGTCGCGCCACGCGAGGTAGAGGCGATCGTTGTAATACACGATCTCGTGGCACTGGATGACCTGCGGCTTGCCGTCCGGGCCGTTGCGATTGAGCGGGCCATATTGCTCGCCGGTGCGCTGGCCGGGCACGTGCCAGTTCGCCACCACCTTCGGCGCGGCGGGATTGCCGTAATCGACGATCGTCAGTCCTTCGCGATTGAGCTCCGGCGAGTATTGGCTGCAGGAATAGACGTAGCGCTCGTCGGCATCGAGCCCGTGGGTCTTGCCGTCGGGAGCGGCCGGGACGAATGCGAGCTCCTTCGGATTGCGCGGATCGGAGACGTCGTAGAACGACAGGCCGGCCTTGGCCTTCTCGCCCGCCGGCGGCTTGACCGGATTGCCGCGCGGATCGCTGTCGTGGCTGAAGATGAGAACCTTCTTGTTCTTGTTGACGCGCAGATAGCCGCAGCGCGTGCCGGGATTGCACGGAATGGTGGCGAGGTGCTTGATGTTCTTGGGATCGCGCACGTCGGCGATCGCGATGCCGAACAGCGTCGGCGGCGAGTTGTAGCCGGCGAGATAGGCGATGCCGTCGTAGACGCGCACAGTGTTGAAGCCCGAGCCGAATTCCGGACCGGGCCGTCCCTGCCCTTTGGCCCAGGGCGTGCGCTCTGGCACCTTCAAGTAGCTGTGCCCGATCAGCTCGAAATTCGTCGAAGAGGAATACTTCTTGAAATCCTCGAACGACAGGTTGAACACGTCGACATTGGGTGGAATCGGAACCGCATCGACCTTCGGCGCGATGACTTGCGCGGAGCCGGTTCCGGCGGAGATCAGGCAAGCGATACTCACCGAGCCGATCAAGCTCGCAATACCCGCCCGAGACATCTCTTCCTCCGCGCGCCTGCTGTCGTTTCACCTAGAATTATGGCGCTTTCCTCCGCAGGGTCCAGACGCTCATTTCCGGTTGCAGGCCGATTTTGCAGCCATCTTGCCCCATGCTTAATCATGGGCGATGTTGAGGCGCCCAACCCAAACTCTCCAACCAAATCGGCTTCCAGAGATCGCTCAGCGTGCTCGTCGTTGCCATCGACATCGGCGGAACCTTTACCGACCTCCTCGGCTTCGACGAGGCGGCCGGCACCTTCGTGCAGGCCAAGAGCCTCAGCACCCCGGCCCAGCTCGTACAGGGAATCATCGACTGCCTGCGCAAGAGCGGCCTCAAAGCGTCCGCCATCGACGAGCTCATCCACGGCTCGACCATCGCGATCAACACCCTGATCGAGCGCAAGGGCGCCAGGACCGGGCTGGTGGTCACCCGCGGCACGCGCGACGTCTACATCATCGGCCGCGGCAACCGGCCGGAAGCCTACAACCTCCTGTTCCACCGCCATCGCCCGCTGGTGTCGCGGCGGCTGACCTGCGAGGTCGAGGAGCGCCTGCTCGCGTCCGGCGAAGTGCATCAGCCGCTGCAGCGGGCGAGCGTCGAGGACGCCTGCCGCGCGCTCGCCGCCGACGGCGTGGAAGCGGTCGCGGTCTGCTTCCTGCACTCCTATCTCGATCCGGCGCACGAGCGCACCGCCGGCGAGATGATCCGCAAGGCGCTGCCCGGCGCCTATCTGTCGCTGTCGCACGAGATCCTGCGCGAGTATCGCGAGTTCGAGCGCATGTCGACGACGGTTGTGAACGCCTATATCGGACCGAAGGTCGGCGGCTATGTGAAGAGCCTCAAATCGAGCCTCGGCGACATCGGCTTCGACGGCAATCTTTCGATCATGCGCTCGAACGGCGGCGTGATGACGCCGGAGATCGCGACCGAGCGTCCCGTCGCCATGATGGAATCCGGCCCGGTCGGCGGCATCATCGCGTCCGCGCAGGTTGGGCTCGCGCTCGGGTTCAACAACGTGATCTCGTTCGACATGGGCGGCACCACCGCCAAGGCGAGTCTCGTGCGCGACGGCGAGCCGACCCTCGCCCCCGGCTATTACGTGGGCGGCTATGCCAGCGGCCATCCGGTGATGCTGCCGATGATCGACGTGGTCGAGGTCGGCGCCGGCGGCGGCTCGATCGCCTGGATCGACGAGATCGGCGCGCTCAAGGTCGGGCCGCAGAGCGCCGGCGCCGACCCCGGCCCGATCTGCTATCGCGGCGGCGGCACCGAACCCACGATCACCGACGCCAATGTCGTGCTCGGCCGGCTCGACCCGGACAATTTCCTCGGCGGCCAGATGAAGCTCGACGCCGCGGCGGCAGCGCGCGGCATCGAGGACAAGATCGCCAAGCCGCTGAAGATGGACACGGTCGCCGCCGCGCAGGCGATCATTGAGATCGCAATCTCGAAAATGTCGCTCGCCGTACGCGAAGTTTCGGTCGCCAAAGGCTACGATCCGCGCGACTTCGCGCTGGTCGCCTCTGGCGGCGCCGGTCCGCTGCATGTGATCGCGATCGCGCGCGAGCTGCACATCCCCACCGTGATCGTGCCGCTGTTCCCCTCGCACTTCTCGGCGCTGGGCATGCTGCTGGCCGACGAGCGCCACGACTTCATCCGCACCTATTACTCCGATCTCGCCGGCGTCGACTTCGCCGAGCTGGTAGCGATTCACAAAGAGATGCTGGACCAGGCGCAGGCGAGCCTGCGACATACCCGCGATTCCGAGCAGCAGATCCAGCTCGACCTGCGCTATGTCGGGCAGGAGTTCACCTTGTCGGTGCCGGTCACTCTGGAGCAGTTGAAGGCCGGCGACCGCAAGGCGATCCGTGGCGCCTTCGACGCGCTCTACGAGCACCGCTACGCGCACCATTCGCCGGAGGAGCCGGTAGAGATGGTGAACATCCGGCTCGGCGTCATCGGCAAGCGGGCGAAGTTGCAATTCCCGTCGGTGCCGGACAGCGGCGCCGCGACTGCGTCCATTCACCGCGACGTCTATTTCGACGATGCCAAGAAGCCGGTGCGCTGCCCGGTCTATCCTCGCGATGCCCTGGGCGCCGGTGCGCGGATCGCGGGGCCGGCGCTGATCCAGGAGCACGGCACCACCACCGTGCTGTTCGCCAAGGATGAATGTAAGGTCGCGCCGTCGGGTGAGCTGATCATCAAGGTACGAGGCGCGTGATCCTGCATCAGCAAATTCGACGCTCGCATCTCGCGCCCTCTCCCCTTGAGGGAGAGGGCAGCTCAGAGTTTCAAGGGCCTCTGGCGGGTGAGGGGTGCGGACCTCTCGATAGTTTGCAACCCCTCACCCGACACGAATCGTTGAGCCGCATTCATGCCCTCTCCCTCAGGGGGAGAGGGCACAACAACGAACGCCGCGAACGGTAGAGGCTGACGAAAGATGGCCAAGACCCTGGACCCGGTGACGCTGGAAGTCATCCGCAACGCGCTCCCCGCCATCGCCAACGAGATGGCGGCGGATCTGCAGCGCACCTCCTACAACATGATGATCTACGAGGTGCGCGACTTCTGCACCGCGCTGGTCGATCCCGACGGCCAGCTCGTGTCGCAGAACGTCGGCGGCGTGTCGCACTTCGTCGCCGATCTCGGCGTCATCATCGTCGATGGCATGAAGCGCTACGGCAGGGACGGCTTTAAGCCGGGCGACGTCGTCATCACCAATCACCAGGCGGTCGCCGGCCAGCACCTGAACAACGTCGTCATCTACACCCCCTATTTCTACAAGGGCGAGCTGTTGATGTTCGCCATGGTGCGGGCGCACTGGATCGACGTCGGCGGTCTCTCGACCGGCTTCGGCGCCGGCCCGACGGTCGCCGACCCGTGGCTCGAAGGCCTCCAGCTCGACCAGCTCAAGATCTACGAGGCCGGCCAGCTCAACGAGACGCTCTATCGCGTGCTCAAGGACAACATCCGGTTTCCGGAGTCCTCGCTCGGCGACATGAAATCGCAGATGGCGGCCTGCCGCCTGGCCGCCCGGCGGCTGGACGAGCTGTTCGACAAATACGGCCGCGACACCATCCTGGCGGCGATCGCGCGCATCTTCGATGAGACCGAGACCAAGTGCCGCAACATGGTCTCGCAGCTCCCCGACGGCGTCTACGAAGCGGAATCGGCGATCGACGACGACGGCGTGCTCAAGGGCGAGCCGGTGCCGATCCGCGTCAAGGTGACGATCGCCAAGGGCGAGATGACCATCGACCTTTCGGACTGCTCGCGCGAGCGCAAGGCCGGCATCAATTCGCGCACGCTCGCCGGTGCGCGCGTCGCCTACAAGGCGCTCACCGGTCCGCTCGATCCGGTCAATGAAGGCTCGTTCCGCGCGCTCAAGGTCATCATCCCGGAAGGCAGCGTGATGATGGCGCGCTTCCCGGCGCCGATGTCGTCGTGGAGCATCATCGTCCCGATCGTGGTCGACACCATCGTCAAGGCGTTGGGTCCGGCGATGCGCGATCGCGTGCCGGCCGGGCACCACGGGCTCCTGGGCGGCGCCGTCGTGTTCTTCGGCGTGCATCCCAAGACCAGGCGCCGCTTCGTGGTGCAAAGCATCGAAGGCGGCGGCTGGGGCGGCCGCCCGTATGAGGACGGCGAGTCGGCGACGGTCTCGGTGTGCCAGGGCGACGTGCGCAACGGCTCGATCGAGGGCATCGAGCTCAAATGTCCGGTGCTGGTCGAAGGCCGCGAACTGCGCCAGGACTCCTCCGGCGCCGGCAAGTACCGCGGCGGGCTCGGCATCGACATGCGCGTGCGCAATCTGGTCGAGGGCCGCTGGAATTTCGAGCAGACGCGACGCTCGATCTGTCCGCCCTGGGGGCTCTGGGGCGGCAAGCCGGGCCAGCCCGGCGCCTACCTGCTGCGGCTGCCCGGCGAGAACGACTTCAAGGCCATGGTCGGCGCGCACATCCCGGTCCCGCTCAAGGCCGAAGCGATCGTGCGCACCGGCGGCGGCGGCGGCTGGGGCGATCCGCTCGAGCGCGACCCGCAGGCCGTGCGCCACGACGTGCTGGAAGAGCTGGTATCGCGGCAGGCGGCGCTTGAAGATTACGGGGTCGTGCTCAAGGATGACCTGACGCTCGACGAGACGGCCACAAAACAGCGCCGCGACCGGCTAAGATCGGGCCCGAATGCTGCGAGACAGTAGCCGTAGGGTGGGCAAAGGCGCGGAACGCGCCGTGCCCAGGCGTTCGTGTCACGTGGGCACGCCGCCTGTCGGCGGCTTTGCCCACCCTACTGGAGCGCAAGGTGGCTGCGACCGCGGCCCAATAACCGAGACGCGCGCCAGCGCGCGAACCAGTTGATCGAAGCGGGAGGAGTCGATGAAAGCCATCACGCGGACGTTGATCGGGCTCGCCGCCGGGGTCACGGCGATTGGTCTCCTCTCCCCGTCGGCCTTCGCGGCGGAGAAGCTGCGCGTCGGCAAGGCCGTGCCGGAGGCGTTCTCCTTCGTGCCGGTCGACGTCGGCATCCGTACCGGCATTTTCGGCCGCAACAATCTCGACATCGAGTCGATCGCGTTCGCCGGCGACGCCCGCATGCAGCAGGCGGCCGCCGCCGACTCGATCGACGTCCTGCTCGGCTCCGGCCCCGCCATGGCGTTCATCGCCAAGGGCGCGCCGATCAAAGGCGTTGCGGCCATGGCCGGCCCGCCGCTTCTTCTGGCGATCGTCGTCCGCCCGGATGGGCCGAAGACCGCGGCCGAGCTGAAGGGCAAGACCGTCAGCGTCTCCACTGCCGGCTCGCTCACCTATTGGCTCGTGAGCGAGACCTCGCGCCGCCAGGGCTGGGGCCCGACCGGCATCCAGATCGCGCCGATGGGAGCGATGCCCGGCCAGATCGCCGCGCTCAAGCGCGGCGACATCGACGGCGCGATCATGGACATCGGCAACGCCTTCGAGCTGGAAAAGCGCGGCGACGGGCGCATCCTGGTTCGCTTCACCGAGATCAGGGACTTCCACATCCACGTGATCTTCGCGACCGACAAGGTGATCGCGACCAAGCCGGAGATCGTCCGTGGCTTCCTGAAAGGCTGGTTCGAGACCATCGCCTTCATGCGTCGGAACAAGGCCGAGACGGTCAAGATCGCCGCCGAGGTGATGAACAAGGACGCCGACATCAGCGGCCGCGTCTATGACGAGCTGATGCCGATGTTCTCCGACACCGGAAAGTTCGATCCCAAGGCGCTGGAGACGCTCAGCAAGTCCTACGTGGAATTGAAATTGCTGCCGTCCGAGCCGGACATGAGCAAGCTCTACACCGAGGCATTCCTGCCGAAATGAATCGAGTCGCCGATGAAGTTTGATTCGTCATGCGCGGGCCCGACCCGCGCATCCATCGCAAAAAGATGGATTGCCGGGTCAAGCCCGGCAATGACATCGGTGCCGATCAGCCCGTCTGAATAACATGGCAGCGAACGACGTCGCGGTGCGGGTCAAGAATGTCTCTCACCAGTTCGGTGAGGAAGGCGATCCGCAATACGTCCGCGCCATGCTCGACACCTCCCTCGAGGTCCGGCGCGGCGAGCTTCTTTGCCTGATCGGCCCGAGCGGCTGCGGCAAGAGCACGTTGCTCAACATCATCGGCGGCCTGCTGGCGCCGACGAGCGGGACCGTGCTGGTCGGCGACACCGAGGTGCGCGGCCCCCTGCCCCACGAGATCGCCTACGTGTTCCAGGAGAACGCGCTGTTTCCCTGGAGCACGGTGATCGAGAACGTCAGGCTCGGCATGATGTTTCAGGGCGTGCCGCGCGCCGCGCGCGACGAGCGCGCCCGCAAGTCGCTGGAAGCGGTCGGACTCGTGGACTTCGCCGACCACTATCCGGCGCAGCTCTCCGGCGGCATGCGCCAGCGCGCCGCGCTGGCGCGCGCATTGAGCCTGGAGACCGGCATCCTGCTGATGGACGAGCCGTTCGGGGCGCTCGACGAGCAGACCCGCATGGTGCTCGGCGAGGACCTCTCGGTGCTGCTCGCGCGCACCGCCAAGACCATCGTGTTCGTGACCCACAGCCTCGGCGAAGCCGTGTTCCTCGCTGACCGCGTCGCCGTGTTCTCGGCACGCCCCGGCACCATCAAGGAGATCATCGAGATCGACGAGCCGCACCCGCGCAAATCCGCCTTCATGACCTCGGACAAGTTCACCGCGCTCCGCAACACCCTGTTCTCGCTGCTGCACGAGGAGATCCGCAAGGCGATGGAGCAGGCCACCGCGAGCGAACGCGCCGCGCGCGGCCAAGCTGCCGGTGTGTCGCCATGAGCGTGCGGGGGAAACGCGACGGCGGTCAGCTCGCCAGCCGCGCCGTGCAGGCGGCGTTCGTGCTCGGCCTGATCGCCGTCTGGTACCTCGCCACCAATTGGTGGCGCATCAGCCCGATCCTGCTGCCAAACCCTGTCGCGGTCTATGACGAGCTCGCGGACGTGCTGCGCACCGGCGAATTCATCCCGGACCTGCGGGTGACGCTCACCGAGCTGGTGATCGCGTTCTCCATCTCCTCGATCTCCGGCGTCATGCTCGGCTACCTCATCAGCCGCTCGCAATATTCGATCCGGGTATTCGAGCCGCTGCTCGCCGGCATCTATTCCGTTCCGATCATCCTGTTCCTGCCGCTTTACATCCTGTTCTTCGGATTGGGTCCCGCGTCGAAGATCGCGCTCGGCGCGAGCATCAGCTTCTTTCCGATCATCCTCAACACCATCGCCGGCTTCGGCTATGTCGACCGCATCTTCATCCTCTCGGCGAGGTCGATGGGCGCCTCGAATTTCCAGCTCTTCCGCTGGGTTCTGCTGCCGGCGGCGTTTCCGGTCATCCTCACCGGCCTGCGGATCGGGTTCACGGTGGCACTCCTCTCGATCCTCGGCAGCGAAACCATCGCGTCGCTCGCCGGGCTCGGCCACCGCATCGTGCACCTCGCCGAAGGCATGGATACCGCGCGGATGTTCGCCTACATCGCGTTCGCGATCGCCATCGCGCTCTTCCTCAACACCGTGGTCTCGACCCTCGAAGCCAAAGCGAGGCGGCGCTAGAGCATGCAACCGTACTGCGTTAGGAAAATCGGCGCTCGCATCTCGTGCCCTCTCCCCTTGAGGGAGAGGGCAGTTCGGAATTTCAAGAAATCCTGCTGGGTGAGGGGTATGGGCCTCTCGATCGTCTGCAACCCCTCACCCATCACCGTTTGTCGAACCGCGTTCACGCCCTCTCCCTCAAGGGGAGAGGGCACGACGACGACCACTGCGCGCTCGGACGGACGCTGATGGCACAGGCACTCGACATGCCGCGGACAAAGCCGGCGCTGCCGCTCGGCCGCCGCCTCAAGAAGGAATTGCTGGCGCGGCCGGGCCTGGCGCGGCTCGGCGTCATCGCGCTGCTGCTCGCGGTGTGGGAGATCACAGCGCGCTTTTTCGTCGATCCGATTTTTCTGAGCCCGCCGTCCGAAGTCTACACCATGCTGCACACGGTGTTTCAGACGCCGGGCGTGCCGGCGGCGCTGCGCATCACGTTCTGGGAGCTCGCGGTCGCCTTCGCGCTGTCGGTCGCGATCGGACTTGCGGTCGGGCTTGCGGTCGGGCTGCAGCGCTTCACCCAGCGCAGCTTCATGCCGATCATCCTCCTCCTCTACGGCACGCCGCAGATCACCATCCTGCCGCTGTTCATCCTCTATTTCGGCATCGGGCCGGCTTCGAAGATCGCCTTCGGCGTGAGCCACGGCATCTTTCCGATCATCGTGACCGTCGTCGCCGGCGTGCAGAACATCAAGCCGATCCTGCTCACCAGCGCGCACTCGATGGGCGCGAGCCGCTGGCAGGTCTTCCGCTGGGTGATCTTCCCGCACATGATCCCGAGCTTCTTCGCCGGCATGCGGCTCGGCATGACCGGCGTGCTTCTTGGCGTGCTGCTCGCTGAGCTCTACGTCTCGACCGCCGGCATCGGCTATTTCACCACGCTGTTCACGCAGAGCTTCAATCCGACCAAGCTGCTCGGGCTGATTTCGGTGCTTGCCGCCATGGCGATCGTGCTCAACGAGATCGTGCGGCGCGCCGAGCTGCATTACAGCCGGTGGCGCACGGACTGACCGAAAGGGGACAAACTTGGCCAAGCTCAGACTGACCGTCGCCTGCGGCGACTACGACATCGTGCGTCCGCTCAAGGAGGGTCTGGTCGAGGCCGGCGGCCTCGACCTTGTCTTCCTCACCGACATGGGGCCGCGCGAGCGGCACTGGCGGCTCGCCCGCAAATCCGAGTTCGACGTCTGCGAGGAGAATGTCGGCGCCTATTTCATCGCGCGCGACCAGGGCCACGCGATCAGCGCGGTCCCGGTCTTCCTGCACCGCCGCTTCCGGCACGGCTTCGTGTTCATCAACACCGCCGCCGGCATCAAGTCGCCGAAGGACCTGATCGGCAAGCGGATCGGCGGCACCAACTTCATGCCGGCGGGCAACATCTGGATCCGCGGCATCCTCGAGGAGCACTACGGCGTGCCGCACCGGCAGATCACCTGGGTCGTCGATCGCAGCGAGGACATCGCGTTCAAAGCGCCGCCGGACCTCAAGATCGAGATGAAGACGAGCCCGAAGTCGCTCAGCGACATGCTCGCCGACGGCGAGCTGCCGGCGATGATCTCGCCCACCATCCCGCGGCCGTTCGTCATGGGCGACAAGCGCGTCGCGCGCCTGTTCCCGGACTACAAGCAGATCGAGATCGACTATTTCCGCTCCACCGGCATCTTCCCGATCATGCACGTGACCACGATCAAGCGCGAGATCGTCGAGAGATATCCCTGGGTCGCGACCAATCTCGTGAAGGCGTTCGAGCAGGCCAAGCAGATGGCCTATCGGCGCCTCGCCAATCCGCGCATGGTGCCGCTCGCCTTCGTGCGCACCGCGGTGGAGGAGCAGGAGGCGATCCTCGGCCGCGATCCGTGGCAGTACGGGCTGACGCCGGCCAACCGCAAGAACCTCGAAACAATCCAGCGCTACGTGCATCAGCAGGGCATGGTCGGCAAGACGCGCCCGCTCGACGAGCTGTTCGAAGACACCGACCTCGGGGATGCGACGGGTTCGGAGGAGTTTTAGGACACCCTAGTCGTCGAAGTTACTTGATGCCCAGCAGTCCCATTACAAGTCCTGTAAAAAACCCGGTGAGGGTTTTTACAAGCGTATCAGCCGTAGCCGTGCCGGTTTGCGATGTCCCTGGGCGCAAGAACAGAACATACAGTGCCACAAGATAAACGATGGCGATCACGATCAAAACTCCGCCAACAATGTAAGGAACCAAGCCACTCAGAGGTGATGGCACTTCGGTTGTGGCGATGTTCAGCCTAGTCCAAACGGTTTGAATTTGTGCGACAACCAAAACAAGAGAGATTATTCCCAAAGCGGTAAAGATCCCCTCCGCCAATCGAGGACGCGCCACAGCGACGATTACGCCAATCACCAAAACGATAAAGATTCCCAAAGCAACAATGGTCATGAGATCCTCCCCGCCCTACGCTCTGATTGCCGAAGGTACAACTACGCCGCGAAAAGTCCACGGCTCGGAAATCAGAGAATTACAGATTTCATCCGTCGTCCTGAGGCGCGAGCGCAGCGAGCCTCGAAGGACGCGGCCTGTGACTGGCTGCGACTCATTGGCCGTTGCCCTTCGAGGGCCTCGCTTCGCTCGGCCGCCTCAGGGTGACGGATCACGGTTTTGCAAGTGTTTAGCATCGACTGGTTGAAATCATGAGCACCACGCCGCACCGCATCGACGTCCATCACCACATCGCCCCGCCGGCCTATATCGAGGAGATGCGCGCGCTCTTACAGCCGCCGACGCTCGCCTGGACGCCGCAGAAGTCGATCGAGGACATGGACAAGGCCGGCGTCGCCACCGCGATCATGTCGATCACCACGCCCGGCGTGTGGATCGGCGATCACGCGCAGGGCCGCCGCGTCGCGCGCGAGTGCAACGACTACACCGCGAAGCTTGCCGCCGACCATCCCGGCCGCTTCGGCCTGTTCGCGGCGCTGCCGCTGCCCGACACCGAGGCGAGCCTGCGCGAGATCGAATATGGCCTCGATGTGCTCAAGGCCGATGGCATCGCCCTGTTCACGAGCTATCGCGACAAGTGGCTCGGCGACCCGGCGTTCGAGCCGGTGATGGCGGAGCTCGACCGGCGCAAGGCGCTGGTGTTCGTCCACCCGGAGGCGCCGCTGTGCTGCCGCGGCCTCATCCCCGGCATCAACGAATCGGTGATCGAGTACGCCACCGACACCACCCGCGCGATCGCGCGGCTCCTGTTTTCCGGCACCGCCACCCGCTATCGCGACATCCGCTGGATCTTCTCGCACGGCGGCGGCGCGCTGCCGATGCTGGCCGAGCGCTTCGTGCGCGCCGGCCTGTGGCCGCACAACCGGCCGCACGTGCCGGACGGCGTGAAGGCCGAGCTCCTGCGCTTCCACTACGACGTGGCGCAGATCGAGCACCCGATTGGGCTGTCGGCGCTGACCAACCTCGTCCCGATCTCGCAGATTCTGTGGGGCACCGACTTCCCGTTCCGGCCCGGCACCGACTATCTCAAGCCGCTGGCGGAGTTCTTCAGCGAGGCCGACCTGCGCAGGATCGAGCGCGAGAACGCGCTGACGCTGCTGCCGCGGTGGCGAAATGGGTGAGCACCTGATTGTCGGCGCGTCATGGCCGGGCTTGTCCCGGCCATCCACGTCTTCCTTGCTTTCACGCAGCGAAGACGTGGATGCCCGGCACGAGGCCGGGCATGACGAATGAGAGACATTGCGTAGGACGGAGTGGCGGAGCGCCACTTACTGCGGCTCGATCCCGGCCGCCGCGACCACCTTGCCCCATTTGGCGTAGTCGTCGCGGAGGATCTTGGCATAAGCCTCTGGCGTCGTGCCGACGACGTCGACTCCGATCTTCGCCATGCGCTCGTGGAAGCCGGCATCGGCGATGATCGCCGC
>Ga0114129_10012514_pt1 | contig 12082 bp, 11 predicted proteins | sample RhiMetdeltSRZDD1_FD_80071 | JGI IMG/M metagenome (GOLD analysis project Ga0114129, IMG submission 80071) | Populus rhizosphere microbial communities from Tennessee, USA - Rhizosphere MetaG P. deltoides SRZDD1 (version 2) (version 2) | ecosystem: Host-associated > Plants > Roots > Rhizosphere >... | reverse complement strand
GTCCCACAACTCGGGCGCCACCGGCTTGTCACACATCTGCTTGGAGACGGCTACGCCGTAGGTCTCGACAACACGGTCCGTATGGTCGGATCCTGCGCCCACGTACAGCCGCCCTCCCGATTGTACGAGCACGAACTCGGCTTCACCGCTCGATCGATCGCCGCTGACTTCGATGACCGCGCTCGTCACGACACGATTGGCGGACACACGATAAAAGATCGGCACGGAAGAGGGGCGCGTCACGCCCAAATCTTCCAGCTCACGAATATGTTTCTCGAGCGCGGCGGGATCGCGGCCCGTCCATCCGGCAATCACTGCCTGCCGGACGCTGAACGCTCGTTCCCGCCCGCCGCTCACGGTCAGTCGCAGGGACTGTTCTGGGAGGACCATTTTGCGTTCGCCGTACGCGAGCAAGCGCCGGCTCGCGCCGGCGTCTATTTCCGACTGTTTCAACGCGTCGAAGGGATCAGGATTCCCGTGTCGAGATTCTTCACGGCGATGGAGGTTCCAGGCAGGACACCGTTATCGGCGCGACCGTCGGACAGAAACCAACCCGTGCGGCGTCCTGAGCCAGCATGCATATACTACTGCCGCGCTAACGAGTCAAGATTGTGGAGAAGGGATTGGACCCAGTCGGTGGAACTGTTTACACGTCTTCAAGAGAGCGGGTTTGCGGCGTGGGTCGCCAGCTCGCCGTCGCTGCTGGCCTACCCGACGATCTTGACGCTGCACACCGTCGGCATGGCGATCGTCGTCGGCACCTGCGCGGTGATGGACCTGCGGCTGCTTGGCGTCGGCGCCGATGTGCCGTTGACGGCGCTGCGAGGCGTGCCGCGTCTGGTGTGGACCGGGTTTTTCATCAACGCGGCAACCGGCCTCGCGCTGTTCACGACCGACGCGGAACATAAGGCGGTCCAGATCGTTTTCTACATCAAGCTGGCGCTGATTTTCGCGGCGCTGCTGATTTACGCGCGCATCCGACGCCTCGTCTTCCGCCGGCCCGGAGCGGTGGCCGCGCCGATTTCATCCGAGGTGAAGGCGCTGGCCGTGCTCTCGCTGATCTTCTGGACGGGCGCGACCGTCGCCGGCCGGTTGATGGCGTACCTCCTCTGATGCCGCGACGAGCCATGGAGACACGAAGACACGGAGAACAGTAAATACTCCGTGACTCTGTGACTCCGTGGCCCGTTGAGAGTAAAAAAGCCACACATACATGGACGCATTCATCGATTTCATTCGCAGCACGCAGCTGTCAGAGATCCTCCGCAACCAGGTGGGATGGCTCTGGCCACTCTGCGAGAGCCTGCACTTCATCGGCTTGAGCCTGTTGGTCGGCGCCGCCGGCTTTTTCGATCTCCGGCTCCTTGGTTTCATGAAGGGCGTGCCGCTCCGGGCGGCCAAGCGCTTCATTCCGTGGGCGATGGCGGGCTTTGCAGTCAACCTGCTCACGGGCCTGATCTTTTTCATCTCGCAGCCGCAGCAGTACGCGACGAACCTGTCGATGTGGTTCAAGGTGCTGTTTCTCCTGATTGCCGGGATCAACGCGATGCTTTTCGAGACGTCCTATAGCGACCGGTTGCTCGCGCTACCGCCCGAGGTGGAGATGCCGGTATCGGCCAGGGTCATCGGGGCCGTATCGCTGGTGTCATGGTTCGCCGTTCTGTACTTCGGACGGATGCTGCCCTACCTCGTTCCGAATCCGCGGTCGGGTGTGTAGAGGCCGATGGATTCCACGCATCGGGCACTGATTCGCGAACAGTTCACACGTCAGGCGTTGCCATTTGCGAACGCGCCTGCGATTCGCAACGCGGAGATGCTCGATCGCATCGTCGACCTGAGCGGCGCGATCCCGTCGGACACCGTTCTCGACGTCGGGTGCGGCCCGGGACTGCTGGCGTGTGCGTTTGCCGCTCGCGTCCGCTCTGTCACAGGCGTCGATGTGACGACGGCCATGCTGCAACAGGCGCGCGCCGAACAACGGAGTCGCAACCTGCCGAACGCCCACTGGGTACAGGCGGATGCGACCTGCCTGCCCTATCGCCATCACCAGTTCTCACTCGTGACGTCGCGGCTCACGTTTCATCACCTGGTGCAGCCACTGGCGGTCTTACGCGAGATGGCTCGCATCTGCAGCCCTGGCGGCCGTGTCGTGGTCGTCGACGTCTCTCCGCCTTCCGACAAAGTGGCGGCGTTCGACAGGATGGAGAAGCTGCGCGACCCGTCGCACACACATGCGCTGCCGCTCGAGGAGCTTGCCGCTCTATTTGCGGCCGCAGGACTCCAGAATCCGATAATTGACAGGTGGCACATGGAAGGCGAGCTGGAATCGTTGCTGGCGCGCTCTTTTCCGCCGCCCGGAGACGACGAGCGCGTTCGGCAAATGTTCAGGGAATCACTCGAAGAAGACGCGATGGGGATCGCGCCGCGCATGCAGAACGGCGCGATCGTGTATGCGTTTCCGATGGTCTTCCTCAGCGCGACGGTGCCTAGGACCGATACTCCCGGCGTCGTCATTGCTCCGTCCGGGCGTGTAGAATAATTCCCCGGCACTCCTCAGGAGGTTTGTGTCTATGGTCCGTAAGGTATTGGTTGGTCTCGCGTTCGCCAGCATGGCCGCCTTCGCGGCGCCTGCGGTGGCGCATCACGCCATGCAGGCCGAGTTCGACCAGAACAATGTCGTCGTGATCTCTGGCGTATTGAAGAAGGTCAACTGGGTGAACCCGCACGTGAATTTCCTGCTGGACGTCACCGAGCCGGATGGAAAGGTCACGACCTGGACACTCGTTCACGCCGGGCCAAACCAGCTGCGTGCAGCCGGTCTCAGCGACCGCGACTTTTTCCAGGTCGGCAAGCCCTACTCGGCCAGCCTCGCGCTCGCGCGCAACGGCTCGTCCCGCGGATACGTCTTCACGATCAAGACACCGGATGACAAATTCATCTATCTGACGTTCGGCGCTGTCGGATCGGATCCGTTGAACAAGGACGGCAAGGGCGGCCTCGGCAACGGTCACCCGACCACGTTTCAGAATTGATGCAATTTACGAATTTTCGGATTGAAGGATGTCGATTATGAAGATTCTTCAATTCAATTCGTTGATTCATCAATTCGTAGATTCGCAAATCGCAGGAGCCGAATCATGACGCGCCGCGTGCTTCGTTACGGCTTGACGGCTGCCGCGTTCGCGGCAACCGCATGGATATCCACATCGCATGCCGCGGCCCAGCGTGGTGGTGGCGCTGCGCCCGCCATCGCGACACTTGCCGCGATGCCGACGCCGAAGCTGGCAGACGGCCATCCGGACTTCAGTGGACGATGGGGCGGCGGGGGCGGCGGCGGTGGCAATGCCGTGCAGCGCTTCGACGCGAAGGGCAACTATCACAACCTTCGAAACGACCGGAAGGGAAGCCCCGTTAATCAGGAGCGCGATTCGGGTCTGAGTCAGCGCTTCCTTGAGAACCTCCCGCAGTACAAGCCGGAATACTGGGAGAAGGTCGATTACCTCGATGTCAACGGCAATGCCGAGGATACCAACTTCCGCTGCTTCCCGGCTGGCGTCCCGCGGATGGGACCGCCGACGAAGGTCATGGCGACGCCCACCGAAATCGTGTTCCTCTACAACCAGAAGAACACGTGGCGTCTGATTCCGATGAACCGCCCGCACGATCCGATCAATTCGAGAGATCAGAGCTATATGGGTGATTCCGTGGGCAAGTGGGAAGGCGACACATTGGTGGTCGACGTGACCGGCTTCAACGACGAGACGTGGCTCGAATGGCCAGGCTACTTCCACACGAACAAGATGCACGTCATCGAGCGCCTGCGCCGCGAAGGCAACGTGCTGCACTACCAGGTGACCGTCGAGGATCCCGATGTCCTGATGCAGCCGTGGGTGATGGACGAGGAAGTGTTGCGCCTGAATACCGCGCCGATGGTGCAGGTTGAAGATCCGCCGTGCGTCGAGACCGACGGCGTGAACATGTACACGAAAGAGCGCGGATAGCGCGGATAGTTAGCCGGGATCCGGGATCTGGGATTCGAGGAACACAATCGTAGAGGCCGACCTTTAGGTCGTCTGGGCTCCGGGCGCGTCGTCAATAAGTTAGTGATTCACCATTGAGCGGGTTCGAAACCCGTCACCCACCCCACTCAACCTGTTCCTCATTCGCCGTCTCCACAATCTCTCGAGTCACGCTGCGCGTCGAGGGCTCGCGTCACACTATGTGCGAAGTCGACCAGCCAGGCACCCGGACGGCTGGTTCGATGAACCTCGAGCGCCCATCTCGCTTCCTCCACCTGGCGAACGATCGCGCGCGCCTCCTGAAACGACACGCCTGTCGTCGCAAAGTCGAAGGAGTCTCCACGCCTGCGTCGCGTCCTCAACGTCGCCTTGGAGATCCCTCACAAGGCGGTCGAGGGCGTTGCGATCCCCATCGATGGTCCGGGGTGCGACGTCCTCGAGCGTCGGTGGCGGTGCCATCACCGCTCCATGAGCGTCTTCAGCGTTGCGAGCTCGGAGCAGCGTCGCACTCTGAGCCTCGAGCGCCCCTTCGACCTGTTCGAGCGCCACCGGCGGCGCATGCAGGACGAAGCTGTAAATGCACGTGCCGCAGGTGGTCTCCGTGACCCGCGACTGTGCGAGGCCGACACTTCCGTCGGGGAACGTGAGCCGCCAGTCCACAGTGCCCGTGTCTGCGTCCGCGCAGACGCCGAGGCCAACCTCAACGGCTCCTCCCGGTGTCTCGAGCCGGGCCCGCCTGCTCAGCTGATGTGAACGCGTGAGCCCACTGCGGAAGGTTGGCAGGATCGCGAATGAACTCGAATCCCCTGCCGCGAGTTGTGTGGATTTCAATGCCCTGGACGTCAAACGTGCGCATGGTCGTCTCCTCGAAGGCGTCACGCCCTCTCTGGCCTTTCGACGATTGCGCGACCGCTATTGTGACGAGCCGGGGCTAGGCCAACTCCGACAACAGTCGCTTCAACGGTCCGCGAAGCCCCTTCGCGTTCAACCGCAGGTACCCGACTTTGCCCTGTTTGCGCCTCGTGACGAGACCGGCCTTCAGGAGAATCGCCGAATGGTGGCACAGCAGCGCGCGACTGACGCCAAGGCGCCGCGCCAAGGTCGTCCCGGCCCACTCTTCGCCGTCCACGAGCAACTGCACGATCCCCAAGCGAACGGGATCGGCCAGCGCACCCAGGACCTCGACCAGCGCATCCGAGCTCTGCGTCACGGGGTGATTGTACCGTTCGCCGACCCAGTCTGATCGTCAAGTATCTATTTGACAATACACGCCGCTCAGACCTACGCTGAGCGTCGCGCAGGGAGGGGTCGAATGGTACCCGTGACTCGTCGCACGATCCTGCAGGCCATCCTCGCCACGGCCGGTGGCGTCACCGCATCTGCCGCGGTTGCGCCCGCGCAGGCCACCACGTCGCGCGCCAAGATCATCGTGTTCGACGTCAACGAGACCCTGCTCGACGTCAACGCGCTCGGCCCGCAGTTCGAGCGCGTGTTCGGCGATGCGCGCGTCGGCCAGGAATGGTTTTCCAACGTCGTCCTGTATTCGCAGGTCATCACGATCGCGGGTCCCTACGTGGACTTCGGCACGATTGCACGAGCCTCGCTCGAGATGACGGCCACGGCGCACGGAGTGACCCTCGCGCCGGCGGATCGGGATGGAATCCTGCGCGGCCTCGTGTCGCTGCCTGCGCACCCCGACGTCCGCGACGGCCTTCAGGCCCTTCGGTCCGCGGGATTTCGCCTCGTCACCCTCACGAACTCCGCACCGGCGGCCGTCGCCCAGCAGCTCAAGAACGCCGGCATCGACACGTACTTCGAGCGGGCCTTCTCGGTGGACGCGGTCAAGATGTTCAAACCCGCGCCCGCCGTCTACAAGTTGGTCGCGTCCGAATTACGCATCGATGTGTCGCAGATGCGCCTGGTCGCCGCGCACGCGTGGGACGTGCTCGGGGCCATGCGGGCTGGCTGCTCGGCCGCGTTCATCGCGCGCCCAGGCAAGGCGCTCTACCCGCTCGCTGAAAAGCCGGACATCGTGAGCCCGACAGTGCGCGAGGTCGCGGCGGAGATCATCAAACGGGACACGGCGCTGTGATGCGTCACGGTCTGCTGATTAAGGCGCGTGGAAGGGTTGGAGGAGTCATGAGGCTTACATACGTCCGGCGTCAGCGATTTTCGCAGCGCTCCTGGGCGTGACCAGCGACGCACAGGAAGCCAAGACGGTGATCGACGTCGCGAAGCCCGGTCCACAGGTCGGCCAGCAGAATAACGCGTGACGTCGCATGTCCGGATGAGACCGCTCGCCCTTGCCAACCTTCTGACGTTGTCCCACGCGGCATTGGGGGGCCAGAACGTTCCGACAGCGCCGTCGAACGCATCGGACGCCTCGGGCGGACTACGCGATCTCTCGCCACTGGTCCGTCAACGGGTAATCTCTCCGCTGGGCGCAGCGGCGACGTCGTCAGACCGGCGTTCGCTGGGAGGATTCTGTCGTTTGGTTACGTGGAGAACGTCCTGCAGTTCTAGAATGGCGATTCCCTGGACGACGAGGAATTGATGGCGACGAGTGGCGCTCGTATCGGAAGGAATAGGTTATGACAGGATCGATAGCAAGGCGAGGGCTTTCGGGTGCGCTCCTGATGCTAGGGGGGCTGACGATGGCCGGTTGCTCGGTCGAGGGAGCATCCCGGTCTGAAATTGACATCCTCAAGGCAGACAAGGCCGCGCTCGAGCAGCAACTGGCATCCATGGCCCCGACTGCGCTGGTCCAGGCGGGGCAGCTCGCGCCTCCTCCCGCCGGTGCCCCGCCCACGGGCTGGGACACGCCCGAGTCGATTCGCGGCCGATTGAAGCTGCTGGCGACCTACGACTCGAGCGGTCCTAACGCCTGGGATGCGGCCACGCATCCGATGGTCTTCTTCACCAGCGAGGGTGTCGGCTCGAACCCGAAAGGGGGTACACGCAAGTCAGGCGTGCAGGTGATCGACGCCTACGCCAAGAAGGTGATCGCGTCAGCGTTGTTCGATCTGGGGGAGGAGGTCACCGAGACTCCCCATAGCGTCGGCATCTCGCCGGACGGACGATATCTGTACCTCGGCGAGATGCATCGGGTCCGCGCCACCGGCCAGGTCAGGACCGTACTGATGATCGTGAACGCCAGGACGCTGAAGCTGGACAAGGTTCTGGAAGGCACAGCTCGCGTGGACTGGTTCCACCATATCACCGGATTCAAGGACTGGCGTGGACGCGACCGCGTGCTCGTGGCGTTCGGGCGCACGCCGGGCGGCGCCCCGCATTACCTGCTCGATCCCAACGACAACAACCGGGTCGTCAGGGCCATCACGATGGAGGACATCGGGTTCAAGATTGGCCATCCGTACCCGACCGTGGATCCGACGGGCAAGATTGTCTATGTGTCCATCATCGCTCCGCCCTGGCGCGCGCAGCTGCACAACACCGGTGGGATTGCGAAGCTGAATCTGGAAACGGGTGCCGTCAACATCATTCCCTTCGTCGGCGACAACCCGATCGGCATGGCCCACACGGCTGACGGCAGGTTCACCTACGTCAACGACTCGGAAAGCAGCGACGTCTTCAAGATCGACGACGCGACGAACACGGTAGTCAGTCACACCAGCGCCGGCGTAGCAGGCCCGTACGGTCTCGTCCTGAACTGGGACGAGTCTCTGCTCTACCCGATTGGGAAGGGCGAGGGCGGCCACAACATCGGTTCAGTCGTCGGGGTGATCAACGCATTGACGTTCGCCCCTCCCCGTCAGATGTTTCAGAGCCTGCCGATCGAACTGGGGGGGTCCGCCTCCAGCATCGATCACGGCATCCTCCACCCGGATCCGAACGTGAACGAGCTGTGGATCAGCAACATGAACGGATGGGAAATGATCGTGTTGGATCTGAAGACGCACAAAGTGTCGGCGTATATTCCTACGCCCAACGGCGGCGACACGCACTCGGGCGGCTTCGTCCGCTACACCCCCGATTGGAAGGGGGAGCTGCTCGCCGACATGGGAGGGCCGAAGGGGCCGATGTACGCAACCATTCGGCAGCGTGCGGCCGCGGCGCAGCCGGCTGCACCGGTGGCGCCCCCCGCCGCACCCGTCGCGGCCGCCAACCCGCTCGCACTCGGCCGAACCATCTTCGAGCAGACGGCCGGCGGCGTCGGGTGCGCGTCCTGTCACGGGATGAACGCCCGGGGAGGCGTGCAGTTCAACGCGCCCGACATCCGCGGTGCGGATGAAGCGCGGGTCCGGTCTGCACTCGCCGGGGTGACGGTCATGAGCCGGGTCATCCTCAACGACGCCGAGATCGCGGCGGTGGTGGCACACCTGCAGGAGCTCAACAAGGAGCCATGACCACAATGACGCGGGCGGCCCTAGTGGCCGCGGTCGTCGGGGCTTTCCTGTACGGAGCGGGTCCGATGGCGGCGCAATTGCCGACCGACCCGGGCCAGGTCCACGTTCATGACGGGACGGACCACGCGGCGATGCAGCACATCCCGCCGTCCGAGGGCGCGGCCGACTACCTGACACTCAACGTCGAGATCGCGGACGGGGCGATCCGGCCAGCGTCCGTTTTCATTCCCGCGGGACGCCCCGTACAGCTACTGCTTCGGAACCGCGGGTCGATGGAACACCACTACCGAGTCGTGGGATTGGTGCCCGACGATCTGGTCTGGGTCTCTCGAGCCGAGAGCGCGCCCGAGGACGCCGTCACCGACGACGACGAACACAGCCACCACCACGACCGTCAGTTTGTGCGTTGGCGCGTAACGTCACCGGCGGGCATTCATCCGACCGGTCAGGAAATCCATGCGTACGTCGCTGTGCCGGGAGACGTCGACATGGTCGTCTTCTCCGCGAGCCAGACCGGCACATTCGCGGTCCACTGCGATCTCCATCCGGAAGAGGTCGGCAAGCTCACGGTCTTCGATGGCGGAGCACCGCCGACCGCGCCGGCGTCCGCGCGGCGGAGGCAGGCGCTGACGCTGGCGCTGAGCAGAAACCTCGGGTCCGTGGATGATCCGGGCGCCGGAGCATCGGGCGTGCTGGTCGAAGCGACGTACGCGCCCGCAGAGTACGTCACGCAGGCCCTGGGCGGGGCGGCGGCGATGGCGGCGCTTCAGCCGGACCGCCACATCGCGGTCATGCTGACAGAGCGCACCCATACAGCCAACCTGCCAGTGAAGTCGCGAGCACCCGACTTGTTCGTCGGCGGAAATCGCGTGCCTCTAGTCGACCAGAAGGTCATGACCGACTCGGTCCACCACAGGGCGACGTTCTACCGGTTCGCCCGCAACGCCGCGTTTGGAAAGGGACACCAGGTCATGACGCTGCGCCTGGCATCGGGACAGGAGGCGACCTGGCACCTTCCTCTGATTGTGCCCAACGCGGGAGACAGTGCTGGCGCGCCAGTCGGACTCGGCGAACAGTGGGGACTGATTCTCGCCCTCATGGCGGGCATGGTGGCCGCCATGTGGCCATGTCTCTTCCAGTTGACGGTGTACTTCATCCCTGCGCTGGCGGGCGTCGCGATGCAGGAGGCCAGCGGCCAGTCGAAGCGCAGCCATCGCCGTCGGGTGCTGGTGGCGGCGTTCTACTTCATCCTCGGCTTCACCCTGGTGTATACGGCGACCGGAGCGGTGATCGGTTACGCGGCCCAGCAGTTGGGTGACACGGCGCAATTCGACGTCTGGCAACGGTACCTCGGGGTGGGCGCGGGCATCGTCGTCATCGGCCTCGCGTTGCGCGTCGCTGCCAAAGTCAGGGCGCCGTTGATCTGCAAGATGCCGATCCTCTCGGGCATGGCCAATTCGAACAAGCCAGCCACGCGCCTGGAGATGATGCTCGCAGGGCTGGCATTTGCCACCGGGTGCATGACCTGTTTCGGGTCGGCGCTCGTCGTGGGAATGGTGGTCTACATCGGACTCGCCCAGTCAGCGTTTTACGGTGCCCTGGTGCTCTTCCTCTTTTCGCTGGGCATGGGAATTCCCCTCGTGATTGCGGCGTTGGCGATGGCCAGGGCGCTTCCGCTTCTGCTGAAGCTCGAGCGGGCCGTCCCTTGGATGGGATTGGCCAGCGCCACCCTCATGGCGGGCTTCGGTATCTTGCTGATCAGCGGCAACTACATGATCGTCTCGGAGTGGACCTTCCGGGCGATAGACACGTTTGGCGGACGATAGCAGCACCGTTCGCGGGTCTGAACATGTGTTCGACGTAACGACAGTCCGGGGGGACTTTCCGATCCTGCGACAGCGGGTCCACGGGAAGCCGCTCGTGTACCTCGACAACGCGGCCACCACGCAGAAGCCGCAGGCCGTGCTCGATACCCTGCAGCGCTATTACGCCGCGGACAACTCCAACGTCCATCGCGGTGTGCATGTGCTGAGCGAACGCGCGACCAATGCCTATGAGGCGGCCCGCGACACGGCACGCCGCTTCCTCAACGCGTCCGATCCGAGTGAGATCGTCTTTGTCCGCGGCACGACCGAGGGCATCAATCTGGTGGCGCAGACCTACGGCCGCGCGCGCGTCTCGTCTGGTGACGAGATCGTGCTTTCGGACATGGAGCATCACTCCAATATCGTCCCGTGGCAGATCCTGGCCGAGGAAAAAGGGGCGCGTGTACGCGCGATTCCGATGTCAGACACCGGTGAGTTGCGGCTCGACGAATACGAGCGCCTGCTCAGCATCCGGACGCGGATTGTGGCCGTGACGCACGTTTCGAACGTGCTGGGCACGGTCAATCCCGTCGCGGAGATCGCCCGCATCGCGAAGGCGCGGGGAATTCCCGTGCTGATCGATGGCGCCCAGGCGGTGGCGCACATGCCGGTGGACGTGCGGGCGCTTGGGTGCGACTTCTATGCCTTCTCGGGGCACAAGATATTCGGACCCACTGGGGCTGGCGTGCTGTACGGCCGAAGGGCGCTGCTCGAATCGATGCCGGCGTATCAGGGCGGCGGCGGGATGATCGACCAGGTCACGTTCGAGCGGACGACGTACGCGCATCCGCCGAACAGGTTCGAGGCGGGCACGCCCAACATTGCGGGCGCGATCGGGCTGGCAGCGGCGCTCGACTACGTCACCACGATCGGTCTCGATTGTATTGCCTCGTACGAGCGCGAGCTCCTCGCTCACGGCACCGAGGCGCTGTCGCAGGTGCCGGGCCTGCGGCTGATCGGGACGGCGCGGGCGAAGACGGCGGTCCTCTCATTTGTGCTCGGCGGCGTCCATCCACATGACATCGCGACGATTCTGGACCGCGGGGGCGTGGCCATCCGATCGGGGCATCACTGCTGTCAGCCGCTCATGGCGCGCCTCGGCATCCCGGCGACGGCGCGCGCGTCGCTCGCCTTCTACAACACGCGCGACGAGATCGACGCGCTGGTGGGAGCGCTGCGGGATGTGCGGAAGGTGTTCGCATGAGCGACGAGTTACAGGAGCTCTATCAGGCGGCCATCCTCGACCACAGCCGACACCCCAGGAATTGTCGGGTGATCGAAGGAGGATTCAAGGCCGAAGGATATAACCCGATATGCGGCGACCGCATCACGGTTCACGTCCGCCTGGATGCGGACGTGATTCAAGACGTGAGCTTCGACGGGTCAGCGTGCGCGATCGCGAAGGCCTCGGCGTCGCTGATGACGGAGAGCGTGAAGGGCCTGACGCGTGCGGACGCCCTGTCCCTCCTCGAGCGATTTCATCGAATGATCACGGCGCCGCCCTACGCTCCGCTCGAGGAGCTCGGCACACTCACCGTGCTGGCCGGGGTCCGGCGGTTTCCGACCAGGGTCAAGTGCGCGACCCTTCCCTGGCATGCGCTGCGGGTAGCGGCCGAGGCTCGCTCGGAGGGTGTATCGACGGAATGAAGCAAATTCCCGGCAGCCAGCGCTGAACGTCCGCTCACCTCCCTTGACCTCTTCGACAACGACCCACGCCGCACCCGACCGGCATCACGACCGTTTGCGACGCGAGACCGCCGCCAATCGGCATCGAGTAGCCCTTGTGGTGGTCTGCGCACAGCACTGCGCGCGCTTCATCGCCGGCGGCAGT
>Ga0114129_10012513_pt1 | contig 12082 bp, 19 predicted proteins | sample RhiMetdeltSRZDD1_FD_80071 | JGI IMG/M metagenome (GOLD analysis project Ga0114129, IMG submission 80071) | Populus rhizosphere microbial communities from Tennessee, USA - Rhizosphere MetaG P. deltoides SRZDD1 (version 2) (version 2) | ecosystem: Host-associated > Plants > Roots > Rhizosphere >... | reverse complement strand
GGCGGCGGATCAGTATGACGCCGTCACCGAGTCGCTGAAGACGCACCGCGCTCTGTGTCACAATCGACAGCATCACGAAGCTGCACACGCGCTGGGCGTGGCCATTCGCTCTGAGGAGACGTCTCCCATGCGCGCTTACGTTTTCAGCCTCGGGCGGGCGCAGTGAAGTACCTCCTGGCCGTTTCCTTCTTGTGGCCCGTGCTCATGGTCGTCGGTGGGCTCGGCGTCTATACGGTGTTCTGGTTGGCCGGCCTGCTCATGAAGTTGCTTCTGCCCGTCGCGTAGGCCGGGTGAGGCTGCCAGGAGCGTAGCGGCGCTGAGGGGTCGGCGTATCGTCATCTCGCCCGCTCCGAGCGCCACGGGCTCGGCGCCCAGCCAGCGCCACAGTCGCATTCCTCGCTTCGCAGATCATGCTCCTGGTGCTCGTGATCGAGCGCGCGTGGCGTCACCGACGATGATTCCCAGGCCCGACGTAGGCCGCCGCTGCTTCCGCGAGGATCTCGCTCGCGGCGACGACTGGGAACGACCACGCGTTGAATCGCACAGCGGCGGCGTCGAGCCTGGCCAAACGTCCAATAGTTAATCGCGCGCGAGTCGGGGAAGCTACTGCCGTAAAAGAGAACGGCCCCGCGACGACCGCCAGATCGACCGCGAGGCCAGTCACCCATTCGCGTGGAGACGATCATGGGCGACGACCGGAACATAGCACGCTCAGGGCATCACTGGTCGGATCGCGACGTCGCCGAACTCCTCGGCGCCGCGTTTGGTTGGCGGGACAGCTTCTACGGGATCGGCACGCGCGAGTCCGCCGCCTTGCACAAGGCCTTCGCCGATTTCGTCGGCGCGGTGCTCGTCGAGGGCTACGCGGTCCCCCTCAGTGTGGCCCGGACACAGCTACAGCGCCGGGTGCAGCAATCGTCGTCGGCCGCCACGAGCTTCCGAAAGCGTGTCGATCAGGTCTGGCTGCAACGCCAGCTTGAAGGCGACCAGGAGGGTGCATGAGCCGTCACGCCCTCCGGCGGAGCGAGGCGGGATTACTTCGTGGCGTCGTCCAATAGCGGGGTAAGCCAGAATCTGAAGCAATCTGGATGATACTCGCCGTCGCCAATGCGGTATCGCCCAACGCCGGGCCTAATGACGCCGTGACAGACCCCGCACGTACGCTCGTCTCGGGAGTGCGCTAGGTTCACGACGCCAGTTTTGTTCGTGTCTACTAGCCGTGTTGACACGTTATCGGGTCTCGACGTCCTGATGGTGTCCTGGGCCGAGGACGGGCGACGTACACGTAGCCGGGCTGCACTCGGCGGAATCACCAACGGCGAAGGCCCGCCGCGCGCCAAACATCACGGCCACGAGTGCGGCGCATAGCATCAACGTTTTCAGCGTCACGTTTGTCTTCATCGCCTTACCTCCGGCGAGAGTTTTCGGAATCTGAATTTACACGACCCGTGCCAAACGGAAATGTTTGCGATTGTGGACCAACTGGGCTTGGCGCTGATGCGTTAGACGGGCAGGCTGCCCGGCCAGTCCGGGCGAGCTACCGCGGCGACTCGTCCGTCAGCGTCCAGTCGCGCGGCACGGGCTCGTCCTGATCCAGCTTGGCCAGCGCATCGCGCGCCGCCTGCTGCACGGCGGCCCACGGGCTCAGCGCCCAGCCGGCGCCAGCGTGCGCAGTGAGCGAGTGCTCGAAGCCGCTCTGGAAGAACACTGCGCGCCATCCCCGGCCGTCGTAACGCCGAAGCTCGAGGTCGTACTCCTGCCGCGCCATGCCGGCGACGATGTCGCCGATGCCGCGCCACGTATCGAAGCAACGGTGGAGAAGCTGAAGCTCCGGCTCGCTCGGCTCAAGGCTGAGAAAGCCGAGGGCGGCGCCCAGGCGGCGGGCACTGTAGTCGAGCGCAGTCGTCACCGGGTGCAGAGTCACTCCTCGGACGTCTCCACCGGCCGCTCGATCCGCGCTCCACATGCGACGCACGCCAACCACGCGTGCTCGTCGTTCGCGCCGCCGTCGAGATCACCGCAGAGCCGGTGTTCGAGGAAGAAAGCGTCGAAGTCCAGCAGAACCTGGGTCACGGCTGCGTCGCTGGCCGGTAGGCGAAGACCGCGCCACAGTTCTTGCATTCCCACGCCTGCGGAGCGGAAGGTGTTCGTATGCTCTGCGTGCCCCGAATCGCAACATCCTCGCTGGTACAGACGGGACATTTAGGACCGCCGCCTTCCGTATCTCCTTCGACATTCATCACGCGTCCCTACTCGATGACCTGATCCGCCCGCAGCAGCAGCGAGGGCGGGATGGTGAGGCCGAGCGCCTTGGCGGTTTTGAGGTTGATGACAAAATCAAATTTGATCGGCTGCTCAATCGGAAGGGACGAAGGTTTCGCGCCGCGGAGTATCTTGTCGACGTAGAGTGCCGATCGCGAGACGAGGTCGGCGAGATTCGGACCGTATGACGCTAGGCCGCCAACGCTCGCGAACTCGCGAAATAAATACGCTGTAGGCAGTTTTCGACGCAGCGCAAAGTCCGCTATCTTTGGCAATCCGACGTGGAACGCCGGGTCGGACATGACAAGCAACGCGCGGACCATCTCGGCGGAGATTTGTGTGAGGCTCCTCAACATTCCGTACATCGAACCGTCGCAACTCTAGTGAAAGCACGCGGGCGGCAGAGAGTAGCTCGGACCATACCGCATCGCGGAAGGCCGGATTCGACGGATTCCAAGCAATCCCCAATCGGGCCAGGGGCGGTACGAGCTCTTTCAGGATTTGCATCTGCTTCGTAGTCAATTCGGTTGTCTGTGTTGCGTTCCCAGTGATATTTCCGTCTGGCCGCGCAAGGCTGCTGACGATCCCGGTCTGAATGGGGTCCAAAGCGTAAACCATCACAATTGGAATCGTTGTCGTTGCTTGCTTTGCCGCTAGCGCGGCAGGCGTTGCGACGGTCACAATTACATGAACGCCGGTCTGTACGAGGTCGGCTGCCTCGCGGGTGAGCCGGTCCTGCCGGTCAGCGAGCCGCAAATCGATCGAAAGGTTTCGTCCCTCGATCCAACCCAACCCTTCTAGGCTCTGGCGAAAGACCGCCAGTGACGCTGATGCGACGTCCGGTGTGGCGTGCGCCAAGATGCCGACGCGGAAACCTTTCGAGGGCTGCTGCGCCTCGGCGCCGAGCGGCGCGGCGAGGAAGACCGCGGCATGGGCGATGAACCATCTTCGAGTTGTTGCAGTCATCTTAGCCGCGGGTCATTTAAGCATCCGCATCATCTTCCGGATGCACGCCCGTACGCACGAGCGTGGTGCTTAAAAGCTCGGTCTTACACGCTTCCTCAAAGCGCCTGAAATCCGCTGCGGAAGTCAGGTAGAACCGCACGCGTTTTCCATCCGCCACCTCCGCCACGTCCGATTGCGGCGATAGTGCCGATTTCCAGAATGCAAGGTCTCCCTGAAACCGTCCGGTCTGCCATACGTAGGCCCTGCTCCGACGTGCAGCTACGCGAAACCAGCCACGGCCGCCTACGGGAACCGTGATGAAACGCCGTGAGAGATTGTTCTGAACCCCGTTGGCTAACTGCCTATTGAAAAAGTCGACGAGAGCGGGATCGGTATCGGATAGCGCTTCGGTCCATCCGCTCCATCGGGGGAGCGTTCGCGTGCGGGGTACTCCGCGTCGAACGGCATGCTCGGTGATTTCCGGAGGCGGGAAAATAACCGAACAGGTGAGAAACTCGGTCGCGCCGTCCGTCGAAAGGGATAGTCTTGCGCAACGTACGTCAACGTTGAAACGCTCGTTAAGCCACTCGGCAGCCACGAGAACTTCATAGTCAAAGCTCTCAGCGAGCAACATAATCCGCTGCGAACGATTTAGGCTCGCCACATCTCCACCCACAAAATCTTCAAACTCGTCTTTGGTTGCATCCTCCGCTTGACCGGTGAGCCTGGCACGCTCGGCAATGAACCGTCCGCTGTCCCATTTTGCGACCATCCCGGCATACGCGATTGCTTGAAGAAGATGGAGTTTATGGCCTCCGCGTTTGAGGCTCGATAATGACCGCACAACCCGTCTCATCAACAGCGAGAAGATCGATGCGATCGTCAACAAACTCTGCGGGACGTAGCTCTTCGCCGATAAGGAGAACTCGCTCGCCGAGCTCTCGAAAAAAAGGCTCCGGACTCGCCTTGATCATCTGCTGAAGATCAGAGCGTTCTCGGATGCCAACGTCGGGGAGTAAGCGCTGATCCAACGCGTGAAAAGTCCTTGTTGCCCGGTCGATCCTCAGCATTGAGAACCCCCTGGGTCACGATCTCCCGCTTGAAGGCGTCAAAAATGCGGCCGACCTCAGGACTCGGCGGTGCCGGCCGGAGAAGTCCTACGCGGACCACATTGCCACCTTGGTGCGCCTCACCAGCGCGCGGCGCGGCGAGCACGGCTCCAAGGCCGGTCACGAACGCGCGCCGGTTCACGCTCCGTACCCCCACGGTGGCGGGATGGTAGGCCGGACCAGGGAGGTCAGCAAGGTGCGAGGGCAGCGTCGCCAGAAAAACAGAAACGGCCGGGAACTAATCCCGGCCGTCATTTGCGACGCGTTCTCTGAGACTCAGCGAGCGCGATCTCTTCTATATCTCAACAGGCCAAGGCCGGCGAGGCCGGAGCCGAGGAGAAGCAGCGTCGTCGGTTCCGGAACTCTGTCGGGCGTCTCGGGAGTATCAGAAAACGCATTGATGGTGAGCGGGATGTTAGTCGCTGTTCCAACGACTAGGCCGCTAAAAGTAATAAAGGGGTTGTTCGTAGCGGTTTCTGGGAGAGCATTAAAGGTCGTCGGCAGCGGAAGCCCGGCTTCCGTGTCCGAGGTAAATGAAACTCTGAAGCCTACCAGTTCGTCCTCGTCCTCGGCCGTGATCCGGGTGATCAGGAGGATATCGCTGGCTACGGTGGGGCCGCCGACCGGCGGCTCCGTTAGTACGAGCGGGACGAAGAGGGAGGTCGGTGCGTTGGCCGGGAAAGTGGCGCCGCGGATGGTCACGGTCGCGCTTTCTGGACCAAGTGAAGTCGAGGACGTCACGCCAGCCGGAAGATCAGTGACGGTGGCGGTGACTGTTTCTGTGAGGTCGTTGAAGGTGACGGTGATTGCGTCAGCTGGACCGCACGCCAACGCGAACGCACCAGCGGCGAACGCAACGACCGACAAAAGCCGTTTCATCGTGGGTCCCCCTCCAACGGATCGTTCATCTTTAGGGTGTATTGAGCGGTATCGCTGCAGCAGCTAAGTGGTCGCCTCGCGCTGCATCGCCATTGACAGTATGTTGACGCATCGACCATGCCATGCGTGTAAAGACGTGAATCCGAGGCGTTGTAAGGCTTACTCACGGACAAAGTGAGAAGTCTTCCGACACCCCATCGCGGCGAGCCCTATTTCGGCGCGGCTTCGGTTGATGACGGCCGCAGACAAGCACCCGTAGGTTAGTCAGGATTGTTTACGAAATCGCATGAAGAACGCCTAAGCAAATCTTGAGATTTCCTTCACGCTGTTTCGCTTCGAGTGGAGCGGCGGAGCTACGCGGTGCCTCTGTAGTCGCTGAGAAACGGCCGGGGCACGATGCTAGCGCCCGACGACCGAGGCGGCAAGGCTCGTGTTGGTAGAGTCGCGTGCCTGTTCCTTGTGCACTCGATTTTTTCGTACCGCTAGCTGCCTCGGCAGTCGATACCATAACCGTGAGTCCAGCGGAGGCCGCTGACACGATACGGCGAGATCCGAGGTGTCGCTTGGGCCAACAACCGGATCACGACGAGATCGCGCGTTGCGCTTACGAACTCTACCTCTCGCGCGGCGCAGAAGACGGCCGCGCCCTTCAGGACTGGTTGGAGGCGGAACGTCAGTTGACCAAAGCGCCAAAACGTCGAGCAAGAAAGCCGGCTGCCCCCTCCCCGAGGCGCCGCTCGGTCCAGCCCTAACGGCTGCGCTGATCGCCAAAGCCTGACCCGAACGGTCTTGTCGCCAGAGTCGGAGGCGACGCCGTGGGGCGCGGCGAGCGACAGCGCACTGAATCGTCTCCCCGGCACCCCGGATGATACTCGCTCGCGGGGCCGTCATTGACACGCATCATAGGTGGCGGTACAGTCGGCCGCCAGCCTACCCATCGCGTCGGGTTCCGGTTCGGCCAAGGGAACCCGACCATGAGCGAACGCGCGGTGCGACACGTGAGGAAATTTTTGGGGCAGCGCGTGCGGGCCCTGCGCAAGCAGCGCGGTCTCAGCCAGGAGCGGCTGGGTGACCGCTCCGGCCTCTCAGGAAAGTTCATCGGTGAGGTCGAGCGCGGGGAGAAGTCGATCTCCATCGACAGCCTGTACCGGGTGTCCGTCGCGCTCGAGATCCCGCTACGTGAACTGACGGCCGTGCGGGCCGACAAGCCGTCCGCGGTGCCGAGCGAGGAGGCGGAGAAGATCTTCGCGCTCGTCTCCGGCCGGCGGCGGCCCGAAGACATCCGGAAAGCATACCGGGTCCTCCAGGAGATCTTCGGTAAGACGTCCTGAGCGGCCTCGCGCCGAGCAGTGGCGCGCGCCAGAGCTCCGCGTCGTATTCGGTAAGCTGCAGGTCCCAACCCTGCGCGCCATGCCGCGCACGACGTCGCCAATGCCGCGCCAGCAATCGAGCCAGCGGTGAAGCAGGCGTAGCTCGGGCTCGTCGGGCGGCACGAGCCGAAGCCGACAGCGGTGCGGAGGAGGCGGGCGCGCCGGTCCGTCATGTTCGACGCTTGCATGGCGGCAGCTCCCGCACACCCAGACCAGGGATACGACCGCGCCGACGCACGAGGCCGACGAAGCGATTCGACGTGGCAGAGGCACGGGCACCTACACAGCGTTCGGCGTCACATCGCTCGACATCGTTGAACCGATAGCGGCTCATCACACGGAAGCGTCGATATACGCGCGCGCCGCGACCATCGCCAACGCAATAACCGCATGCTCGTCGGCGGCAGCCCTCAAGAACGGGACGACAGTGGCGGCGTATGTGCCGGGTGCGCGGTCTGGGCGCCAGATTTCCACGAGCGCACGCCACTTGCGATCAATGCCGCTGCGACGAGGCGATACGCGGATCGTCCACTGATTGTGCTCGCCCATCGTCGAGGCCATCAATTCCACCAGCCCTGCCGTGCCAACCGAGCGCCGACCCGCGCCGCCCGGCGTAGCTCATCGGTAGCGACTACACGCGCCGCCGGATCGGTCAGTCTCGCTGCGAGCTTCTTGACGTAAATCCCAAGACGGAGCGGTGGGAGGGCGACACGACGCAGAATGCCTTCGAGTTGATCGTCTGACATGGTGTTCGCGAATCTAGGCGTGACCCAGGCGAGTGTCAATGTCATCAGTGCAGCAGAAAAATGACGGGGCCGAGCGGGCAAGCGTCATAGCGGGCGGTGATCGAGAAACGCGCAGAAAACCCGATTGCATGATTGCGATGCTTCGGCAAACGATCGAGGATGAGGCGCGCGAACTGATGAACGTCTCAGACGGACTTAGCGCCGCCGCCGCCATGCGAGGCGCGCCGGTCCAGTGTGCGAATCGAGGTGGCTGGCGGCGGCAGACCCGCTGCCGCACGGTACAACGGCCCGGCGGCGTCGACAATCGCGTTCGACTTACTCCGGGCTGGCGCCCGCGATCTTCGCAACCGACCGCTGCGTGACCGGCGTCCGGCGCTTGAGGACGCGATCGCCGGGACCCGGTTCATGCTGCCTGCGCTGCGCCTTGAGTCTGACGGCTCCGCTGCGTGGGAACAGGTCAAACGTGGCGGCTGGGAGGGCCTCGTCGCCAAAGACGACGCGAGTCGTTACGTCGGCGGCGCAACCCGGAGCTGGCTTAAAGTCAAAGCCCGCCCCGAGGGGCGATTCGCCGTCATCGGACTCATGTGCCGCTTGCTGGGTCATGTTCGCTACTTCTGGCCGCACGCATGGGCGCAAACTTGTCTACGTCGGGCGGTGCGAGTTGGGCGTCAGCCGGCGAGTCATTGCCGAGCTGCGCGAGCGGTGTACGGTGCTATCTGGACCGGTGTACGAGGGCGCGGAGCGACTATCACGATACGTTCGACGGAGAGAGGCTTGCCAGCTTGTTTACCCCGGATGGGATCTTCGAGGACGTGTACGACAACTACGGAACGCTTGAACCCACCTTCGGGATTGGTGGCCTTGGGTGCGTGTTGCGAGGCCGCGACCAGATCGCGAAGTTCATCAGCGATGAGGTAATAGGAAATGCGAGGTTTCCTTCACCATTCCCCGGCCACAGCCATCACATCGTTACCAGTAAATTGATCAAGGTGGATGGTGATACCGCGACGATGACCGCTGCATGGCTCGGTGTGTCGACCAATGACGCCACTGGCGCTGCATCCGTAACGATCACAGGCGAGTATCTGACGGATTTCAAGCGTACGAATGAGGGCTGGAAGATCTCACATAACCGGCCGATCGTTGATCGGCGTGGTGTGACTGGTGTGTGCGATCTCAACGGGCCCATCCCGCGCTGAGCAACCGTAGCGAACCGTACCGACGCAGGTTGGCGACAGCATGTCGGCCGGGCGGACTCCGTATCGATTAGGAGCGCCCGGCCGGCACTGCCCAAGTCAGATCATCGTACCAAGCACTTGGCGATAGGCCGTTAGCAGGCTGCAACAGCGCGCACTCACCGCGCTGTCACGCTGATCCGTCGGGTCCTCCGCGCGGTCGCCGCGATCGCCGTAGCCGGACCGAACCTTGCGCTTCGCCTTGCGCCGGCGGTCGGCCTTGAGTGAGCGGCCCTTCTCGTCCGTCTCCTTGAATTGGCCCGCGCGCGGTCCGCCTCACATACAGCGCAGCAGTCTTTGATCGGATTCTCTCTCGCCTGTCCGAAGCCCGCGTCTTTTCGGCCATGTTAGAGGCTTTCGGCAACTCGACTGCCGCCGACTTCTGGACCGAGGCGGCCTGCGGCCCGGCCGGCGGCTGAGCTTAATCAGGGCTCTGCGTACTTTCTAGTTGCGCTCGGCCTTCCGGCTATCCATTATTTGCCCCTGCCGAACTGATCAGAGGAGGTAACGTCGATGATTCGTCCTCGGGAGACCTTGTTCGAGCGCTTAGCAGAAGCAGAAGCACAAAGGGCTAGCAATGACTTCGCCCGCGTTTCCGGCGGTGTGTCGCGCCAAGAGGACAACTGGGCAATGAATCCGGAAGATATTAGGTCACGGCGTTTTCGTGTTCGGCTGGTGCGTGGTCTCGATCCTGAAGAGGTAGCCGCATTTTTGGATGAGGTCGCGTACACCTTGGAGCGGGCTCAGGCAGAGAACATCGAAATGGGAACGCAGGTGAGCTTACTCGAAGATAAGGTCGAGCGGCTCACAGCGAGGAATGAATCAGGCCCACCCGTCGGCGCGAGCGAGAGCGCGGAAGCACAAGCGACGGCGACGGCCTCAGAGGATGTAACCCAGGGGGCTATCGCCGCGGATCGTCTCGGCGCGTTGCGTAGTGCGGCGTTGCACGAAATTGAAGCCTTGCTCCACGACGCGCAGGCACGAGCACAGATGGTGACCGACGCGGCCCACGAGCATGCCGCTGTCATCGTGCGGGAAGCCGAAGCGCTGACGGCACAACGGCAACAAGAAGCGGAGGAGCTGGTGACGCAGGCGACCGCCACCGCCGATTCGATCGTGATAAGTGCGCGCGATCAAGAGGCAGCGGTGCGCCGCGAGATCGAAAGGCTGAGCGAGACCCGTCTTCGATTGTTCGATGATGTACGAGCGACGCTGGACATCTGTCACGAGTGGTTGACGACAGTGGATCCACGCGAGCGAAACGGCGGCGAGCGGGAGGTGTTGTCCGGATCTGTCACGAACGGCGTTGTCGTCGCGACACCTGAACGATAGCCCGGTGGGATGATCAAAGATCTCTCTCGGCCGAGCCCGCAGACGACGGATCTTTTCTCAGCGCTTTCCGCGTGTCAGCCTGGTTCGACGCGTGCGACACGGGCGCCAGCCCCCGGTCACCGTCGGCAGAGATCGACACTAGGTAGTTCTCCGCACTGGTGTCGACAGCGGCTATTCCACTAGGATGACTGTTCGTCGGGGGGACTGAGAATGTATTTCGCTCGGGAACGTCAGCTCAGCGTTGAAGTGCGGTTGATGAGCGAGCCTTGTCTGTGGCGCTGGGACATCCGTGACGGCGAGCGCAGCGAGATCATCGACAGCAGCTGGACGCGCGAATGGACGGCGTACGACTCTCCCGACGAGGCTCTGCGCGCGGGACGCCAGCGCCTGACCTCGCTCACCCGTCGCGATAATTACGTCGCGTCGCGGGCGTCGCGATGGAGGCGCTGGTGCGACGTTGTCGGAAGCCGCCACCACGACCGATTCCTTCCTCCGGGCCAATCCGGACGTCGCCACTTGCGAGCAGTACGTGGCTACGTACCTCGGCATCGGCCGGCACGACGTGCTGAAGAGCATCGCGAGAATTGATCCACGCCGGCCGTGCCCTGTGCACCTATGGCGAGTGCACGATGTGCCACGAGCGGAGGCTCCTCGCGAAAGTGCGCGCCGCACGCCTTTAATCTTCCGGCAAGTATCCGCGCCGGCGCCGCTCCGCCTCCCACACGCGGTGGCATCCGCCGTGGAATCGGATAGCCGCGCGGTTGTCGTTGTACAGGGGCTCGTACTCGGTAAAAAGGATGGACTGTCCACATACCGCGCACGGGCGGCCGCTTCCAAGGCAGATCCAAATCTTCGCGGGGGCTTCGAGAGGAAGCACACCTGCATCGACCTTCTCTCGCACGAGGTCGGCCAGCGATTTCGCCACTGGGTCCTCCCCGGAGGGCATGAAAGTAGTCCCAGCCGACCGAGGCCGCAATGTTCTTCGTTGCTACACGGCGACGCCGCATCGTGACGAGCTTCCCTCGGTGACCGACCGGGCGTGCGCACTCGACGTCAGCATCCGTCCGCCTGCGAAGTACGCCGCGTGCCCCCAGCGGGGCGTCAGAGGCGCTCCGACCAACTTGATCTGCCCAGTCGCTACAAGACTGAAAAGCAGCACGACGGCGGCGTCTTCGCTCGGCAGCGAGCCTTGCGTCTTCACGCGGCGGCGAAATTCCTCGTGGAGCCTCTCAATCGTGTTCGTCGTTCGCAGTGTTTTCCACTGCGCCTTGGGGAAGGTAAAGAAGATAAGCAGCTCGTCGCCGCCCTCGGCGAGGCTCCGCACCACGCCCGGGCAGCGTTTGGCCCACGTGCGCTCGAAGGCCGCGTAGGCAGCACGGGCGGCGTCGGCACTCGCGGCGTAAACGATGCGATGGAAGTCATCGCGGATCTCGGCGAGCGCGTGCTTGGGCGCCTTGCGCTCGAGGTTGCGCAGCTTGTGTACGCAGCACCGCTGCACTGCAGCGTGGGGCCAAACGCGCTCGACCGCCCGCCGCAACCCCGCGTTGCCGTCGCTCACAGTGCCGGCGGCGCGTACCGGCCATCGCCTCGCAGGTCGTGCTGCTTCGGCGACGCTCGCCTGATGACGACGCGGACGCGAGCACATCATCGCGTTCGATTAAGGGGTTTCCCATCAAAAACAGACGGTAATACGGCAGGGCGAGACCGACTAAATTTTGTCGCGATGAAGCGATTTTCGTGGCCCGCCACGAATCCGTCGGCTGGATTCTCAGGCGGGCCCGTGTCGTCTTCGAACGTCAAATTAACGTACAACGGCGCCGACGACCACGACATCTACGCCGCCGACGTTTCGGCTTTCGAGCACGCGCCAGCCGGCCTTTGCGCCTGCGGCCTGTGCTGCCGCCGTCCATCGGCGCCGGGTCATAATCACTACGTCTCTCGACGGCTTTGCGAGCAGGCGCCCCAGTTCCTCGGGGCCAATCTCGACGATGCGTCGGTCCACGTAAACGTCATAGGCAAGGGATAGGTCCGGGTAGCCGAACACTGTGGCGTCGGCCGCGGTGTGAGTGGTGGCCGCGGCACCCAGTGCCCGGACGTCGTAGTAGCGCGCCCGCCGTATCGCAGAGGTGTGAGCTTCGATCGCGAGAATTGCGCCGAGCACAACGGCGATTACCATTCCCAAGCCGGCAAGCACGCCGCGATGG
>Ga0114129_10012512_pt1 | contig 12082 bp, 8 predicted proteins | sample RhiMetdeltSRZDD1_FD_80071 | JGI IMG/M metagenome (GOLD analysis project Ga0114129, IMG submission 80071) | Populus rhizosphere microbial communities from Tennessee, USA - Rhizosphere MetaG P. deltoides SRZDD1 (version 2) (version 2) | ecosystem: Host-associated > Plants > Roots > Rhizosphere >... | reverse complement strand
TCGTTGGCTGGAGATCGCGCCGGAGAACCTCGACCCCTTTGTGGCCCTGTGGTCGATGTGCAACGCGCTCCGCCGAGACCGGCTCCCGGATCGACGCGTCGTCATTCGCTTCGACTTCACCGGCCGCCCGCGTCGTGAGCGCTACTGGTTACTCATCGAGCTCGGAGACACCGAGATCTGCAAGACATACCCCGGCCTCGACGAAGATCTCTACGTCACGGCGGAAGCCGAAGCCTTCGTCAAATGGCACGCCGGCCAGCTCACTTGGGCCCAAGCCACCCGCGAGGACCGCATCCAACTCGACGGCTCCCCGTCGCTCGTAAGAGCCTTCCCAACCTGGAACGCCCGCAGCATGTTCGCCCACATCAGGCCGGTCTCCCGCTCCGCCACGAGCCCCGCAATCCAGTAGACGTACTGTCACGCCCACCCCTGCCTGACGACGACGCCATCGTGGCCCGCTCGAATCAAACTTGCCCATCGGGCTGGCCCAGGGTTTACCTAACCTTCTTCACACGCTCCTGCCGGCCGATCCGTGACGCTCATCCGGGCAAGCTGAGTGCGCATTTATGCGAATAAGGTTCGTCGCGTGCGTGCGCTGCAGCACGCTCCTGCCTACCATCCGTCCGCAGGATGCGCGTCAATCCGCTCCTGCGCAGCAAATTAGCCAGCTCGAGGGCTGGCGGTTGCAATACCGTGGGGGTTCGAGTCGCCCCTTCCGCACCAACCTTCGCTCGCGTGACATGCGAGCGACGGTTGGCGAGCCAACGTTCATGCGAAGGTTATGACCGTCGCGGCACTGCCGCGAAGGCGGACCTCACATCCCTCCGGTTGACCCTTCCAGTTCATGATCACAGCGATCGAAGGCGGATCGACGACGTCAGTTGGCCGAGAACGACATTGGCACTGACGTCAATCGCTGGTCCGCATCCACATAGAACAGTTCAGTGCCGCGGTGTGCCCATCGCACAGGCGTCGCGATCCGCCGAAGCTCATGCGGTAGCTCCCAGTGTCACACCTTCGTTACGTGACCGCCTGAAATGTAAGCACGCCGAGCGCCTTACATCGTGCTCATGCATGCAGCGCCGCAGTTCCGTCATGTTTCAGGACTTTCAAGGACTCCCCCAGGCCGGTACTTCGCTTGCACTGCGACCGAGTCTCCCCGCACTGAATCGAGGCGACGCCACGAATGCCACGCATTGCGTTCTACTCACATGACACGGTGGGTCTCGGCCACGTGCGTCGCAACCTGCTTCTGGCAGAGACATTCACGAGCCGTGATCCCGCGACGACCGCGCTCCTGATTTCGGGCGTCCACCTGGGTGCATCGTTCCAGATGCCCCCCAACGTCGACTGCATTACCCTCCCGGCTCTCACCAAGGATCTTGACGGGGCTTATGGGGCACGCCATCTCAGCGTGCCGCTCACTCGTCTCACACATCTGCGCACGCGGACGACTCGTGCGGCGTTACTTGCCTTCGATCCTGATCTCGTGGTGGTCGACAACGCGCCTCGCGGAGCGATGGGCGAAGTCGAACCAGCACTCGCGGCCCTGAAGTCGCGCGGCCGCACGCGGCTCGTGCTTGGTCTCCGCGACGTACTCGACGAGCCAGAGGTGGTCGCGCGCGAATGGCTCCGATCCGGGTACCACGAAGCCATTGCTCGCTACTACGACCAGATCTGGGTGTATGGCGATCCGCAGGTGTACGACCTGTCGCGCGAGTGCAACTTTCCGGCGAGCACGGCGCGAAAGATCAGGTACGTCGGTTACCTCGATCGCCGCCGCCCGCGCACGTGTGAGCACAGCCACGACCAGATGGAGATGTCGTTGCCCGATCGATTTGCGCTGTGCATGTCGGGCGGAGGCCAGGACGGAACCACGCTGACGCTCGCGTTCGCGCAGGCTCGTGGTACTGGAGTGCCGCGTGTCATTCTCGGGGGTCCGTTCCTGCCAGATGCGACGCGCACGGCTTTACGCGAGCTCGCGGCACAGGACCCCAGCCTGCACATCATCGACTTCTCGTCGGACGCGACGCGGCTCATCGAGCGCGCCACCAGCCTCGTGACGATGGGAGGCTACAACACGGTGTGTGAAGCGCTCGTCTACCGCAAGCCGACGCTGATCGTCCCGCGCGAGTGGCCGCGGCGCGAGCAGTACATCCGCGCGGAGCGTCTGTGCGCGATCGGGTTGGCAGATATGCTGCCATCGGCGCAGGTCACGGCAGACGCGCTGCGTCGGTGGCTGGATGCGCCTATTCGGTGCCCGCGCCGCAGCGAGGTTCGTTTCACGGCTCTTGCGCGTGTACCGGCCCTTGCGGCCAAGCTGCTCAAACCGGCCTTGCTGCCACACGCCTCTGGAGCGAGGCAAGGGAGACTGCTTGCCAGCTGACCGGCCGCAGCGCATCGCATACGTCGTGAAACGCTTTCCGCGGTACTCCGAGACGTTCATCGTGAACGAAGTCCTGGCGCACGAAGCCGCAGGCTGCGAGATCGAAGTGTTTTCGCTGCGGCCGCCGGTCGACACACACTTCCAGGACACGCTGGCGCAGCTGCGCGCGCCAGTGCGGTACGTTCCTGCGGTCGGCATCAGATCGACGGAGTTCTGGACGGCATGCACGGAGGCGTACGACGCGTGCGGATCGCTTGACGTGCTGCTGGGTGACGAAGCGCACGTCGACGGACATGACGTCTACCAGGCGCTCGTGCTTGGGCGCTGGCTGCGCCTGGGTGGGTTCGACCACGTCCACGCGCATTTTGCGAGCCTGCCCGCCACAATGGCCAGACTTGCGGCGCGGCTCGCGAGATTGCCCTGGACGTTTACCGCGCACGCGAAGGACATCTTCCATGACGAGGTGAACCAGGATGACCTCGCGCTGAAGTGTCGAGACGCGGCCGCCGTGATCACGGTAAGCGATTTCAATCAGTCGTTTCTTCGAGCAGCGTTCGGCCATTGTGCCCGAGACGTCGTACGGGTCTACAACGGGCTCGATCTCGAGCGCTTGACATGCGCCATCGACGCTCCGCGTCGGGTCGACGTGCTGGCTGTTGGCCGCCTCATCGATAAGAAGGGATTCGACGTACTCGTCGATGCGTGCGCGCAGCTGCACGGCAGCGGTCGCATGATTACCTGCGACATCATCGGTGAAGGCGACCGCGAGCCTGCGCTGCGCGAACAGATTGCAGCGCGTCGCTTGGGTGGGCTTGTGCGCCTGCTTGGTCCGCGACCACAGCGCGAAGTCATCGCCGCGCTGCGAGAAGCACAGGTGTTTGCCGCACCGTGCCTCATTGGCGCCGATGGCAACCGGGACGGACTGCCGACAACGATTCTCGAAGCGATGGCCAGTGGCACGCCGTGCGTCGCCACGCCGGTCACCGGCATTCCCGAGGCCGTGAGGCCAGGTGATACCGGCGTTTTAGTACCGTCTGGAGACGCACACGCGCTGGCCGGCGCCATTGCACAGATGTTGGACGACCCGAGCGAGCGGCGTCGACTCGCACGGTCGGCGCGCGCGCTCATCGAGTCGCAGTTCGATGCGCGCTACACGGCTCAGCAACTGAGACGTGTCTTCGCACGATCCGTCAGCCCCACACGTGTGGCGGCCATCGCGTGATGCGCGTGGCGTACATCTGCGCCGACGCGGGCGTACCCGTGTTCGGTCACAAGGGTTGCTCGGTGCACGTGCGCGAGATGTGCACCGCGATGCTCGACGCCGGCTACGATGTGTCTCTGTTCGCTGCACGACGCGGGGGTGAGCCGCCAAACAGATTGATGGCCATACCCGTGATCGACCTGCGAGCCCCCACAGACGCCGATCCGGAAACGAGAGAGCATCAGGCCATTGCGGCCAACCACGAGACTCTACGTGTGCTCGCCTCGTGCGGCCCGTTCGATGTCGTCTACGAGCGTGCCGCTCTCTGGAGCGTCGGTCCCATGAAGTACGCGGCCCGAACGTCGGCCATCGGAATCATTGAGCTGAATGCTCCACTGGTCGAAGAACAGGCGCGGTACCGCGCGTTGGTGCAGACAGCCACGGCGCGCGCAATGCTGGCGTCCTCGCTGCGCGCCGCCAGCCTCGTGGTGGCCGTGTCGGACGAAGTCGCAGCCGTCGCACGCGCGCTTGCAGGAGAGGACACGAACGTGCATGTCGTGCCGAACGGCGTCGACCCGCGGCGCTTCACGCCGGCTCAGCGCGATCCCGACGGTAGCAACCGTTTCGTGGTGGGCTTCCTAGGAACGCTGAAGCCCTGGCATGGCCTCTCAACGCTCGTCGACGCCTTTGCCAGCATCACGTCTGCCGTTCCACGTGCTCACCTGCTCATCGTGGGCGACGGACCAGAACGGCAGAACATCGTGGACGCCATGGCACGCCGAGGTCTCTCGGACCGCATGACGATCACCGGTGCGGTCGCTCATGACGATGTCCCTGCGCTCCTGGCGACAATGGACGTTGCGGTCGCACCATACCCTGCTCTCGGCGACTTCTACTTCTCACCGCTGAAGCTGACTGAGTACATGGCCGCGGGCCTGCCTGTCGTCGCCAGCGCGATCGGCCAAGTCAGCTCGGTCGTGCGTGACGATCAAACTGGACTACTTGTAGCGCCGGGCGACGCGGCGAGCCTCGCGTCGGCACTCATACGGTTGTACGGGGACTCACACTTACGACACCGCCTCGGACGTGAGGCGCGATTGTTCGTGGCCGAGCACCGCACCTGGGCAAAAGCACTCGAACGAGTTCTCACGTTGGCGCAGAGACCAATCCGACGCGCAGCCGCATCTGCGCCGCCGGTCGAGCAGGGAGCGTCGCGATAGATGAGCAGGGCCCGATCTATCGCTGACACACTGCCGACTTGGCGACGTGTCTTACGCCACGTCCGCCCCTCGCTCTGGCAGGAGCGTCGACTGATCGCCCTCACGATGATCGGCGTGATCGCCGAAACCGCGCTTCGCGTTTTGGAGCCCTGGCCTCTCAAGGTCGTATTCGATGCGGGACTCGGCGTGCGGCACCAGTTGGATTGGCCGTGGCTCCACGGCCTGAGTCCCGATCTGATCATCGGCGGTGCGGCTGCCGCCGTACTGCTCATCACCGGCGCCCGCGCGTGCTTCGGGTACGTCGGGACCATCAGCGGTGCGCTGGTCGGCAATCGCGTCGTCTCGCAACTCCGAACCGAGCTCTACGCGCATCTTCAACGCCTCCCACTCACCTTTCACGCGCGAGCGCGGGCGGGGGACCTGACTGTTCGTCTGGTTGGAGATGTCGGTGTGATGAGGGATGTCGCCGTCACTGCGCTCCTCCCGCTGATCACGAACCTGCTGATTCTGGTGAGCATGGCGGGCGTCATGCTTTGGTTCAACTGGCGTCTTGCGATCGTGGCGCTCGCGCTCCTGCCGCTCGTGGCTCTCTCGACTCGGCGTTTGACTCGTCGCATCCAGCACACGGCGCGCGAGCAGCGGCGTCACGAAGGTGACCTGGCTGCGCGGGCGGCAGAATCGATTGTGGCCGTCCGCGTCGTTCGTGCTCTCTCACTCGAACCGGAGTTCAACCGCACGTTCGCGCGAGGCAGCAGCGGAAGCCTTACCGAAGGCATCCGCGGTAAACGTCTCGAAGCCCGCCTCGAGCGGACCGCCGACGTACTCGTGGCTGTCGCTACCGCAGCGGTACTGTGGGTCGGCGCACGGCTGGTGATGTCCGGTCGGCTCACACCCGGAGACCTGCTCGTCTTCCTGGCCTATCTCAAAGCGGGCTTCCGTCCAGTGAACGACTTCGCCAAGTACTCGGGACGGATGGCGAAAGCGGCAGCCGCCGCCGATCGCGTGTTCGACGTGCTCGACGAAACTCCGGACGCCGACAGTCGCCCGGGAGCTGTGGATGCGCCGCCGCTGGCGGGTGCGGTGCGCTTCGATCGAGTGAGCTTCGCGTACGAGTCCGGACGACCGGCTCTCGAGCGTGTGTCGGTCGATGTTCCCGCGGGCTCATATGTATTCCTCATGGGTCCTTCCGGCTGCGGCAAGACCACGTTTGTCAGTTTGATGATGCGTCTGTTTCAGCCCGACAGCGGCGCAATCTCAATCGACGGCCACGACCTGCGCGATCTCACCTCGTCATCAGTACGCCGCCAGTGCAGCGTTGTCTTGCAAGACACATTACTCCTTGCAGGGACGGTGCGCGAGAACCTGGCCTCGGGTCTGGAACATGTGACGGACGCCGCCATCGTCGCGGCCGCGCAATTGGCCGACGCGGACGACTTCATCATGCGGCTCCCCCTGGGCTACGACACGCCCGTCGGCGAACGCGGCGTCACGCTCTCGTCTGGTCAGCGGCAGCGCATTGCGGTGGCGAGGGCCGCGATCCGGCACGCGCCGCTCATCGTGCTGGATGAGCCGACCACGGGACTCGATGACGTGAGCAAGGCGCTGGTGGTTGGCGCGATCGACCGGCTCGCGAAGGGACGGACAACGTTCTTCATCACGCACGAGGTGCTGCTGTCACGCGACCGCGCGGACCTCGTCGTGTGGTTGGAACATGGGCGTGTGATCGAGTGTGGGACGCCCGCGACGCTGCTAGCTCGCGGCGGCCATTATGCCCGGGCCGTCTCCGCAGCCTCCCGCACCGGCCCTCAGGGAACGACCCATGCTCTGGCCGGATGACGTGCGCCTCGTCGAGCGTGATCGAGGGCTGCCCGGTCTCCGTGTGGTCTTGGACCCTGACGCCTTCTTGGACTGGCTTCGCCATCAGTGTCCCGACGCGGGCGTTCGCGACGCGCGTCCACGGTATGTCCGCTACAAGCCGGGAACAAGCTGTCTCGTCACATATGCGGTCGAAGGAACGTGCGGGTCGGCGGTACTGACAGTCAAAGCGCATCGGCCACCGGCATCGGACAAACTTGCAAAGGCCGCTCGACTTCGTGCAAAGAGGTCGCCGATTGGCCCAGCGGCGATCGTCAGCGAGGACGCAGCGCTATCCGCGACGGTGCTGCCATACGATGTCAAGCTCCGTCCGCTCAGCGATCTGCTTGGGCCAAGACCGAGAAAAATCCTCGGCGATCTGCTGCCCGATCGCGGCGAAACGCCGCGTCTTCACATACTCAGTTACAAGCCCGAAAGACGAGCGGTTGTGCGCGTGGATGGGTGCGGGCAGGTCGCAGTCGTACGGGTGTACGCAGCGAGGGAATACTCCTCCGGTGCTGGCCGGCGGATCATCGGTCAACCAGCCGGAGTGCAACTCGCGCGGACACTAGGACTCCACACGACGTACCCCGTGACGGCGACCGAATGGCTCGATGGCGACGAGGGGAGCACCGCGTTCGGCAATGTCGATCGCGCAATGGCCATTGGAGACGCCCTTGCGCGCCTCCATAGTGCGCCATGCACGGCGGCGTGGACACGCAGCACGGATGACGACAGGCGCCATCTCCGTGACGTGGTCAGAGGCCTCGCTGACTTGTTACCCGCGTACGCCGGGCGGCTCAATCATCTGGCGGGCGCGCTGGAAGAGTGTCTGGAGACCACGAGCGCGCCGGCATTGACGCACGGCGACTTTGCGGCAAGGCAAACGGTGTTCACCGCTCGCGGTGTGGCGCTGACCGACCTCGATGAAGCCGCAGCTGGTGATCCCGGCGCCGACGTCGGCTCGTTTCTCGCCGATATCGAGTACCAGGTCATGTGTGGTGGACTTGATCAGGCCAGTGCGGACTGCAGCGCAGCGGGTTTCCTGGAGGGTTATGCGCACGTACGGCCGATACCCGCAGGAGTAGAGGCCCACCGCGTCGCGCAGCTGTTACGGCTCGCGCCCCTTCCCTTCCGCGCCCGAATGCCAGACTGGCAGAGCCGTATCGAGCAGGTCATCACGCGGTGCGAGGTGCTGCCGATGCGGGCGCCCGCAGTCTCCCGGATCTCGCGTGCCTCGCATTTGGTCCGACGTCTCGTCACGTCAGGGAAGCGTACCGAGGAAGTCGACCGCGCGATGCCCTGGCTGGCGGCCGCCCTCGATCCGCGTCGCGTCACTCCGATGTTCGCGGAACTCCCTTGGGTTGGCCCAGCCAGTTCGGTGCAGTCGGTGCACGTGATCAAGCACAAACGCGGACGGCGGTGCCTCCTGCAGTACGACATGACGGGCCCCGTTGCTACGGTACTTGGAAAGACGCGCGCCAAAGGGTTGGACGTCAGGACGGCGCGTGTGAACGAGCTGCTCGGCGGCTCCGGCTTTGGAGAAGGGAGCGCGGACGGGATCGAAGTGCCGCCGTTTCTGGGCCTGGTTCCGCCCCTGCGGATGTGGCTGCAGGGTGCTGTCTCCGGACGATCGGCAAGTGAGCTGCTCAGCCAAGGTGATCGCCACCTGGCGCGCAGACTGATGGAGCTGATTGCGAAGATCCAGCGCCACGGACCGCTGCCGGGGCGTACGCACACGATCGCGGACGAGTGTCGGATCCTCGATGGTCGTCTGGCCAGCTGCGCCGACCGACATCCGAAATGGCGTGAACGACTCGCACGCCTGCTCGAGGGCTGCGAGTCGCTGGCATCGAGGCTGCCGGATGCACCGCTCGTGCCCGCACATCGCGACCTTCATCCCGATCAGATTCTGGTGGCTGAGTCGCGCCTCGTGCTGCTCGACCTCGACCTGTACGCGCTCGCGCATCCCGCCCTCGACGCCGGTAACTGCATCGCGCACGTAATGGAGCTCGGTCTGCGACCAGACGCCATCACCCGCGACGTCGACGAGGCCGCTGCTGTGATGCGAGATGTCATGGCGGCCACCCTTCGGTTCGAGGTCGTACCGGCGATCGAGGTGTTCACTACGCTCACGCTCGCACGTCTCATCGACATTGACGATCGCGTGGACCACAGGCGTACCTCTGTGGGGCCACTGATGGCCCTGTGTGAGGAACGGCTCACACGCGCGAAGGCGCTTCGACCTCTTCGCTCGAGGATCCTGGCATCTGTCGGCTTCATGCGAGCGACGGGATCGTGATGCGCGGCGGAGGACGTGATGATGATGCTTGAAAGTGTTTCGACCACTATTACCGAAGCGGTAGAGTGCCCAGTCTGTGGGGGACGATTCCCCGAGTTCCTGACATCCCGGCGACAGGGACACCCCAACTCCAAATGTCCAAACTGCGGTTCAAAGAAACGCCAACGACTGCAGTGGCTCTTTCTGCACCACCGCACCAACTTGACTACCGATCGCCTCCGCTTGTTGCACTTCGCTCCCGAACTTTGCCTGCTCGAACGATTCTCGGCCCTACCGAATCTGGACTATGTCACTGCCGACATCGAACCGGGGCGGGCGATGCTGGCGATCGACATGAACGCGATTCCGCTGTCGGTGGGTACGTTTGATGCCATCCTCTGCAGCCACGTTCTCGAACATATTCCTGACGATCGATTGGCGATGCGCGAGCTGTACCGCGTCCTCAACCCCGGCGGCTGGGCGCTGATCATGGTGCCGGTTGAACCCGAGCGTGCAGTCACCTTCGAGGATCCAACAGTCGTCACGCCTGAAGCGCGCGAGCGCACCTTCCATCAATGCGATCACGTGCGCATCTATGGCCGCGATGTGCAGCAACGTCTGGAAGAAGCCGGCTTCACCGTCAACAGACATCGCTATGCCAAAGAGCTCGGTCCTGAAGCGGTGAGGAAGTATCGCCTCAAACGTACGGACGATGTGTTCTTTTGCACCAAGCCTGCCGGATTGACGGAGACACAGTGACAAAGCTGCAATCCGCCGTCACTGTCCTAATCGTTGTGTTGACGTCCGCCGTCGAATCGGCTGCGCAGGAGTTCTTTCACGAGCCTCAGAGCTCCGGTCAGTTCCGCGCCGCGGCAGTGTCCTATGACAACTTTTTCCAGGCGCCGACCGGGCGAGCGAGCCGCGACGTCTTAGCTGGTCTGCTGGAGCTTCGGATGGAAGAGACTGTGGGGGAGAGCGACCGGCTCAAAGCCTATTTAGACTTCGAATACATCACGTTTCGGGAGCTCGGAGCAAGCCCCGGTCTGGTGGTCGGTGTGAAGCGCAAGGGCCGAGCGCACTCCTTCGAGGTAGAGACCTCTTTCCAGTGGAATCGACCGCGCTCCGACGTTGGCGACGAGCTCGAGTTGGGCAATCTCTTCGGCGGCGCCGCCAGCTACGCATATAAAGTGGTCGGTGCCCTACAACTCGTCGCCCTCGGCGAATATCGAGCAGAGTTTCTCGACGATCAAAGCACGCCCGACACCCGATTCCGGGAAGTCGGCGGGGCTCTCGCCTACCGTGCATTCGGAGGCCGCCTCTCACCTGAAGTGGGCCTGACGCGGGCGACACGAGACGCGAGTAATGCCAACGCTGATTACGTTCAGCGGACCCCTTATCTCAACATCCGCACGACGGCAGTGCCGCGCGTGAACCTGGGCGTCCGCTACAAACAGCCACGTCGCGAGTACCTGGTGGCTGACCCCATGTCCAAGAACTTTGCACGCAAGGATCATCGTCGAAGCGTGTCCGCTTCCGTCGACATCTCGATCGGGGAACACCAACTCTGGAGTTTCTTCGGCGGCCTTGACGAGGGCGTGTCAACGCGCGCCGGCCGCGCCTTCGTGGCCAGGTCGTTCGGAACAGGCTTGACACTCAGATACTGAGTCCGGCGTGTGCGAATCTGCGCGAATAAATGTCGTCGCAGGCGTTCGCTTAAGCTCACTCGAGCTCAGGGTCCGTCGAGGGGCACCTCCACCAGACCACCCCTGCGGCGTGGCCAATCTCGCAAGCGAGCGCATCGACCGGCGGAGTCTGTCCCGCCGAAGCGCGAAGCTGGACGATTGACCCGGTAACGTGCAACAAGCCGTTATCCGGACCCTCAGAGGACTACACTACTCGCGCGTCGAAGGCGCGTTCACCGCCGGTTCGACATTCCCAACTGCAGGGGTTGCACCATGAGCGATTCCACCCAGACCATCCCGGGTGAATCCGATCCCAGGCAGGCCTACAAGGCGGTTACGCTTCGCCTCGCACGAGAGCGAGTGACCGACGCGCGACCGCTTCGCGATGTTCTCAGGGTTGTCACCGAGATCGCCGCAACCGCGCTACAGGTGAAGCGTGTCAGTGTCTGGTTCTTCCTCAATGAACCCCGCTCGATACGCTGCGACTATCTACACCAACCCGATCGTGGCGACATCTACGAGGGCGCCATCCTGCACGCCTGCGATTTTCCGGTCTACTTCAGCGTGCTGGAGAGCTCGCGCGTCGTTCGATTCGTCGACCGCGATGGCGATCCGATGTCGGAGGAATTCCGTGCGTCGTACCTGGCACCACTCGGCATCACGGCGATGCTCGACGCACCGATTCTTCAAGGCGGCAACATCATCGGCATCGTCTGCCACGAGCACGTCGGGAGCGCACGGGAGTGGACCGATCCTGAATGCGAGTTTGCGGCATCGGTCGGCGACATCGTCGCTCGTCTGTACGCTGAGGCCGAGCGGCTGCGCGCCGAGAGCGCGCTCGAGGCGCATCAGGCACGCCTGGCCGAACTGCAGCAGTTTGGCGAGATCGGTCGCCTCGCCGCCGGCGTCGCGCACGATTTCAACAACGTGCTGAACGCGATCTTCTCGTACGTCGACTTGCTCGCTGACGCGGCCGGAGATCACCCGAACGTCAACCGGCTGGCGGCCGAGCTCGCCAGCGTCGCCGATCGCGGCCGGGAGCTCACCCACAATCTGATGTCGCTCGGGCGCGTGAACGTGCAGCGCCCGCGCGTGGTCAGCCCGGCCGACGTCCTCAACGCGTCGTTACCACTGCTCCGAGGCGCAGCTGGATCTCGCGTACGTTTTGAGACTCGCATCCCCGAGAATGTAAGCCGCGTTCTTATCGATCCCATTCAACTCGAACGCGCGGTCGTGAATCTCGTCGTCAACGCCCGCGACGCGATGCCAGCCGGCGGCGTCGTGACCGTGGAGCTCCGGGAAGAGACCATAGGCCAACGCCCTGATCGCCAGAGCACCTTCGTCGTGCTCGAAGTGAGCGACACCGGCGTCGGCATGGACACGGAAACCCGCGAGCGCATGTTCGAGACGTTTTTCAGCACGAAGGGAAGCCAGGGACGAGGGCTCGGCATGTCGATC
>Ga0114129_10012511_pt1 | contig 12082 bp, 8 predicted proteins | sample RhiMetdeltSRZDD1_FD_80071 | JGI IMG/M metagenome (GOLD analysis project Ga0114129, IMG submission 80071) | Populus rhizosphere microbial communities from Tennessee, USA - Rhizosphere MetaG P. deltoides SRZDD1 (version 2) (version 2) | ecosystem: Host-associated > Plants > Roots > Rhizosphere >... | reverse complement strand
GCCCGAGAGCCCGCCAGGAGCGGTCCGCCAGCCACTCACCCGCCGCCTGCACGCGCGGGTGGCCGCGGAGCGCCGCGGCATGCGCCCCGAGCCGGGACGGCGTCGCGTCCGCGCGCGGCCCGCGGCGGAAGCGCGTGAGCGCCGCGAACCCGGCGCAGAGGGCGCATCCGAGCGCGAGCACGATGCCGAGCACGAGCAGCAGGCCGAACCCGCGCACCATCGGCACCGGTGAGAGCAGCAGCACGAGGAAGCCCGTGGCCGTGGCCAGGCCCGCGGTCAGGATGGTGGGACCGCCGGAGACCACGGCCGCGACCGCCGGATCGGGGTCTCCGCGCGCCTCGGCCTCGTCGAAGCGTGCCTGGAACTGGATCGCGTAGTCCACGGCGAGGCCGATCAGCACCGGCAGCGCCGCGATCGAGGCCATCGTCAGGCTGCCGCCCGCAAGCGACAGGGCGCCGAAGGTCATCGCCGCCGCGGCCAGCGCGAGCGCCAGCGGCAGCAGCCGCACGCGCGAGCGGAACACGAGCGCCAGCGTGGCCGCCATCAGCACGAGGGCGGCGCCGAGCAGGATGAAGATCGAGCGCTGGATCGCGTCGGTGAGCCCCTCGGCGACCACCGGCACCCCGGTGACGATGTAGCGCGCTCCCTCGCGCGGCTTGAACATCCTCTCGCCGGTGGCGGTCCGGATCAGGTCGATCGCCCGGGCCCGCTCGGCATCGGTCAGGTCCGGCCGCAGGCGGATCTGGATCAGCGCCGCGTTCTTCGACGGGAACAGGTACGCGAAGCGCGACTTCGGGACGCCGGTCCCGCGCGCGGTGCGGTCGAACACGAGCGTCGAGACGAACGCCGGGTCGTTGATCTGCGGAACGCCTGTGATCCCGTACTTGAGCGCGAGCCGCAGCGTGTCGTTCACGAACTGCGCCTGCACGGCGTCGGCGGCTGCGCGCGCGAGCCGCTCCTGCTCGGAGCGTGGGTCGCCGCGGCGCTTCGAGAGCCGGCGCGCGGCCTCGGCGGCTCGCTGCGCCTGCGTGGCGGCGATCTGCTGCTTCTTCGCGAACTGGTCCTGGATCTGGCCGACCGCTGTGTTGATGAACGTGGCCGGGCCGTACACGACCTTCGCTGGCTTCAGCTCGGCTATCTCGCGGCACACCGGCGGCAGGCTGCCGAGCCCCTTCCCCGTGTCCGGGACGTTGCCGCCGAGGCAGCCCTCGAGCCGCAGCAGCCGGTTGAGGTCCGCGGTGAGCACGGTGCGCGTGAGCTTCCCGTGCACCAGCACGAGGATCGCCTCGTCGCCGAAGTCCTCCTTGAAGCGCTCCGTGTCCTCGAAGCTCTGGGAGCCGCGGTTCACGAGCGTCTCCGTGGCGGCGCTCGGCTCCAGCCTGAGCGCGAGCGCGGCGCCGCCCAGCGCCAGCACGGCGGTCAGCCCAAGCACCACCAGCGGCCGCCGCGTCACCGCCAGCACGAGGCCTCGGAGCGTGCGCTCGATCACGCAGTCAGCTTAGGAGAAGGAGCCCTGGGCCTACGGCAGTGGCTCGAGGTGCGGGAACATCCCCGCCTGCCCGATCACGCGTCCCAGCGGCGCCTGCGGGTCGCACGGGGGCGCCTTCCCGCGGTTCTGGTCGCCGCCGAATACGAACAGGTCGATCTGGGATACCACGAGCTCCGACAGGAACTCGTTCGGCTCCGGCGTCGGCGGCGTCGGCCGGCTGGTGCAGAGGTAGCTGCCGAACACCTCGAGGTGGCCCTCGGTCCGGAGCTTGTCGTACCCGCCCGGCTCCGTGTACGGGTTGGAGCGGTTGCTGCCGAGGCGGAACGGCCAGCCCGTCATCATCTCCGGGTTCACCGGGTTGGCCGTGCGCAGGTAGTGGAGGAACGTGTTGGTGTCCCTGAAGCCGCGCTCCGTGGCCTGCGTGGCCGCGGCGTCGTTGGCCAGGAACGCCGAGATCTCGCGCCGGTAGAGGCCGAGGTAGTCGACGATCGGTGTGAAGTTGCGCAGCCACGGGTCGAGCCGGGCGAGCAGCGGGCGCGTGTTGTCGAGCACCTGCTCGGTGGCGGGCAACCCGCGCCTCGACACGCGCACCAGCGGGTCCAGGTCAACGAACAGGCCCTTCAGGTCCGGCGCGAGCGCGTCGAGGTCGACCAGCGTCGGCGATAGGGCCCGCGCGGCCGGCCTCAGCTGGGTGATCAGCGGGTCGGTGTTGGCGGCGAAGCTCGTCACTCGTTCCGTCGTGGCGCGGCTCTCGCGCAGGAAGGTCGGGAACACGCGGAAGGTGTCGGCGAGCTGCGCGTCGCGGCTCGCGATGGCCTCCCAGGTCCGGTTCGAGTTGCGGATCAGGTCGCGCAGCTGGCCCTTGCGCTCGGTGAGGGCGTCGAATACGTACCCGGTGTCGCGGATCAGCCGCTGCGTCGCGCCGCTCTGCTGGCGCAGCACCTTCAGGACCTCGTCGGTGTCCTCGGCGAACGGGGTCAGCAGCGCCAGCGCGTCGTTCAGATGCTCCGCGTTGCCCTGGGCCGCCACGCCGGCCTGGTCGAACCAGGTCGAGAAGCGGGCGCGCGTCTCCGGGTCGAAGCCGCGCAGGATCTCGTCGAGCTCCACCGTCTCGGCCACCTGGCCGGCGGCGAGCTCGCCGCCGTCCGCCACCTTGCCCGAGCTGGCCGTGCCGGGCGACAGCTCCACGTAGGTTTCGCCGAGCAGGGTCTTCTGGCGCAGGATCGCGCGGGTGTCCTTCGGGATCGGCGCGTAGCGGGCGTCGATCTCGATCTCCGTGTCGGTGAGGCCGGTGTTCGGGTTCGGCTCCTTCTTCTTCACGCGGCCCACGCGCACGCCCGAGATGCGCACGTCCGCCTCCTGCGCGAGCTGCGTCGCCTCGGGGAAGCCGACAGTGACCCGGTAGCCCTCCGGCTGGAGCGGCACCGAGCCGCCGAAGTTCAGCCACAGGAACACGAGGATCCCAAAGCAGGAGAGACCGAACGCGACCATCGCGAAGATCCGACCGAAGCTGGGGGCTTCCTTGATCACGGCACGAAGTTGTCGGGTGGGTGGGTTGGACAGGCGTCCTGCTCCGCCGGCAGGTTGAGCAGGCGCGTGAGCAGGCCGAGCTGCGGGTTGCCGAGGATCACCTGCTCGAGCACGTCGTAGCCGTTGCATGACACGAGCACCAGGCCGCGCCGGATCGGGCCGTGCGGATCCTGGAGATCGAACATGGTGGCCCCGGCGTGCGCGCCCCACGAGGCCCAGAAGAGGTAGGGCCGCGCGGGTCCGGGCGGGTCGTACGCGAGCTCGTTGAAGAAGCGGTTCAGGACTCCGAAGCTGCGCGCGAGGCGCGGGGTCACGACCGCCAGGTCGTTCGTGGCGGCGCGCAGGTCGCGCACCGTCGGCTGCACGTCGCGGGCGAACGGCCGGATCTGGTCACGGATGATCGGCGTGGTCTCGTCGAAGAACGGCTGCGTCTTGCGTAGCGTCGGCGCCAGCTGGCGCGCGAACGGCCGCAGGCGCTCGAGCGCCGGCCCGAGCTCGGCGGCCAGTGTTCCTGCCTTGCGCAGCGTCTGCTCGGTCTGGTCCAGCGTGCCTGGGAACAGGCGCAGCGCCTCGCGCAACGAGGCTTCCTCGGACGCGAAGGTCTCGAAGTTCGCGTTCGCGGAGTCCACCAGCGAGGCGAGCTGGTTGTCACGCCGGGCGAGCGCCGTGGAGAACTCCTGGAAGTTGTGGATCACGCGCCGGATGTTCTGACGCCGGGCGATCAGCAGCCGCGTGAGCTTCGCGCCGTCCCGCGCCGTGGGCTCGAAGCGCTTGAAGACCTCGCGCAGGTCCTGGGCCGCGGTCTGGTCGTAGCGCGCGTCAGCGCCCGTGAGCTTGTCGTCGAACGTGGTGCCGCCCGCGTTCAGGAGGATCTGGAGGTAGGCGCGCGTGTCGGTGTCGAGCTGCGCGAGGAACTCGTCGCTGTTCACGTCGGGAAGCGTGTTGGCCACGCGCACGCGGCCGCCCTCGGGCAGCTCGCCCGAGCGCCGGTTCCCCGGGTCGAGCGCGAGGTACATGTCCTTAAGGCCGGTCTTGGGGCGCAGCAGAATCGAGGCGTCGCGGTAGATCGGCCGGTACTCGTCCTTGATCTGGAGGTTCACGACGGCCTTGCCCTCTTCGAGCCGCACCGTGCCGACCTCGCCGATCTTGACCCCGGCGATGTTCACGGTCTGGCCCTGACCCGGGACCACGGCCTGCCCCGTCGGGAGCTCGGCCTTGACCGTGTAGAAGTCGCTCCCCACGACCGGCACCCACGCCGGCAGGTAGAAGCGCTGGTTCGACAGGATGTAGCCGCCGATCCCGAGCGCGATCACGAACAGGAACAGGATCGCCACGAAGACGCGCGCCTGCTTCTTGATCTGGCGGATCACGGGCCGCCCCCGATCGCCGCGTCGCTCAGGTTCGGCACCGGCTGCGTGTGGCACTTCACGTTCGGCTTGTAGGCGGGCTTGGGCGACTTCGCCGGGCGCGTGCCGAGCGGCTGCAGGCTCGCGCTCGAGTGCAGCGGGCCGGTCGGCGCCGGGAGCGCGGGGGTCTGGACCGGGAAGGCGCCGCCCGCCTGGAGCCGCACGTAGGAGCCGTTGCCGTCGAAGTTCTGCGACTCGCCCGCGAGCGAGACCATGCCCTGGAAGAACTCCTCGTAGTTGCGCAGTCCGGTGGAGAGCGCGCCGTCGTCGATGCGCTGCTCCTGGGTGGGCAGGACCACGTCGAGCATGCAGCGGTTGAGGTCGTCGAGCACCGGCAGGAGGTCGAGCTGGCCGTCGGTGAACTCGGCGAAGTCGGCGACCGCCGGCTGGAGGTCGTCGACGAGGCCCTGGAGCTCGGCCGGCGAGAGCAGCGCGCGCGTCTGGCGGATCCACGGGAAGCCCGCCTCGATCGTGGCCGGCGTCTCGCGGACGCCGGGGATCATCTCGAGCGCCCACGCGCGCGTGGACGGGAAGGCCGCGTTCAGGTTGTCGAGGGCCGGCCGGGCGGCCTCCAGCACGCGCGGCAGCTCGCGGATCGTGGCACGCAGGTTCGACTCCTCCGCCGCGAGCGCCCCCATCGTGGTGTTGAAGTTGGTGACGAGCTCCTTCAGGGAGCCCTCGCGCGAGGACAGCGCCGCGAAGATCTTCTGCTGGCTGCCGATCAGCCTGGAGAGGTCGTGCAGCTCGGTGCCGCGAGTCGCGTCGTTGAGGATCGCGCCGCCGCGCAGGGCGTCGGCGGAGTACTCGTACGAGTCGTTCAGCGCCTTCCCGGCTGTCTCGCCCTTGGTGTCCGGATCCTGGTCGTCGTCCTCGCCCGGCTGCGGCCTGCCGTTCAGCGCGTCGCCGTATCCGATCAGGAGCTTCTGGAGGTCCTCGCGCGTGCTGCTCTTGAGGGTGCCCAGCACCTGGTCGAGCTGGACCGGTGCCGAGGTCTGCGAGACCGGGATCGTGTCGCCGTCGTCCACGTCGCCCGCCGCCGGCGTGCCCGGCCGGATGTCGAAGAACAGGTTGCCCTCGAAGAACAGCCGCTCGCGCACCTTGATCTGCGCGTCCTTGTGGATCGGCAGCGCCTCGTCCTTGAGCTTCATCGTCACGACGACCGCGGGCGAGTCGCCGCCGACGGGCTCGACCGCGGAGACCTGGCCCACGTCCACACCGGCGATCCGGACCGCCTGCCCCGTGTAGATCGGCGGCGCGCTCTCGAACACGGCCTTGAGCTGGAAGGGCCGCGTGAACGGGATGTCCTTGGACGCGCCGAGGTAGACGCCGATCACGATCACGATCAGGGCGATCAGGCCGGCCTGGAACGGGGTGAAGCGGTCGCCGCGCCTCATGGCTGCCCGTCCGTCTTCAGTCCCTGGCTGCCGGACAGGTTGCCGATCACGGTCCGGCCGACCGTGTAGCGCTCGTTGCCGGCCTCGCACTCCCGGGTCTGCCCCGGCGCGGCCGCGTTCGGATACGGGTTCACGTGCAGGTGGTTGTGCTGCAGCGGGCCGTTCGCGGGACCGTCCGAGGGGCCGGCCTCGTTGTTCGGGCCGAGCTCGAAGGTGAGCGGGGCGGTCGGCGCAGCCACGACCAGGAAGCGCTGGTAGTTGCCGTTGGCGTCGCCCTCGGAGAGCAGGCTCGCCACGTTGCGCAGGAAGATCGTGGCGTAGTTGCAGGTGGTCTGCGTCGGCTTGAGGAAGCGGAGCGTGGGCCGGAGCGAGCTGGACAGGCGGGTGAGCTGGCGCACGCCCTCACGGGCGTTCGGGTCGTCCGAGAAGTCCGCGAGCGCCTCGAAGACGTCGGCGAGGTCCTCGTTCATCTGCTCGGTCTTCGGCAGCACCTCGGTGCCGGCTTCGAACGCATCGGCCAGGATCGGTGCGGCGTGCGGCAGCACGGCCACGCCGGGACGCAGCTCACGGAAGAAGGCCGTGTTGTTGCGGATGAAGGGGCGCTGGCGCGGGAAGTCCCGGATCGCGACCTGCTCGGTTGGCGGGCTCTCGCTGATCGTCTCCTGGATGAACGGGCGCGCGACCCGAGCGAGCGCCGTGAACGAGGTGTCGAGGTTCACGAACAGCGACGCCTGCTCCTCGGCGACCGGCGCGACCTCAGCCGCGGCGCGGGCGAGCGACGCGAAGAAGCGGTTGAGGCGGGTGTCGGGATCCGACAGGTTGCGCGCCACCGGCTCGAGATCCGTGAGCAGCGGCACGAACGCCTCGATGGCCAAGTTGATGTCCTGGCCCCGGCCCGCGAGGCCGCCGCCGAAGCCGTCGAGCGAGTTGCGCGAGCCCACGCGCGTCTTGTCGTCGAACATGCTGAACAGGTCGTCCAGCTCCACCACCGGCGGTCGCGCCTGGCGGACGGGGATGGTCGAGCCGGCGGCGAGCCCGGCGCGGCCCCGGCCCGGCGTCAGCTCGATGTACTTGAGGCCAAGCGACGAGCGCGGGCGCACGAGCAGGGTCGAGTCTGCCGGGATCGGCTCGATCTCCTTGTCGAGCTTCATCGTGACCTGCGCGTAAGCGGAGCCGTCGGCGCGCTTCTTCGGCTCGATCTTGGAGATGAAGCCCACGCGCGCGCCTCCGATGCGCACCTCGAAGCCCTTCACGAGCTGGGCGGCGTTCGGCAGGTTGGCCTTCAGGTCGTAGGTGGGCACGAACGGCAGGCCGGAGTTCGCGTTGTACGACAGGAAGACCGCGACGATCGTGACGAGGATCGTCACAGCCCCCACCAGGACCGGGCTGGCGGTGAGTGCGGCCTGGCCCCGGCGCGGCCTCACTGCGCCTCACCTCCGAGCAGGTAGTCGAGCGCCGGCTCCGCGTCCTGGAGCGCCGGCGAGACCCCGCGCTCGTGGCGCTCGCGCAGCGCGTCGAGGTTCTCGCGGCGCCGCTCCGCCACGCTCGGGTCGCCGCCCTGGCCGAGCAGCTCCTGGAGCAGGGTCCCGGTCGGCGGCACGCTGCCCTTCCCGGTCTGCTTGCTCGGGTCGGCGTTGGCGGGCGCAAGTGCCGCGCTGGCGGTCGAGGAGTCCGCGCTCGGGTCGAAGAAGGTGGAGCGGCACGCCACGCCGGGCTGGAGGGCGTAATTCGAGCAGACGTTGGTCACGAGGCCGGCGCGCAGATAGTGGCCCAGGCCGTCGAAGCCGTTGCTGGCGAGGGTGAGGTAGTAGATGACGTCGTTCAGGCGCTCGATCGCGTCGGTCCGCTGCAGGCTCTTGGTCAGCTCGTCGAGATCCACCGCCACCGGGGCGGCCTCGCGCCCGAACCGGCCGAGGTCGCGGATCAGGGGCCGCGCCTGTATCAGCGCGGGCCGGCCGCGCTCGAGCGCGTCTCCGAGGCTCGGGAAGCTCTCGCGCGACGCGTCGGCGAGCGTGCCCTGTGCCTCGATCAGGCGGCCGAGCGCGGGAGCGGCGGCGTTCAGGTCCGTGAGCAGCGGAGTGCCCTGGTCGGTGAAGTCCTCGAGGTCCGCCATCAGCGGGCGCAGCTCGCGCAGGAAGTCCGGCAGCAGGTGGATGCTGCGCGCGAGGTCGCCGCGCCGCTCGGCCGAGGCCTCCGCTGTCGTGTTCGCCTGCACCACGAAGTCGGCGAACCGCTCGCGCTCGCGGGCGAGCGGACCCAGCACCTGGTCCGAGTCGCGCGCCAGCCGCGCGAGCGAGCGGTTCTGGTCGGCGAGGATCTTCAGGACCTCGTCGGTCTCGCGCAGGGCCGGGTTCGCGCGGTGGATGACCTCGTTCAGCTCCTCGCCGCGCCCGGCGAGCCCGGTGCCGAACTCGCTGAGCAGGATCGCGAAGCGCTGGCGGTACGGCAGCCGCATGATGTCGTTGAGGAGGTCCAGGTCCACCGGGGAGCTGGTGCGGTCCACCGGCAGCAGCCGCTCGCCCTCGCCGCTGCCGTCCTCGATCGTCGGCAGCCGCTCAGCCGAGCTCGAGCCCGGCTCGCAGTCCACGAACTTCTCGCCGATCAGCCCCTGGGCGCCGATCTTGCAGGAGGCGTCGGTCTTCCAGGGCGTGAAGTCCTCGTCGTCGATCCGCAGCGTGACCGCTGCCTTCTTGTCGGGCGTCACGTCGAGGTCGCTGATCACCCCGACCGGCACGCCCGCGACCTTCACGTCCTCGCCCTCTACGAGCGTCGACGCGTTGTCGAAGATCGCGCGCACGAAGTAGTGGCCGGCCGTGTCGTCGTCGGAGCTCTCGCGCACGATCCCGATCACGATCCAGGGCAGGAGCGCCACCAGCAGGCCGATGTAGACGAAGCGCCTCATGGCCCCGGTGGGTCCTCTGAGTCGGGGGTCGCGGTCGGCTCACAGCCGTTCACGGCCCAGGGGGCCGAGCCGTCGGGCGCCGGCTGCGTGGCGCCGCCCGGGCAGTCGGTCCGGCTGTCCCTGCTGTACGAGTTCAGCCGGTCGAACGGCGAGACGCCGATCAGCTTGTACTGGTCGCGGTCGAGCCTGGTCGCGCCGAACACCGGCTGCACGCGCGCGTAGTGCCCGTTCGCGTCGTAGTACGCCGCCACCTGCCCGAACTTCGTGAGCCACGCCGACAGGTCCGGGATGTACGGGCGGGCGTACGAGATAACCGGGTCGGAGCGGTCGAGCGTCCGGATCGCGCGCGGGAAGACGCTGGCCGTGAGCTCTGCCAGCCGCGGCTGCTTTGACGTCAGCTCGATCAGGTCGTTGTTCGGCCCCGGCGAGCGGATCAGGTCGCGCAGGTCCGCGACCGTCGGCCGGGCGTCGTGCACGAGCGGGCGCAGCGCCCTGATGAACGGCGCGAGCTCCTTGGTGCCCGGCTTCGACTCGTTGACCAGCTTGTCGAGGTCGTCGAGCGTGGTGCGCAGGTTCACGAAGGTCGTGTTCGCCTTGCGGAGCGTGTCGGGAAGCAGCTCGAGCGTCCGCTGGAGCGCCACGTTCTCGTCGCCGATGGCGCGCATCGCCGAGTTCGTGTTGCTCACGAGCTCCGTGAGGTCGCCGCGGCGCGAGGCGATCGCGGACACGGTGTCGGCACCGTCAGTGATGAACTGTTCGAGCACCTGCTGGTCGAGCGCCAGCTCCTGGGTCAGCCGCGACGTGCTTCCCAGGAAGGGACCGAAGTACTTGATGCTCTCGCCCGCCTCCACGCCGCGGCTGTCGTACTGGCTGCCGGATCCGCGGATCACGTTGCGCAGGCCCGCGCGCGTCTTGGCGTCGAGGGTGTTGAAGAGCGTGTCGAGGTCCACCGGCGCGCTCGTCTCGTCGGCGCCGATACGGCCGCCGTCCTCGAGCTCGTCGCGGTTGTTCGGGCCCGGCTTGAGCGAGATGTAGCGGCTCGTGATGCCCGACAGCGAGGTCGCCCGGATCGTCGCCGTGGTGCCCTGGTGCAGGGGAGCCACCGGGTCGCCGACCTCCATCGTCACGATCGCGTTCGCCGAGTCGTCCAGCTCGATGTCCGAGATCGAGCCGACCGGCTGGCCGCCCACGCGCACCTCGTTGCCCGGCACGAGCTGGCCCGCGTTCTGGAAGACCGCCTTGACCTTGTACGGGTCGCTGCCCCCGAACATGGCCAGCGCCGCCAGCGCGACGGCTGCGATCAGCGCCGCGAGCGCGAGAATTCGCGCCACGGTTGAGCCACGCTCACTTTGGAGCGGCTCGCGAGTCCTTCCCTCTCTTTTTCTTGAGTCCAAGCGCGGTCAAACGACCGACGCCTCCCGAAGCGCGTTGCCAGCGCGCCTCCCGACTACTCCATCCCGAGCGGCCCCTGTGCCTCTCCGGACAAGAACTGCCTCACGAACTGGTTGTCGGAATTGAAGAGCTCACTTGCCGGGCCTGATTCGACGATCCGGCCCTTCCACAGGATCGCGATGTAGTCGGCCACGCGGCGCGCCGACATGATGTCGTGCGTAATCACGCAGTACGCGCCGCCGTTCTCCTCGTGCACCTCCATGATGAGCTCGCACAACAGGGCCGTGCGTACCGGGTCGAGCCCGGAGTCAGGCTCGTCGAAGAGCACGATGTCTGGGTCCAGCACCAACGCGCGCGCGAAGCCAGCGCGCTTGCGCATGCCGCCGGAAAGCTCGTTGGGCATCTTCTCCGAGGCGGCCGCGAGGCCGACCTCGCCGAGGCGCCGGTCCACGATCTCGCGGATCTCGTCCTCGCCCTTGTCGGTGTGCTGGCGGAGCGGGAACGCCGTGTTGTCGAACACGTTCATCGAGCCGAAGAGCGCGCCGTCTTGGAACAGGACGCCGAACTTCTTGCGCATCTCGAAAAGGTCCTCGTCGGCCATGTCCGGCACCGACTCGCCATGGACGATCACGTCGCCCTCGTCGGGGTACAGCAGGCCGACCATGTGCTTGATGCACACGGACTTGCCGGTGCCCGAGGGGCCTAGGATCATCGAGATCTGGTTGTCCGGCAGGCCGAGGTTGAGGCCGTTCAGGACCCGGTTGCGCCCGAACGCCTTGACGACGTCGATGAACTCGACAGCGTCATCCGAGCCGTGCTCGCGCTTCCGGCCGGTGTGCCACTGGTACTCGTCGGCCTCGGCCTGGGAGCCGCGCTCGTGGGTCATCTCGCCCGTGCCCTGCGGCTTCGCCTCCTGCTCCTGCTCGCCGCGGGTCTCTTCCCAGTCGCGCGCGTCCAGCGGACGCGTGTCGGCCTCGGACTCGGTCTCCCGCTCCTGGGCCTTCTCCTCTTCTCTCCGGTCCTCGCTCACGTCTCCCTCACCCGCCTATTGGTGCTCGTGGATTCGAGCCCCAGAAGATCTGCGTCCCCACCATCCCCACCAGGTGGACCATCACCGTGTTCAGCACCATCGACTTCGCCGTCGCGGTGCCGACTCCCACCGGCCCGCCGCTCGCGTTGTAGCCGTAATAGCACCCCACCAGCACGATCACGGTCGCCATCGCCATGCCCTTGATCAGGCTGTAAAAGAGGTCGGGCGGGTTCTGGAACATCCAGAAGATCAGGAAGAAGCCTCCGGACGACACCTCCCCGATCTGCTGCACCACCGCCAGATAGCTCGCGAAGAAGCCGGCGCCCACGGCCGCGATGTACATGAACGGCAGCACCATCCAGGCGGCGAGCAGGCGCGTGGCGCAGAGGAAGATGAGCGAGTTGATCCCCATCACCTCGAGCGCGTCGATCTCGTCGGAGATGCGCATCGCGCCGATCTCGGCCACGAGGCCGGTGCCTACCTTCGCCGACATCATGTAGCCGAACGCGTACGGCATGATCTCGCGCAGGTCGCACCAGGCGCTGAAGACGCCCGCGTACGCCGGCGCGCCGACCGAGCGGTTGAAGTAGGCGCCCTCGATCCCGCACTGGAGCCCGAGAATGAACGCGAGGCCCCAGATCACGAGTGCCGAGCCGAGGATCAGGATGCCCGCCTGGCGCAGCGCCTCGCCGAAGAAGTGGAAAACGCGCCCGCTGAAGACCGCGCCCATCACGCGCGCGCAGAACTTGGCGATGTCGCCGAAGGACGCGATCCAGTCGCGTGGGACTGAGAGCCATCCGGTCCCCATCAGGCGAACACCCGGTGGGTGTGAGCACTCGTTTTCACTTGATCACCGAGATCTCGGGATGGGTGGCGAGCAGCGTCTGCGTGAAGACGTAGTTGAAGGCGAAGATGCCGAGGAACTCGATCACCACGCCT
>Ga0114129_10012510_pt1 | contig 12083 bp, 10 predicted proteins | sample RhiMetdeltSRZDD1_FD_80071 | JGI IMG/M metagenome (GOLD analysis project Ga0114129, IMG submission 80071) | Populus rhizosphere microbial communities from Tennessee, USA - Rhizosphere MetaG P. deltoides SRZDD1 (version 2) (version 2) | ecosystem: Host-associated > Plants > Roots > Rhizosphere >... | reverse complement strand
GCCCTTGTAGGCCATGAAATGCTTGAAGGTGTTGATGCCATAGGTCTTGGTGACCGTCTCCATCTCCTCCCAGATTTTCCTGGACCAGGAGGTGACGGCCATGTGGAAGCCATAGTCGCCCGCCGCCTTCTCCGCCTTGCGTCGCCAGTCCTGATAGGCCGCCAGCATGGAGGCGCCGGGGGCGGGAATGCAGAAATCGACGATCATGGTGGTACCGCCGGAGAGCGCCGCCTTGGTACCCCATTCGAAATCGTCGGCCGTGACCATGCCCATGAACATGAGTTCCATATGGGTATGAGGATCGACGCCACCCGGCATGACATAGCAGCCGCCGGCATCGATGATCTCGGCACCCTTGGGCGCGTCGAGCTTGCCGCCCAAGGCGACAATGGTCTCGCCGTCGATGAGAACATCGCCTCGGCGGGAATGATCGTGATTGACGATGGTGCCGCCGCGAATGAGTATGCTCATGGGTTCCCCCATTGCTGAAGATGAATTGACCGGCTTTCTTGCGGAAGCCGGCCGTTTTCGATGCTAGAGCTTCTTGGCCGCGTCGGTGACGGCATGCGAAAAGGCGCCGTCCGGCTTCTTGGTGATGACGGGATCGGAACCGCCCTTCATCAGAGTCTCGACGGTGCGCTCATAGGCAGCATCCTCGAGCGTGCCGTCGGAACCCTCGGTGAGCTTGTTGATCTCGCCCATCATGCGCACCTGGTGCTTTTCGGTCTGTGCGCCCGTTGCATCATTCTCAAGAACGATCTTGGCCGCGTCCTCCGCGTTGTCCCGAGCCCATGCCCAACCTTCCATAGACGCCTTGACGAAGCGGGCCATGACGTCGATGAATTTCGGATCCTTGAGGCGGTCCTCCGTAACATAAAGGCCGTCCTCGAGCGTGGCGACGCCCTGATCCTCATATTTGAAGACGATCAGATCCTCAGGCTTTATGCCGGCATCGATGACCTGCCAATACTCATTGTAGGTCATGGTCGAGATGCAATCGGCCTGTTTCTGCAGGAGCGGATCGACGTTGAAACCCTGCTTCAGAACGGTGACGCCGTCGGCGCCGCCGCTCGTCGGGATGTTGAGCTGGCTCATCCAGGACAGGAAGGGATACTCATTGCCGAAGAACCACACACCCAGGGTCTTGCCCTTGAAATCGGCGGGCGTCTTGATGCCGGTATCGGCGCGGCAGGTGAGCATCATTCCCGAACGCTTGAAGGGCTGGGCGATGTTGACGAGCGGCACGCCCTTTTCGCGCGAGGCCAGTGCTGAGGGCATCCAGTCGATGATGACGTCGGCACCGCCGCCGGCGATCACCTGCGGGGGCGCAATGTCGGGACCACCCGGCTTGATGGTGACGTCGAGATCATATTTCTCATAGATGCCTTTGTCCTTAGCGACGTAATAGCCGGCGAACTGCGCCTGCGTCACCCATTTGAGCTGGAGCGTCACCTTGTCGGCGGCGGATGCCGCCATCGCGCTCAAGCCGAGGAGGCCCGTGGCCAACACCATCACTAACCTGTTCATTGTCGTTCGTCTCCCTTTCGCAATCAATTGTTCGGCGTCTCCCGATAGGAAGGATGCCAGAAAGTAGCGGCGCGCTCGAGCAAGGCGAGCAGACCGTAAAAGGTGGAGCCTGCCAGTGCTGCAACGGCGATCTCGGCCCATACCATGTCCAGGCTCATGCGCCCTACTTCCGTAGAAATTCGAAAGCCCATGCCAACGATCGGCGTGCCGAAGAATTCGGCGACGATGGCGCCGATCAGAGCCAGGGTCGAGTTGATTTTTAACGCATTGAAGATGAAGGGCAAGGCTGCCCAGAGGCGGAGCTTCATGAGGGTCTGGCCGTAACTTGCCCCATAGGAACGCATGAGGTCGCGTTCGAGATGGCTTGCCTGGGAGAGGCCTGCAATGGTGTTGACCAGCATGGGGAAGAAGGTCATGACGACGACGACCGCCGCCTTGGAGTGCCAATCGAAACCGAACCACATCACCATGATGGGCGCGATACCTATAATGGGTAAGGCCGAGACGAAATTGCCGATGGGAATGAGACCGCGGGCGAGGAAAGGCACGCGGTCGGCGAGGACGGCAATGAAGAATCCCGAGGCACAGCCCAAGGCCCAGCCGGGGAGGACGGCGCGGATGAAAGTCTGAATGAAATCGGCCCGCAAGATATGGGCGGAGGCAGCGATACGCGCCCAAATGGCCGAAGGCGAGGGCAGCAGAACCATAGGGATGCGCAGGCCGACGGTGAGGACTTCCCACAGGAAGAGCAGAAAGGCTCCGAAGCACAGGGGCACAAGGAGATCGAGGAGACGCCGGCCTGCCCTGCTCGCAGGTTCGAGGGAGGCGAGCTCGCCCACGATTTTCCATGCGGCAAGCCACAGAAGGACTACCGCAATCCAAAAACCGGGCGTTAGGCTTCCCGCATGGTGATGCACATATCTCAGCGCGATAAGGCTGAGCAAACCCACACCGGCTGCGGCGGCGGGCCACAGAACGGCGCCGCGCGCGGGTTCGACCGCAACCGGGGGATCCAGCGCGCTTGTGCGGCTCACGGCTTCACCCCCATGCGCCTGAGCGCGAGACGCTCGGCTGCCGCAATCGTTGCCACCATGGCAGCGGCAAGGGCGGCGGCGGCGAACAGCGCGGCCCAGATCTGCACCGTCTGGCCGTAATAGGAACCGGCAAGCAGTCTTGCGCCCAAGCCTGCCTGGGCGCCCGTTGGAAGTTCGCCAACGATGGCGCCGACCAAGGAAATGGCAATCGCCACTTTCAGGCTCGCAAAAAGGAAGGGCACAGCGGAAGGCCACCTCAGCTTCCAGAAGGTCTGGGCACGGGTGGCATTATAAGTGCGCATCAAATCGAGCTGCATGGGATCGGGCGAGTTCAGGCCTTTGACCATGCCGATGGCGACCGGGAAGAAGCATAGATAGGCGGAGATGATCGACTTCGGCACGAGGCCCACGAAGCCCATGGAGCCCAGGGCGACAATGATAATGGGCGCGATGGCTAGAATGGGGATCGTCTGAGACGCAATGATCCAGGGAAGCAGGCTCTTCTCGAGCGATCTCACGTGCAGGATCGAGACTGCCAGCACGATGCCGAGCAGCGAACCCAAGAGGAAACCCAAGAGCGAAGAGGAGAGCGTCACCCAGGAATGATAGAGAAGACTGCGCTTCGAAGTGACCTTAGTCTCGACAACGGTCTTCCACAATTCGACAAGCACCTGATGGGGCGCAGGCACCACGGGACGCTCGGCACTCCAGGTGGCTCTTACCAGGTCGGGCAAGGAAAGTCCGGGATTGGTGCTGCGGATGAATGGCGCGTTGAGCCAGATCGCCGCCAGATACCAGATCACGACAATGGCGAGCACGAGGGTGAGGACGGGCAAGCTGCTTCCCCCGAGCGCCTTCGAAAAGAGGCGCGGGCGCGGCTCGACAAGATCAAAAGTCATAGGAGTGACCGGCGCGCAGGCCGTCGCGCACGCGGTGGGCGATGTCGAGGAACTCCTTGGTATCGCGAAAGTCGAGCGTACGGCCGGAGGGAAAATTGCAATCGATGACATCGATGATGCGACCGGGACGCGGGGTCATCACGACGACGCGGGTGGAGAGAAAGACAGCTTCGGGAATCGAGTGGGTCACGAAGAGGACGGTCTTACCGGTGTCGCGCCAGAGCCGCAGGAGCTGAAGGTTCAGGCTGTCGCGAACGATTTCATCAAGGGCGCCAAAGGGCTCGTCCATGAGCAGAAGCTTAGGGTCGAAACACAGCGCGCGGGCGATCGAGGCGCGCTGCTGCATGCCGCCCGACAATTGCCAGGGAAATTTGTTCTCGAAGCCCTTGAGGTTGACGAGGGCAATGTTGGACGCGGCGCGCTCGCCCTGCTCCCTACGCGAATAGCCCATGATCTCGAGCGGCAGGCGCACATTCCGCTCGACGGTGCGCCAGGGGTAAAGTGCGGGCGCCTGAAAGACATAGCCATAATGACGTGCGAGCCGCGCCTGTTCGGGGGTTAAGCCGTTCACTGAAATTCGGCCGCTCGAAGGCTTTTCAAGGTCGGCGATGATGCGCAGAAGCGTGGTCTTGCCGCAGCCCGATGGTCCGATGAAGGAGACGAAATCGCCATCCTCGACCGTCAAGCTTACCTCGGAAAGCGCGTAGACGGGACCGTCGTCCGCCGCAAAGGTCAGGGACAGATTTTCTGCCTCGACGACATTCGGACGCTTGCGGGGCGCTTCGGATTTCTGCAAGGGCGACAAGGTTTTTGGCCGCAGCGCTCCCTCCCCTCTCTCCTTGATTTTGGCTTTGCCGTAGGTTGTACTGGAACTGATCAAATGGTCAAGTTCAGCACGGATGCCGACAGCCACGCTCAGGAAGCCCAGATCCCGGATCGGCGAAGTGAATGTGGAGCGCATTCTGGATGCGGGTCTGTCGATCTTTTCGAGGCATGGTTATTCGGGAGCGCGCATCGATCAGATCGCGGAAGCGGCAGAAATGTCGAAGCCAAACCTGCTCTACTATTTCCGCACGAAGGAAGAGCTCTATCGCGCGGTGCTAAGACGCACGCTCGACATGTGGCTGAAGCCCTTGAGAGAGCTCGACCCGAAGAAGGATCCACGCGAAGCGCTCGGCCATTACATCGACCAGAAGCTTACCTATTCGCGCACCCATCCCGTCGCATCGCGGCTGTTCGCCATCGAGATCATGCAGGGGGCGCCGCATCTCTCCGAGGCGCTGAGCGAGGAGCTTGCCGATCTCATCGAGTCGAAGAAAGCTACGATCCGCAAGTGGATCGAGGAGAAGAAGCTCGTCGACATCGATCCCCATCATCTGCTGTTCGCCATCTGGGCGACGACGCAGCATTATGCAGATTTCGCTGTCCAGATCTCGACGCTGACGGGAAAAGATCTGAGCGATGATGCCTTCTTCACCGCGTCGCGGGCGGCCGTGAAGCGCATCATCCTCGAGGGGCTCTTGCCGCGCTAGCGGCAAGTGTCTCGATTTCGCCCCATCGCTCGGCCTTCACCAGGGCGGGCGGAGCCACCCAGGAGCCTCCAACGCAGAGCACATTGGCGAGCGCCAGATAATCAGCGGCATTGCGCTGATCGATGCCTCCAGTGGGGCAGAAACGGAGATCGGGGAGGACAGAGGCAATGCTCTTGAGATAGGCGGTGCCTCCGGCCGCCTCGGCTGGAAAGAATTTCTGCAAGCTCAGCCCATGTTCGAGGAGATGCATCATCTCGCTCAAGGTGGCAGCGCCGGGCAGCCAGGGGAGCGGACTCTGCGAGGCAGCTTCGATGAGGGCCGGGGTGGCACCGGGGCTCACCGCAAAGCGGCAGCCGCGACGCGCCACTTCATCGAACTGGCGCGGCGACAGGAGCGTGCCGGCGCCGACCACCGCCCCTTCGACTTCGCCGCCGATGCGTTCCATGGCCTCGAGGGCAGCAGGCGTGCGCAAGGTGATCTCGATGAGCTTCACGCCGCCTGCGAGAAGGGCGCGGGCAAGAGGGGCAGCATTCCTGGCGTCTTCGATGACAAGCACGGCAACGACAGGCGAGAGCCTGAGCAGAGGTTCAAGATTCTTCTGCGGCACTTTCACGAAAGGTCCCCTTCGTGCGCACCATCGAGGTGAACGGCGCAGCCACGCAGCGCCAAAGTGTCGGTGACGATGAGGTTCACAGGTATGACGGCGAGATAGGGCTGAAGTCGGCCCTTGTTCTCGAAATCCCGACGGAACTTCCGGGCGTCGATATGGGGTTTCAGCCGCGCGGCGACGCCCCCCGACAGGAAGAGGCCGCCTCTGGCGCCGAACATCAGGGCGACATCGCCCGCAAAGCTCGCAAGCAGGTGGAAGAACACATCGATCGTATCGAGCGCGGCCTTATCCCCCCGGCCGGCGCGGGCAGCGATCGAGGCAGCGTCCTCAGGCCGGCGCGGGGAGCCATCGACCTCGCCCAAGGTGACATGAAGGAGCTCAAGGCCTGGACCTGAGAGAAAACGCTCCGCCGAAACGCGGCCGAAGCGCCGGGCGCCTTCGGCAATGGCCGCCCTCGCGCGCAGATCGGGACTTGCAAGCTCCACGTGGCCGCCTTCCCCGGGAAGAGCCTGCCAGCCCCGTTTGGTCCTGATCGCAGCACCGACCCCTAGCCCTGTGCCAGGGCCGACGACGGCCAAGGTTCCATCCCTATCCATTGCCGAAGGCTCACCGATGGGCTGGAGATCGCTTAAGGCCAGAAGAGGTAGAGCAGCGGCCAGAGCCTCGAAATCGTTGATGACGTCGAGAACGTCGAGATCGAAAGCCGATTTGAGGATTGACAGGGGCGTGTTCCACTGAGGCCGATTGGTCAGGATGAACTGACCGGGCTCGACAGGCCCGGCGACGGCGATACAGCCGCGCCGCGGGAGCTTGCCCGAAAGCACCGACAAATACGTCTCAAGAGCCGACCTCAAGGAGTCATGATCCTGGCCGGGAATCGTGCGGAGCTCGCCTGGGGGCTCGCCCCTGGACCGGACGATGCCAAAACGGGCGTGGGTGCCGCCGATGTCGGCAACGAGAATGGGATAAACATCGCTCATGCCGTCTCCGCCAGGGCGCCCAGGACGGAGGCGCCCTGATCGGCCCGGCTCAGCGCGGCACGCAGAGGCGTGAAGAGTTCGCGCCCCAAGCCGCGCGCGTTGGCCGCCGCCCTTGTCGGCTGCGCCGGACGACGGCTGGCCCAGATGTCGTCATCGAGCCGCACCGCGAACTCGCCCTTCTCCGCATCGATGCGGATGATATCTCCGTCGCGAATGCGCGCAATCGGCCCCTCGTCGAGGGCTTCGGGTACGACGTGGATGGCCGCGGGTATCTTGCCGGAGGCGCCCGACATGCGGCCATCGGTCAAAAGCGCCACGCGCTGGCCACGCTCCTGCAGGACGCCGAGAATCGGGCTCAGCTTGTGAAGCTCGGGCATGCCATTGGCCTTTGGGCCCTGGAAGCGGACGACGGCGACGAAATCGCCGGCCAAGCGGCCCGACTTGAAGGCGCTTTCAATCTCAGCCTGATCCTCGAAGCACATGGCGGGCGCTTCGATGACGCTGCGGTCGCTCGGCACGCTCGAAATCTTGATGACGGCGCGGCCCAGATTTCCCTCGAGCACCATGAGCCCACCGTGCGGACTGAACGGCCTGGCGGCGGGACGAAGGATCGAATCATCGAGGCTTTGAGCCTCGCCCGAACGCCAGACGATCTCGCCTCCTTCGAGCTTGGGCTCGCTCGTGTAGGGCTTTAGGCCATCGCCCGCGACCGTCCTCACACCATCATGCAGCAGCCCCGCGCCTCGCAATTCGCGGATGAGGAAGGCCATGCCGCCTGCAGCTTCGAACTGGTTCACGTCGGCGGAACCGTTGGGATAGATGCGGCAGAGGAGCGGCACGATCTTAGACAGATCGGCGAAATCCCCCCAGTCGATGTCGATGCCAGCGGCGCGCGCGATGGCGATGAGATGGATGGTGTGGTTGGTGGAGCCGCCGGTGGCGTGGAGGCCAACAATGGCGTTGACGATGGCGCGCTCATCGACAATCTCGCCCAAGGGCGTGTAGGAGTTCTTATAGGCCGTCAAGTCAAGCGCACGCAGGGCGGAGGCTTCGGTCATTTTCTCGCGCAAGGGGGTGCCTGGATTGATGAAGGCTGCGCCTGGAAGCATGAGCCCCATGATCTCCATGAGCATCTGGTTGGAATTGGCGGTGCCGTAGAAGGTGCAGGTGCCCGGTCCGTGATAGGAGCGGGACTCGGATTCAAGCAGCTCGGCGCGCCCCACCTTGCCCTCGGCATGGAGCTGCCGGATGCGTGCCTTCTCAGCATTGGGCATGCCGCTCGTCATGGGACCGGCGGGGACGAAAAGGCCGGGCAGATGGCCGAAGCTCAGGGCGCCGATGAGAAGCCCCGGAACGATCTTGTCACAGACGCCGAGATAGAGAGCAGCGTCGAACATGTCGTGCGACAAGGCAATAGCGGTCGAAAGGGCGATGATATCGCGCGAGAGCAGCGACAGCTCCATGCCGGGGAGTCCCTGGGTCACGCCATCGCACATGGCGGGCACGCCGCCCGCGACCTGAGCGACGGCGCCGACCTTGGCGAGAGCCGCCTTGATCTTCTGCGGATAATCGTAGAAGGGCTGGTGGGCCGAGAGCATGTCGTTGTAGGCGGTGACGATGGCGATGTTGGGAATGCGACCCGATGCAAGCACGGACTTGTCGCCGGCGCTGCAGGCGGCGAAGCCATGGGCGAGATTGGCGCAAGGAAGATGCCGCCGCTTGGGCCCCGGATCGCTTGCGGCGCGGATATGATCGAGATAGCGCCGCCGGCTGTGAGCCGAACGCGCGAGGATGCGCTGGGTAACGGCTTCGATGCCAGGGTGAAGGGAAGTCTCTGTGCTGGACATGGGTCTAGCCTCTGATGAAGGTGTCAGATCACATGCGGGACCAATAGACGTCGAGCGGCACGGCATTCTGCCGAAGCATGGCGCGAATGGGCAGATCTTCGACAGGGCCCGGCAGAAGCGCCCTCTCCATGACGCTTCGCTTCGCCGGTCCCTCGAAGGACAAGAAGATCAAGGCGGCATCAAGGAGAACGGCAAGGGTCAGGGACACGCGGGGCTGGCGTTCCGGGGTTCCCGGAACGAAGAGCGCGAGGCGCTCGGCGACGGGGTTGAGGGCAACGGACAATTGGGGGACGTCCGGAAACAGAGAGGCAAAATGGCCATCCTCGCCCATGCCGAGAACGACAACGTCCAGGGGCCTTCTCAGCGCCGACACGGCCTCATTGGCGCTTTCGACCGGATCGCCTTCGCCCTGCCAGAGCGGAACGAAAACGGCTCTTTGCGCCTCGTTCTGCAGCAGGTGATCACGGATGAGCCGCTCGTTCGAGTCGGGATCGGAGGCAGGCACGAGGCGGTCGTCGGCAAGAGTGATCTTGACCCTGTTCCAGGACATGGCGATGCGCGAGAGGTGAGTGAACATGCGGCGCGGCGTGCGGCCGCCGGAGACGACAAGGCTTGCCTCGCCGCGAGCGGCGATAGCCTGCGAAAGCTCGGAGGCTATGGCTTTGGCCAGGGCCTTAGCCATGGCATCGGCTGTGTCGAAGCGCCTGTCATGCCTCATTCTTCGGGATCCACCCAGCTCCTGCCGTCGCGCGCCATGAGAGCCACCCCTCCCGCCGGGCCCCAAGAACCCCCCGGATAAAAGGAGAGGGGCATGTCGGAACGCCCCCACTCCTCGAGAATCGGTTCAATCCACGCCCAGGCCGCCTCCACTTCGTCGCGACGCATGAAAAGGGTGGCATTGCCGCGCACGACATCGAGGATCAGCCGCTCATAGGCTTCAGGCCATCTGGCCTTGAACGTGTCGGCATAGGAGAGGTTGAGCGGCGTCGTCTTGAGACGCATGCCGCCGGGGCCGGGGTCCTTGCTCATCAGCTGCAACCTTACACCTTCGTCAGGCTGGAGGCGCATGACGAGGCGGTTGGGCTCGATTGCTCCGGCGTCTCGGCCGAAGATCGAATGCGGTATGGCGCGGAACTGAATCACGATTTCGGAGACGCGCTGCGGCAGGCGCTTGCCGGTGCGCAGATAGAAAGGGACATTGGCCCAGCGCCAATTGTCGATATAGGTCTTGAGCGCAACGAAAGACTCCGTGCGCGTGGGATGGCCGACCTCGTCGGCGAAACCCTTGACGACGGTTCCGTCGATGGCGCCCGCCGTATACTGGCCGCGCACGACATTGGTGGAGACATCGGCGCCGCTCATGACACGCAGGCTGCGCAGGACCTTGATCTTCTCGTCGCGCACGGCGTCGGCGGCGAAGGCCTGCGGCGGCTCGACGGCCGTCAAACACAGGAGCTGGATCAGATGGTTCTGCACCATGTCACGCAGGGCGCCGGCGGCATCGTAATAGGCGGCGCGGCCCTCGATGCCTACGGTTTCGGCAACGGTGATCTGGACATGATCGATCTCGCCATGAGTCCAGACAGGCTCGAAGAGCGAATTGGCGAATCTCAGCGCCATGAGATTCTGCACCGTTTCCTTCCCGAGATAATGATCGATGCGATAGATCTGGCGCTCCTCGAAGACGCGCCCCACCTGATCGTTGATTGACCTCGCGCTTTCCAGATCCTTGCCGATCGGTTTCTCGAGAACGACGCGGCTTGAAGGCGTGATCAGCGCTTCCGATTTGAGGCGCTTTGCCACCTGGCCGAAGAGATCGGGAGTGGTGGCGAGATAAAAAACGCGGATGCGCTCTCCCGCCATATCGAGATGGCTGCGAATGCTCTTCCATCCGCCATCGCCGGTGATGTCGAGAGAAACGTAGTGCAGGCGATGGAGAAAACGCTTCTTGACGAGCGGATCGTGATCGGCGGCGTTGACATGCTTCGCCAGTGCCTCCTCGATCCGGGCGCGGTAGGCCCCATCGTCGAGCTGCTGACGGGAGGCGCCGATGATGCGCGCCTCGGCCGGGAGCTGACCATCGCGATCCCGGTGGTAGAGAGCGGGCATCAGCTTGCGCATCGCGAGGTCGCCGGTGCCGCCGAAGACGAGCAGGTCGAAAGGAGGGACGGGAATGATCTGGGCGCTCATCGGGACAGGGTCTAATGAAGATGAAGCTGGCCCGGCTCCTAACACAGCACCTTGCGCGAAACCACATGAATCGCGATAGAACGGCCCTCATGAAAACCTTACCGCCATTGCCGATCGATGATGTTCTCGAGGCGCTGATGGCAGGGTTCGCAAGCTCGCGGAACGCGGTGCTCGCTGCCGCGCCTGGCGCCGGCAAGACGACGCGCGCGCCACTGGTCCTCAAGGAGGCTTCCTGGCTCGAGGGCCGGAAAATCGTGATGCTCGAGCCGCGCAGGGTGGCGGCACGGGCGGCGGCGCGATTCATGGCGCGGAACCTCGATGAAGAGGCGGGACAGACCGTCGGCTACCGGGTCAGGTTCGACTCGCGCGTCAGCGCCCAAACGCGGATCGAGATCGTGACCGAGGGCGTACTCATGCGCAGGCTTCAGGCCGATCCGATGCTCGAGGACGTCGGGCTTCTCATCTTCGACGAGTTTCACGAGCGCAGTCTCGAGGCTGACCTGACGCTTGCGCTGGCGCTCGAAGTGCAGGAGGCGCTAAGGCCCGATCTCAGGATCCTCGTCATGTCGGCGACCCTCGAGGAAGAAGCTCTGGCCGAGCTCTTGGGGGACGCCCCGGTGTTTCGCTCGCGCGGACGGTTCTTCCCCGTCGAAACCGTCCATCTCGGCCGAGCAACGCGGCGCACGGTCGCGATGGATGTGGCGGACGCCGCGCGCATGGCGCTCAAACAGCATCAAGGAAGCGTGCTTGCCTTTCTACCGGGTGAGGCGGAGATCAGGCGGGCGGAGGAAGCATTAAGGTCGTCATCGCTCGAGGGCTCGATCGAGTTGCTGCCGCTCCATGGCTCGCTTGCGCCCGCCCAGCAGGATCGGGCCATCGCCCCTGCGCCGCCAGGTACGCGCAAAGTGGTGCTTGCGACGACGATTGCGGAGACGAGTCTTACCATCGAAGGCGTGTCCATCGTCATCGATGGCGGCTTCAAGCGGGCACCTCGGTTCGATCCGGGCTCCGGCATGACACGTCTCGAGACGGTACGGGTATCGGCAGCGGCAGCGGATCAGCGGCGAGGGCGCGCCGGCCGCCTTGGCCCCGGCGTCTGCTATCGGCTGTGGCCCGAGCAGGAAATGCTGGCGCTTGCGCCGCATGACATGCCGGAGATCCTCTCGGCCGATCTTGCAGCCTTCCTGCTCGAACTTGCCGACTTCGGCATCACCGATCCATCGCAGCTCAAGCTCATGACGCCGCCGCCTTCGGGTGCAGTTGCGCAAGCCAAGGACCTGCTCCTGAGGCTTGGCGCCATCGACCGGGGAGGCCTCATCACCGCGCATGGCAAGAAGATAGCGTGGCTGCCTCTCCACCCGCGTCTTGCCCATATGGTGATCCGAGGCAAGGAGCTGGGCCAAGGGGCGCTTGCAGCCGAGATCGCCGCGGTCCTCGAAGAGCGCGATGTGCTGCAGAGGCAAG
>Ga0114129_10012509_pt1 | contig 12083 bp, 10 predicted proteins | sample RhiMetdeltSRZDD1_FD_80071 | JGI IMG/M metagenome (GOLD analysis project Ga0114129, IMG submission 80071) | Populus rhizosphere microbial communities from Tennessee, USA - Rhizosphere MetaG P. deltoides SRZDD1 (version 2) (version 2) | ecosystem: Host-associated > Plants > Roots > Rhizosphere >... | reverse complement strand
GACAGGATCGTGTTCTCGGCGCCGGTGTCGACCACGAAATCCTGGAACGAGCCGTCGTTGACCTTGGCCCGCACGACGACCTTGTCGTTCACCAGCCGGAAATCAATCGTGTAAGTCTGGTCATCGGCGCCCGGGTCGGTCTCGAACGGCACGCGCTGCCCGAACGAACGGAGGAACTTGATCTCGGACCGCGACCAGTCGGCCTTCTCGCTGTTGTCTTTGTTCGGGAGCAGGTTGACGAAGTTGGTGAAGGCGCCGGCCGCCTCTTCGTACTTGTGCATCCGCTCGTAGATCGCGCCGACCGTGTGGTGGATCTCGAGGTCGCGCGGCGAGAGCCGGAGCGCCTGCTGCGCCTCGTCCATCGCCTCGTCGAGCTTGCCGCGCGCCGCCAGCGCGCGCGCGATGCCGTGGTGGCCGCGCGGCAGGTCGCGGATCTGCGAGAGCGCGTCGCGATATCTCGATTCCGCCTCGTCGAACAGACCCGCCGCCCAGAGCGCGTCGGCGCTCAGCGCGATCACCGCCGGATCGAGCGGCGCGCTGCGGACCAGCCGATCCGCTTCGGCTTTGGCCACATCGAATTCGGCGACGCGCAGCGCCGACTGTACGATGCCCGCACGCGCCATGCGCGCATCGGCGGGAACCGTCGCGTTCAGAGCCTTCTGGTAGGCGTCGAGGGCATCCTGGTAGCGTCCTTCCGCGAAGAACTCGTCGGCCAGCTGGAGCTCGATTTCACCGGATTGCGACTGAGGAACGTCGGCACGGATCGCAAACGAGGCGATGCCGACCATGCCGGCGATTGCGACCGCGCGGAGACCGCTGTGCATGAATCCTCCAGACAACCCCGTGGCCGGAAACCTCACGCGCTTTCAAAATCCGGGCCGTGCCTGATGTCCGACTCCGGACAACATGTATGCGAGATGAAGAATACCCTACGGTCCTGTGCTTTCGAAATCCGAAAATCCCCTCGCGATCGGGAAGCCGCGAAGCAGCGTTCAGTGCGTGTACTGCTCGATGGGGACGCCGTCGTACATCTGGTCGACCCGCATAATCTGGCTCTCGCGGTTGTAGCTTCCGAGCTCGTAGTCCTCGCTCATGATCAGCGCCTTGATCGGCTTGGTCGGGCACACCTCGGAGCAGAGGCCGCAGAAGCTGCAGCGAGACAGGTTGAAGTCGAAATAGTCGAGGACCTTGATTTTCATCCCCGGCTCACGATGCCCGCCGAGCGCGATCAGGTCGTCGGGGCACGCCTTCGCGCACTGATCGCAGACGATGCACGTCTGCGCCCCCGTGCCCGGCTCGACCTGCAGCCGCAGCACGCCGCGGAAACGCGGCGCCGTCGGCCGGCGCTCCGCCGGATACTGAAACGTGAAGGCCGGCTGCGGCGTGTACTTCAGCGTGATCCAGAGACCTTTCAGCAGGTCCCACAGGAAAATATTCTTGAGAAACTCAATCATGATTTTCGATGTTCGATTTGGTGATTGTCGATTTATTTGTTGATCAACCAATAAATCGAAAATCGACAATCACCAACTCGCAAATTAGGAACGTTCTCCAATAAGCGTTGGCTCCGTCTGTCCCGACATGATGACGCGCTCCCGTCGGAGCACCGTGCCCTCTTTCTTGATTTTGTCCTGCAGCCGCATCAGGCCGTAGAGCAGCGCCTCGGGTCGCGGCGGGCAACCCGACACGTAGACGTCGACCGGCACCACCTTATCGACACCCTGGAGCACGCTGTAGGTCGGGAATGGACCGCCGGCGTTCGAGCAGCTGCCCATCGAGATGACCCACTTCGGTTCCGGCATCTGGTCGTAGAGACGCCGAAGCACCGGCGCCATCTTCTTGGTCACCGTGCCCGCAACGATCATCAGATCCGACTGCCGTGGCGATGCGCGAAACACCTCGGCGCCGAAGCGGGCGATGTCGTAGCGCGAGGCCGAGGCGGCCATCATCTCGATCGCGCAGCACGCGAGCCCAAAGCCCATCGGCCAGATCGAAGACGCCCGAGCCAGGTTGAGGAGCGCGTCGAGATTGGTCGTGATGAAGTTGTCTTCGAAACGGTGATCGATCAGCCCCATTTTTAATTCTTCATTCCCAATTTTTAATTTCTCGTTTCACTATTGCCTGTAATACGCCGCGTTCGTGTCGATAAACCCGCTCCATTTCGCCGGCGTCTCGTCCAGCGGGTAGATTGCCTCGACCGGACACGCCGGGACGCACGCGCCGCAGTCGATGCACTCGTCGGGATGAATATAGAGCATTTCGGCGGCGCCGAACGCCTGCTCATCCTTGCGCGGGTGAATGCAATCGACCGGACAGACGTCGACGCACGCCGTGTCCTTCGTGCCGATGCATGGTTCACAAATGATGTATGCCAAGGGCCGTTAAGTTCTTCAGAACGTGAGACTTTCAACCAGCAATGTACTCGGCGGCGCGCAAAGCTGTCAAATTAATCCCGACTTATAATTCGTTGCCAGTGAGAACCTTATCGCCTTGGTGGCTGGCGGGCCTGACGCTCGCGATGACCTCGGGTTCGGTAGGTGCCGCCGCGCAGTCGCTTCCCTCCGAGCCCATCGTGTTCGGCGACGGCCGCGTCACGATTGGCGCCGAAGTGACGGGCACCTTCGCCTGCACCAACTCCGCGACGTCGACGAGCGAGGTCTGCAGCGACGACACCGGCTACTTCAACTACAGCGACTACCAGCATTCGACGCTGCGAATGCTCCGGGTCGACGTCTCGACGGCCGTCAAAGCCACGGAGCGTTTGTCGGTGCTCGCCGAAGTTCGCAGCGAGGATGGCGAGCGCGTGCGCCCCTATGCGTTGTACGTTCGCCTGAAACCGTGGTCGGAGCGCGCCTTCGACATCCAGGCCGGCCGGGTGCCGCCAACGTTTGGCGCGTTTGCCCGCCGGACCTACCCCTCCGACAACCTGCTCATCGGCTATCCGCTCGCGTATCAGTATTTGACGTCGCTTCGACCCGACGCGCTGCCGGCAAACGCCGACGAACTGCTGCGGATGCAGGGCCGCGGCTGGCGCTCGAGCTTTTCCGTGGGCAATGCCGCCGGCGATAAGGGTCTGCCGATCGCGAGCGCGTTCCGCTGGGACACCGGCGTGCAGGTGCACGGCGCGATCAGGATTGTGGACGCGGCGCTCTCGGTGACGACCGGCAGCCTCGCCAACCCGCTGGTGGGCGACGACAACGGCGGCAAGCAGATCGCGGGTCGTGTGTCGGTGCGTCCGTTGCCGGGGCTGCTCCTCGGCGTCTCCGCGTCGCACAGCCCCTATCTGACGCGCGCGGTGACGCGCGCAGCCGGCGTCGAATCCGAGAATCGCAACTACACGCAAACCGCGTTCGGCGCCGACGTCGAGTACTCACGCGACTACTATCTGGTGCGCTTCGAGACCATCGTCAGCGACTGGCGTTTGCCGCTTGTGGCGGCGCCGTCGATTCGCCTGCCGCTTCGAGCGACATCGACGCTCGTGGAGGGTCGGTACAAGATCCGTCCCGGGTTGTACGCCGCTGCGCGGCTCGATCATCTCGGGTTCAGTGAGATCACCGGCACGACGCGCACGTCGACCTGGGACGCACCGGTGACGCGCTACGAGATCGGCGGCGGCTATTCGATCCTGCGCAATGTGTTGTTGAAGGGGTCGTTTCAGTACAACTCGCGACCGGCGGGGCGGACACAAAAGCTCAAGCTTGGTGCGCTGCAGCTCGTCTTCTGGTTCTGATCATGCGTTCCGCATTCGTGTGTGCGCTTCTGAGCTGTGTAGCAGTGGCGTCGATCGTTTTGACCAATCACGCGGTCGAGCTGAGAGCCGCCGCTCCAGGAGCGATTCGCGGACGAGTCACGCTGCGAACCGTCGTCCCGGTGAACGAGCGGCGCCCGACGGTCGCCGAACTCGGCACGCCGCGGGAGCGTGACTTCTCGGACCGTCTGCGATCGGTCGTCTACCTCGAGTCCGCGCCGCGCGGCGCGTTCGAGCGCATCGAACCAGGCCGCGTCGTGATGGATCAGCGCAACGAGACATTCGTCCCGCACCTGCTCGCGGTCACGACCGGCACCGTTGTCGACTTTCCCAACGGCGACCCGTTCTATCACAACGTCTTCTCGCTCTCGAAGGCCAACCGCTTCGACCTCGGTCGCTATCCGAGCGGCAAACTGAAATCCGTTCAGTTCACCCGTCCCGGCATCGTCCGGGTGTTCTGCGAGATTCACTCGCACATGAACGCCTACATCCTCGTGTTCAGCCACCCGTTCTTCGCGGTCACCGACGATGCCGGCCGCTTCCGGATCGAGAACATTCCGCCCGGCACCTACAACGTGATCGCGTGGAACGAAGGCACCGCCTCAGAACCCAAACCGGTCACGGTGCCCGATGGCGCCACCAGCGAGGCCGACTTCACGCTGCGATGACGCTGCTGCCTTCGCTGCGGAGCCGGATCTTCCTGACGAGCGCGCTGCTGGCGGTGCTCTCGATCGGCGTCGCGGTGTACCTGGTGAGCATTACGGTGACCCGCGAGGCCGAGGCCGCCCTGCATCGCGAAATCGTCGCGACCGGCGCGCTCGTCGAGCAACTGCGCACCACGCGCGCCCAGACATTCACGATGATGGCGCGGCTGATTGCCGATACGCCGAAGCTCAGAGCGGCCGTGGCGGAAGACGATCCGGCGACGATGCAGACGCCGCTCGAGGACATCGCGAGCCTGAATCAGCTCAACACGCACCTGCTGCTGGTGACCAACGAGGCGGGCAGGGTCCTCGCCACGATTGGCGTCGACGAACGGTCCGGGCTCGTCGTCGGCTATCAGCCGGCGATCAGCGAGGCGGCGGCCGGGCACGAAAGCCACAGTCTGCTGCCGCAGCCGCACGGCATCCTCCAGCTCGTGACCGTTCCGATCCGCGCTGGAACGGCAGTCAAGGGCACGCTGAGCGTCGGCTTCCTGCTCGATGATGCGTTCGCGGCGCAGCTGAAGGGCACGACCGGCAGCGAGATCGCCTTCCTGATGGACGGACAGATTCTGGCGTCGACGCTTGCGCCCGAGGATCGGGCGGCGCTCGGCCTGCTGACACGCAGCGTCGAAGCGCCGCGCAACGTCACCCTGAGCGCGGAAGAATACGTCGCGCTGCGACTGCCGCTGGCGGCCAGAGAGGACGACCTCCCGGGTACCGGCCCAATCGCCCTCATTCTTCGCTCGCGGACCGAGCATCTGCGCTTTCTGCGAACGATTCACACCGAGCTGGCCGTGACCGCCGTGGTCGCCATGCTGCTCGCGGGGCTGCTCAGCTTCGCCGTGGCGCGAACGGTGACGCGACCGCTGGCAACGATCACGAAAGCGATGCGCGAGGTAGCGGCGACGGGCGATCTCACGCGGAAAATCGTGCTTCGCAGCGACCGGCGCTGGACCGACGAGGACGCGCGGCTGCTGGCTGCGACGTTCAACACCTTGACCGACTCCATCGCGCGCTTCCAGCGCGAGAGCACGCAGCGAGAGCGCCTCTCGTCGCTCGGCCGCCTGTCGACGGTCATCGCCCACGAGATTCGCAATCCGCTGATGATCATCAAGGCGGCGCTCCATTCGCTCCGCCAGCCGGAGGTCCGCGGCCCGGCGCTGCGCGAAGCCGTCTCGGATATCGACGAAGAAGTCGGGCGGCTGAACAGAATCGTCAACGAGGTGCTCGACTTTGCGCGACCGATCCGCTTCGAGTTGGCAACCGCCAACCTCAACGCGCTCTGCCGCGAATCGGCGGCCGCGGCGCAGGCGTCGCCCGGTGCCCCCGTGCAGCTGATGCTGGACGAGTCGCTGCCGTCGATCACGACCGACGCCGAGCGCCTCCGTATCGCGCTCGTCAACTTGATTGTCAACGCACGGCAGGCCGTCGAGCCACAGCAATTGACGCTGGCGATGGCGGGCGGTCATGCCGCGACCCGCACGCCTCCTCCCGCAGGGGATGCCGCGGCGCGCGTCGTCTTGTCCACGCGAGGGACGGCCGGCGGCGTCGCGATCGTCATCTCCGACAACGGCGGGGGCATCGAGGACCCCTCACGCGTGTTCGATCCCTACTTCACGACGAAGCGCGGCGGAACCGGGCTCGGCCTGCCGATCGCCAAGAACATCGTGGAAGGTCTTGGCGGCACGATCACGGTCGAGAGCACGCCGGGACGCGGGACCGATATGCACATCGAGCTGCCGCTCAACCCCTCCACCGGGGCGGAGCACGCTCCGCCCCTACGGTAGCTCCGAACGCCCGTGGCACATCGCGGCTCGATCCTGCTCGTCGACGACGAGGAAAAGATTCTCAAGGCGCTCGGCCGCGCGCTTCGTGACGCCGGCCACGAGGTGATCGAAACGACCAGCCCGCGCGAGGGACAGCGCCTGCTGACCGAGCGGCCGTTCGACGTGTTCATCTGCGACAACGTGATGCCGCAGCTCGTCGGCCTCGATCTGATTCGCGAGTACGTCACGTCGACGCCCGAAGGCGAGCGCGCGCAGATCCTGATGATGACGGCGCACGCCACCGTCGAGAGCGCCATCGAAGCGATGAAGCTCGGTGCGCTCGACTACCTCCAGAAGCCGTTCGAGATCGATGAGCTGCTGGTGGTCGTCAGGCGGGCGCTCGACCACCAGCGGCTGCGCACCGAGTACCGGTATCTGCGCAGCGAGCGCGACGAGCAGTTCGATCACTACGGGATCATCGGCCGGAGCCGCGCGATGGAGGAAATCATCATCCGCGCGGAACGCGTCGCCGAGACCAAGAGCACCGTGCTCATCACCGGCGAAACCGGCACCGGCAAGGAGCTGGTGGCGCGGGCGATCCACAACCGCAGCGCGCAGCGCGACATGCCGCTGATCAAGGTGAACTGCGCGGCGATTCCCGAGTCGCTGCTCGAGTCGGAGCTGTTCGGCCACGTCCGCGGCGCCTTCACCGGCGCGACCACGACCAAGAAAGGCAAGTTCGCGCTGGCCGACGGCGGCACCATCTTCCTCGACGAGATCGGCACGCTGACGCCGACGCTGCAGTCGAAGCTGCTGCGCGTGCTGCAGGAGCGCGAGTTCGAGCCGCTCGGCTCGGAGCGGACCGAGCGCGTCGACGTCCGAATCATCGCGGCCACCAACCGCGATCTGCGTCAGATGGTGGCCGAAGGGAAATTCCAGGAGGATCTCTTCTACCGCCTGAACGTGATCCCGATCGAGCTGCCGCCGCTGCGCGAGCGGCGCGAGGACGTCGCGCCGCTCGTCGAGCACTTCGTCCACAAGCACGCGCAGCGCACCGGACGGCGGATCGACCGGATCGACGAGGGCGTGCTCGCCGCGCTGCAGCAGTACGACTGGCCGGGCAACGTCCGCGAGCTCGAGAACACCATCGAGCGCGCGGTTGTTCTGTCGACGGGCGCCATCATCACGACGCGCACGATTTCGATCCTCGGCGCAGCCGCACCGCAAGCCACCGGCCTGCCGTCGTTGAGGCTCCGGCAGAACATCGAGTGGGTCGAGCGCGAGACGATCCGCCGCGCGCTCGAGAGCGCGCGCGGAGTCAAGAAGGACGCGGCGGAGCTCATGGGTATCAGCCAGCGCGCGCTCTCGTACTACCTCGCGAAGTATCGAATCGACTGAGACTTACGCGGCTTGTAACGGCGTTACGGGGCGAGTAAGGGCAGCTCAGTGAGTTACGGCTGGTCGGGAGTGTAGGGGTCACAGGATCGTGTCGACAATTCGCTGTCCCGGGCGCCTTTTCTGCTGTTTTTTCCCGCCCTTCCTGCGCTCCCTGCCACTCCTGCCCTCTAAATCAGCATCCTGCACGGATCTCGCGCCGCGGAGTCGTTCGCGGCATCCTCCTTGCCTCGGCGGACCCGGTCTTTTCTCGCACCGATTCATAGAATCGTTCAGGCCTCTTAGTTCGGATGCGAAGATCCCTTATTCGTCGCGAGGAAAACATGAGACGGTACATCGGAGTGCTTGCGGTTCTCGCAGTCAGTATCCCGTTCGCCGCGTGTGACGAGAAGCTGTCCACGCTCGCCGGCCCCACGCCGAATCTCGAGCCGACGTTCGCCAGCATTCAGCGCGACATCTTCGAGTCGGCCGACTCCGCCGGCCGATCGGCCTGCACCGGCTGCCATACCAATGTCGGCAGGAATCCGTCCGGCCAGCTCAATCTGCTGCACGATCTCGCGTACGACCAGATCGTGAACGTCTCCAGTACGCAGCAGCCCGGCGTCACGCGGGTCAAGCCGGGAGATCCCGACGGCAGCTACCTGGTTCGGAAGCTTCAGGGTACGGCTGGCATCAACGGCCGCCGGATGCCGTTCAACGGACCGCCCTACTTGACCGATGGGCAGATGCTGATTCTGCGCCGCTGGATTGAGATTGGCGCGCCGCGCAATTAACCTGGACCTCACGTCTCGACAAAGGAGCACACGTGACTCGCTTATCGATCCGACTTGCCGCCGTTCTCGTCCTGATGCTCGCGGGCGCGCCGTTCGCTTCGGCCCAGGACGATGACCCGGCCGTTTTGAATCTCGCCGAACCCGACTTCACGCTGATCGGCCTGCCGACATCGCTGCGCGTGCCATTTATGAAAAGCGCGTTCCGCGTCACACACCGGTTCACGCGCCCGCTCAAGTGCGACGAATGCGCCGACAACCTCATCGAGGATTTCTTCGGCGTCGACAACGGCGCGCTGGTCGGCCTGGAATACAGGTTCGGGATCGTCCCGAACGGGCAGGTTGGCATCCACCGGACGGGGCAGAAGACGATCGAGTTCTTCGGACAGTACTCGCTCATCCGCCAGACGAGGATGCCGCTCGACGTGTCGGCGCTCGTGTCGATCGAGGGCACGAACAATTTCAAAGACAGCTATTCTCCATCGCTCGGCGCTATCGTGTCGCGTCACTTCGGCAGCATCGCGTCGATTTACGTCGAGCCGATGTGGGTCAACAACACCAACGCGCTGCCGGCCGAAGTCGTCGACGACAACAGCACGTTCGTCGTCGGGCTCGGCGCCCGCGTCCGCGTGCGGCCGACCGTGTACGTGGTCGGGGAATTCGTGCCGCGCGCCAGCGGGTTCGACCCGGGCACGCATTACGGCAGCGTCGCGATTGAGAAGCGCGCGGGCGGACACCTGTTCCAGCTCAATTTCTCAAACGCCGTGGCTGCGACGACGCCCGGCAACATCGCGCGCGGCGCGGTGACCAACGACGACTGGTACATGGGCTTCAACATCACGCGGAAGTTCTTTTAAGCGAGTAGCGCCCGCGGCTATGGCGAAACGCGCGAGCGCGAAGCGCGCTGCGCGTGAGCCATCGGCGTCAGTTCGCGCTGGGGGTGGGGCCCCAGCGCCAGTGAAAAAAAGTAGACCAGCGACATCGAAGTAGAATCGACGCCGTGATGAGCCGAATGGGGCGTTTTGTGTTGCTGCGATCGAAAACGGTCTGGGGGTCTACCATCGTCGCCGCGGCCATCGTGATGGCCGGGTGCAAGAGCGGCGACAGCCCCCCGACCAATCCTTCACCCGGCGGTGGCGGTGGCGGAGGAGGCGGCGGCACCGGCACGACGATCACGATCACGAGCAGCGGCGTCAGCCCGAAGACGATCACTGTCACGCGCGGCAGCCAGGTGACGTTCAGCAACAGTGACGTCCGGACTCACGAAATGAACAGCGATCCCCATCCTGAGCACACCGACTGTCCGGAGATCAATGCTGTGGGATTTCTCCAGGTGGGCCAGAGCAAACAGACGGGCAACCTCAACACCGCGCGCACCTGCGGTTATCACGACCACAACCGCAACTTCGACACTTCGCTCCAGGGAACCATCGTGATTCAGTAGCAGGCCAGGCAGGTCTGGTAGGCCAGGGGGGTCAGGCAGGTCGGTATCGAGCAGCGTGGGGACCCGCGTGAGCCGGATTCGAAGATCAGGCAGACTCTTTCAGAACGACAGCGTCATGCCAAGCCGCACGGTTCGGGGCGGCGTCGGATGCAGATGGATGTCGTTCACGCCCTCCGCCGGCTCGCCGGGCAGACGCGATCGATAGTAGTAGTCGATGTCGCTGTCTTCAGCGTTGAGCAGATTGAACACGTCGACGACGACCCGCATCCCGCGCGAAAACTTGTAACCACCGCCGAGATTCACAGCGGACGTCGCCCTCGACCGCACGGAATTGTCTTCGACCAGCGGCCGCGGACCGAAGTAGCGCACCCGCACCCTGCCGAACGGTCCGCGCGAACCGTCCACCGTCGCGCCAGCCGACACGACCGTCCTGACCGCGCCCGGAATGTGATTGCCGGCCGGGTCATGGTTCGTGAAATGACTGCGCGACCAGGACGCGTCAGCATCGAACGTCAGCCACGGCCGCGGACTGTAATAGTTCGCCAGCTCCAGGCCGTAGCGGCGACTGGGGCGTCCGGCTTCGGTACTGCCGGCATCGCCGACGAACAGCAACTCGGAGTCGAGGCTCAGCGTCCAGAGTGAAAGCGTCGACTGCAGCCGGGGAATCGCCACGCTGCGCACGCCGACCTCCCCGCCCCTCGCGCGCACGAGCGGCGTCACCCGATCGACGGCTGCGCCGCTCTTCGGATCGCGCGCGATCGTCGCGCCCCGCGCGTCGTTGCTGTGAAATCCCAGACCTGCGTTCGCGTAGAACTCGGTGCCCTCGAACGGACCGACGACGACACCGCCCTTCGGGCTGACGATGCCGGCGATCACCCGGCCGCCGTTTACCGGATCATCGGCCCGGACCATGAAGCGATACTCGTCTCCGCGGATCCCGGCAATCGTTCGCAGCCACGGCGCCCACTCCACTTCGTTCTGCACGTACAGAGCGCCGCTGGTCTGTCCAACCGAGTCTTCGCGCATCGTGCCGAGCCGTGCACGCGCCTCCGTGTGATACAAGCCGACTTTGCTGATGTCGTCGTACCGCAGCATTCCACCGAACGTGTTCTGGACTGCACGGTCGCCCCAGCGATCGACGCGGCGGTGACTGAGCTTCGCACCCGAGATGAACCGGCGATCCGCCTGCTCGAATTGATCGCCGTGCTCGGGATCGTCGAGAAACAATGTGAAGTTCGAGAAGAGACTCATCGCGTAGCCGATGCCGTAGGCGGTGAGCTTCGTCGTACCGCTGCCGCTCGTCGACTGCCACTCGACCGATCCACTGTACCGATAGGAATCGCCGCCGTCGGTCGGATCGATCGCGGCAAAACGATTGATGAGCCCCCGATCGATCGCCCGTCGAGGAATCTGATCGGTCGACCGCCAGATTCCTCGGTACCCCATTGCGGTGATCGACAGCCCGTTGACCGCATCGCCGCGCGTATAACGCACGAGCCCGTTCGCTTTCCTGTAGTTGTCGCCAATCACCCATGGGCCGTCGTCGTGCTCGCCCTCGAACACGGCGAGCAAGGTGCCCGAACCAGTGCGTGGCGACACCGCCGCCACGACGCGTCCGTAGCCATCGCCGCCGCCGGCGACTTCGACCATCGGCCGCGCCAAGGCGCTCACGTAATTGATCGTGGCCGCGCCCGCGGTGGCAAAGTCGCCCTGCTCGGCAAAGTAGGGCCCCTTCGAGTACTGCACGCTGCTCACGATCTCGGGGACGAGGAAGCTCAAGTCGGAGTAGCCATGGCCGTGGCCGTGCGTCGGCAAATTGACCGGCATGCCGGCGACCGTGGTCGCGAAGTCTGTGCCGTGATCGAGGTTGAAGCCGCGCAAGTAGTACTGATTGGCTTTGCCCTCACCGCTGTGCTGACTGATGATGACGCCCGGCACTGCTTCGAGCACCTCGCCGGCGCGCATCACCGGCCGCGCGTCGAGCTGGTGCGCGGTGATCGCGCCCTGACTGGCCGACAGCGCGATGCCGACCAGATTCCCGGCGGGGTCCTCAGCGTCCGCGAGGTTGATGAACGTGTTTCGCCCGGTGACGACAACGTCGGCGCTCAAGGAGAGATGAAGGACGATATCGACACGCAGCTCGCTGCCGGTGGCGGGTACCGCGACGTCGCGGCGGATCGTGGCGAAGTTGGGCAGCGAGAACGAAACCTGGAATGCGCCCGGATCGAGCGACATGAATCGGTAGATGCCGCGCGT
>Ga0114129_10012508_pt1 | contig 12083 bp, 13 predicted proteins | sample RhiMetdeltSRZDD1_FD_80071 | JGI IMG/M metagenome (GOLD analysis project Ga0114129, IMG submission 80071) | Populus rhizosphere microbial communities from Tennessee, USA - Rhizosphere MetaG P. deltoides SRZDD1 (version 2) (version 2) | ecosystem: Host-associated > Plants > Roots > Rhizosphere >... | reverse complement strand
GACGTCTCAAGGCTTCGCTCCCACCCTTGCACGACCACAACAGCTTGCCTCCAAGCGGCGATCGCGCGGACAACGAATGACCCTGCTCAGCAGCTTGACAACGGGACATCAGAGCAATCCAGGCGCGTAGCGCGTTTCTGGCGTGCTTCGCTTCGCTCGCGACGACGGCGACGGCGGTCACGCCGACCTCCGCAACGCGCGGCGCACCATCGCGCGCTTCAACCCGGCAATGGCGTAGGTTGGCGCGATGCCTTTCGGGCAGAACGCCGTGCAGCTCATATGGGTGTGGCACGCCTGACAGCCGGAGCGGCCGGAAATCGCGGCCATGCGCGCGTCCTGCCCGCGATCGCGGACGTCGTTGTGCAGCGTCCAGGCTCGGTTGAGCGCCGCCGGTCCAAGGTAATCCGGGTCCCAGGCCACCACGTCGCAGGCCGAATAGCAGATTCCGCACCCGATGCATTCGATCCCCGCCTCCGCCGCCTGGCGCGCCGGCGTCGCGGGCGGGACGACGGCGAAATCTTCCGCCGGCTGCGGCCCCGCCTCGAAGGCTCCCCTGGCGGCGCGCCATTTGTCGAAGAACTCCGTCATGTCGACGGCGAGGTCCTTGACCACCGGAAAGTTGCGCAGGGGTTCGAGCCGCAGCACGCCGGCGTCGCCGGCCACTTGCGTGACCCGGGTGCGGCAGGTCCAGCGTGGGCGACCGTTCACCAGCATGGCGCAGGAGCCGCACATCCCGACCCGGCAGGCGAAGCGGTACGACAGGGTCGCATCCTGCTCGCGCTGGATCTCGGTGACGACGTCGAGCACGGTCTGACTCGCGCGCCGCGGCAGCTCGAACGATTGCAAGCGGCCGTCGCGTGCGCCGCGCCAGACCTCGACGCGCAGCGTAGTCACCCGCGCTCAACTCCCCGGCAGCTGATGCGACTCCTCGAAGTACACGTCGCGCCAGCTCGACGGCTTGACCGGCAGCATGCCGACGCGGCTCATATAGTCGGCATAGTCCATGATCTTCTTCGGCACCGTCGTCCATTCGTTCTCGGGCAGACGGATGATCCTCTCCGCTTCCGCCGGCGGAAGCTTCGAGCCCTCGGCCTTCACCCATAGTGCGGCGGCGCCGGCCGGGTCGGCAGAGATCTGCTTCATGGCGTCATCAAGCGCGGCCAAGAATGCCTGCACGATCTTGCGGTTCTCGTTGTAGAACTTGGTCGTGGCCCAGACCGAATTGAACGTGTGCGGCCCGCCCAGCACCTGGTAGCTGTCGAGCACCTTGCGCACGCGCTTGTCCTCGAGCTGCTGGTACTGGAACGGCGCCGAGGAAAAATGCGCGGTGATCTCCGACCGGCCGCTCATCATCTGCGCCATGCCGTCCGGATGGCTGAGCGACACCGTCAGGTGATCGAGCTTGCCGTGCTGGCCGGGACCGAATTCCTTCTCGGCGGCCATCTGCAGCGTGACCGCCTGGATCGAGACCTTCACCGCCGGCAGCGCGATACGATCTTTTTCGGTGAAGTCCCTGATCGTCTTCACGTCCGGACTGACGGTGTTGAGGTAGAGCGGCATCGAGTTGATCGCCGAAACGCCCTTGACGGCGATATTGTTGCGCGTGCGTCCCCAGATGGTGAGCAGCGGCCCGACCCCGCCGGAGGCGAAGTCGAGGTTGCCGGAAACGATCGCCTCATTCATCGGCGGCCCGCCCGTGAACTTCACCCACTCGGTCGCGAGATCGAGACCGAGGTGCTTGCCGTGCTGCTCTAAGAGCTTCTTCTCCTCCATGATGGTGAGCGGCAGGTAGGAGATGCCGAATTGCTTGGCGAGGCGGACCGTCTTGGTCTGCGCGAACGCCGATCCGGCCCCGAGCTGCATCCCGGCCAGCGCCGTGGCGGCGGCGGCGACCGCGACTATCCCGAGCCTGAACTGCTTCACTTCGCGTTCTCCTCGTTGCTATCGCGCTGGATTTCGCGCCGATCTGATGCCATCAAAGTTTGTCGGATATCATCCGTCAAGCGCCCGCCAAGCCATCACCCCGTGCCGTGGTCCGTCCCGATGAGCCATCCCGCGAAAGCAAGTGCCGCCGACGTCGAAACGATCGAGACCGCGCTCTCCAAGCGCTTCGGCGAAAGTTTCTCCGTTGATCCGACCGTGTCGGGCCTCGACGGACTCGCCCGACTGGCCAACCACCGCACCATCCGGCGCTATGCGCCGCGCACGGTGGATCGCGACCTGATCGATCTGCTCTGCGCTTGCGCGTTCTCGGCACCGACGAAGAGCGATCTGCAGCAGCGCGATATCCTGGTCGTCGGCGAGCCGTCCACGCGGGGCAGGATCGCGGATCTCATCCCGGACATGCCCTGGATCCGCGAGGCGCCGATGTTTCTGATCTTCCTGGCCAACGGCCGGCGCCTTCCGTACGTCGCCGAGCAGCGCGGCAAGCCGTTTCCGAACGATCATCTCGACCTGTTCTTCAACGCGACGGTCGATGCCGCGCTGGCGCTTGCCACCTTCACGATCGCGGCCGAAACCGTCGGCCTCGGCTGCTGCCCGATCAGCGTGATCCGCGATCATGCGGCCAAGATCAGCGATCTCCTGGCGCTGCCCGCCCGCGTGATTCCGATAGCCGGTCTGTGCGTCGGCTGGCCGGCGGATGCCGGCTATATCAGTCCCCGCCTGCCGCTTGCCGTGACGCTGCACGAGGATCGCTTCGACGATCGCGATCTCGCCGCTCACCTCGACCGATACGATCGTCGCCGCGCCGCCGCCCATCCTTATCGCAACCAACGCGATGTTGCGCGCTGGGGCACCGCCGAGCGATACGGTTGGTCGGAGGACAAGGCCCGTCAGTATGCCGAGCCGCAGCGCGCCGATTTCGGCGCGTTCGTGCGGCACCAAGGCTTTCGCCTGGACTGAAGCTTCACCCGCGTCACCGATCCGGATCAGGAGGTTTCATGCTGCAAAGGACGAAATCTTCCGCGCGGTCGGCGCAAACCGACCTCGCTTTCTGGTCCGCCAAGCGCCTCGCCGCCCATATCCGCCGGCGCAAGATCGGGTGCCTGGAGCTGCTCGAGCACCACCTGACCCGGGTCGAACAGTATAACCCCGCGCTCAACGCCATCGTGGTCGCCGACTTCGAGCGCGCGCGCAAGCGTGCCAAAGCTGCCGACCGCGCGCTCGCCCGCGGCGAATCCTGGGGCCCGCTGCACGGCGTCCCGATGACGATCAAGGAGTCGTACGACGTCGCCGGGCTGCCGACCACCTGGGGCGCGCCGGAACTCAAGGACAATATCGCCGCCAAGAACGCCCTTGCGGTCGACCGCTTGCTGGGAGCCGGCGCCGTGCTGCTTGGCAAGACCAACGTGCCGCTGATGCTCGCCGACTGGCAGAGCTACAATGCAGTCTACGGCGTCACCAACAACCCGTGGGATCTCGCGCGCGTGCCGGGCGGATCGTCGGGCGGATCGGCCGCCGCATTGGCTGCGGGCTTGAGCGCGATCGAGGCCGGCAGCGACATCGGCGGCTCGATCCGGGTGCCGGCGCATTACTGCGGCATCTACGGGCACAAGCCGACCTACGGGCTGTGCCCGCCGCGCGGCCACGCCGTGGCCGGGCGCGTCGCCGCAGCGGATATTTCGGTTATTGGCCCGATGGCGCGCAGCGCCGACGACCTCGATATCGCGCTCGCCGCAATGGCCGGGCCCGACCATATCGATGGCGCCGGTTATCAGGTGACCCTCAAGGCGCCGGAGAAAACCGAGCTTCGTCAGTTCAAGGTCGCCGTGATGCTCGACCACCCCAGCGCCGCGATCGATCGCGGTGTGCGCGGCCGGCTGCAGGCGTTGGTCGATTTCCTCGCCGCTCGGAAAGTGAAGATCAGCGACGGCGCACGGCCGGCGATCGATCCCGATCGTGCGCGCCAAGTCTACGTGGCGTTGCTCCATGCGGCGATGTCGGGGCGGCTGCCGCAGGCGGCTTTCGAGCAGAACCTCAAGGCCGTGCGCCTGCTTGCTCCCGACGATCGAAGCCACACGGCCCAGATGGCGCGCGCCAACACGCTGCACCACCGCGACTGGCTCGGCCTCAACGAGGAGCGTCACCGTATGCGGCTGGCGTGGGCGGAATTCTTCCAGGACTACGACCTGCTGCTGTGTCCGCCCGCGATATCGGCCGCGTTCCGTCACAACCACGAAGGCGAGCCCTTCGGCCGCATGATCCCGGTCAATGGCCGACCGGCACCGGTGACCGATCAGTTGTTCTGGGCCGGCTATTCGGGCGCCTCGTACCTGCCGTCCACGGTCGCACCGATCGGGCTTGACGCCGCGGGACTGCCGGTCGGCGTGCAGATCATCGGACCGCAATTCGGCGACCGCACCTGCATCGCCTTCGCCAAACTGATCGAGCAGGAGTTCCACGCTTTCGCGCCGCCGCCCGGCTACGCCTAGGGGGTCATTGCGAGCCTAAGGCCAAGCAAGCCAGAATCGCGTCGCGGCCTGCTGGATCTGTCGCTTGCGCTCCAAGGAATGACGGCGGGGCCTTCACCGGCAGCTTGATCTGGCGCGGTGAAGCCTTTATCCGACTTCGACCGTTGCAGGGCCGAGGGAAGACGCATGGATGCGCCGCATCTGCTGGTTCACGACAAGAAAGACACGGTCGGCGTGGTGGCCGTCGAGGGCCTCAAGGCCGGCACCGACATGCTGTGCGTCGTCACGGCCGACGACTCCTCGTTCCGGCTCAAGTCAGCGATGGATGTTCCGATCGGCCACAAGATCGCGCTCGTCGACATCAGATCCGGCGACACGGTGGTGAAGTACGGCCAGGACATCGGCAAGGCGGTCGCCGACATCCGGAAAGGCGAGCACGTCCACGTCCATAACCTCAAGACCAAGCGGTGGTGAGCGTGCTGTCATCCCGCCCAAGCGAGCGGGAGCCGAACGCGGCCGGAAAACCATCGAAGACGATCGTTGCGATGATCTTTGATTTGGCGGTTCCTAGATTGCGGCTCTCGCGCTTCGCGCTCGGCCGGAATGACATGAGGGAGCGGTGGTGAGATGGCAGGCGGCAACGGCAAGAGCAAAGCGAAGGCGAAGTCGAACCTGCGGTTCATGGGCTGGCGGCGCGAGAACGACCGCGTCGGCGTGCGCAACCACGTGGTGATCCTGCCGCTCGACGACCTGTCGAACGCGGCCTGCGAGGCGGTCGCCAACAATATCAAAGGCACGCTCGCGCTGCCGCACGCCTATGGTCGTCTGCAGTTCGGTGAGGACCTCGAGCTGCATTTCCGCACCTTGATCGGCACCGGATCGAACCCGAACGTCGCCGCCGTCGTCGTCATCGGCATCGAGGACGGCTGGACCAAGCGCGTGGTCGACGGCATCGCGGCGACCGGCAAGCCGGTCACCGGCTTCGGGATCGAAGGCACCGGCGACATCGGCACCGTCGCCAAAGCCGCGCGCGCCGCCAAGGACTATTTGCAGTGGGCATCCGAGCTTCGCCGCGAGGAGTGCGATATCTCCGAGCTGTGGGTGTCGACCAAGTGCGGCGAGAGCGACACCACCACCGGCCTCGCCTCCTGCCCGACGGTCGGCAACATGTACGACAAGCTGATCCCGCAGGGCATCTACGGTGTGTTCGGCGAGACCTCGGAGATCACCGGCGGTGAGCACATCGCCAAGGCGCGCGCCGCCACGCCGCAAATCGGCGAGAAGTGGTACCGCGTCTGGAAGGCCTACCTGGACGAGGTGATCGAGGCCCACAAGGTCGACGACCTCTCGGAGTCGCAACCGACCAAGGGCAACATCGCCGGTGGGCTGACGACCATCGAGGAGAAGGCGCTCGGCAACCTGGAGAAGATCGGGCGTGGGTGCCGCTATGTCGACGTGCTCGCGCCGGCCGAGGCGCCGGCGCAGGGGCCTGGCCTCTACTACATGGACACCTCGTCGGCGGCGGCCGAATGCGTGACGCTGATGGCGGCGGCCGGCTACGCGGTGCACACCTTCCCGACCGGGCAGGGCAACGTGATCGGCAACCCGATCGTGCCGGTGATCAAGATCAGCGGCAACCCGAAGACGGTGCGCACCATGTCGGAGCATATCGATCTCGACGTCTCCGGCATCTTGCGCCGGGAGATGACGCTCGACCAGGCCGGCGACGCGCTCATCGAGACGATCGTGCGCACCGCCAACGGCCGGCTGACCGCCGCCGAGGCGCTCGGCCACCGTGAGTTCGTGCTCACCAAGCTCTACCGGAGTGCATAAGGCGGTCGGCTCTGATATTCTGCCGGCAACCGAGCAGGCGAGCATGCCCAATCGTCCCACAGGCGAGGCCGATCTGGTGCCGACCGACGAGGCCGGCGGCGCGACCTACGAGCATGACTTCTACTCCTGGACCCTCGATCAAGCGCGTCTCATTCGCGAAGGCCGGTGGGCGGCGATCGATCGCGAAAACGTCGCGGAGGAGATCGAGTCCTTGGGCAAGGAGCAATTCGCCAGGCTGCGCGGCGCTAAGTGGGATCATCAGCCTGACAGGAGAAGCCGCAGCTGGTCTCTCTCGATCAAGGCACAACGACTCGACTTGGACGATGTCCTCGAAGGAAATCTCGGCTTGAGGCCGAGAGTCAGCGAAGCAATTGAGAAGGCGTACCGCAAGGCCCGGATCGAAGCCGCACAGGAAACCGGGCTCGAGGAAGAACAATTTCCGCAACAATGCCCCTATGCATGGGACGATATCGTCGGCCGTGACTTCTCCCCGTAACGGCCGAGCTCCGACAGATCGAAAATCCCTCCCGTTGATCCTCGATGACTAACGTTCCGGCAGCTGCGCCCCCCATCACGCGCGCCACCACAACGGTGCGGGCGCTCGGCCCCGGCATCGCCTTGTCGGTGATGGTCGCGGTCGCCGCCATGATGAGCGCACCGCTCGTCGGGCGCGTGGCCCCGATCCCCGCCATGGTGATCGCGCTGTTCATCGGCATCGCGCTCAATTCCGTGGCCATGCGGCCGGCGTTTCAGCCGGGCTTGAGCTTCTGCGTGAAGAAGCTGTTGCGCTGGGCGGTGGCACTGCTGGGCCTGCGGATCGCGCTCGGCGACATCGTGGCGCTCGGCCTCCCGACTGCGCTGCTGGTCGTGGCCTCGATGGCGCTCACGGTCGTCAGCGGCTTCATGCTGGCGCGCGTGTTCGGGCAAGACACCAGCTACGGCGCACTGGCCGGCGCCGGCACCGCGGTGTGCGGCGCCTCGGCGACGCTCGCCACCTCGACGGTGCTGCCGAACTATGCGGGCAAAGATGCCGACGTCGTGTTTGTGGTGGTGGCGGTCAACGCCTTGTCCACGGTCGCCATGGTGCTCTACCCGCCGCTCTGCCTCTGGCTCGGATTCGACGGGCACGTAACCGGCGTGATGCTGGGCGCCACCATCCACGACGTCGCACAGGTGGTCGGCGCCGGCTATGCGGTCTCCGACACGGTCGGCAACGCCGCCGTGATCGTGAAGCTGTTTCGCGTGTTCCTGCTGCTGCCGATGGTCCTGGCCATCGGCTGGTGGTTCGCCCGCGCCGGCGCGCAGACCGGCGACGCGCGGGTGCCGGTGCCGGTGTTCGCACTGGTCTTCCTCGCGCTGTGCATCGTCAACAGCATCATGCCGTCGCTGCCGTCGTTGCTGCCGCTCTATGCGCCGATCAAGGGCGCCCTGGTGCTGGCGTCGACCTGGGGGTTGCTGATCGCGATCGCGGCGCTCGGCCTCGGCACCTCGCTCACCGCGATCGGCGCCCTCGGCTGGCGGCACGTCGCAACCGTGACCGGAACGACGCTCGTGATCCTCGTCATCGCGACTGCGGGACTAATGGTCCTGCGCTAGCTGTCGCGATGCCGACCCTGTCGCTTGAGGACGCGCGCAAGCAGGTGGCGCAAGCCCTGATGCGCTGCCGCACCAGCGCCGACAACGCCGCCGCGGTCGCCCGCGCGCTGGTCGCCGCCGAAGCCGACGGCCTCAAGGGGCACGGCCTTGCCCGCGTGCCGAGCTATGCGGCGCAGGCCCAGGTCGGAAAGGTGGACGGCTTCGCTGCGCCGAGCGTTTCGCGCCCCCGCCCCGCCGTCATCGCGATCGATGCCGCCAACGGCTTCGCCTATCCGGCGCTCGATGCGGCAGTCGCGGCGCTGCCGCAGGCGGCGCGCGCGACCGGCATTGCGGCGGCATCGATCCGGCGGTCGCACCATTGCGGCGTCGCCGGGCATCCGGTCGAGCGCCTCGCCGAGGACGGGCTCGTCGCCTTGATGCTGGCCAACACGCCGGCCGCGATCGCGCCCTGGGGCGGGTCGCGCGGCGTGTTCGGCACCAACCCGATCGCCTTTGCGTGCCCGTTGCCGGAGCGGCCACCGATCGTCGTCGACCTGTCGTTGTCCAAGGTCGCGCGCGGCAACATTTTGGCCGCGAGGCAGCGCGGCGAGCGCATTCCACATGGTTGGGCGCTCGATGGCGCCGGCCGGCCGACCACCGACCCGCGCGCCGCGCTCGCGGGCACGATGCTGCCGCTCGGCGACGCCAAGGGCACCGCCCTGGCGCTCGCCGTGGAGCTGCTGGCAGCCGGCCTCACCGGCGCGAATTTCGCCGGCGAGGCCTCATCGTTCCTCGACGCCGAGGGAGGACCGCCGGGGACCGGCCAGATCCTGATCGCCTTCGATACCGCGGCGTTCGCGGGCGCCAGTGCGTTTTCGCGCTTCGCCGAGCTTGCGGCCGCGATCGAGAGTCAGCCGGGTGCACGGCTCCCCGGATCACGCCGGCTCGCCGCCCGGCGGCGGGCGCAGGAGCAGGGCATTGCTGTCGAGGACGCGCTGCTGGCCGAGATCTCCGCGCTGTGAAGGCTTCTGTCGCGGGTGCCGCGCAACTCGAGCGAAGCAGAGCCGTTCACACCGGAACGGCCGCATCCGCGATCGCCAGCCGCTCGGCTTCCGGGCCGCTCTCGACCGTCGGCGAAAGACGCGGCCATCGCCCTTCGCCCACCCAGCGGCCGATGAAACCGGCGAGCCACTGCCGGATGGCATAGTCGTACGCGGCACGGTCGGCGAAGTGCTCCGCCCGCGGCTTGGCGCCCGGCAGTTCCAGCCGCGCGGCGCCGCGCGTCGTCCACCGGCACATCATCGCGTGCGTGACTTCCGGGTGGAACTGGATGCCGTATCCGGCCGGGCCATAGCGGAATGCTTGCACCGGGAACGTGTCGCCTTCCGCCAGCAGATCGGCGCCGGGCGGCAGGTCGAATCCCTCGCGATGCCATTCATAGACGTAGTCGGGCCAAGACTCCTGCAGCGCGCGCCCGGCCGTCGTCGGGCGGAGCGGGTAGTAGCCGACCTCGACGTGGCCGTCGGAGTGGCAGAACACGGTGCCGCCGAGCTGGCGCACCAGCATCTGCGCGCCCAGGCAGATACCGAGCAGCGGCTTCTGCTCCCGCAATGGCACCGCCAGCCAGTCGATCTCGCGCCGGACGTAATCGTCCTCGTCGTTGGCGCTCATCGGTCCGCCGAACACGATTGCACCGGCGTGCTCGTCCATCGTCTCCGGCAGCGGGTCGCCGAACCGCGGGCGGCGAATGTCGAGCGTATAGCCCATGTTGCGCAACGTCTGACCGACCCGGCCCGGGGTCGAATGTTCCTGGTGCAGGATGGTCAGGATCGGAAGCATCATCGGGCGGCGGACGCGTGAATCATCGGGGCGCGCCACTCCTACCCGGTTCTGTGGCGATTTCAAAGCCTTGCGGCCCGCGCACGACGCGCGGCTAACGAGGCGGCACCATCCCGCGTTTATGGTCCGCAGCAGCAACGCCGCCCACCGTTCGTGTATTCGCGGTCACCGCTTCGGCCACTGCGGGCCCGTGGACGCGCGGCGCCGCCCTTTCTGGTGCGAATGGATGAGGTTGAGCAACACGCCGCGCGGCAGCACGCGCGGGAGCGATGCGAGCAGCTTGTTCCCGATGCCGGGCACGACCCGTCGCCGTCCGGCCATCAGCGCGTTGTAGCCATCGCGCGCAACTTTGGCGGCGGATCGGCCGAGCAGCGGCGGCGTCTCGTTCGAAGCAAGGCCAGCCCGCTGCTGGAACCCGGTTGCGACCGGCCCGGGACAGAGCGCCGTTACGCGCACCCCCTTAGGCGCCAGTTCTTGCGACAAGGCCTCGGTGAAAGACAGCACATAGGCTTTGCTGGCGTAGTACACCGCCATCGTTGGGCCGGGAAAGAATCCCGCCACCGAGGCGACGTTGAGCAGCCCGCCGCGGTGGCGCGCCAAGCTCTCGAGCCAGCGGAGCGAAAGCTCCGTGAGGCTGCGCACATTGAGATCGACCATCGCAAGCTGCTCGTCGCGGTCGAGCTCGGCGGCCGAGCCCGCCAGTCCGAAGCCTGCATTGTTGACGACGAATGCCGGCTCCACGCCGCGTGCCGCCAGCTCGTGTCCGATGCGGGCACCGGCATCGAGGCGGCCGAGATCGACGGCCAGCACGTGCGGCCGCGGATGCCCGGCGGCGCCGATGCTGTCGGCGAGCGCCGCCAGCTGCACCTCGTTGCGCGCCACCATCACGACTTCGTGGCCGTGCGCCGCAAACACGCGCGCAAGCTCGGCGCCGATGCCGGACGAGGCGCCGGTGATCAGGGCGATCGGGCGGAAGCCGGGCATGGGTTTTCCTCGTTTCAGGTGCGCGGCTTATAGCAGGTGGGCCGCCGCCTTGCCGCTCCCGCTTGTGCGCAGAGGTCACGAGGCGGCATCGCCGCGGGAACCTGATCACTCGCGGCGCTTCGCGCCGCTGCCCGCTGCCGCCTGGCGGCGCAACTCGAGCCGATCGCGCGACGAGACATTGAGCAGGTCGGCCACCCGCCAAACCAAGTTGTCTTCAAATTCGCTCACGCGTCCATCCGCATAGATGATCTCCCACATCATCTCGATGATGCGTTGGCGGCCCTCCTCGTCGAGCGTGCGGTTTAGGAGGCTGGTGAAGCGGTAAAGGTCGACCGCCTCGTCTTCGACCATTGTCGCTTCCTCGATCAGCTCCGTGGTCGTGGCGTCGTCCAGCTCGAACCGGGTCTTGAGGACGGCGTGAAGCTTTTGCCGCGCGGCTTCCGAGATCGGGCCGTCGACGCCGACCACATGGATGAGCAGCGCCGCCGCCGCCAAGCGGTAGTCGTTGTCCGCGAAGCGTTCCTGCGGTTTCGCTCCGCCTGCGAGCTCAGCGAAGAAGGTCTTGAGGGTGTCGAGCATTCCGGGCCTTCCTTTACCTCTACCCGCTTGCGGGGAGGGTGCGGCAAGCAGCGGCAGCTGCGAGCCGGGTGAGGGGGACCAAATTGACCGCGGCACTGAGATGCGCCGGAATGCCCCCTCACCCGCCGCGCTTCGCTTCGCTCAGCGCGGTCGACCCTCTCGCCGCACGCGGGAGAGGTGAGAGAGAGGCGGCACCGCTGCACTATCTAGTCACGCGCCCGCGGCTTTGCACCGGTGATGAGCGCGAGCAACCCCTTGAGCAGTTGCGTCGGCGTCGGTGGGCAGCCGCGGATGGTGAGATCGACCGGCACGGCGGCCGAGATGCCGCCGACGCAAGCGTAGCTCTGCGCGAACAGTCCACCGTCGGCGGCGCAGTCGCCGACCGCCACCACCCATTTGGGATCGGGCGTCGCCGCGTAGGTACGCTCCAGTGCCTCGCGCATGTTCTTGGTCAACGGCCCGGTCACCATGAGCACGTCGGCATGCCGTGGCGAGGCCACGAAGCGCAGCCCGAAGCGCTCCAGGTCGTAGATCGCATTGTTGAGCGCATGGATCTCGAGCTCGCACCCGTTGCACGAGCCGGCATCGACTTCGCGGATGGCGAGGCTGCGGCCGAGCCGGGCAAGCGCCGCGCGGTTGACACTCTCCGCGAGCTCGGCGACCGCCGCATCATCCGGCTCGGGCGCGGCTTCCGTCACCGGCCACTTCACTAGGTTCTCGAACAGGATCTTGCGCATCGCTAGTGTTGTGACTCTAACACTTGTTTCACCCGGACCACCTTTTCGAGGATTTGGCTCGCAGACTTGGTCCAGACGAAGGGCTTGGGGTTGGCATTGTGGTTCTCCAGGTACTCCAGGATGG
>Ga0114129_10012507_pt1 | contig 12083 bp, 9 predicted proteins | sample RhiMetdeltSRZDD1_FD_80071 | JGI IMG/M metagenome (GOLD analysis project Ga0114129, IMG submission 80071) | Populus rhizosphere microbial communities from Tennessee, USA - Rhizosphere MetaG P. deltoides SRZDD1 (version 2) (version 2) | ecosystem: Host-associated > Plants > Roots > Rhizosphere >... | reverse complement strand
CAGGGGAGAGCGAGCTCCACCCTGGCGGAGGCGTCGAAGGCGCCGGGTCGAAGAGCGTGCTGTCGAAGGTACAGCCGCCGTACCAATGAGCAGTCGCGTCACCCTGTATACAGCACGGCGGCGCGCGCCCTCTGGCGGACGAGCGCGAGCACCGTGTCGCAGGTCGGCGTGGGCAGCCCCACCAGGCGGCCCATCTCGACGACGGCGCCCAGGATCGGGTCGATCTCCATCGGCCGGCCGCGCTCCAGGTCGACGAGCGTCGACGGCTTGTGCACGCCTACGTCAGCGGCCCCGGCGATGCGCGCGTCGACGTCGAGGGGGAACTGGACGCCGAGCTTTTCCGCGACCGCCTGCCCCTCCACCATCATCTGCCGGGCCACGCCGCGCGTACCCGGGTCGGCCGTGACGCTCTCCAACCCGCTCAGGGTGAGCGCGCAGATCATGTTGAAGGAGAGGTTGCCCCACAGCTTGATCCACAGGTTGTCGCGGATTCGCGGCCGGATGGGGCAGCGGAAGCCGGCCTCGATCATCGCGCGCGAGAACGCCTGCGCTCGTTCGCTCTTGCTTCCGTCCGGCTCGCCGACGTCGAACCGGTTCGAGTAGGTGTGCTCGACGACGCCGGGCTCGACCAGTTCGGTCGCCGGATACACGATGCAGCCCAGCGCGCGGCTCGGCGGAAGCTTGTCCCAGAGCGCGCCGCCGGGGTCGACGCTCTGCAGCTTCGTGCCTTCGTACGGCCCGCCGTGCTTGTAGAAGTACCACCAGGGGACGCCGTTCACGGCCGGGACCAGCGTGGTCTTCGCCCCGAGCAGCGGCTGCACCGCGTCCGCGATGCCGGGCAGCGCGTGCGCCTTCACGCCCAGGATGACGTAGTCCTGCGGCCCCACCTCGCGCGCGTCGCTGGTCACGCGCGGCCGGACCACGTGGGTCTCGCCCTCGCTGATCAGCTTCAGGCCGCGCTCGCGCATGGCGGCGAGGTGCGGACCTCGGGCGATGAGCGTCACTTCCTGCCCGGCGAGCGCGAGCTTCGCGCCCATGAACCCGCCGATCGCTCCCGCGCCGAAGACGGTGATCTTCATCCTTCGAGGCCGAGCTTCGCAGCCAGGCCGATGCGCTGCAACTTGCCCGTCCGGCCCTTCGGGATCTCGCGCACGAAGAGGAACTTGCGCGGGACCTTCCAGTGCTCGAGCCGCCGCGTGGCGAACTCGCGCAGCTCGCGCTCGGTGCAGGTCGCGCCTTCGCGCAGCACCACGGCCGCGGCGATGTCCTCGCCCAGCTTGGGATGCGGAATGGCGAAGCTCACGCACTGCTGGACCGCGGGGTGGTCCATCACCACCACGTCGATCTCGATGGGCGCGATCTTCTCCCCGCCGCGGTTGATCAGCTCCTTCAGCCTTCCGGTGAGCCGCAGGTATCCGTCCCCGTCCATCACGCCCTGGTCGCCGGTGCGGAACCAGTCGTCGACGAAGGCGTTCTCGTTCGCCTCCGGATTCGCCTCGTACCCGGGCGTCACGTTCGGGCCGCGGATGACGACCTCGCCAGTCTGGCCGCGCGGAAGGATCTTTCCTTCCTCGTCCATGATCGCGACCTCGGGTCCGGCCGGCATCCCCACGCTGCCGCTCTTGCGCTCGCGCGGCGGCAGCGGATTCGAGGTCATCTGGTGCGCCGCCTCCGTCATCCCGTATGCCTCGACGACGGGGCAGCGGAAGGTGCGCTCCAGCTCGGCCATCACCTGCGGCGCAAGCGACGCCGACGACGAGCGGATGAGCCGCAATCGCGACCGGCCCAGCTCGTCCGCATGGCGCGCGGCGCGCGAGAGGATCGCCTGGTGCATGGTGGGGACGGCCGTGTACCAGGTAGGCCGCACCTCGTCGAGCCAGTGGAAGAACCGCAGCGCGTTGAACCCGGGCGAGCAGTACACCTGGGCACCGACCCCGAGCGAGGAGAGGACCGCCGCCATCAAGCCGTGGATGTGGAACAGCGGCATGATGTTCAGGCAGACGTCCTCGGGCGAGAGCTGCAGCGCCTTCCCGATGTTGCGCGCCGAGGCGGTCACGTTGCGTTGGAGCAGCGGGACGATCTTGGGACGCGAGGTCGAGCCCGAGGTGTGCAGCACCAGCGCGACGTCGTCGGCCTGGGCGAATCCGCCCTCGAACGGTCCGGCGCCATTCTTGTGCAGCGGGCGCAACGAGAACGCGCCCGCTCCCTGGTCGCGGTGGGGGACGAGCTCGACGATGGGGATCCGCAGCTTCGTCGCGACGGCGCGAGCCGGGGAGTCGATGCCGGCTTCGACCACCAGCGCCTTGGCGCGCAGGTCGGTCATGTTGAACTCGAACTCGTCCGCCGTGAGTCCGCGGCTGAGCGGCGCGGTCGTCGCGCCGGCGCCGATGGCGAGGAATGCGGCCGCCGCCTCGGGGCCATTGGGCAGCACGAGCACGACCCGGTTGCCGCGCCCGATGCCGAAGGAGTTCAGGTCGGCGACGGTCTTCTGAGCCAGAGCGCGCAGCTCGCGGTACCGCAGCGGCGGTACCGCCTCGGGCGCTCCGATGGCCACCGCATCGTCAGCGCCGCGCTGCAGCAATTCCCAGATCGTGTCCATGTATGCAGTGCGTTATGGACACGATTTTGGCCGATCGCAAGAGCGGAGTGAAGGCGCACTTCGTGCGGAGATCAGTCGAGATATCGGTACGCCGGCAACGTCAAGAAGTCATTGAATTCTTTGGACAACACAAGGCCGTCCAGGATCTCCGTGGCGTCCCGTAGCCGACCTTGGTCGGGGCCGCCGAGGTTCTTGACCTCTTCGTCGCGTACTTTTTGATACAGCTCGGCCGACGCAGTGCGTCCGTCCGAGAGCTTTGCCGCGTTCCGGACCCATTGCCAGAGCTGCGCGCGCGAGATCTCCGCCGTCGCCGCATCCTCCATCAGGTTGTGGATGGCGGCGGCGCCGTTCCCCAGGAGCCACGAGTTCAGGTACTGCAGGGCGACATCGACGTTGTTGCGGAAGCCGGCCTCCGTGATGCTGCTGCCGGGGATCCGGGTGTCGGCCAGCTGCTCAGCGGTGACGCTGACCTCGCTGCGCAGCTTGTCGATCTGGTTCGCCTTGTTGCCGAGCACCTTGGCGAACTCCTCTTGCGCGAGATGGACCAGGTCCGGGTGCGCCACCCAGGTGCCGTCGAAGCCGTCGGTTGCCTCGCGCTTCTTGTCCTCGCGCGTCTTGGCGAGCGCCTTCTCGTTGATCTCCGGGTTCTTCCGCGACGGGATGAAGGGCGCCATCCCGCCCATCGCGCTCGCGCGGCGGCGGTGGCAGGTCTTGATGAGCAGCTCGGTGTAGGCGCGCATGAACGGCACCGTCATGGTGACCTGCGCCCGCTCGGGCAGGATCTTGTCCTTGCGCGTCCGGAAGCTCTTGATGAGCGAGAACATGTAGTCCCAGCGGCCGGCGTTGAGGCCGCTCATGTGGTCGCGCAGCTCGTAGAGGATCTCGTCCATCTCGAACGCGGCGGGCAGCGTCTCCACCAGGACGGTCGCCCGGATCGACCCCCGCGGGATCTTCAGGGCGTCCTGCGCGAGCTGGAACGCGTCGTTCCACAGCCGCGCCTCGAGGTGGCTCTCGATCTTCGGCAGATAGAAGTACGGGCCCGTGCCGCGGTCGAGCTGCTCGCGCGCGTTGTGGAAGAGGGTGAGGCCGAAGTCGATCAGGCTGCCGGAGACCGGCTGCCCGTCGACGAGCACGTGCTTCTCGGGCAGGTGCCAGCCGCGGGGCCGGACGAGCAGCGTCGCGATCTTCTGGTTGAGCTTGTACTGCTTCCCCTCCGGAGAGGCGAACGACAAGGTGCGGCGCACGGCCTCCTTCAGGTTCTGGTGGCCGACGACGATGTTGCTCCAGGTCGGCGAGAGCGCGTCCTCGAAGTCGGCCATGAAGACGTCGGCGCCCGAGTTGAGCGCGTTGATCATCATCTTGCGCTCGACCGGGCCGGTGATCTCGACGAAGCGCTTCTCCAGGTCCTTGGGGATCGCGGCGACCTTCCAGTCCGCGTCGCGGACCTTCTGCGTCTCGGGGAGGAAGCGGAACTCCTGCCCTTTGTCGAGCTCGCGCTGCCGCTCGGCGCGGCGGGCGAGGAGCTGCTCGCGGCGCGCGTTCAGCTCGCGGTGCAGCCGCTCGACGAGCGCGAGCGCCTCGCGCGTCAGGATGGCTTCCGAACCGGCGACCTTCGGACCCTTGACCTCGATGCCCATGCCGTCCTCCTCGGAGGGGCACTTTCTTTAGCACCGGGAGGGGCGGCGCGCACGCCGTCCTTTGCTACGGTCGTTCAGGGGCGCGGGGCCATGAAGACGAGCAGGGCGGCGCGGGAGGCGGAGCGGTTCGCGACGCCGTGTTCGCTGCCGGCCGGGCAGAGTGCCATCTCGCCGGCGCGCAGCTCGCGCGTCTCGGCGCCGACGCGCACCTCGACGGTGCCTTCCAGGACGCCGTAGAGCTTGTCGCTGCCGGCGTGCGCGTGCGCCTTCTGCTCCTGTCCGGGGTCCAGGCAGTAGACGTCGCAGAAGAAGCGGTCCGTCTCGAACAGGTTCAGCTTCTGCAGCTTGTCGGGAGAGAAGCGGCGCAGCGCCGCGAAGCTCTTCACCTCGATCATTGCTCGTCCTTCGCTCCTGAGAGGCCGTACTTCTGCGCGTTCATGGAGACGATGGCGGCGGCGAGCACCTTGGGGACGTACTCGCGCGTCTCCTCGGGCAGCTTCTTCAGCCGGTAGAGGTGCCAGAAGTCGCGGCGCTCCTTCTTGAATCCGCCGGGCTCGCTGGCAATCTGGTGCAGCACGCGCCGCACTCCCGACTCGCCGCGGTTGTAGCTCGCCATGGCGAGCATGAACGAGTCCTCGCCGAACTCGGCGAGCAGGTTGGCGAGATAGCGCGAGGCCGCGCGCGTCGCCTTGGCGGGATCGAGGCGCTCGTCGATCTGGCTGTCGACGCGGAGGTTGTAGTTGCGCGCGGTGTCCGCTCCGAGCTGCCACATCCCCGCTGCGCCCGCCTTGCTGTGCGCGCCGGGATCGAATTGCGTCTCCGCCCAGGCGATGAACGCCATCTCCTCCGGCAGGCCCAGCGTGCCGAACTCCTTGAGGATCATCGGCCAGTACTTCTGCTTGCGGCGGTAGACGAACTTGAGATTGCCCGCCTGCAGCAGCTCGTCGACGTGGAACTGCAGCCGCTCCTTGAAGACCGGTGGGACCGCGTACGTCTTCGCGTCGAACTTCGCGAGGATCTTCTGGATGTCGCGATCCATCGGGTCGCCCGCGTTCGCCACCTCGGCCGCTTTGGACTTGTCCGCCTTTCCCAGGTCGTCGATCGCCTTCTGTGCGTTGCCGGTGAGCTGGGCGAGGCGTTGCTCGAGCTGATCGAGCTTGTCGGGATCGGTCTCCGAGTCCATCGCCGCCTGGACCTTCTCGATCTCCTTGTCCAGCTTGTTCTTCGTCTGCACGAGCTGCGCGATCTGCCGGCGCTGCTGGACGATGACGACGCCCATCGCCGAGACCACCACCAGGGCCGCTCCCGCCACCGCGGCGACCACCTTGACCCAGCGCTTCTTCGTCTTCGCCCGGGTGCTGTGCTGCACCTGGCGCATGGTCTCCGCCATGATGAACAGCGTCTTGCCGCTGGACTGGCCACCGCTCTTGGCGCGCTCGAGCGCGACCTTCTTCGCCGCGATCTCCGCCAGCCGCGCCGTCTGCGTATCGGCGCTCTCCTTCAGCCGGTCCGAGATGGCGGACATCTCTTCGGTGTCGTCGATGGGGCGCACCTGCTGCAGCAGGATGGCCTCGGTCTTGTAGGAAGGCTCCTCCAAGAGGATCCCGTCGAACTGGATCTGCACGACGGGGCCGCCGCTGCCGATCTGCACCTTGTCGCCCGACGCGAGCTTGTGCTTCGTCACCCGGCGTCCGTTGATGAGCGTGCCGTTCGTCGAGGCCGTGTCCACGACGAACCAGTTGCCTTCCTCGAGCAACAGCTCGGCATGGTGGTTCGACACCTTCGGGTCCTTGACCTGATCGAAGCGGACGTCGCAGTCGGCGGCGCGCCCGATGCGCAGCACGGGCTTCGCCAGCTCGGTGGTGCGCCCTTGCAGGCTCCCCGACAGGTGCTTCAAGCGGATCATTCGCCGCCCCCCGCTCGCAGCCTACCGCGGTTTCAGCGCGACGGGAGGAGCCGGAGGATCTTGTCCCTTTCCTTCGGGCAATCGCCGCGGCCGTCGCAATTCGAGGTGGTCAGGTAGACGAGGCCGTCCGGACCGACCACGACGTCGCGGATCCGCCCGGCCTGGTCCTGCAAGTAGACCTCGTGCAACTCCACGACCGCCGGATCGTTTTCGCTGAACTTGACGCGGTGCAGGTGCTGCGATCGCAGCGTCCCGACCAGCAAGCTCCCGCGCCACTCCGGGATGGCGGTGCCCGTATAGAACGCCGCGCCGCCCGGCGGGACGGAGCTCTCCCAGGTGAGAGAGGGGGTCACCATGCCCGCGGCCGTTTCGCAGCCGTAGATGCGCGGCCAGCCGAGGTTCGCTCCGGGAGCGGTGAGGTTCACCTCGTCGTGTCCGCGCCGCATCTGCTCGCCGGACGGCCCGTGATCCGTCACGTAGAAGCGCCCGCCGCTCCAGTCGAAGCCTTGCGTGTTGCGCACGCCGGTCAGGTAGGCCGGGTTGCCGCGGATCGGATTGTCCGGCGGCACCGCGCCGTCGGGCGTCAGGCGCAGGACCTTGCCCCCGAGGCTCGCCGGGTCCTGCGAGGCGTCCGGATTCCGCCCGTCGCCGGTCCCGACGTAGAGCATGCCGTCGGGGCCGAACCGGATGCGGCCGCCGTCGTGGTACGCCGCCGAAGGGATGTCCTCGACGATGCGGCGGTCGAAGAGCGCCGACGCGAAGTCGTCCGAAAGGCGCCAGCGCTCGACGCGATTCGACTTCCGGCCTTGCTCCCGTACGGTCATGTACAGGTAGATGAAATGGTTCTCGGCGAATCGTGGATGGATCGCGACCCCCAGCAGCCCTCCTTCTTCGTCCGCGTCGACGACGATGGTCGCGACGAGCGGCAACTTCGCCGCGGCTCCGGCCTTGCGGCGGGTCAGCGCATGCACCAGTCGTAGCCGGCCCGGCCGCTCCGTCACCAGCGCAGCTCCGCCGGGCAGGAACGCGAGCCCCCACGGCACCTCGAGCCCGGCGACGACCGTCTCGAGCTTCACGGCCGTCTTCCCCTGGGCCCCGTAGCCGCTCTTCACCAGCTCGCATCTCTCCGCGGCCGCGCTGCTCGAGATCGCGAGCGCTCCCAACGCCGCCAGCCATCGCATGGTACGATTCTAGCGACCGATGGACGTTCAGGCGCCTTGCCGGCCGAGGAGGTGGGGCCCAGATTTCCCGCGGAGACGCATGCAGCCGTTCGAGCACACGCCACCCGAGGCGCGCGAGCTGCTCAAGAAGCCGATCCGGGAGCTGGGACTCAAGCTCGATGGCTCGGCCGTCGAGAAGTACGTCCAACAGCTCCACCGCGAGCTCGAGGCGAAGGGGCTCGAGCTCTTCCGCCCCGCCGTCTACCTGTCGGACGAGTGGGCATGCCCCGATCGCGAGCCGATCATCGGCGTGCCCTTCTACCTCGCCGATCCGAAGCTGCAGGCGATCGAGCGCTCGCTCAACGACCTGGAGGACGAGCGCGAGATCCTCATGTACCTGCGGCATGAGGCGGGCCACGCCTTCAACTACGCGTACGAGCTCTACGACACGCCGGAATGGATCGAGCTGTTCGGCCCGTTCGACCGTCCCTACGTCGAGTCGTATACGCCCGTCCCGTTCTCACGGCGGTACGTGCGGCACATCGCCGGCTGGTACGCGCAGAAGCACCCCGACGAGGATTTCGCGGAGACGTTCGCGGTGTGGCTCACGCCGCGCTCGAACTGGCGGCGCAAGTATGCGGGCTGGCCTGCGTTGCGGAAGCTGGAGTACGTCGACCGCGTCGCGCGCGAGCTCGCGCGCGTCGAGCCCAAGCGCGCCCTCTCGCGTGCGCTGGCGGAGCTGCCGGTCGACGAGATGACGGAGCGCCTCGAGGAGTTCTATCGGCGGACGGTTCCCGACGAGGCGTCGAACATCGCCGACCTGGTCCCTGACGCCGAGCTGGAGGACATCTTCGATCCCGGTCCCGCGCGCGACGGCTTCTCGCCGGCGGCGGGGCTCTTCTCCGTGCACGCGAAGGCGCTGGTGGACAAGATCACCTACTGGACCGGCATCCGGCGGTCGCTGGCGAAGAAGCTCGTCGAGCAGATGGGGCGGCGCGCGCGAGAGCTCGACCTGCAGGTTGCCGCCGGCCGCGAGACGCAGCAGCTCATCGAGGTGACCGTGCTCGCGACGACGCTGGCGATGAACTACCTGCAGCGCGGCAAGTTCGAGGAGCGCTGACGTGCCCGGCAAGGTCAGGATCGCGGTGCTGTACGAGCCGAGCGACAACGTGACGCCGCCGCGTCCCGAGCGACGGCGCCGCCGCGAGAAGGGCGCCCACACCCGCCGGCGCAAGCGCGAGCGGCGCGCCAAGCTCGATCGCGAGGAGGTGCTCGAGGCGCTGCTGCAGAACGGGCACGACGCCTTCTTCCACGAGCTGACGGACGAGAAGGCGCTCCTCGAGCTCGCGAACGTCGAGGCGGATCTCGTCTTCAACCTCACCGAAGCGTACGCCGGCGACGACGGGAAGGAAGCGCACGTCGCGGCCTTCCTCGATCTGCTCGAGCTGCCCTACACCGGCGCGGGTCCGCAGGCGCTCTTCGTCGCGCAGGACAAGGCGCTGGCGAAGAAGGTCTTCACCTTCCACGGGATCCGCACGCCGAACTTCGCCTCGAGCTTCCAGGGCCGGCTCGACCACGTCGACGACCTGGAGTTCCCGCTCATCGTGAAGCCCGCCTTCGAGGACGGATCGGTGGGCATCGACGCCGGATCCGTGGTCAACGGCGTGAAGGAGATGATGGAGCGCATTGCGCTGATCCAGGAGCGCTTCGACACCCCGGCGTTGATCGAAGAGTTCATCGAGGGGCGCGAGATCTACGTCGGCGTCCTCGGTAATCACAAAGCGGAGGCGCTGCCGCCCATCGAGCTCGATTTGTCGAAATTACCGAAAGGCGTGCCGCGCATCGCCGGCAAGGAAGTGAAGTGGGAGAAGGGGACCGAGGCGTACGACGTCACGCGCTCGGCCGTGGCGCAGGACCTTCCCGAGGAACTGCTCCGCAACATCCACCGGACAGCGCTCGCGGCATACGCGGCGCTCGGATTGCGCGACTACGGCCGCCTCGACCTGCGCGTGACGCCGAAGGGGGAGATCTACGTGATCGAGGGAAACCCCAACCCCTGGCTGGCCCCCGAAGCGGAGCTCGCCATCGCGGCTCGCGCCAGTGGCCGGGAGTACCCGCGGCTGATCGGCGAGATCGCCGAGCGTGCGCTCTCCCGCTACGCCTAGACGCTGTCGCGCCGCAGGCGCGACTTTGCGTCTATCCACGCGGAGCGTGACTCTGGGCGTCTCCGAGGATTCGGAGACGCCTTACGGCTTTCCGAAGATGCGCAGCAGTGACTTCACCACCGCGCCGCCCTCGGAGGAGGCGATCTTCTCCAGCTCGCCGGAGTCGAGGTACGTGCCGCCGCAGGAAAAGCAACGGTCTATCAGTATTCCGCGGTAAGTGATTTCGCCGAGCTCCATCCCGCACTTCGGGCAGCGCATCCAGTGGGCTTTCTTCAGGTCCTCGCGCTGCGTCGCCGCGAGGGCGGCCTTCTGTTCGGCCGCCAGCTTGCGCAGCCGCTCGGCGTTCTCGCGGGCGAAGTACTCCTCCTCGGCCGTGCTCGGCTTGTCGGTCACGTGGCCTCCCTGACGGCGAAATAGCAGAGGCGAGCGCGCTCCGCCAAGCCCGGCCCGGCGTGGCGGGAGCCCGTAGCGCCGCGGGTGCGGCCGCTTGCCGGCATGCTACACGGGCGGTCCGGCGATTCGATAATCGCCTGCAAAATTCACCAAAAACCCCGTGCGCGGCTGTGGCCATCCGCGCTACACAGCTCGGCACGAGGAGGCGGGTTTGCGCCGAGTGTCCGGAGTCTGGCACTTCCGGCGCAGGGGCGGACTTTTCCCGTCCGGTGGTTCACACGGGTCTGGCGCAGAAGGAGCGCTCGCGCGAGCGGGCTGCGAGTCTGCTCGGACCCCGAATCTTACGCGGTAGCGAAGGAGACGACCGTGGGTGAGACGCACGATCCGATGGGCGGTCACGGCAGCGAGGGCAAGCGCAAAAAGCCGCACCGCACCGGCAACGGGCACAACGGTCACGGACCCATCGACGAGAACCGGCTCCGCGAGCTCCTCGACGCCCTGCAGGCGGCCCGCGAGGGCGACTTCGCCGTGCGGTTGCCGTTCACGCGCGGCACGGGGCTGATGCCCGACATCGCGCGGGCGTTCAACGCGGTCGTCTCGCGAAACGAGGCGCTCACCAACGAGATCGCGCGGCTCGAGCGCGTCGTCGGCCGCGAGGGCCGCATGACCGAGCGCGCCTCGCTCGGCGACGTCGCCGGCGGGTGGGCGACGAGCGTCACCTCCATCAACGCGCTGATCGGCGACCTGGTGCAGCCCACCACCGAGGTCGCCCGCGTGCTCATCGCGGTGGCGGAAGGCGACCTGACGCAGAAGATGGCCCTCGAGATCGAAGGCCAGCCGGTCAAGGGAGAGTTCCTCCGCATCGGCACCACCGTGAACTCGATGGTCGATCAGCTCTCCAGCTTCGCCGCGGAAGTGACGCGCGTGGCGAAGGAGGTGGGCACCGACGGAAAACTCGGCGGCCAGGCGGAGGTGCCGGAAGCGTCCGGTCTCTGGCGCGACCTGACCGACAACGTCAACCGCATGGCGTCGAACCTCACCTCGCAGGTGCGCAACATCGCGGAAGTGTCGACTGCGGTCGCGCGCGGCGACCTGTCGAAGAAGATCACCGTCGACGCGAAGGGCGAGATCCTGCAGCTGAAGGACACCATCAACACGATGGTCGATCAGCTGAACTCCTTCGCCGGCGAAGTGACGCGCGTCGCGCGCGAGGTGGGAACGGAAGGCAAGCTGGGCGGCCAGGCGGAGGTGCAGGGCGTCTCCGGGGTGTGGAAGAACCTGACCGACAACGTCAACGTCCTCGCCGGCAACCTGACCGATCAGGTGCGGAACATCGCCAAGGTCACGACGGCGGTCGCCAACGGAGACCTCTCGCAGAAGATCTCCGTCGAGGCGCGCGGCGAGATCCTCGAGCTGAAGAACACCATCAACACGATGGTCGATCAGCTCAACACCTTCGCGTCGGAAGTGACGCGCGTCGCGCGCGAGGTGGGCACCGAAGGCAAGCTGGGCGGACAGGCCGAGGTGAAAGGCGTCGGCGGGACCTGGAAGGACCTCACCGACAACGTGAACTTCATGGCCTCGAACCTCACCACGCAGGTGCGCGGCATCGCACGGGTGGTGACGGCCGTCGCGCGAGGCGACCTGACCCAGCAGCTCAAGGTGGCGGCCAAGGGCGAGATCGCCGAGCTCGCCGAGACCATCAACAACATGACCCACACGCTGGGCGTCTTCGCCGAGCAGGTGACCGACGTGGCCCGCACGGTGGGCGTCGAAGGAAAGCTGGGAGCCCAGGCGGAGGTGCCGGGAGTCGCGGGCACCTGGAAGGACCTCACCGACAACGTGAACCTGCTGGCGAACAATCTCACCGCCCAGGTGCGCAACATCGCCGACGTGACGACCGCCGTCGCCAAGGGCGACCTGTCGAAGAAGATCACCGTCGACGCGCGCGGCGAGATCCTGCAGCTCAAGGACACCGTCAACACGATGGTGGACCAGCTGAACAGCTTCGGCGCCGAGGTGACGCGCGTCGCCAAGGAGGTCGGCACCGAGGGCAAGCTGGGCGGTCAGGCCGAGGTGAAGGGTGTCTCCGGCACCTGGAAGGACCTCACCGACAACGTGAACTCGATGGCGTCGTCGCTGACCTCGCAGGTGCGCGACGTCGCCCTCGTCACCACGGCGGTGGCCAACGGTGACCTCGGCAAGAAGATCACCGTGGACGTG
>Ga0114129_10012506_pt1 | contig 12085 bp, 7 predicted proteins | sample RhiMetdeltSRZDD1_FD_80071 | JGI IMG/M metagenome (GOLD analysis project Ga0114129, IMG submission 80071) | Populus rhizosphere microbial communities from Tennessee, USA - Rhizosphere MetaG P. deltoides SRZDD1 (version 2) (version 2) | ecosystem: Host-associated > Plants > Roots > Rhizosphere >... | reverse complement strand
GGGTTCGGTCCCAGATCGCGATCGATGTTGCTCGGATCGGACCGGCCGGTTTCCGACTGCACGGTGAGCTGAGTGAGAAGCGGCGTGTTGTCGAGGCCTTTGCCCAGGGAATACTGCACGTTGAACGACAGACCCTGCGCGAAACGCTTGTTGACCTGGAGCGTCATCGACTTGAACGACGACTCGCCGATCGACATCACCTGCTGGATGAGATTGAAACGCGGGTCGAGGCGCGTCGCGCTGCTCGCGGAGGTGCTGTAGATCGGACGCCCGTCAGCCAGCGTTCCAATCGGGTTGATCGGGTTGATGTTCGTCACGACCGGCAGCTGGTTGCCCTTCGCGTACATCACGCCGGCCGCCGCGCTGAAGTTACTGGCAAAGGCGCGCTCGACCTGCGCGTTCACCTGGACCGTGTGGGCGACCTCAAACTCCGGATCGACCGCCCAGGGGGACTGCTGGCTGAGTGTGCCCGTGGCCGCTCCGTTGGGAAACGCGGGTGCGCCCGCTGCAGTGCCGCCGAACGAATAGACGGGCGCCCGCGGCGATCCCGACAACTGAAGCGCCTGTTCGTACCCGCCGAGAATCGGTTGGTCGTACATCAGGCCAACGCTTCCCCGGATCACCGTTTGATCGTTCAGCGACCACGCCATGCCGACTCGTGGACCGAAGTTGTTCGCATCGGTGTTGAAGGCGCGTGTCGACGCCAGCGGCGCGTCCGCGATGCCCGCAGGGTACTTGTACAAATCGTACCGAAGGCCATAAAGCACCTTCAGCGACGGTTTGACCTGCCAGTCGTCCTGCACGAACGTGCTGAAGACGTTGGTCGCCATGTTGAACGAAAGGTTCCCGGTAATCTGCGACATCGTCGTGTAGCCGAAGGGCACGGCACCGCTCTTCGCCGCCAGATATGCCGCAACCGTTGGGAACGTATACACGAACTGAGGAGCGTTCGTCCGCTCGTCGTAGATGTGCTGAAAGTCGACGCCGAACTTGTAGGCGTGCGCCGAGCGGATGTATGTGAAGTTGTCGATGAATTGCGTGATGTCCTGCTTGAAATCGAATCCAGCATTGCCCTGACCGGTGCCGGCCACGGGCGCGCCGAACGCAATGGCCGGCGTCGCGATTGTGACGGCCGGTCCTGTCCCGGAATCCGAATTCGCGATGGAGCTCTGATGACGGTGCGCGTACTGAAAGCGCAGCTCGTTCAGCTTGGTGGATCCGAGCGTCGTCACCAACTGACCGGCCAGAGAATCCATGGCGTCGAGGAAATCTGTGGCCCGGTCCAGTGTGGCCGTTCCGCCGCCGCTGTTGTACGGCGCGTCGTTATGGAACTGAATCCATCGACCCGTCAGGCGGTTGCCGCCGCCGATCTGGTAGTCGGCCTTCGCGATCTTGAACTTCGCCGTCTGCACGTTCGGCACGGCGTCGGGCTGCGGCTTCTGGCCGACCTGAGCGACAACTGCCGGCGAGACGGTAATCAGGCTGTTGGACGACAAATCGCGTCGTGTCTGCTCCCAGCCGCCATAGAAGAAGAGCTTGTTCCTGACGATCGGTCCACCCACGGCGGCTGTCCCAGTGTCGACTCGCGTTTCTGGCCGCGCGGCGCCGGCCGCTACGGGCGGGCAGTTTGCCGCTACGGTCGTGCTGCCGCATCCAAAAAAGAATGGAAACGCGCTGAACGGCTTGCGCCGGAACAAGTAGCTGCCTTCGCCCCTGAACTTGTTCGTACCTGACGGCGTGACGGCGTTGTAGACCATGCCCATCGTTTGGCCGAACTCCGGTGCAAAGCCCGAGGTGACCACCTTCACTTCCTGGATCATCACTTCCGACATCGGCAGCAGTCGGAGTCCCGCACGATCTTTCTCGGTGTTGGTGTTGCCGTCGATCTGGTAGTTGATCCGCATCGCGGCACCGTTGGCGGCAAGGCGCGGAACGCCGAACTCGACGTTCTCGAAGCCGGTCACGCCCGGCTGCACGAGGGCGAAGTTGTAGGGGTTGCGAGCGACGAGCGGCAGGTTGTGCACCTCGAGCTCGCTCATCGTGTGGCCGATGTCGATACGCGACAAGTCGGCGACCGGACTGTCGGCAAGGACGGTAATCGTTTCACTGACTGCACCGACGCCCATTGCGACGTTCACGACGGCCGCTTGTCCGACCGAAACCCTCACGCCGCTCTGTTCGTATTTCTTGAACCCCTGCAGCTCCGCGACCACACGATAGTTGCCGAGCGGCAGCAGCGGTGCCCGATAGAGTCCTTTCTCATTGGTGACGATCGACCGCTCGAGGCCGGTATCGAGATTCGTGACGGTGACCGTCACACCGGGAAGGACGGCGCCGGAGCTGTCGGTCACCGTTCCTTCGATCGCGCCGTTCGCGGCCTGCGACTGTGCGAACGCCGGCGCGGCGAGCGCAAGCGACAACATTGCTGAAAGAAAATATTTGAGCATGATTTCGAGTATACCGAGGTTTATTGGGGGATCAGCGGGTGAATGCGAACACTTCGTCCGCCGGATCCATTTCTTCGAAGTAGTGCCGTAGCAGAACGCGACTTGCGAGAAACGCACCGGTGACGCTGTGACTGGAATCGCCGAACGCAAAGAGGTGCCAGGGGAAGTTTCGATGCGGTCCGATGTACGGCAGCCCCTCGGCGGTTCGCGCGTAGTCGGTGCTCCAACCAAAATCGGGCTGCAGCCCGGAGATATCCGGATACAGAGTCGAAAGCTCGTACATCAACTGGCCGGTGCGCTGCACGATCACCCGGTCGCGCTGCCGCACGGGCGGCGTGGCGCCATCCGCACCGGTCACCAGCAAGCGTTGATCCTCGACCCAGCGGACAACGTGTGGAGGATCGACCGCGTCGCGCGCCACTGCGAGGCGGCGGCCAAGCTGCTGACGGATTCTGCCAGGCACAGGCTCGGTGAGAGCACGATACGCGCTCCTGAACCAGAAGTGTCGAGCAAGCGACTTGAACAGCGATGTCGGTTTCGCCGTGGCGACGACGACACGAGCCGTTTTGATCCGACCACCCGCGGTGATCACTTCCGCGGCCTTGCGCCCGAACGTGATCTTTTGTGCTGGCGATCGCTCGAACAGCAGCGCCCCCCGGTCCTGTGCCGCGGCCGCAAGACCGAGGCAGGCACGATAGGGATCGAGCGTGGCGCCGTCCTTTGCGCGCAGACCTGCAGTCGCGTCGATCCCCGTTTCCGCCGCGACTGCGCGGCCGGCGAGCAGAGGGGCGTCAAGACCTGCGCTGCGGCGGACCTTCTGCTCGCGCTTCATCAGCGCCGCCTGCTCTGAGTTGCGCGTGACTGTGATCGCCGGTGCCGCCTGGAGCGCGCATTTCACGTCAAGCCGGCGCAGCAGCGCCGCGAAGTCGAGTGCCGCGCGCCGCCAGGCCTGAAACGCGCGTCGGGCGCCGCGCACGCCGAGCGCCTTCTCGAGATCGACGAAGGTCACGCCAGGATCTTCGGAAATCCACCCAGCCTCGAACGCTGTGCCGCCGCGCCCTACCTGGTTCGCCTCGAGGAGCATCACCTTGACGCCTGCCGCAGCGAACGCGTACGCGGTCGCGCAGCCCGTGAGTCCTCCACCCACGACGACGACGTCAGTCTTCAATGCGCCGCGCTGACGCGGATAGGCCGGAACACGCGATTTCGGGAATCGTTCGATCCAAGGGGAACGGCCGTACTTCGTGGGCATTGGCCGGGCATTGTACCGCGCAGCGACAAACTCTCCACCAGGGAGGCACTGAGGACCGGAGCTGCGTCCTCAGCGGCGGCGGGTTCAAGCGCGCCGTTCACGCGACAGGAGCAGCTTCTTCCGTTTCGCGCCCCACCTGTATCCACCCGTACCACCCGACGCGGGCACCACGCGGTGGCACGGGATGGCGATCGCGACGGGGTTCGTGGCGCACGCGCGCGCCACGGCGCGGGTCGCGCGCGGTTGGCCGATCGTCTTCGCGATTTCGGCGTACGTGCGCGTCTCGCCGTACGGAATCGCGGCGAGCGCCTGCCAGACCTGCCACTGAAAGGCAGTCGCCTGCACGTCGAGCGGCAGATCGATGCGCGGCGCACGCCCTTCGAGGTGCGCCACGATGGTTCGTGTCCAGCGCGCGAGGCCCCCTGCGTCCGCGGCGATTGTCGCGGCCGGATACTCGCGCGACAACGCGGTCGACAGCTGAGCGTCCGAGTCGCCCATTGCGACCGCGCAGACCCCGCGCGTCGTGGCCGCCACGAGCAGCTTTCCGAGAGGCGAATCCACGACAGCGTATCGAATGCTCATGCCGGCACCGCCGCGTCGATAGACCGATGGCGCCATCCCGAGCTTCGGCGCGGCGCGCTCGTAGAAGCGGCTGCTCGACCCGTACCCGGCGTCGAGCATCGCCCCTGTCACATCCCTGCCTCGTCGCAGACCGTGCTTCACCGCTTCCAGTCGGCAGGCCTCCGCATACTCCCGCGGCGTCACGCCGACCAGACGCTTGAAGTTGCGCTGCAGATGATACGGACTGCCGCCAAGGCGCGCAGCAAGCGTCGCGAGCGACGGGTGCCCTTCGACGTTCCGAAGGTACACACACGCGCGGCGGATCTTCTCGATCCACGGATCGGGTGTGTGGCCAGCGTCGGGGTGGCAGCGCCGGCATGCTCGGAATCCGGCGTGGCGTGCAGCATCTGTGGTGTCGAAGAACTCCACACGGTCGCGGCGCGGCCGGCGGCTCGCGCAGGAGGGACGGCAGTAGACGCCGGTCGAGCTGACCGCGTAGACGAACCGGCCATCGGCTCCCGCGTCGCGGTCGAGGACCGCCTGCCATTTCGTTGACTCGTCTGGAAACTGCGCCGTCAGAGGCATCGCATTCATGCCACGAGTATGGTGCGGGCCGAAGGGTGAAGGCTATCCGCGCCTTGCGATCGAATTGAAAAGACAACCTCCGGCATTTCGAGCTTCCGTGGAATGCTACCATCCCCGCCTGATGCGAATCGTCATCGTCGGCGCGGGTGGCGTCGGCGGCTATTTTGGCGGCCGTCTCGCGGAGGCAGGGGCCGACGTCGTATTCCTTGCCCGAGGAGCGCATCTCGACGCGCTGCGAACGCACGGTCTTCGCATTCTCAGCCCGAGAGGCGACGCGCACATCCCACGCGTCCAAGCCACAGACAATCCGGCCACGATTCGCGACGCCGGCGCCGTGTTGTTTGCCGTCAAGCTGTACGACGCCGCGGCCGCGGCGCCGCTGCTGAAACAGCTGGTCACCAACGGCGCTCCGGACGCTGTGGTCATCCCGTTGCAGAACGGCGTCGAAGGCGTGGATATCGTCAATGCTGCCGTCGGACGCACGCACACGGCGGGCGGGACTTGCTATGTTTCGGCCGTCATCGCCGAACCGGGCGTCATCAAGCACACCGCGATGGACCACCTGTTCTTTGGCGAGCTGGATCGCACCAGATCGCCGCGCCTGACGCGGCTGCTGGACATTTGTCGAAGAGCCACGTTCGAATGCACGCTCAGCGACGACATACAGGTGGACGTGTGGACGAAATTCGTGCGCCTGTCTGTATTCGCCGGCATGACCTCGGTCACTCGCGCGCCGATCGGCGTCACGGTCGGTGATCCCGAACTCCTCGCCATGCTGAAGAACGCGGTTGCGGAAGCCATGGCTGTCGCCCGCGCAAAAGGCATCCGTGTGCCCGATTCGACGGTCGAGGATGCCGCGAAGGCCTTTCAGGCGCTGCCACCGCAAACCAAGGCGTCGATGCTCGAAGATCTCGAACGCGGAAGGCGTCTCGAACTCCCGTGGCTCAGCGGAGCGGTCGTGCGTCTGGGACGAGAGGTCGGCGTGCCGACGCCGGTCCACAGCTTCATCAACGCGGTGTTGACGCCGTACGTGAGCAGCGCGCTGGCACGGTCCGGCTAAAGCCGGACACTACGTACATTTGCGATATGACCCGAGCGATTCGCGCGCTCGCCGCTCGACCGGGATTCACGATCGTCACGGTCGCCACGCTGGCGCTGGGGTTCGGCGTCAACGCCGCGGTGTTCTCTCTCACCCGGACGGTCCTGCTCCGTCCGCTGCCATACCGCGATGCCGATCGCCTGGTGCAGGTCAACGAAGCGAACGCCGCCAGGAGCATCGGCACCGCACCGGTCGCGCCCGCCAACTACGTCACCTGGCGCGAACGCGTCGACGCGTTCGAAGAAACCACGTTCTTTCGACGCGTGCAGTTCAACGTCAGCACGATCTCGCGTGCGATCCAGGTCGAAGGGTTCACCGTCGCACCGAGTTTCTTCCCGATGCTCGGCGTCCAGCCGGCTATCGGCCGCGGTTTTGCCGTCGAAGAAGCCACGCCTGGACGCGACACCGTCGTCCTCGTGACCGATTCGTTCTGGCGCCGCTTCTTCGACGGCGACGTTGCCGCAGTCGGACGAGTCATTACCGTCGACGGCGTGCGATGCACGGTCATCGGTGTGCTTCCCTCGAGCTTCAAGATCTTCCGCGTCCTCAACCGCGAGCTCGACTTGTTCCGGCCGCTCGTGCTCGAGGCAACCGATCGCGTGCAGTCGATCAACCTGTGGGCAAAGTTGAAGCCCGGCGTTGTGGCGGACACTGCGGCAGCGGAACTCTCGACGATTTATGGAACGCTTCCGATCACAGAGCAAGGCTGGACGGCGGCCGTCTCGCTGCTCTCGGACCGGTTCGCGGCCGGCCCGCGGCCCGTGCTCGTGGCGCTCGAGTGGGCTGTCGCCTTCGTGCTACTCATCGCCTGCGCCAACGTCGCGAACCTGCTCCTTGCGATGTCAGCGGGACGGCGCAAAGAGCTGGCGGTACGGCTGGCGCTCGGCGCGAACCGTTGGCAGATCGTCCGTGACCTCGGTCGCGAGACCGTCGTCCTGGCTGCCGCCGGTGGCGTGCTGGCGATTCTGCTCGCCAGGTGGGTGGTCGACACGCTGAATGCGGTCGTCAGCTTTCAGGACATCAGCCGCCTCGAGCCATTTCGTGTCGACGGCTGGGTCGTCGCGTTCACCGCGGCCCTTGCGCTCACCGTCGTCATTGTTTTTGGAATTTTGCCGGTGCGCGTCGCATCGGCTGTCGACGTCGTCGACGCGCTGAAGGATTCGACGCACGGCGTCACCGCCGGCGTATCGAACAGGCGCCTTCGGCAGGCGCTGATCATTGGCGAGGTGGCGCTCTCCATTGTGTTGACCGTCGCAGCCGTGGCGCTCACGCTGAGCGCGGTGACGCTTCACGATCTGGCGCGAGGCGTGTCGATCGACCGCGTCATGACCGCGCAACTAGCGCTCAACGACCCGCAATATGAGGAGCCGGCGCGACTCGTGCGCACGACGAACGCGATTGTGGACAGGCTGTCGTCGTCGCCCATCGTGGAGACTGCCGCTCTCGTGAATTACCCGCCGCTCTCGCTCATCCGGGTTGGCGTTCGCCTCACCATCGAAGGTATTCCGCCGCCACCGAGCGAGCGGCCCTGGATCGCCCGCTATTTCGTGACAAGTCCCGGCTATTTCCGTACGGCAGGCATTCAGCTGATCGCCGGGCGCGACTTCACCGCCGCTGATGACATGGGGCATCCGGACGTCGCCATCGTCAGCGAAACGTTCGCGCGGCGCTTCTGGAATACGACGGATGTCATCGGGCGGCGTGCCCGGCCGGAATTCCCGCCGAGCAAAGCGTTCTGGATTCCTCGCTCGCGCGGCGAAATGGTGACCATTGTGGGCGTCGTCCGCGACGTTCGGGAGGACGGTCTACTGGATTCGGTGGGAATGCCGCAGCTGTATCTGCCGTACGCGCAGAATCCGACGATCGTCGTCACCCTGATGACGCGGACTCGAGGGGCGGCCGCCGCCGCCGCACCCGCGATCCGCGAAGCCGTTCGCGCCGTCGATCCGCAACTGCCGGTTTCATACGAGCAGACCTATGACGATGTGTTGCGAGAGACCTTCGCGCGGCCGCGCGAACTGGCCTGGCTGATCGGATCGTTTGCCGGCCTCGCGCTGCTGCTCGCGGCCGTCGGCGTCTACGGCGTCATGGCATACCTGACGACGGCGCGCGCGAGAGAGATTGCGATCCGCATGGCGCTTGGCGCGACGCGCGCAAGCATCGTGAGGCTCATCCTTCGCGGCGCGATGGCGCTCGCCGCTGTCGGCGTCGCGATTGGGCTCGTCGCCGCGCCGCTCGCGTTTCGGTTTCTGCGTGCGGCTGTCTACGGCGTAGAGCCGTGGAGCCCGGCGCTCCTCGCCGCCGTCGCGGCGTTGATCGCGATCGTCTGCGCCGCTGCGTCGGCGGTGCCGGCGTGGCGTGCGGCACGTACCGCGAATCCGCGCTACCTCTAGACGCCAGAACCGGCGCCACCTTCATCGACGAGGCCATCAGGGAGTATGCTGCGCGCGCAGGGAGGAAATCCGATGAAGAAGCTCCTGACGGTCTCGATGCTGTTGATGGTGTCCGCGCCGGCAGCCGGCCAGGACTCACCGCTGGCATGGGCGGCTCGACTCGAGACCGAGTATCGGATCGTGCCGAACATCACCTACCTCACCGCGAGCAACTACGAGGCGAAGCTCGACCTCTACGTCACACGCACGGCCGACAAGCCCCTCCCGACGCTGATCTGGATCCACGGCGGTGGCTGGACCGGCGGCGTGAAGGAGACGGCAATGGGTATCCCGGCGTACCTCGCGATGGGCATGAACGTCGTGAACGTCGAGTACCGGCTGGCGCGCACAGCCTCCGCTCCGGCGGCCGTCGAGGACTGCCGATGCGCCCTGCGATGGGTGATTCAGCACGCCAAAGAGTACGGAATCGACGTCAATCGCCTCGTCGTCTCCGGCGGATCGGCCGGCGGCCATCTGGCGCTGACGACCGGCATGCTCCCGGCTTCGGCCGGATTGGATCGGCAGTGCCCGGGCCCCGACAACCTGAAAGTCGCGGCGATTGTGAATTGGTTCGGCATCTCAGACGTCAACGAGCTGCTTGACGGGCCGAACATGAAAGCGTACGCCGTCACGTGGCTCGGCAGTGCGCTCGATCGCGACCAGATCGCGAGGCGTGTGTCCCCGCTCACCTACGTTCGGCCCGGCGTGCCTCCGATCATGACGATTCACGGCGACGCCGATCCGACCGTCCCCTACAGCCAATCCGTCCGCCTGCACAAGGCTCTCGCCGATGCCGGCGTGCCGAACGAGCTGATGACGATGGCGGGCGGCAAGCATGGGTACGACTGCTGCACGCCGACTCAGCGCGTTCAAGCGTACGCGAAGATCCGCGAGTTCCTCGTGCGGCAGCACGTCCTCGAGGCGCCGAAGGCGCCTGCCACCGCGCAGGGGCCGAGATGACGCGAGGGATGCGACCCTAGATTCAACAAGTGGCCGCGGTTCCTTCGGGCGCCGCTTCGACCTTCAGAACCGTCGTCAGGAACGATTGCCATTTCGCGCGAATCGCCTCGGCCTCGGCAGGCGTCTTTCCAAACACCGAGAGCACGCTGTAGACGAACTGAGCGCCGCCAGCGCTCGCCATCGAGTGGGCCAGAAAGGCGTCGTCCAGTTCGCGAAGCGTCAATTCCAGCGTCTTCGGCGGGCTGGAAAAAACCACCTCGCCGCTGAACGCATCGCCCGCGCCGCTGCGGGTCGAGAAGGCCTTGCCGGCGGCCGGCTCGAATCCCAGTCCACCGGGTCCGGTAAGGCGTCCCCATGCCTCCTCCAGCGATCCGGGTAGTTTCCCGACGATCTTGATGGTCGTCCGTGGTTTCCCGGCGTGACGTTCGAGGTAGTGGCGCATCGTGCGAAAGAACTGGGGCCATCCGGCGTTGGTGCCGTCGTAGAACCCATCCCAGTCGGGCGTGTTCGGAACGCCCGATTCCACGAGGCGAAGCACGGTTTTGCCATCGCGGCGCTCGATGGTGTACTCCTCGACGATCGCCATCGAAGCGTCGGACTTCGCCTTTCCCATCTCGAACGGCATCAGGGTGACGCGCAACCGCTGGTTCGGCTCCCACACGTCGATCCGGCTTTGTCCGGTTTCGGCGCCGTCCCATGACAGCCGGAACGATCCGCCGACTCCCGGTTCGACCTTCGCGGCGTCGACGAACCACCGCGTCAGCTCCTCGCCATCGGCGATCGCCTTCCAGACGGCTTCCTCTGACGCGTCGATCGCAATCTCGTGTGTCTGTGTCCTCGTCGGTGATGAACGGTCCTTCATGATCTCCTCGCTCGGTTTCTCCGATGTTTCCGCTGGTGATGCGCCGCTTCGGCCGCCGCCTGGCGTGCGCTCTTGGTGACGGTGGGATAGGAGCCAATCGCGACGCGAAACTCTCGGCTTCCCGTTGACGATGGCCGGTCATACTTGACGGCTAACGTGGCGACGGCTGATGACAGATCTTCCGTGAACTGACGAAACGCTGCGGGAGACGCAAACCGGATCTTGGACTCCATCGTGAAGGTGGCGAGCTTCTGATCGACTGCCGCGGCGCGTTCTCGAAGGAGCGTCACGTCGCGCATCAGCGACGTCGCGGCGGCAATCAGGTAGGCGCTCGAGAAGCGATCGCGCGTCTGCGCCGGATCGTCGGCGAGCGCGCCGAGCATCGCCGGATTGACGACGAAGGCGCGGGACGTGACCTGCAGCCGGCGCTCGACGCACCCGCGCCGCTGGCGCTCCTCGACCAGCTCGAGAAACCCCTCCCGCTCGAGCTCGCGCAGGTGGTAGTTCAGCTTCTGGCGCGAGAGACCGAGCCGCGGCGCCAGGCTTGCGGCCGACTCGGGCTCGTGCATCTCCTCGAGCACGCGCATGCGCAACGGGGACAAGAGGGCCGCGAGCTGGGCCGAGTCGGTGACGACCCGCACGGGCGGAAGTATCAATTAGAAAAATATATTTGTCAAATGTGACGAAAAGAATGCCGGGCCCCTTCCGAGCCCGGCTTCTTAGAAACTCGAACCCTACCGCTCGGCCTGCGCTGCCGCCGTCGTCGTCGTCTTCAGCGACCCGATGATCTTCGCGACCACCTGGTCCAGCGCCTTGTCGTCACGAATCCACCGGAACACCGCGACGATGTCGTTCTCCCAGTCGATGTAGATGATGTTCGACCCGTTGCCCACGAACCGCACCGCGGTCTCGGGCGCCGACGGCAGCGGCTTCCGCTCGGTGTTCAGGTACCAGTTCGCGTACCCGTAGGTCTTGTTATCGGGGCCGGGCGTTCGCGCCATCTGAACCCATTTCTCCGAGACGATCGAGCGATCCTTCCACTTGCCGTTCCGGAGGAACAGATACCCGAAACGCGCCATGTCGTAGGAATTGATGAACATGCCGCCGCCCCAGTGGCCGCCGCCGCTCACCGACTGCACCTTGTGGCCGTCGAGGTCCACCCAGGAATTCTCGTAGCCGTACCAGCGCCACGTGGACGAGGCGCCAATCGGAGTCATCACCTCTTCGCGCAGCACGTCGGGCAGCGGCCGCCGCCACACCTGCAGCGCCGCCAGCGCCATGACGTTCACGCGGACGTCGTTGTACTTGAAGTGCGTGCCGGGCTCCCACAGCTTGCGATTCTGCTGCTCCTCGCGCGTGGCGCCGACGGGACGATCCGCCCAGTCCGGCCTGTCCCACAGCGTGCCCTGCCAGTCGCTCGTCTGTCGCAGCAGGTGATCCCACTTGATCTTCTGATTGTGCGGCGTCTCGAAGAGATCGACGTGGGGCGGCATGTAGTCGCGCGCGTAGTCGTTCACGTCCTTGATCAGCCCTCGTTGCCACGCGAGTCCGACGACGGTCGTCAGAAACGTTTTCGTCACGCTGTTCGTGATGTCGGCGCGATTCGGATCGCCCCACTCGGCGACGATGTAGCCGTGATGCGTGATCAGACCGCTGGCCGGACCGCGATCCTTCACGGGCCCGATGAGGCTGAAGAACGGCTCCTTGCCGAAGCTGTTCGTCAGGAACTGCACCATGTCGTGCGTTCCAGGCGTGTCGTTCGCGATGGCGAGCTGCACGGCTTCGTTCACCGCAGCCGCATTCATCCCGACTTCTTCAGGCTTCTTGTGCTGCCAGTCGGAACGTTCGGGAAAATACGCGGGCGGCACTTGAGCTGTCGCCGCAGCC
>Ga0114129_10012504_pt1 | contig 12085 bp, 6 predicted proteins | sample RhiMetdeltSRZDD1_FD_80071 | JGI IMG/M metagenome (GOLD analysis project Ga0114129, IMG submission 80071) | Populus rhizosphere microbial communities from Tennessee, USA - Rhizosphere MetaG P. deltoides SRZDD1 (version 2) (version 2) | ecosystem: Host-associated > Plants > Roots > Rhizosphere >... | reverse complement strand
TGCCAAGCCGGCACAAAGGTCCACCGCATCGAGAGCGACGGCAGCCTGACCGCCCTCACGGGGACCGGCACGAACGTCACCGAGAATCGCACGGCGGGCCTCTTCCACACGTCCGCCATCTTCGACGACTTCCTGCTCTTCCAGAACCAAGACCCGGATCTCGTCGGCCGCGGCAACACCCCCTGCAAGTACGACGGCAACGACGTGCACCGTTGGGGCCTCGTCGCGCCGGGCAGCACCGAGACGGTGCAGGAGTCCTTCGATAGCCCCGCAAGCTTCACCACCTCAGGCGTGACGGTCTTCAGCGAGAACACGACCACACAGGATGGTGCTGCCACCCGCCTGAACAAAAGCTCGACTTCGCAGGTGAACGGCGATCTCACCAAGGCGATCAACTTCACGATCAACAATACGGTGCCGGACCGGGCTCGGGTCTTCCTCTATATCCCCCGCGGCCAGCTCGGCAACCTCTCGCAGGGTACGACCAAGGCGGTCGAAATCCGCATGGGCACCGATCTGACCACGAACTACTACGACTTCACCAAGGATCGTGGCGCCCTGAACGAGGGCTGGAACGAGATCTTTCTCAACTTCTACGGCCTCCTCAACAACGTCATCGACTCCACGGACGATGAGGACGATCCGGAGGTCACGGTCACAGGGGCTCCAGGAACCTCCCTCACGGTGGTGCGCTTCAGGATCAACTCGACCAGCGCCACGCAGACCGTCACCGGCATCGTCTGGGATCGGTTCGCCACCTTCGACGTGGGCGCCGTGGTCGCGACCGACAGCGGTCTGGGCGCCACCAACAACACCTTCGCCACCGGCTCGGTCTACAAGTACAAGGTTCTCTTCCGCAGCAAGACGGGCCATCGCAGTAACGCCGGCCCCGAGTCCCCGATCATGCAGAACGCTGCGGCTCGAGATCAGATCCTCCTGACCTCGATCCCGACCTCGACCGATCCGCAGGTCGTCGGCCGCGACATCTACCGAACGGTGAACGGCGGCGAGATCTTCCTCTTTGTAGACACGATCGACAACAACACCGAGACCACCTTCACCGACACGACCAGCGATGTGGGCCTGGGTCAGACCTCCCCTCCCCTGGAAGGCGACGTCTCGGACGACAACTCCCCCCCTCCTCAGGCTGGCATCGTGTGCCGCTGGCAGAAGACCATCTTCCTCGCTGGCATGCCCGATCGGCCCGAGGTCGTGGTCTGGAGCGATGATGACGAATGCGAGTCGTTCCCGACCCTGAATGAGACCCGCCTCGACGCCAAGATCACGGGCATCTACGAGGCGTATTCGGGCCTCGTGATCGAGACTGAATTGGGCAAGTGGCAGGTCACAGGTGACAACCCTGACTTTGTGTTCAACAAGGTCATTCAGGGCATCGGCTGCGTCGGCCGCCGAGCTGCCGGTTCGACTCGTATCGCAGGCTGGAGCATCGATCGCGATGGCATGCGACTCTATGATCTGAACAATCCGGTCAAGATTAGCGAGGTCATCCGCGACAAGTTCGACGACCTCTTCAATAAGCAGAACATCGAACTCATCCACAGCAACCATAGCAAGCGGCGGAATTGCATCTTGATGTTCGTGCCGAACGCCAGTGGCGACTACACCAGCACGAACTTCATCTACCAGTACCCTCTCGATCAAGTAGGCGCGGGGTGGTGGTGGGAACTTCAACTCCCCAGTTCGATTGATCCGCTCCATGTCACCGAGATCGAGGATTCGGACGGCAACTTCCATTTGTACATGGGTGGCGACGACGGCATGGTGTACGAGCTCTTCGACTCGGACTCCAAAAACTGGGTCCTCGCGGACGGCTCCGCTCAGGCCATCACGACCACCTTCACGTCCAAGTACATCCGCCTGGGCGCGAGTGACGAGGTGCAGCAGGCACAGGGCTACACCGGGCGGGTGCAGCCTCGGTTCATCGAACTCCGCTGGGATGGCGACGTGCCCGCCGTTTGGACCGTCACGGTCAATACGGCGGACGGCGCCGATCAGTCCACGCCGACTGCCACCCAGACGATGACTTTTACTTTCACCTCCACGCTGGGCAAGAGTTCCTTGCTCCGGCTGCCGGTCCCGATGATGCAGCCTGGTGAGTTCGTGCAGCTCTCTGTGACGAACAGTCAGCAGAACGTCGCCGGGACCATCACCGGCCTCCGTATGTACTACCGCGTCCAGCCGGGTGCGTTCCCGAATGAGAGCGCATAAGACGATAAACTAAGGAGAGAGACCTCTACCAGATGCCTAGTTACAAGCGAAACGCTGCCCAGATGAAGGAGATCTCGGCCCTTGCGGCGGCCCAGCCGGAGGAGATCCGAACTCGTCGAGCGGCAGCCGAGGAGACCTACCAAGGCGTCCTGAACCGTCTGGGTGCCCCGGGGACCTACGAGAATGCTCCCAGCCTGCAGGGCGGGGGCGGACAGTTCGGCGGCGCGGGCGCATCGGGCACGATGTCCGATCTCACCGGCGCTGTCGCCGCACAAGGCAGCGCAGGAGACCAGGACGTCGGAATCTTCAAGACCGAGAAGGCCAAGTCCACTCAAGCCCGCGACATCGACCGTCGCCGTATGAGTGACGCCAACATCGCGGATATCACTAGCCTCAACTCTGGCAAGGCCATTGATCAGGTCATGAACAGTTCACAGGGGCGCACGATGAGCCGGCTCCAGGCGGAGTCGGAACAACTACTCGCGCGTGAGGGTCCGCTCTACGATGAGATGGAAAAGAATCTTCAGAACCCCATCATCGAGGGTTCGGCTGCTATCGCTCGAGAGAATGCGGCTGAGATCAAGCGCATGATGGCCAAGGGGGGGTCCGCTCGACGCGGCGCCTTCGAGGCTGTCCAGAAGATGCGCCAGCAGGAACAAGTCAACTCCCAGCGCATCACCGCAATCAACCAGAGTCGCCTCAACCTGGATCAGTGGGCTCGTCAGAACGCGCGCACCAACATCGACTTTGCACAGAACTGGGCCTCCAATCTGGGAGGTGTCAGGGAGTCGTTCAACACCGCGATGGACAACGCAGCCGCTCTAATGACCACGGCTGCTCTCCCCCTCATGATGGAGGCGGGTGAGAAGGCTGCGGCCTATCGACAAGCAGCCCACAAGCAAAGTCAGAGCGGCGTGATGCGCTGGGTCAAGGGCATCGTGGGCGCCGTGATGATGTACTACGGCGCGGGCGCAGCGGGCGGCGCGCTTGTTGGCGAGGCGATCAGTGGCGGTGACCAGGGCAACCCCACGGCAGGTATGGGCAGTCGCACCTACTCGGGCGGCGTCCTCCGCGGCCGAACCGGCGAGCCCGCTCCCACTGGCCAGCAGCCGCAAGGTCTTACTCCATACCAGAATCTGAAGGGCGCCTTCGCAGGGGCCTACGCCGACGCCAAGGAGCTCGGCGGTGATATCGCCGGTCTGGGCAAGGCGGCCTACGGCGGGATCAAGGGTCTGGGTAACAACAACGCCCTCCTCTACTAATGGCACCACTCAACGAAAATTCAAACGTCTGGTTCAACACGGGCGCCAAACTCCTCGGGAACCAACTGAACGATGATCATCGCGCCGACTTCGCCAACGTCGCGGAGGGTCTGAGCCAGATCCTCCGGAACCGTTTCCAAGCGCAGCAAGCCGAAGAGTTCAAGAACAATGAACTCGCGCAGTTCATGCAGAAGTCCTCCGAGTTTGGCCAGACCTACTCCATGATCGAGGATCCGGACAAGGCCGTCGAGGCGTTCACCGACTACAAGAACTCGGTGATGATGCCCTTCATCACGAACACGAGCCTCAAGTACCAGAGCAACCCAACCATCATGCAGACCGCACAGAAGGTCTTCGAGATGGGCCCTCAGATCAACGACTACATCGGCGTTCAGAATCTCAAGGTTGCCCAAGCGGGAGCTGCGGCACAGGCCACGAACGCGCAGGCCAATCTCATCGATGCGAACCAACGGGCGGCCGGCACGGCGTCGGAGATCAAGTATCGCGAGTGGGAGATGGCCAACAAGGGCGGTCCCCTACCCAGTGACACGCCTGACATGGTGCTCCGCAAGATCCGCACCATGCAAGGTGGAGAAGAGATCGACGCTCAGAGCTACGAGATGATCGCAGGCCGTCGAGCCTCCGCACGCGCGACGCAGTACGATCCTGTGATGGGCCGTCAGTTTGGTGAAATGCTCTACACCACCACCGTGAAGGATGAGAACGGCGTCACTACCACTGTCCCTGGTGACAAGGATCGCGAAAAGGAGATCCTCAACAGCAGTGGTGATCTTCTGAAGTATGAGTTCGAGTACGGACGCCTCCTCAAGTTCTACAGCCCAGCGCAGATCGATCAGATGTTCCCGGGCATGTATGACCACGTGAAGGGCGACTGGACCGGTACGACCAAGGCTCCGAAGCCTCTCCAGATCCGCGGTGCTGTGAAGGATCCGCTCCTGCTGGGTGTACTCCTCGGTCGCTCTCAGGGTGACGTGGGTGCCGATTCGGTGCCGGCGTTCATGGCGAAGATCCAAACGTCTTCGGATCCGACTGACATGGGTGATCAATTCATGGCGGCAATGAAGACGGCCATTCAGGTCGACGGCAAACTGCTGCGCGATCCCAGGAACAAGTACCAGCCCATTCAGTTCTCCGACACGGACTACAAGGCCAATCGCGAGAAGCTGAAGTCACTCCTTCTGGGTGCATACCAAGAGGAGATTGTGAATACCCTCACGGTCGATGACGAAGCGACTGCCTCTACGCGAAAGAAGCTGGCCATGATTGGCGCCGCGGCCGTCAACCAGTACCTGCAGGACTTCGCCGACGATCTGGGTGTGAAGATCATCCCGCCCAGCGAGCGCAAGCGCCCTCAGTTCGACCAGTCCAACAATGCGGCCCAGCAGCCCAGCCTGCTACGCCGTGGCATCGGGAGCCTCTTCTAATTGCCGGTCCGCGGACAAATCTTTGGAGCCGCTCCTAAGGATCTCACCGAAGAGGACTACGAGGAGAAGGCTCAGGACATCAAGGAATACTACGACTCGCTCAAGGCGCGGGACATGGATCCAAAGATGTTCATGCCCAGGGCGGAGCCTGGCTCCTTCAACTCTGGCGCTACCCCCACGCAGGTCCTGGGCGACGTCGCGAACATGGTGTTCGGCGATGAGATGAACGCTGTGGGTGTGTTCGCAGATCGACAGGGTTTCGACTTCGATCTGGAACGTGCCAAGGACTTCTGGGCAGAGCACCCGGTCCGCGCAACGCTGGGATTGCTTAGCACAGCCGCACCCTTCCTGGGTATGGCCTACCGCGGCGCACGGTCGGCCCGCATCGCCGGCATCTCCGATGAGATGATCGCCAAGTCCTTGGGCTTCGACGACGTGGCTGACGTGGCTCGCTTGTCCGAGAAGGACCGCGAGCTCGCCCGCATCCACGTCGACCACATCGACCGCTACAACCAGCGCATCGCCCGCTACGAGAACACGAACGGTGAAGGCGTCTCGCTGAAGGACAAGGCGTACTACCACGCTACGAAGTGGTTCCACAACAGTTACCACGAGGCGACCGACCCCAAGCAGGTCTTCAACGTCGCAGCGAGTTGGCGTACGCGCATGGCCCCGCTCTACGCGGAGAACGGCACCTTCGCCAAGGCCCTCGCCGATGTGCCGCCCGACGAGATCGCGCCGCAGATGGCGGAGTTCCTCGTCAACCCGGATGCCCTCAACAAGATCCCCGCGCAGTACCAGCCCCATGCTCTGCGCTTCGTAGACGAAGTTCAGACGCGACAGGCCATGATGCTTCAAGAAGGTATGCTCACCGAGCAGGAAGCCAAGTCGGTCGGTCGCGTCTACTTCTCCGGCATCAAGAAGGGAACGACCAAGGACTACGGCGCTGCCACGGTCATGCTCGACCGGAAGGCCGATGGCAGCATGCGCGTCCTGGAGATCCCCCGCACCAGTTCGCCGAACCTTCTCCAACGGCGCACGTCGCCCGAGGAGATGCGTACCCTCGTCGAGAAGCAGTCCGCACGCGAACTTCTGTCTCAAGGTAAGATCGAGGAAGCCAAGAGCATCCTCTCGGGCAACGAGGGCTACGCCGACGCGCGGGGCTTGATCGATGCCGGCGAGATCACCAAGGCCGTCAAGCTCTTGGGCACTGAGGGTCAGATCGACTTCACACCGAGAGCCCTCACGCACGATACCCTGATCAACCAAGCCGTCCTCCACGAGAGCTTCCGCTTCCTCCGGGACATCGCGCTGGACACGTCGGTCACGAGGGACCGGAACTACCTCGCGGCCCTGCCGGCCGGAGCCCGCAACAACTTCATGAGCCTGGACGATCTACCTGGCGCAGATCGAATCCGCCGCATGGTCGCTCGAGCGCGTGGCCTTGAGGACACCGGCGTAGACGAACTGGGCTACGTCAACAAGGCGGTCTTCCAGCAGATCCAGGAACTAGCAGACGGCACGATGCAGCGGAGCATTTCGGATGTTTTGAAACTCGGCACCGCAATCTACAAGACGGCCAAGACGGCTGGTAACCTGCCCACGCACCTGAGCAACGTGTTCGGCAACGTGGCCATGCTCGCCAATGCGGGCGTCAACGTGGCGGACCCGGAGTTCGGCGGTCTCGTGAAGAAGTCGGCTGGCATGGTCTGGGACTTCTTCAAGGCCACCCGAGCTCGCGCCAAGGGTATCGAACTGGATATCCGCAACATGGGCACCATCGAGTCCAAGATCGCTGGCAAGGGCCCGATCAATCTCGCAGAGGAGTTCGCCTCCGAAGAGATGAAGAGCACCCTTGAGTTCACCGACATGATGAACAACGACTCCACGATGGAGGGCATCGGTGCGATCTCCGCACTAGCGCAGAGCGACGACTGGGTAGGTACGGCCGCGAAGTGGATCAACAAGGCGATCGACACCACGAAGCTCTACAAGTTCTCCGACGCGTACATGGCCGAGGACGCCATCCCCAAGATGGCCTACTTCCTCCATCTGCGTCAGCGGGGACTGAGCCGCTCAATGGCCGCAATGGAAGTGGGCCGGCGCATGCCGATGTACCACGGCGTGGCCAAGCTCACACAGACAGGTCGCGGCTGGCTCGTGCCCTGGATCACGTTCGGCACGGAGATGGCGCGGATCCTGAAGAACAACATGCAGGACTACCCGTTCCGCACGGCCATGATGCTCCAGGCTCCCGGCATCGCGCAGGCTGGCGTTGCACTGGGCGCGGGCATGTTTGGACGCGGCATGACCGCTCAGGGCATCGAGGACCGCAAGCAGCAACTTCCCGCCTGGGGCAACCGACCCAACACGATCATGACGCCGTTCATGGACCGCAATAATGATCTCCGCGCCATGACCCTTGACTTCTTGCCGTACAGCGCCGTCATGCCTTCGAGCATCGGCGACAACGTGCCCCTGATCAAGCAACTTCCCTTCGGCCTCGATGAGCCCATGCCGATTCTCTCGGGCCTCTGGATGGCGATGACGGGTAAGGATAGTTGGGGCAACGACATCCCTGTGAATCCAGAAAAGCCCTCGCAGAAGTTCAAGGTGATCGCTGCGAACATGATCGGCTTCTTCTCGCCGCCGATCATGGATCGCTACCTCTTCGACCCGACCGAGCCGCAACGCTGGAACAAGTTCCTCGTCGAGACCGGCCAGGCACTGAACCCATACACCGAGAAGATGGGCGATCCTTGGTTCGACTTCGCCGTCAACAACTTCTCAGGCATCAAGATGTACCCAGCCTCCCCTGAGCAGCAACTAGCCAACGAGAGCTTCATCAAGAGCGAGACCGGCAAGTATCGCGGTCTCGTCTCGAAGCAGTGGGCTGCGCTCCTCAAGGGCGGCGACACCCAAGGCGCGGCTGAGAAGATGATGGAGATTGCGCAGACCTTCCGAAGCGAATTCAAGGATCCAGCGATTGCACATCGCAAGATGATCGACTGGATGAAGACCCACGCGAAGGACATGCAGAACCATCCTCAGCTTCGGAACTTCACGAAGCAGGAACTCCGGTACATGCTGAACCAACTGGAACAGACACCGGCCAACAATCGCACGAACGCCATGAGGGATCTGCTCGAAACGTACAAGCGCGAGATCCGCAGGCGCGGTCGCGACAGTCAGGGTGGATCCAAGAATCCATACAAGCCGATGACTCCCGGAGGCGGAGGTGGCATCGGTGGGAGTGGTATCGGGGGTAGTGGGATCGCAGGCGGCCAAAGGGGAATTCTATGAGACTAGCGCTGCTGGCCTACACGATGGCCATCTTTTGCTTGGTGCTACCTGCTTCCGCGGGAGCGCCCACCGGTGACGAAGACATCGGACCCGACAATGGGTGCGTCTTTGCTCAGCGCGTACTAGACGAAGTTGAAAAGGAAGAGGTCCGCATCCGCTTTGAGCGCGAGCGCGCCAATCAGGCGAGGACTGTGGTCCTAACTGTGCAGTTGATTTCCGGGGATAATCTTCGCCGGAACACCAAGGAGTGGGCGCGCGAGCATTGCATCAAGCCTCAACTTCTTCCTCCTCTTCATCATCCTCGTCCGGATCATCGTCCTGAGGCTCTGGCTGCTCCTCAACGACTTCCCCATACTGGCTGAAGAACTCTTCGCGGTCGCAGCAGCGAGAGCACTGCAAGCCTAGGTTCGTCCAGACTCCACATCTACACCTGATCACTCTGCATTGCGGCTAGGTTCGCGCACACCGGGAAGCCGCTAATCGGATACTTCAGAATAGGCAAGGTCTCGATCAGATTGAACGGAACCTTGTCTCCAGGGCGGTACGTGGGCCTAGCCCTCCTTTCCAGGCGCTTGGGTACTTCCGCGTCTTTCGACGAGCGCTCTGCGTTATGGAAGTGGTAGCAGATGGCGTCCTCGATCCAGAGCTCGTGCCTTTCTTCCTGCTTGAAGTAGGGCACCTCGCCGGGGTGGTTCCCAGTCCAGACCGCATTGCGATGGTACACTCGGTGGTGCGGCACGCGGACCTTCCGGTTGTACCTGTGCGTCAGGTCCCCGTCCACCTCCATGCGCTCGACGATCCCGTAGAGCTTGCCCTTCTCGTGGACCTGCTCTGCACCCCTCAGTAGGGCCTCGTAGCCCTTGGGTGTGTAGACCTCATCCCCATCCAGGATGAAGTAGTATTCGGTCAGCGCCTCGGCGATCATCGAGTTCCTGAAGCACCCCTGGACGCTCGGGGCCACCATTGGCAGCATACGCACGTAGTACGTCGCCTGCTTGTTGGTGTCCATGAACCACGTGATGATATCGCGGGTTCGGTCGGTGCTCCCCACGTCGTAAATGACGTAGCGACTGAAGAAGCCCTTGCTTGCCTCCAGGGCATATGGCAGCCAATACTCGTCATTGCAGACAAGCACGACAGGTGTGATCACTTCACCACCTCCAGGATTTGCTGCGCGCGATGCAGGACTTGGTGCTTCTCGCTCACTTCCTTGAAGGCAGCGATGACCATGCCCTGAGCGAACTGCGGATCACGCACGTACTCCATCGCCTCCTCAAGGGAACCGGGGATGCCCGCGTGGTACCCCACGAAGTGCTCTCCATTCTTGAAGAGCTTCGCCATGCCGTCCCGCTCGTCGAGGTCCGTGATCAGCGGGCGCAACATAGCCATTGACTCCATGACCCGCTGGTTTGGGCCGTCGTGCTTCTGGCCCCTGTTGTAGAGGTAACGGCAGGCCGCCATCGCCTCAGCCGTGGCCGGCCAGCGGTGCCTCCGCGCCTTCACGACTTCACGCACGTCGTAGGTCCACTCGCGGCGCTTGCAAATCTCGACCAGATCATCCGCTCGCTCGAGCCCCATCTTGGAACCGAAGAACCCGTAGTCGATCGAGGGGGTAATGCGCTCCCAGCGCAGCATGCCGTCCAACTCGGTCTTCGTGTTTGGGTGAAACCACCTGAGATCCGTCGCATTAGGACACCAGTGCGCTGAGGGGTGATTCGCGTAGAGTTCCCTCCTCGCCCAGACCGCGAAGAAGACGTGGGCGTACGAACGGGCTACCGCTTGGTGCAGATCAGGGTGCCCATGCGAATCGATCAGCACAACGACCGTGGGCGGAATGTCGTGCCAGTCAATCTCCGGAACCTGGAAGCGCAGTTGCCCCTCTGCGTTGCGACCGTTCTCAATCTCGACGATCAGGTCGGGCCTCAGAGCATGGAGTGCTTGGAGGTGCGGGTGATCGTGTCCCTCCCCAGCGAGCGTGACCATGTGTCCCATCGCCTCGAACGCTTCTGCGTAGCTTCGGGCATAGCACGGGACCGGCTGCTCGTTCCGCACGTCCTGGCGGAAGCAGACGGCGATATGCATCACTGAAGCTCCAGCGGGCAGAAGGTGTACCGGCTCGCCTTCAGCCGACGTTGCACAGCGCGGTTGCGCTTGAGTTGATCCTTGATCCTCGCTTGGTTCTCCTGCCAGCGACCCCCGCTCGTGTCGCCACGCTGCTCGAACATGTCCCGAGCCTCACGGATGTCGACCCACTTGTTCGGATGGGGGATCAGCCCAGCATTGAATATTCGATTGCTCCACTCGCCGTGAGCAAACCCCACGCCGATGAACTCGGGGTTGAGACCGCCGACCACCTTGAGCACGCGACTCGTCACGAACGTCAGATCTCCACGGGGACTGGGGCCATAGATCGGCGTAAGCGATTTCTCGGTCGTCAACCATTGCGCAAAGTCGGGCAGGGTCTCGTCGACCTCCTTGTCCTGGACTCTGCAAAAGTGATGGATGCCGCTCAGCACAGCCGCGTCCTTGTACGTCTCAAGCCAGCCAGGCTTGGTCGGGAAGAGGTCGTCTTCGAGGAGCGTGATGAATCGGCAGTATTGGAGTGCGAAGAGCGCCCTGTTCTTGTTATGCGCCACGCCCTTGTTCGGTCCCCTCACGTAGAGAACCTGCTTGAACTGCGAGGCGATGTACGGCGTGTCGTCGGTACTGCCGTCGTCCGCCACCACGATGCGAGTCTCCTTGGTGGTATTCATGACGGCTTCGATCAGCGCGCCGAGCTGGTGCGACCGGTTGTACGTGCAGATCCCGACGCCGTTCTCAGGAAGCAAAGACATGTGCAATCACCTTCTGAATCGCCGCGATCACGGGTGCCGGATCGGAGAGCGAGGCGGCGGTCTCGAAGCCCCTCGCTCGGATGGCCGCAGCGGCATCTGGGTTCTCGATCAGAAAACTCACGGCTGCCGTCATCGCCTTCGTGTCGCCAACCGGGACCAGGAGACAGTTATCGCTGTTCTTCATGTACTCGGCGGCTGTGTTCGTGCTGACGACTGCAACCCCTGCGCTCATCGCCTCCAGGCCCATCCGGCCTAGGCCCTCGCTATGGCTGGCACCCAACCAGATGTCCATCGACTGCATGGCAAGCGCCATCTGCTCGCGGCTCAGGTTGTAGCGGTACTCGAAGTTCGGCAGGTTGGATCGGAACGCCTGGGGCGGTACCTCTCCGATCCCGATGAATCGGATCGCGCCGCCGAACTTGAGGCTCAACGCAGCGAGTGCATCGACCGCTTCACGCGTACCCTTGGTGGGGTGTGCATGAATCAGCGTGCCGATCGTGATGGGGTTCTCGGCTGTGCCCTGGCCATACGGTCGCGTTGTCGGTGCACACTGGAACGTCGCGAACCCGTAGTTCCACCAACCCACACGCTCGGCCTGGCTACTAGGGTAGTTCCAGCCCTCGGTGGGCTTCTCGCAGACCTCGCGCAGCCATTCGCTGCTCGTGATGATTGCGTCCCACTTCTGCTGGAGACCCTTCTCCTCCTCGGCCTTGAACCTGGGGTTGTGAGAGAGCTTGAGCAGGATCTTCTTCACGCCCTCAACGCGGGAGACCTGCTCGACCATCGGGTTGTCCGAGTTGATGATGATCAGATCGGTCGGGGGAATCTTGTTCGCGTTGACATTCAGAGGGAGCTGGGTCATCCCGACGACCTCTGGATTGACGTCGGTGTACACCGTCGTCACACTCACTCGGTGACCCACATTCTGGAGCTCATTCGCAATGGCCAGCATCGTGGTCGGTCCGCCGTGCTTGCGCAGATGCGGCACGAGCATGGTGATGCGCCGGCTCAC
>Ga0114129_10012503_pt1 | contig 12085 bp, 11 predicted proteins | sample RhiMetdeltSRZDD1_FD_80071 | JGI IMG/M metagenome (GOLD analysis project Ga0114129, IMG submission 80071) | Populus rhizosphere microbial communities from Tennessee, USA - Rhizosphere MetaG P. deltoides SRZDD1 (version 2) (version 2) | ecosystem: Host-associated > Plants > Roots > Rhizosphere >... | reverse complement strand
GCCGGGCTCCTGCGGCTCGACCCCATCGCCGACCGCGACGAGTACGCCGTCCTCGGCCAGGCGCTCGCGGACTGGCGTCCGTCGCAGCTCGAGGACCTGGCCGAGTCGGACGAGCCCGGCGCCCGGAGCCTGCTCCTGCGCGCGCAGAATCTCGGCGTCCTCCGGTGGAGCGTGTGGTCGCGCGGCGACGAGGGCTCGGTCCTCGAGGACGTCGTCGACCCGAGCGTGCGCTGCCTCGTCGTCGACCTGGGCTCGCTCGGGCCGCGCGAGGAGCAGGCGCTCGTGGCCGAGGCGGTGCTCGGACGGCTCTGGGAGCGGCGCACCGACAGGGCGCCCGTGCTGATCGTCGTCGACGAGGCGCACAACGTCTGCCCGCAGGAGCCCGTGGGCCCGCTGACCGCGCTCGCGACCGAGCATGCCGTGCGGATCGCCGGCGAGGGGCGCAAGTTCGGCCTCTACATGCTGGTCTCGACGCAGCGGCCGCAGAAGGTGCACGAGAACGTGCTCTCCCAGTGCGACAACCTGCTCCTGATGCGCATGAACTCGACCGCAGACCTTGGCTTCGTCGGCGACGTCTTCTCCTTCGTGCCGCGCAGCCTGCTCGAGCGGGCGACGGCCTTTCACCAGGGCGAGTCGCTCGTGGCCGGGAAGATCTCGCCGCACCCGGCGCTGATCCGCTTCGGCGCGCGCGTCAGCGAAGAGGGCGGCGGCGACGTGCCCGCCGACTGGGCGGCGAGCCGCTAGCCCTCGTCGTCGCGCTCGGCCTGTCGAAACCGCGCGACCGCGCTCTCGTAGGCCGCCGCGAGCCGCACCTCGATCCGGGTCAGCTTTGCGCGCGCGTCGCGCACGCGCTCGAGGGCCGCGTCGAGCTCGTCGAGAGCTTCGTCGAGCACCTCGAACTGCTCGCCGGCAGGCAGGCCCTCCCCGTATCGCTCTCCGAGCGCCGTCAGGTGCCGCTGGGCATCCGCGAGCAACTCCGGAAGCGGCGGGTCCCCGCCGAGCTCCTCGCCGAAGAGGATGGGGCGCTTGCGGATCGGCTCGGCGCTCACGCCTCCAGCGTACCCGGGGTCTCTGCGCCGACACCGGCGTGACTGGCAAGCTGGAGGTCGTGGGCAGCGAGCTCGCCATCCGTCTGCGCGGAGTCGTGAAGCGCTACGGGCCGATCACCGCGGTCAACGGCCTCGACCTCGACGTCCCCGAGGGCACGTGCGTCGGCCTGCTCGGGCCGAACGGCGCGGGGAAGTCGACGACGATGCGGCTCCTCACCGCCCAGTCGATCGCCGACGAGGGCGAGCTGCAGGTGCTCGGCTACCGCCTGCCGGAGGAGTCGAAGCCGGCGCGCGCGGAGTGCGGCGTCGTGCCGCAGCTCGACAACCTCGACGTGACGCTGACGGTCGAGCAGAACCTGCTCGTCTTCGCGCATCTCTACCGGATCGCCCGGCACGAGCGGCGCGCCGCCATCGAGAGCGCGCTCGAGATGGCGAACCTCGTCGACCGGCGCGACAGCCGCGTCGACAAGCTCTCCGGCGGGATGCGCCGGCGGCTCCTGATCGCCCGCGCCCTCGTGCACCGGCCGCGCCTCGTCCTGCTGGACGAGCCGACCGTCGGGCTCGACCCGCAGGTTCGCCAGGAGCTCTGGGCGCTTATCGACGCGTTGCGTGCGGAGGGGACGACGATCCTCATGTCGACGCACTACATCGAGGAGGCGCAGCGCCTCGCCGACACCGTGCTGATCATGTCCCACGGGAGCGCCGTCGCTGCAGGGCCGCCTGCCGAGCTTGTCGTCGAGCACGCGGGCCGCGAGGCGATCGAGGTCTACGGGTCGCCCGCGAAGCTCGCCGAGGCCGAGCGCGAGGCGCGCGCAGCCGGGTACCAGACGCGCCGAACGGGGACGAGCATCTCGGTGCTCGGCGTGGACGGCGCCGACGGGCGGGCGCCCGAGGGCGAGCGCCGCGCCGCGAACCTCGAGGACGTGTTCGTCCTGCTCACCGGCGAGGAGATCGAGTGATGGCGACCCGGACCGTCGCCCGCAAGGTGAAGCTCGGACGCCTCGAGCGGCCGGCGATCACGGGCGTCCTCGTGCGCGAGGTCGTCAACTTCTCCTCGTATTGGCGCTCTGCGACCTTCTCGTCGACCGTGGAGCCGACGGTCTACCTGCTCGCCTTCGGCTTCGGGTTCGGGTCCCTCGTGAGCACGATCGGCGGCTACGACTACGTCGACTTCGTCGGCACCGGGGTGGTGGCGACCGCGGTGCTCTTCTCGAGCGCGTTCCCGGCTATGTTCGGGACGTTCGTCAAGTACCAGTTCCAGCGAACGTACGACGCGATCCTCGCGGCTCCGGTCGACACGGAGGAGCTCGTTACGGCCGAGGCGCTGTGGATCGCCACGCGGGCCGCCATCTACGGGAACGTTCCGATGATCGTCGCCATGTTCTTCGGGCTCGACCCGTCCTGGGGGATGCTGGCGGTGCCGTTCATCGCGTTCGTCTGCGGCTTCGGCTGGGCGAACTTCGGGATTGCCGTGTCCGGCTTCGCCAAGTCGATCGAGAACTTCAGCTACATCATCAGCGCCGTGCTGACTCCGTTGTTCCTCGTCGCGGGCACGTTCTTCCCCATCGACCAGCTTCCCGAGTGGGCGCAGGTGCTCGCCAACTTCAACCCGCTCTACCAGTGCGTCGAGCTCGTCCGCAGCGCGGTCTTCGGCTGGGAGGGCTGGGTCGATCTGGCGCGCCTCGGCGCGCTGGTGCTGTTCGGCCTGCTCATGTGGCGCGTGGCGATCTACGCGATGCAGCGCAAGCTCGTCACGTAGCTAGTCGCCCGGCCACGTTCCCGTCATCCGCTCGAAGGCGCGCGCGCCGCCCCTGTCGATGGCCGCCTTCACGAGACCGAAGATCGCGCCCTGGAGCAGGGCGGCCGGCAAGACCTCCCGCCAGCCGTACTCGCTCTCCTTCGCCTTCGGCGGCTCCTCCTCGTCCGACCAGACTTGCCAGAGCCGCTTGAACAGCATGCTGGCGATCACGCCGCCGAGAATGCTGAAGATCAATCCGAACGGCCGGTAGATCAACTTCGCCACGGCGGTCGAATACCCGCGGGGCCGACCGGCAAACGCGCTAGGGGCCCTCCGCCGCCGGTGGAAGCTCCATGGACGCACGCAGCGCGACGAGCGGTGCGTCCGGAACGGTGACGACGCCGCGCGTCGGGCGGTCGAGATCGAAGGTGATCAGGAGGAGCACGGAGACGAACGCGGCCGCCAGCACGACGGCCGCGACGCCTCGCGACAGGATTGCGAGGTACATGGCGAGCAGGCCGAGCCCGATGGCGGCGCCGAAGATCTCGATCACCAGCACGGCGGATGGAACACGGTTGTTGAGCCCGGCCACGCGGACGGTCTGCATGTCGATCATCTCGTTGAGGGTCTCGACGTAGAGCCGCGGAGCGCTGTCCTGCGGCGAGCCCGCCAGGGCATCGCCGGCCAGGCTCCAGAGCTCTCGGTGGAGCTCACCACCCTCGGCGACGGCGGCTCGGGACGCCTTGCTTCCCGGGACCGCGTTCGAGAGCGCGATGCTGGTGTCGGTGTAGCGCGTGAGCAGGTCGAGCGACTCGGTCCGCATCGGCTCGCGCAGGGTCTGCGCGCGGAGGTACGTCGTCCCAATCGCGTTCGCGTCCTCGACGACCGCGGCGCGCCGCTGGTCGTAGCGGCCGACGGCCATGGTCAGGCCGAAGGCGAGGATGAGAGCGACGAGCCCGAGCAGCGCCGCCTGCACGACGCCGAACGGCTCGCGAAGCGTCTCGGCGTGCGCGCGCAGCCGGCGGCCGAGGAAGACACCGAGGAGCGTCGTCCCGAGCACGATCCCGAAGATGATCAGGCCGAGCTCGAGGCTGCTCAGGCGGAAGAACACGCTCGACTCCGTGATGCCACGTCATGGCGCACGACGTCGCGATCATGCGCTCCACGTCGGACGGGCGGCGTGGTCAAGAGGATTACTTCTCCGCCTCTCGGGTAGTTGGATCGTGCCTGGCGGCACAGGATGGTTTTAAAGTGCGGCGACCTGTGATGGAATCAGCGGTGGACGGTCGCTCCCGGCGCGGCCTTCTCGTCGCCTGCCTGGTGGGAGCTGCCGCGGTGGTGGGAGCGATCGGCGGGCCTCTCCTGGGCGTCGTGGCGGTCGGCCTTCTCCTCCTCGTCCTTGCCTTCGGCATAGGCGTCCATCCGCGCGACTGGGTTCCGAAGGGGCTTCGAGAGCGTTTGAGTGCGCCGTGGGAACCGTCGACCTTCTACGCAGGCGCGGATGCCCTACGCAGCGCACGTACCGGATCCGTCGCGAATGGGCCGGCAGGCGCCAAGCGATCGAGAGGAACCCAGGTCGCGAAGACGCCGTCGAGCCCGGCCAAGGCGAAGAGGCTGCCCGGCCCCAAGAAACCGCCTGGGAAGCCGGCCAAACCGGCTGGAGCCGTCAAGCCGCAGCCGGCGCGTTCGGCCAAGCCGTCCGAAGGAGCGAAATCGGCTCGTGCCCTCAAGCTCGCGAAGCCTGCGCCCCGCGCGAAGCCCAGGCCGCCGGCGCGGGTCAAGCCTCCCGCAAAGGCTCCGACACACGGACGCACCAGAAGCCCAGGTCGTCGCGCCGAGCTGCGTCCTGTCGATGAGCGCTCGCCGCTCGTCGACCCCGCGCCGACCGGGACGGCGCTGACGTGCTCGATCTTCGGATGGCGAGATGGGAAGGTCGCCGACTTCTATGCGGTGGCGTTCGGGCTGCAAGGGCACAACTGGATCGTCGAGCGCTCACCACGATTCCTCTGGCCGGCCGGAGAGGTCCCGGCCGAGGCGTACGAGGCTCACGCAGCCCTCGTCGACGCGCTGGTTCGAGCAGGGTGGCGCCCGACGGGATACGAAGGCGCGTGGTATCGACAGCGCTTCGAGCACCCGATCGAGCCCGTGTCGGAGCGCCCCTAGCGCTTCGACCGCGCGGCGTCCTCGGAGACCCGCGGGAGCTCCCGGAGGAGGTCCTCGAGAATCCTGTCGACGCCGAGCGCCTGCCGACGCGCGGCCCGGTAGAGACGCGCCACTGCCTCGTTCCATGGGGCGGGCTGCTCGTCCGCACCCCACTCGGAGGTGAGCGTCTCGACCTTCTGGCGCTCGGTACCGAAGACGTCCAGCTCGTACGGCTCCTCTCCATCGCCGTCACGGCTGCGAACACCGACCGCGCCGTGGGACGCGGTCCATAGGAACGCGGTGTCCTCCACGGCCGCCCATTCCAGTTGGCCCGCGTCGGTTGCCGCCTTTAGCCGCCGGGTGAGCTCGATCAGCCGTTCCGAAGGGGATTCCATCATCAACCCCACCTTCTGCCGCAAGGGCCTCGAGACGCCGATACCGCGTCGCAGTGCGCCGTCGACGTCTGTGGCAATTCCGACAAACAGTTTCTCACAAGGGCACGCCAGTCAAACCCTTCACCTGACCCCCTCTAGCTTGGGGCCCCGTCCCATCACTTGACGCAGGTGCTTCCCCGTGCACGAATTCCCGCGCTCCGGAAGAATTGCCTTCGCCCCAGCTGGTGACCTGAGGAGTGCAAGTGAGCGTGAGCGCCGCTCTCGCGGAGACGGTACGCGGGTCCATGACGCAGCTTCGCTCAGAGCTTGCGCGCCTGGTCGCCATCCCCTCGGTCTCCGCGCCGGGGTTTCCGGAGGAGACACACGCGGCGCTCCTCGAGACGTACGAGGCCGTCGCCGACCTCTTCGGCGCCGCCGGCGTCGAGCGCGTCGGGAGGTTCGATCTACCGGACACGGCCCCGATCGTGACCGGAGAGATTCCCGCGCCCGACGGGGCGCCGACCGTGCTCCTCTACTCCCACTACGACGTCGTGCCGGCCGGTGACGAGACCGCGTGGGAGTCGCCGCCCTTCGAGGCGACCGAGCGCGACGGCGCGATCTACGGCCGCGGCACGGCCGACACCAAGTCGAACATCCTCGTCCACGTCGGGGCGCTGCGCGCCTGGGGCGGAAAGCCGCCGGTCGGGATCAAGCTCCTGATCGAGGGCCAGGAGGAAGTCGGCAGCCCGCTGGAGGATCCGGCGAGGCTGGGCAGGTTCGCGGCCGACGCGTTCCTCGTCGCGGACGGTGGGAACATCCGTCCCGGCGAGCCGTCGCTGAGCATCTCGATCCGCGGCGACGCGGCCGTCACGCTGGAGGTGCGGACGCTCGCGAGCCCGAAGCACAGCGGGCAGTACGGCGGCGCGGCGCCCGACGCACTCATTGCGCTCCTGCACGCTCTGGCCTCGCTCCACGACGAGGACGGGAACGTGGCGGTTCCAGGCCTGCGTCGTGACGAGTGGGACGGCGTGAACGACACTGACGAGGAGTTCCGCGCGCTCGCCGAGGTCGAGCCCGGCGTCCCGCTGATCGGCACCGGACAGCTCGGCGAGCGAGTGTGGACGGGGCCGGCCATCACCGTCACCGGCATCGATGTCCCCTCCGTGGACGGTGCCGTCAACGCCGTCTCGGCACACGCCCGCGCCAGGCTCAACATTCGCGTCCATCCGGAGCAGGCCGCCGCCGAGGCGCAGGCGGCTGTGATGCAGCATCTTGCGGCGCAGCGCCCATTCGGGATCACGATCGACGTCCAGGCGGGCGACACCGGCGACGGCTTTCGCGGCGCGACCTCCGGTCCGGCCTGGGACGCGATGGTTGTGGCCATGGAAGCCGCGTGGGGGAATCCCGTCGCGCAGACCGCGACCGGAGGGGCGATCCCCCTCGTGAAGGCGCTCAGCGACGCGGCGCCCGAGGCGACCGTGCTCCTCTTCGGCACCACGGACAAGTTCGCCAACATCCACGGCCCGAACGAGCGTGTGCTTGTCGACGAGTTCGAGAAGGCCGTGCTTGCCGAGACGCTGTTCTTCCAGGAGCTCGCCACCCGATGGAAGGAGTCGCGATGAGCGCTGAGCCGGCCGAGCCCGAGAAGAAGGACTTCCAGTTCCCGAGCACGATGACCGTGCTGATCCTCGTCACGCTGCTCGTCTGGATCGCGGCGTTCCTGATTCCGTCCGGCACGTACGAGCGCGACGAGACCGGCGTCCCCGCTCCCGGGTCCTACCGCGAGATCGATTCGCCGCAGACGTTCGGCGAGCGCACCGGGGACCTCTTCCTCGCCCCGGTCAACGGCCTCTACGGCCTGCAAGAACCGGAGACCGGCTTCGTCCGGCCGTTCGGCGTCGGCACCCTCTTCGGCGCGGTCGGCGTCTTCGCGTTCGTGCTTGCAATCGGCGCCTTCATGACGATGGTGCTCGCGACCGGGGCTCTCGACGTCGCCATCGGCAGGCTCGCGTATGCGGTCCGGAGCCGGCCGTGGCTCGTGATCGTCGCGGTGATGGCGCTGTTCTCGCTACTCGGCACCACGATGGGCTGGGCGGACGAGACGCTCGGCTTCTACGCGCTCATCATCCCGCTGATGCTGACGCTCGGCTACGACCGCATGGTCGTCGCCGGGATGATCATCGCGAGCGCGACCGTCGGCGCGATGGCCTCGACGGTGAACCCGTTCTCGATCGGTGTCGCATCCGAGTTCGCCGGTGTCGGCATCGGGGACGGCATCGGCCTGCGTTGGATCGGCTGGGTGGTCCTGACGTCGATCACGATCGCCTACGTCGTCCGCTACGCCCAGCGCGTCAAGGCCCAGCCCGATCGCTCGCTCGTCGGCTTCCTGCCCGAGGACGCGGCGGAGATCGAGAAGGAGCAGTCGGCCGCGAACCTGACGCTGACGGGGCGCCAGAAGCTCGTGCTCCTCATCACCACGTTCAGCTTCCTGCTCCTCGTCTTTTCGGTCATTCCGTGGGACTCGATCATCGGCTTCGAGACGACCGATCCGATCACCCACGAGACGGTCGTGAACGACTACTGGTGGAACCTCGGCTGGTGGTTCCCTGAGCTCACCGCGATGTTCCTCGTCGCCGCGGTCGTGGTCGGGGTCGTGGGCGGCTTCAACGAGAGGGAGATCACCGGGAACATCGGGCGCGGCTTCGGCGACTTCATCGGGGCGGGCGTGGCCGTCATCCTCGCGCGGGGGGTCACGGTCATCCTCAACAACACGCAGACGATCGACACGATCCTGAGCTGGATGGAGAACGCCGTCGGCGACACGTCCGCGATCGGCTTCACCTCGCTGGTCGCCATCCTCAACACCGGGATCGCGTTCATCATTCCCTCGTCCTCCGGGCATGCGACGCTCGCGATGCCCTTGCTCGCGCCGCTCGGCGACTTTGCGGACGTCTCTCGCCCGCTCGTCGTCACCGCCTGGAGTTGGGGTGCGGGGATCGCCCGGTTCATCACTCCGACGAGTGCCGTCGTGATGGCCGGGATCGCGCTCGCAGGCGTGCGCTACGACAAGTGGATCCGCTTCATGCTCCCCCTGATGGGGCTCCTGCTCGTTGCCTCCCTCGTGATGCTGGCGATCGCCGCGGCGCTCGAGTAGCCCCGGCTCGGCGGGAGTCTGGGCCTGAGCGACGAAGCGATCACCTTCATCGTCCTCGGCCTCACGGTCGCCGTCTTCGTCTGGGACCGCCTTCCCGTGGCGATCGTGGCCGTCGGGGTGGCGCTCTCGCTCTGGGCGACGGACGTGCTCGAGCTCCAGCAGGCGCTGGCCGGCTTCGGTGACCCGACCGTCATCTTCATCGCCTCGCTCTTCGTCGTCAGCGAGGCGCTCGACTCCGCGGGCGTCACCACCTGGGCCGGCCAGCAGGTGGTCTCGCGCGCCGGGGAGAGCCGCACCCGCGTGCTCGTGCTCCTCATGCTCCTCTGTGCCGCGTTGACGGCCCTCATCACCGTCAACGGCTCGGTCGCAGCGCTCGTGCCCGTCGTGGTCGTCATGGCAGTGCGGCTGCGCCGCCGGCCCTCGGAGCTGCTCATACCCCTTGCGTTCGCCGCCCACGCCGGGTCGCTCCTCGTCCTCACCGGCTCCCCGGTCAACGTGGTCATCGCCGAGGCTGCCGACGATGCCGGAGTGGGGCGCATCACCTACTTCGAGTTCGCCCTCGTCGGCCTTCCCCTGCTCGCCGGAACGGTGGCGATCGTCGTCCTGCTGAGCGGGCGCCTGTTGCCGGAGCGCACGCCGCGCTCGATGCCGAGCGACTTCAGCGCGCATGCGCAGACGCTCGTGCACCAGTACGGGCTCGACACCGCCGAGGAGCTTCTGACGAGGACGTCCGGCGTCGCCGAGGTCGTCATCCCACCCCGGTCGGAGCTCGTGGGGCAGGTCGCATACCCGGGCATGGTGACCGAGAGCGGCGACCTCGTCGTCCTCGCCGTCCAACGCAGGGAGGAGGCCCTTCCCGGCGAGTCGGTCCTCGCCGTCGGCGACACCCTGCTCCTTCAGGGGAGCTGGGGCTCGCTCGGCTACCACCTCGACGACCCGGACGTCCGCGTCGTGGACGCGCCCGAGCAGGTGCGACGGCAGACCGTTTCCCTCGGTCCGGGCGCGAAGCGGGCGCTCGTCGTGCTTGCGGGAATGGTCGCGTTGCTCGCGACCGGGGCCGTGCCGCCGGCCGTGACCGGGCTCTTGGCCGCGTGCGCGATCGTTTTGAGCGGCGTCCTGTCGATCGAGCAGGCCTATCACGGCATCGGCTGGACGACGGTGATCCTCGTGGCTGGGATGATCCCGCTCTCGACCGCGATGACCGAGTCCGGGGCGGCCGAGGCGCTCGCCGGCGGCTTGATCGACCTCGCCGGAGACTCCGGCCCGCACGTCCTGCTCCTCGGTCTCGTCGTTCTCGTCCTTGGGCTCGGTCAGCTGATCTCGAACATGGCGACCGCGCTGATCGTGATCCCGATCGCGATCTCCGCGGCCGCCGAGCTGGACGTCTCCCCCAAGCCGATGCTGATGGGGGTCGCCGTCGCGGCGGCGGCCGCTTTCCTGACTCCGGTCGCGACTCCCGCCAACCTGATGGTCAAGGAGCCCGGCGGCTACCGCTTTGGGGACTATTGGCGGATGGGCCTACCGCTGCTCGCGCTCTTCGGGCTGGTCGCCGTGCTCCTGGTACCGGTCATCTGGTCGTTCTGACCGATCGGGGACGAGGGTGAGGACCGCGCAAGTTCGATGGGTCCTCGGACTCGGTAAGGGCAGTCGCCGGCCTGTCCGCGTCCCGGAAGACGAGCGACGCGTAGCGCCCGCCGTGGTCGAGAAGCTCGTCGTGGGTTCCGACCTCGACCACACGGCCTTGGTCGAGCACGACGATCTGGTCCGCGTCGCGGACGGTCGACAGGCGGTGTGCGATGGCGAGCGTCGTCCGGCCCTCGGCGAGGCGCTCGAGCGCGTCCTGCACGGCCCGCTCGGTCTGCGCGTCGAGGGCCGACGTAGCCTCGTCAAGAACGAGGATGGGCGGATTGCGGAGAATCGTGCGCGCGATCGCGAGGCGCTGCTTCTCGCCGCCGGAGAAGCGGTAGCCGCGCTCGCCGACAACAGTGTCGTAGCCCTCCGGTAGCGAGGCGATCAGGTCGTGTACCTGCGCGGCACGGGCCGCCTCTTCGATCTCGGCGTCCGTCGCCTCGGGCCTCGCGAAGCGCAGATTCTCGCGCACGCTCGCGTGGAACAGGTACGTCTCCTGGGAGACGACGCCGACGGCGGCGGATAGCGACTCGAACGTCAGCTCGCGTACGTCGACTCCGTCGATCGTCACCTTCCCGTCCGTGGCGTCGTAGAGGCGAGCGACGAGATAGGCACAGGTCGTCTTGCCAGAACCGGTTTCGCCGACGAGCGCTGTCTTCGTCCCGGTAGGCACGGCGAACGTGACGTCCTCGAGCGTCCACCGCTCGTCGCCGTAGCGGAACCAGACGTGGTCGAAGGCGACGTCTCCGCGCGGACGCTCCAGCGCCCGCGTCCCCTCGACGATGTCGACCGGCTGGTCGAGGTATTCGAAGATCCGGTCGAAGAGCGCGAGCGAGCTCTGAACGTCGACCTGGACGCCGAGCAGCGAGCCGATCGGGAAGAAGAGGCGAGACTGGAGTGTCGTGAACGCGACGAGCGTCCCGATCGAGATCGCGCCGCTGCCGCTCGCCATCGTCCAGCCGGCGAACCAGTACACGAGCGCAGGCATGACGGCGAAGGTCGTCTGGATGGCGGCCATCATCCAGCGGCCGGTCATTCGGCTGCGTACCTCGAGCTCGGCGAGGCGGCTCGACTCGCTCCCGAAGCGCTCGGCGAGGTCGTCGGAGCGGCCCATCGTCTTGCCGAGCAGGATGCCCGACACAGACAGAGACTCCTGCACGATCGATGACACGTCCGCCAGGGAGGCTTGCAGCTCCTCCGTCACCTTCCGGCGCTGGTCGCCGACGCGCTTCGTGAGCCAGACGAACAGCGGTAGGAGGGCCAGGGCGAAGACGGCGAGGCGCCAGTCAAGGAGCACCATGGCGCCGACGGTGGCGAGCACGGTGGTCACGTTCGAGACCACCGAGGTCGCCGTCGAGGTGACCACCGTCTCGATGCCGCCGATGTCATTGGCGATCCGGCTCTGGACCTCACCCGTGCGGGTGCGGGTGAAGAACGCCAGCGAAAGCCGCTGCAGATGCCGGTAGACGGCCGTGCGCAGGTCGTGCATGACGGCCTGGCCGACACGGTTCGAGAGCAGCGTCTGCCAGACGCCGAGCACACCGGTCACGACGGGGATCGCGACCATGCCCGCCACGAGCAGGGTCAGCAGGCCAACGCGCTCGTCCGGGATGGCGACGTCGAGGACCTCCCGCAGGAGGAAGGACGGGATCACGCCGAGAGCGGCTGAGACGAAGATCAGGGCGTTGACCGCGAGCAACGTCCGGCCGTACGGTCTGAAGAGGCGGACGATGCGACGGAAGTTCGCCTTACGCACTGCAGGATCGGCGGGACGCTCCGGCGCCTCCCCGGCCCCGAACCCATCCCAGCGACGACGACGTCCAGCCACTCCGACAGCTTGCCTGCCGGCGGCCGGCCTGGCGCGTCCGCCGGCTCGATCGTGAGGCGCTTACTGCGCTGGGCGTTTCGAGAGCGCCGCGTGGGGAAGAACCGCTCCAGTCGCAGTGAGTAGAGGACCGGCCGTGCCTCTTGCAGCGAAGGAGAGAGCTGGTCCGTGCCT
>Ga0114129_10012502_pt1 | contig 12086 bp, 11 predicted proteins | sample RhiMetdeltSRZDD1_FD_80071 | JGI IMG/M metagenome (GOLD analysis project Ga0114129, IMG submission 80071) | Populus rhizosphere microbial communities from Tennessee, USA - Rhizosphere MetaG P. deltoides SRZDD1 (version 2) (version 2) | ecosystem: Host-associated > Plants > Roots > Rhizosphere >... | reverse complement strand
TGCCATCGCTCCCTAGCCGGCAGGCACGGCTTGTTGCATTAAGCGACCGCGCTCACGGACAATCTTAACCGCATCGCCGAACCGCAACGCCCCGACGGCGACCAAGGCACTGTACTCGCCAAGGCTGTGACCGGCAACGAACGCTGGGCGCAAAAGAGTCTCCGTTTCCAGCACCCGCAGCGCCGCTACCGACATCGCAAGAATGGCCGGTTGAGTATTCTCGGTGAGCTTGAGCTCGGTTTCGGGGCCGCAAAAACACAACTCGCTCAGCGCATAACCGAGGGCATCGTCAGCCTCCGCGAAAACTTGTTTCGCTATCGGAAATTGGGCGGAGAGATCCTTGCCCATGCCAACGTATTGGGACCCTTGTCCAGGGAAAACAAACGCGAGGTTACTGTTCGTCACTCCCCTTGCGCTCCTCCCGCCCGCCTTCGGCTTCCGGTTTATCGCCCAACGATTCGATTTTCGACTTGAAGCGCTGCCAGAGTTTTCGTGGCAACCCTTCTTTGCCATCCACCGCGCCCAAAGCCTCGGCAATATGTCGGTTCATATGGTGCTCGACCGCGTCCCGGGCCGCCCGTATCGCGTTTTTGATGGCAAAAGGATTGGAGCCTCCGTGGGCGATGATCGCCACTCCGTCCAATCCGACCAAAGGAGCGCCGCCGTACTCCGCGTAGTCCAAGCGGCGGTACGCTTGGGCGAGCGAACTACGGCTAAATACGTAACCCAAACGGCCGGAGAGATTCTTTTGAAATGCCTCTTTTAAAACTTCGCCGGCGAAGCTCGCCAGTCCTTCCATGGTTTTGAGTGCGACGTTGCCGGTGAATCCGTCGCAGACTATCACGTCGATCTTGCCGTTAAAAATATCCCGGCCTTCGACGTAGCCGACGAAATTGAGCGATGTCTGCTGCAGTTGTTCGCTCGCCGCCCTGGTCAAATCGTTGCCTTTTCCTTCCTCTTCCCCGTTGCTCAAGACAGCGACGCGCGGCTTGGTAACGCCCAAAACCTGCTCTGCGTAAATCGAGCCCATGAATCCGAACTGAACTAAATGGCGCGGTTTGCAATCGACATTAGCGCCAGCATCGACGATGACCGTCCCCCTACCGGCGCTGGGCACGACCACGAGGATTGCCGGCCGGTCGACTTGCGAGAGTGTGCCCATGACGAACATGCCAATGGCCATCATGGCGCCCGAGTTCCCGGCGCTCACCACGGCCTCGACCTCGCCGCGCTTCATCATTTCAAACCCGACCTTGATAGATGAATCTTTTTTACGCAGCGCGATGCTCGGCGATTCATGCATCGGCACCACTTGGGACGCCGCAACAATTCTTAAATTTCGTCCGTTGCGATGCTTCGCGAGTTCGAGCTCGATGGCATTGGCTTGACCGACTAGGACAATTTCAACACCGGGATCCTGAGATGCAAGCAAAGCTCCCTCAACCACTGCTGCGGGAGCATAGTCTCCACCCATCGCGTCGATGGCGATCTTTGGCATATAGCGGAAGCCGATTAACGCTCTTGAACTTGGATCACCGCACGGCCGCGATAAAAGCCACAATGAATACAGGCCCGGTGCGGTAAAACGGTTTCGCCGCAGTTAGCGCAGGTGCTCCATTGCGGCTTGGTCAACCCATCGTGAGCACGGCGCTGGTTCTTAACTCTTTTTGAAGTTCTTCTCTTCGGTACGGGCATAAATTTAGTCCTGTCTTCTCCGCGTCTTAGCACATCGGATTTTTAAGAAAAAGAAGCGAATTAACGGCCGACTTTGAGATTTCGGAAAATTGCCATCCGAGGATCGCCCCAGGTCGTAGAACAGCTGCAGGTTTCTCGGTTCAAATTCACCCCGCAACTAACGCAAAGCCCGCGGCAATTGTCCGAGCAGAGCGGCCTCGTCGGCAATGCCAGCATCACCTGCTCCGCGATCAGCGGCGCCAGATCGATCTCATCGGTCGAGTAGTAACTCAAACCTAGATCCTCGCGGCGCAACTCCTCGGCCCGGCGACCAGTTTTTGATGAATGGGGAGTCAATACAAATTCGAATTCCTTGTCCAATGTAAAGTTGTAACCTTCCAAACAGCGGCCACAAAAACCGGCAAACCGTCCGTTAAACCTTCCACTAAAAAAAATATCCTGGCCGGAGCGGTAATAAGCTAAATCGACGTTTAAACGGGCTGGAAAGCCAAAATCCCGGTTCTTGCTTTGGCGGTAAGTCTCTTTGAGCTCCTCAATGCTTTCAGAGAACTGTACCTCTTTGGGCGATTGAGGAACCTCGTCGACGGAGATTTTCATCGGCGGTGGAGTGGGCCATTCAGGTTTTAAATGAATATAGACATTTCCCCCCTGTTGTCAAGCCGAAGATCGCCGCCCGATTGCAGAATTTTTTGATTTATTCGTTACTTCCGAAGGATCGGCGAGACTGTACGAAGATTTTTTTTGGCGTGATAATATGTTGCCGAGTGGATCGTTTGCGCCTTGAGTAATCACGGTCTTTTTGTTAACCCTTTTGTGTTCAGCCCATGAATTTCCCGGTGTTTCTGAAAACCCATTGGCGCGGTAAACGGTTTAATTCTATTAATCGCGTTCTGCGCGACGCTTTCAGCGCCCGTGTCTACAAGATCGGTCTGCGGTTAGACTTCACTTGTCCCAATCGCGACGGCACGGTGGCCGTCGGAGGATGCATTTATTGCAACAACGCGAGCCACACGCCGCAGGACTACCAGCCCCGGACCTCTGTGACGGCCCAACTCGAACAGGGCGCCATTGCGGTGCAGCGACGTCACAAGGCGGAAAAATTCATTGCCTACTTTCAAAGCTATACGAACACCTACGATTCAGTGGCAAAACTGGAAAGGCTCTATCGCGAAGCCCTCGAGTTTCCCGGCGTCGTCGGGCTCGCCATCGCAACGCGGCCCGATTGTCTGCCCAATGACATTCTGGATTTGATCCGTGATCTGTCCAAGCAAACTTATCTTTGGCTCGAATTGGGTCTCGAGTCCATGCACGACCGGACCTTGGCTTGGGTCAATCGCGGCCACGGCCTGCGCGAATATATCGAAGCCGTCGAACGCGCCAAAAATCGCGACCTGCGCGTTTGCACCCATCTCATCCTTGGTTTTCCCGGTGAAAGCCGCCATGACATTCTTCAAACCCCTGCATTATTCAATCGGCTGGGCATCGACGGTGTGAAACTGCATAACCTTCACGTCATCAAAAACACTGTGTTGGAAAAACTTTACTACTTGGGACAGGTGCCGCTTTTCAGCCGTCAAGACTATGTCACACTGGTCGTCGATTTTCTCGAACTTTTGAATCCCGATATCGTCGTCCATCGACTCACCGGCGAAACCTATCGGGCGATTACGGTTGCGCCGGATTGGTCGATCGACAAGATTGGCGTTCACAATGCCCTCTACCAAGCGCTCGAAGAACGCGATACCTGGCAGGGTAGGATTTATTCCACCGAGGCACAGAAGAGCTCACGCGAGTTCGATCTCGCCCTTCAAGGAGCATCGCTTTGAACGGTCACATCGGTTTGATTCATTCGATACTGCCCGCCACGGTGGATCTCCACGTCACCATACCCGAGAGCCATCCCTCAGCGGCCAATTTGGGCTCTGAACGCGTCGGTTCCGGCACGATCGTCGACCCTGACGGCTATATACTAACCGTCCATTACGTTACCGTCGGCGCGTCCTCGATCACCGCGACTCTACCCGACGGCGAGCAATACCCGGCGCAGGTGGCCGCCCAGGATCAAGAAACCGGACTTTCCCTGGTAAAAATCTCGGCGCGGGATCTACCTCACTTAAAGCTCGCTCCAGCTGATTCAGTCACCTTGGGCCAAGCAGTGCTGATGATCGCCAGCAGCGGCCAGACAGGGCGCCGTGTAAGCGGAGGTTATGTTTCTTCCACAGAACCCTATGACGGCCAGTGGGAGTATATGATCGATAAAACCATCCGCGTCACCGCGTTTAATCCGGGATTCGGCGGCGGCACACTCGCCAACTTTCACGGTGAATTGATCGGAGTGGTGTCTTTGAACTTGAACGAAGTCGCCAAGTTCTCGCTGGCCATTCCAATCGATTATTATCGAACCTACGCTCACGAATTGAAGCAGCACGGCCAAGTGCGCAGCCGCCCCCGGAGACCATGGCTAGGAATTTATCCGCAAGGGATGGCCGGGCACGTAGTCATCGGCGGAATCGTGCCTAATGGACCGGCCGAAAAGTTTGGACTCAAGCAAGGTGACATAATCTTGACCGTTGAAAAAAAAGAGATCCGTTCGCGCCAGGAGCTTTACCAGGAAATGTGGAAAAAGCGTCCCGGGGAGCGGATCTCTTTTAAGATTCTACGCGATGATCAGTCTTTCGATTTGGACGTTGTCGGGGGCGACCGCGCCGACCGCTACCGAACCTAGTCGTCACCTCCAACCTTTTTTACTTCGCCTTTGCCAATCACTTTGATGGCAATAGCCGGCGTATAGGCCTCCGGCTCGTAGTTGATCATCGCCTTGTCGGTTTCTTGCAATTCTTTAAGCTTGATGTTTGCGCCACCTTTCTCGATTTTTGTCTTGTCGTCTACGCCGACCACTTCTTCGCGAACCTTGCCTTTGCGCTCCATTTGAAAGGTTATCGTCCGTTGGCCGACGGCGCTTATAACACCTTCGACCTCCACAGCCTTTGTCTTCGTCGCTTTAGCGGCGTCCGGTTGGGCCGGTGCCGGAGCGGGTGGCGGGGCTGGTTTCGCCGGGGCCGCAGGCGCAGCGGGCTTTGGCGCTGGCTTGTCTTCCACAGAGCTACAAGCAATTGCCAGGACGCTCACCAGCGAAATGTTGATCAGCCAGGATGCATGTTTAACCAGACTGTTCATTCCTACTCCTCCTTGAATACTGCTGGATGGTGATATTTTCTCGCTTGTTGTAGAAAAAAAGAATTTTCTCAGCTTAAACCACACTTTAGTTTCGCTTGTCAAGGCAACTGCTGCGCTTGTGTTCACTCACTCACGCGCATTGAGAATGTCGCCGAAAGTCAATAATAATACTTTTGCTATGAAAAACTCCTTGCTCAAAATTTCCAACGTCACTTCCTACCGAGTCATCTATGGCGACACTGATCAGATGGGCGTTGTCTATTACGCCAACTATTTGCTCTGGTTCGAAAGGGGTCGCTCGGAATGGCTGCGCCAGATCGGGCTGCCCTACGCGACGATCGAGCAGCATGGGTTTCACTTCCCCGTGTCGGAAGTGAGCTGCCGCTACGCCCAATCGGCCCACTACGACGACGTTGTTCGTATCGAAACCGTGCTGACGGAACTAGGTCGAGCGTCGTTATCGTTTGACTATCAAATATCGCGGGAAGCGAATTGTTGTATTTTGGCAACCGGATCAACTAAACACGCTTGTATCGACCGTTCCGGCCGGGTCGCGCGAATACCAAGAATTTTGACCGATGCCATCAACGCTGCGGCGCCTAGCCGACCCTGACGCTGCATTTATCCGATGCTTTTGTGTATAGTCAATGGCTCACAAAGGAGAGAGTTATGGAGATCATCGATGCGGACGCTCACGTAGTCGAGTCGGAGCGGACCTGGGATTTTCTCGATGAAGCGGACCGACAATTTGCCCCACGGGTCATGATATTTAAAGATCGTGGCGGCCCAGGTTCCAGCGATGAGTTCTGGAAAATCGGCGGCCGGGTTTTCGCCAAAGGACGCAACATCGGCCATGATACTTCGCGTGAAAGCCGCGAAATGGAAAACGTCAAAGCTCGCCTGGCGCACATGGATGAGCTGGACATACATGTCCAGGTTCTTTATCCTAGCCTCTTCCTGCGAGGACTGACCATTCTGCCGCATGTCGACGCCGCATTATGCAAGAGCTATAACCGCTGGCTGGCTGAGATTTGGAAGGCGGGAAACGGCCGTTTGCGCTGGGTCGTAATTCCGCCGCTGCATTTTATCGACAAGGCGATCGAGGAGTTGAACATTGGCAATGCAAACGGCGCATGCGGGGTCTTCATCAGGGGCGTCGAAGGCGACAAGCTGCCCACCGATCCCTATTTTTATCCCATCTACCATGAAGCCAGTCGCCTTGGCATGCCGATCTGTATCCATGCCTCAGCCGGAAATCTCGACATGTTTGATCTTTTTGGCCGGGGCGCCAGCCTGGGACAGTTCAAGTTCGGTCCGATTAATCTTTTCGGAAGTCTCATCACATCAGAGCTCACACGTAAGTTTCCTGACCTAAGATGGGGTTTTATCGAGGTCAGCGCTGAGTGGCTCCCTTACGTGATGAACCATTTGGAGATCGGCTATCGGCGGCAGAGAAGGGAGTGGCCGGGAGCGGAACTCTTACGCGATAATCGAATTTATGTTGCATGCCAAACGAGTGATGATTTGCCTTATATCCTCGATCACGTGGGAGATGAGAACCTCGTCTTGGGAACGGACTATGGGCATAATGATACTTCATCGGAAATCAACGCCATGCGAAAGTTGAAAGCAGACGGCAAAATTCCGGCAGCCTCGATTGACAAAATTTTAGGGAGGAACGCTCAAACTTTGTATAATCTATAATCCCCTGGCGGCAGGCACACCGGTCGCGTACTGCGCTAGTCCCGGATTCCACAGAGTAAAACCGTTTCTATGAGCTTCCAAGAAGACACAAGATAAAGGTGAATTGCGGACCGATGCTGTCATCCTGAGCGAAAGCGAAGGATCTGCTTTTTTTCCAGCATCGCAAAACAACAAAACAGATTCTTCGTCGCAAGGCTCCTCAGAATGACATACGGCCTTGATTGTACTTCGGGCACAGCATGCGAAACCAGAGACTGCGCAACGAGCCTCAGCGGTGTGCGCCACATAGAGCCTGTTAATAAAATCGTTTTCGTCTCAATATGCCGCGCTAGTCCGGTCCTGCGCTCTGCCCTGCTTCGATCAAGGTCCGAATCGCGTCGTCAATTTCGCTGTGAACTTCGGCGTCGTTCTCGATTTGCAGTCGGCCCCGCAACGCTGTGACCGCGGACGGAGAGCCGATTTGCCCCAACGCCCATGCCGCGTGCCCTCGCACCAACGGCTCCTCGTCGTTGAGCGCGTGGATCAACGCCGGTATCGCCTCGCGGCTTTTGCTATTGCCAAGGGCAACCGCGACGTTGCGCAGAAATCCGCGCCGCTTGGCGCGCACGATCGGACTACCGCGAAAGCGCCGGCGAAACTCATCTTTGTCTAGCGATAAGAGCGGAATCAGTTCCGGCGCATGCAAACCCTGTCTCGGCGAGTATGCCGGTTCCCTTGTCGCTTGCGCCTTGACATTGTACGGACATACTTCCTGGCAAATGTCACAGCCGAAAACATGATTGCCCACCAGCGGGCGCAATGCACGGGGCATCCAGCCTTTGAGCTCGATGGTCAAGTAGGAAATGCAGCGTCGCGCGTCCAGCAGGTAGGGCCCCACAAAAGCTCCGGTGGGGCACGCCTTGAGACACAGGTCGCACTTGCCACACCGATCACGCAGCGGCCGATCGTAGGCTAAGGACAAGTCGAGAAACAGTTCTCCCAAAAAAAACCACGAGCCTTTTTTGGGAGAGATGAGGTGAGTATTTTTACCGATCCAGCCAAGCCCGGCGATGCCGGCGAAATCCCTCTCCAACACCGGACCGGAATCAACGAAAGCGCGCCCCTCGACCGGTCCGTCGTGCAACTCTCTCACGCGCCCGAGCAACGCTTCGAGCTTGCCCTTCATCAGGTCGTGATAGTCCTCGCCCCAGGCGTAGCGCGAGATCCAGCCCCTGGGTTCGCGTGACGGCTCGGGACGAGAAAAAGCGGTGTAGTAGTTCATGCCGACGGAGACGATGGATACGGCCCATGGCACTAGTACATGCGGATCGCGCCGGAGTAGCTCTGTACGTTTCATGTAATCCAGCTCTCCGGCGAATCCTTCGCGCAGCCATTGCGCGAAGGACTGCTCGTGCGGCGCGGGCTTTACCGCCGAAATGCCAACGAGCTCGAATCCCAACCGCCGAGCTTCTTCCTTGACGCGCGCAGATAATGTGTTATCGCTATGCACCGCTGAGGAATTCATCGCGGGTCCAACGGAACCCTGTTCAAGATTCAAGGGCCTGCCCTGAGTCTCACCTAGGGGTTCCAGGTTCAAACTGTTCAGGCGCCCTCCCGGTTTTAACATTGAACCTTGAACTTTGACCAAAGCTCTCGGAAAGAGCAAACCTGCTTAACTCCCGATCGCTGTCATAACTGGAGAATCTCGGTCAATCAGTGATAGGAGACGTTGCTATCTGGATCGTTTCCCTCACCGTCAAGAAGCGGTTTACGGCCGGCAAACCCGTCTTCGATACGGTGCCAATAACCCACGTTGGATTCACCGACTTGCCAGCACAGAAAAACCACTTCGGCGCCGAGCATACATGGGAAATCGATCAAGCCCTGCTCGACGCCTTTGCACAGGCAGCCATAACCATTGATCTCTTCCACCCAACCTTTGACCTGGCCGATCAGTCTTGCGATCTCTCTGTCTTCGCCCAAGCGTTCCATGAGATTCGGCGCCTCCGGATCGAGCCGCTCTTTGCGAATGACCGTTTCACTGGCGCCTTTGAGCCGGCGGATATTTTCAAGGATCTGTTCCACCAGGGGCCGAAGCGTCGGTAGCAAGTCGTTGGCTTCGTTGACGGTAAAGAGGCGCGGATAAGGGGTCGCGGCGTCCATCTCTTATCGAATCAAGTTTGCGTCATTGGTAACGCTATCTCAAGTTCGCGTACTTCCCGCTAGAGTTTCATTTCCCCGCGAATTTGCCGCAATAAAGCAATGTTGTCTGAGTGTCCGGTCATGTGAGCCGTCACCGCGCCGCGAATCGGCCGGCCGAGCAAATAAAAATCGCCCAGGATGTCTAGCACCTTGTGGCGGGCAAATTCGTTGGTATAGCGCAGATCGGTGTTGATGATCCTTTCATCGCCGATGATGATGCAGTTATTGAGCTTGCCGCCGCCCGCCAAACCCATGGTCTGGAGTTTTTCGATGTCGCGCAAGAAGCCGAAGGTGCGCGCGGGCGCAATTTCGGCTTTGAAATATTCCGGCCCCTGGTAGGTGTAAAAATGTTCTTGCTCGCCCACGGGCTCGGGATAGCGCATCACATAATGAACGGAGAACACCTTGGCGGGTTCGACGCGGATCGACTCGCCGCCCTTGGCGCGCACGGAATACTGCCGGTTGATGATGATTTCACTCCATTCTTCGTCCTCTTCTTGAATGCCCGCCTCTTCGATCGCTTGGCAAAACTCAAGGGCCGAGCCGTCCATGATCGGCACTTCGCCCTGTACTTTGACGAGCAAATTGGTAATGCCATAACTGTGTAACACAGCGAGAAAATGCTCGACGGTTCCCACGGCAAAGCCCTTGGATCGCAGTGAGGTCGCATAGCCCGTCGAGCCGACATAGTCCAAATGCGCTGGCAGGGTCACATCGCCTGAGAGGCCCGTGAATCGAATGCCGCTGTTGGGCTGCAGCGGATGCAAGATCAGCCCCGTCTTGACACCGGAATGAAGCCCTTGCCCGGATAAGACGACGCTTTTTTTCAAGGTCTTCTGCTTCAGAAGCGCAGTAGGGCCTTTCGTCGCCGATTTCGCCGCGCGTGATTTCCTCGTCTCACTCCCAGTTTTCTTTTGAACCCCCGCTGCCGGCAATTCCCCCAGGGCCCGTTGCACGGTCAATAGCAGACCGTCCAAGGACACCGGCTTTTCGATAAAATCGAAGGCGCCAAACTTGGTCGCCGTAACGGCGGTGTGAATGTTACCGTGACCGGATACCATTACCACGTTTATCTCCGGCTCCTGGCTCTTGATCTCCTTCAGCAAGCCGATACCGTCGACCTGGGGCATCCAAATGTCCAGAAGAACCAGTTCTGGCCTTTCCGCTTTGATGATCTCGAGCACTCGCGCGCCATCCGCAGTGTCCACCACTCGGTAGCCCTCATCGCTCAAGACTTCACGCACCGACTCGCGCACACCGTCTTCATCATCGACGACCAAAATCGTCTTTTGTGTTGCCAGCTCTTCCACTAATCCTCCGTTTAAGAGTGCGCCGCCTTTTTTGCGAGTTCCTCTGCGCCGGCCGCCTCAGCGACCGGCAGCTCAATGGTAAATCTCGTTCCGCGAGGATCGTTGGGCAAGGCCCGAATATATCCGCGATGATCCTCAATGATCTGACTTACGATCGTTAGCCCCAGCCCGGTGCCGTTGTCCTTGGTTGAAAAGTACGGCTCGAAGATCTTTGCTCTAATCTCCGGTGCCATGCCGCATCCGTCATCCGCGACTTCCAATGTAACGGCTTCCCGCTCGCTATCGTAGGTGGTTGTGAGTTTGATTTCGCCACGGTCCGCCACCGCCGCCACCGCATTGTCCAACAGATTGATCAACACGCGCTTGATTTGCTCGCGGTCGAGCTCCAGTCGAGGGAGCACGCCGCCGTAAAACTGAAATTGAATGCCATGATGGCCTTCCTTGAAGAGAACGAGGGCGTCGCTTACGATCTCGTTTAGATCTTGAGACACGAGCTGAGCCGAGGGTAATCGGGCAAATTGAGAAAATTCGTTGACTAGATTTTTCAATGCGTCCACCTGATGGATGATCGTCGTGGTGCACTTGTCTAAAATCGCCCCGTCTCCTTCCAACATCTTGGCATAGCGCTTGCGCAACCGCTCGGCGGATAACTGGATGGGCGTGAGAGGATTCTTGATTTCATGCGCGATCCGGCGCGCGACCTCGCGCCAGGCGTCCATCCTTTGCACCTTTTGAATTTGGGTAATGTCCTCTAGAAACACCATCACCCCCAGAATCGAACCGTCGTCATCGCGCAGCGTTGCCGCATTGACCATCACCGTGAGCAATTGCTCTTGGAGCGACAGCCTGAGCTCCCGCTCGACGCTTTCGCGCCCTTCCACACTCTCGACGATGTCGCAGATTCCGCGCAGGTGTTCGGCACGAAAAACCTCCCGGTAACTTTTTCCTAATGCCCGGTCGGCTCTAACTCCCAAGATCTGTTCAGCCGCCTTGTTGCAAGTCGTGATGATTCCGGCCGGATCTATCGAAATAACTCCGGCGGCGATATTGGCGAGAAGCGTCTCCACCACGGTGCCGCGCCGCTCGAGTTCAAGCTTGATCTGTTTGAGGTCCCCGGTCATCTGATTGAACGCTTTCATCAGCACGCCGATCTCATCGTCCCTGCCCGCCTCGATCTTATAGTCCCAGTTGCCCAGAGCGACCTGATGAGTTCCCTCCGCCAGTTTCTGGATCGGCACGGTAATGCCTTTTGACAGATAGATGCCGCACCAAGTCGCCGCGAAAATGATCACCAGGGTAATCAACAGCATCGTCAAGAGATAGCTGTTCTTGATCGGCGTCTTGAGAAACGTCAGATATTTGTATTGTTCATAAGACTGGGAGATCTGCAGGGCTCTTTTCGAAATACTTTTCGGGACATAATAGTCGACCACAACTACGCCCACGATCCGCCTGTCGCGCGCATAGAGCGGCACACCACCGCGGATGATGTCGGCGTCGCCGAAGCTCTGTGTGCGCGTCATTTCAAGGCCGCGCAACGCGCGGTTTAGGAACTCGGGTTCGGGTTTGACGGTGACGCCCGTGGGCATCTGCTGATTGAAAGCGACGACGAAGGGCTGGCCATCCGGCGCAAAAAGCTCGACGGTGCCGAGATTGTATTCCCGTTGTTTGCTTTGTACGAACTCTTTTAGTTCCGCGGCCCGCCGGGCGTCGAACAGGCCGTCTTGGGTGATTTGCTGGCTCAGCTGTCGAGCATAAAAAATCGCGTTATTGGCGGAGTTTTGGTAATAGGTTTGGGCGATTTCCAAGGAACCTTGAAGCGCGCTTTCGACTTTGGAATCGAACCATCGTTCAAACGAGCGCGTCAAGAGCCCGCCGGCGATCGTAAACAACAATACGCTCGGCACCAACGATAGCGCGACAAAAGCCGCCACCAGGCGCACCTGCAAGCGGGAACCGAGAATGCGCTGCCTGTGTTCAACCACCAGCTTGACTAGATTACGAATGACGAGGAACACC
>Ga0114129_10012500_pt1 | contig 12087 bp, 9 predicted proteins | sample RhiMetdeltSRZDD1_FD_80071 | JGI IMG/M metagenome (GOLD analysis project Ga0114129, IMG submission 80071) | Populus rhizosphere microbial communities from Tennessee, USA - Rhizosphere MetaG P. deltoides SRZDD1 (version 2) (version 2) | ecosystem: Host-associated > Plants > Roots > Rhizosphere >... | reverse complement strand
TAGACGCGGCCGAGCTCCTCGACGCCGGGAAACACATGCACCAGGGTCTGCCGCGGGCCGGGAATGTCGAGCAGCGTGTAGCTTTGCGAAGGCATCTCGCCCAGCCGCCCACCGACCAGCAGGATGAGGTCGGCCCCCTTCACGCGCGCCAAGAGCTTGGGATTGGGTCCAATCCCGAGATCGCCCGCGTAGCAGGGATGTCCGGGATCGAACAGATGCGCGCGCCGGAACGTGGTTGCGACCGGCAGCGCAAAGCGCTCCGCGAAGCGCGCGAGCGCGGCGCAGGCCGCGTCCGACCAGCGGCTGCCGCCGAGCAGCACGATGGGTCGCTCGGCCGCCCATAACAGCTTCTGCAACCGGCTCATGTCGGTCGCGCCCGGCCACGTCTCCACCACCTCGAAGGCCGGGGCGTCGGGCACAGCAATGCGCTCGACCAGCATGTCCTCCGGCAGCGCGATGACAACCGGCCCGGGCCGACCGCTGGTCGCGGTGTAGAAGGCACGCGAGATGAGTTCAGGGATGCGGGTGGGATCGTCGATCTCGGTCGCCCATTTTGCCATCGTTCCGAACACTGCGCGATAATCCAGCTCCTGGAACGCCTCGCGCTCGCGCATCTCGCGCGCGATCTGCCCGACGAACAAAATGAGCGGCGTCGAGTCCTGGCGCGCGATATGCACGCCCGCCGATGCGTTGGTCGCGCCGGGTCCACGGGTGACGAAGCAGATGCCGGGCCGGCCGGTGGCCTTGCCCTGGGCCTCCGCCATGATCGCCGCACCGCTCTCCTGCCGGCAGACGGTGACGGCGATATCGCGGTCGTGGCAGGCGTCGAGGGCGGCGATATAGCTCTCGCCTGGCACGCAGAACATGTGACGCACGCCATGGATGACGAGCTGATCGATCAAAACTTCGGCGGCCGTCCTGGTGCCGTCATTGGCGCGCATTGCGGAAGTCTCCGGATTATTTCGCACGCTTATAGCAAGCGGCGCGGGACACGTCGCGGTGCCCGGGCTTGACCCCGGCAGCCCATTCATCCGCAGGCGCGGAACGGACCTTCTTCCCGAAGATCACCGGTCCCGGTTTGACGGTTGAGAGGCGCGACGGCTGCGCGCGAGATGCCGGGGCTCAGGTCGCGGGCTCGACCGAGACCACTTGGAACGTGTGCAGCGCGCCGTCTTCATCGCGGATCGAGACATACTCGCCATTGCGGAAGGCGTGATCGCCGAAACGATAGCCGGCCTCGTCGTCGTCCTCCGCGGTCTCGTCGTAATCGAAGATCCAACGCGCGTGCTCGGCTCCGCCCGGCTTGTGCACGAGCCGGCCGATCTCGTCGTCCTCGCCCTCCCAGAACCGGCGCACGCCACAATGCTCTCGGTACTTTTTCCAGAGTGCCGGCTCGATCCGCCCGTCGGCATCGAGCGGAGCCACGAACTCGTAGCCGTGTTTACCCGATCCCTGGGGGAATTCCTTCGAACGGGCAAGATTGAGCCGGATGCGCTTGAGGAGATGCGGTAATTGGGTCATGACGTCTCGATAGGCTCGGGGTTGTAAACAAGATAGCACACTGAACGCTTCCGCGTTCGCCGGCGTTGACATGGCTCAATGCCGGGACAGCGCGGAATGCGGCGAGGGGCCGCTGCAGGGGTCGCACGACGAATGAACGAGGGCGAATCCCAGGAACCGGTCTTTGCCATGCTGGCCGACCCGGCGACCCACGGCGGAGTGCCAGTCAAGCGCATCGATACCCACGCGGCCTCGGTATTCCTGGCCGGCACCCGCACGTTCAAGGTCAAGCGCGCAGTGCGCTTTCCCTTCCTGGACTATTCGACCCTCGACCTGCGCAAGAAGGCGTGCGAGGCGGAGCTGGAGGTCAACCGGCCCTACGCGCCCGAAATCTACCGCGGCGTCGTGCCGATCACGCGCGAGGCCGACGGCCGGCTCGCGCTCGACGGCGCCGGCGCACCGGTCGAATGGGCGGTCGAGATGCGCCGCTTCGACGAGGATGCGACCCTCGACCGGTTGGCGGAAGCGGGCCGGATCGATGCAGAACTGGCGGACGCACTCGGCCGCGCGGTGGCGGCGGCGCATGCAACGGCGACCGAGGTCGACGCCCGCCCGTGGGTGAAGGCGCTGGCCGACTATATCGAGGAGCACGTCGCGGCCTTCGGCGAGATGCCCGACCTGTTTCCGGTGGAGGACGTCGACGCCCTCGCGCGCGCAAGCCGCGCCGCCTATGCCCGCATCCATCCGCTCCTGGTCGAGCGCGCAAGCCGAGGTCTGGTCCGCCGCATTCACGGCGATCTTCATCTGGGCAACATCGTTCTGCTCGAAGGCCGCCCGGTGCTGTTCGACGCCATCGAATTCAGCCCGCTGATCGCGTCCGGCGACGTGCTTTACGATCTGGCGTTCCTGCTGATGGATCTGACCGCGCGCGGACTGAGACCCGCGGCGAATCTGGTGCTCAACCGCTACTTCTATGCGACCGGACGAGCCGAAGACTTCGACGGTCTTGCAACGCTACCGTTCTACTTGTCGATGCGCGCGGCCATTCGCGCCAAGGTGACGGCAGCGCGGCTGCGATCGGCGAGCCCCGGGAAAAAGGACGCGATCGCGAGCGATGCACGCCAATACTTCCACCTTGCGTGCCAGTTGATCGCCCCGCCGCCTCCCCTCTTGATCGCCGTCGGCGGCCTTTCGGGCACCGGCAAGTCGGCGCTCGCGCGCGCGCTGGCGCCCGACCTCGGAGCAGTGCCCGGCGCGGTGGTGCTACGGTCGGATGTGGAGCGCAAGACGCTGTTCGGCAGGGACGAACGGGAAAAACTCCCGCCGGACGCCTATGCACCGGCGGTGACGGCGCGCGTCTACGCCATCATCGTCGACCAGGCGCGCCGGGCGGTCGCGGCGGGCCATGGCGCCATCGTCGATGGCGTCTTTGCGAAGCCGCAGGAGCGGGCGATGGTGGAGCAGTCCGCCCGCGCGCTGGGCGTTCCCTTTCGCGGCCTTTTTCTCGAAGCCGACCTCGCCACCCGCATCGCCCGCGTCGGCACCCGGAGCAGCGACGCCTCCGACGCCGACGCGGCGGTGGCCCGTATCCAGGAGAGCTACGACCTCGGTACGCTCGACTGGGCCCGGCTCGATGCCTCTGGCACGCCGGAGCAGACTCTCGCCCGCGCGCGCAACGCGATCGAGGGGCTCACCCGGTCTGCGCGCTCCTCCGCAGGATGAAGCGGCCGGCGATCACCGGCACCGGTGCGGGCTGCCACAGGCCATCGCACGCTGAAGCTTTGCGGCACTCATCATGATCGCGCTCTAGATTGCATCGCATGTTCGTTGATCCCCGGAAGATCGCCATCGCCACCGCCGGCTTCTGCGCCTTCCTCAACCTTTACTCGCCGCAAGCGCTGCTGCCCGCGTTGGCGCACGAATTCGGCGTGGGCGCAGCGGAGATCAGCACCATCATGACGGCGAGCGCGCTCGCCATCGCCCTGACCGCCCCATTCACCGGGGTCATCGCCGACGTCTCGGGGAGGAAGCGCGTCATCACCGCCGCCATGCTGGCCATCGTGGTGCCGATGGCGGGCGCGGCGCTGGCGCCCGACGTCAATGCGCTCATCGTCTGGCGCTTTGCCCAGGGCTTGTTGCTGCCGCCGATTTTCGCCGTGACGGTTGCCTATATCGGCGACGAATGGCCGCCCACCGAGGTGCCGGGGGTCGCCGGCATCTATATCGCCGGGTCAAGCCTGGGCGGGTTCTGCGGGCGCTTCATTCCCGGCCTGCTGCACGATCTCATCGGCTGGCGGGGCGGATTCCTCGCCCTCGCGGCCCTGTCGCTGGGCGGAGCCGTCATCCTGGCGCTGCTGCTGCCACGGGAAAAGGGGTTCGTGCGTTCGCAGGGCCTCGGTGCCTCGGTGCGGCAGATGCTGCGGCATCTGAAGAATCCGCAGCTTCTCGCGACCTACGCCATCGGCTTCGGTGTCCTGTTCAACTTCATCGCCGTATTCACCTATGTCAGCTTCCATCTCGCCGCCCCGCCCTATGAGTTCTCGTCGACGCTGCTCGGCGCGGTGTTCGTGACCTATCTCGTGGGCACCGTCATCGCGCCGATGACGGGTTGGATGGTCGCACGGCTCGGACGCCGGTGGTTTATCCTCACCGTCATTGCCGCGTGGGCGGCGGGCGCGCTGCTCATGCTGGCACCGCCGCTTCCCGCGATCATCATCGGACTGATTCTTTGCGCCGCTTGCGGCATGCTGTGCCAGACGATTGCGACCGGCTATGTGACCGCGATCGCAAACGAAGGACGCTCGTCGGCTGTCGGACTGTACGTGACGTCGTTCTATGTCGGCGGCAGCATGGGCGCATTCCTGCCTGGTCTCGCATGGAACGCCGGCGGCTGGCCGGCCTGCATCGCCATGGTCGTTGCGATGCTCGCAGCCATGGCGTTGATCGCGGCCCTCGCCTACCGGGGCGCAACGGCTTAGTGTCATTGCGTTTCGCCAAGATCAGAGGAAGAACGAATGACGGCGCCGACCCAAAGCCATCTTGATTTCCTGCAATCGATCGACACGCCCACCGTTTGCAACCTGGTGGAGATCGTGGCGCCCGAGCGCCGCGGCTCCGGCTACACGGTCAAGCACCTGCATTGCCCATTCCCGGATCTTCCGCCGATCGTCGGTTTTGCCAAGACCGTGACGTTCAAGGCGAGGGATGCGGTTCCCCTCGGTCAGGCCGGCTATATGCAGAAGCGCCTCGACTACCTCGATTACGTCGCCGGCGCGCCTCGGCCGAGCATCATGGTCATGGAGGATCTCGACGGCGAATACGTTGGATACGGTGCGTTCTGGGGCGAGGTGCAATCGAACGTGCACAAAGCGCTGGGCTGCCTCGGGGTCGTGACCAATGGATCGGTCCGGGATATCCCGATGATCGCGCCGGGCTTCCAAATGCTGGCCGGCTCGATCGTTCCGTCGCATGCCTATGTCCACGTTGTCGATTTCGGAATCGATGTGACGGTGCACGGCATGGCCGTGAGGAGCGGCGATCTGGTACATGCCGACCGCCACGGCGCCATCGTCGTTCCCATCGACAAGATCGATGCCATGAAGGCCGCGCTCGACGGCCTTGCCGCGCGCGAAGCCAAGATCATTGCCGCGGCCAAGGCGGGAGGCGGCGTCGCCGCCATCAAGGCGGCGATGGCGGGCTAGGGCACGCCGATGAGCGCGGGCAGCGGCCGGCGGGATCGGCGCGAAACCAATCCGGCTTTCAGCAGCCGCAAGCTGAAGCTCGGGACTTTCCAAACCAATCTCGACAGCGGCTGCGTGATGTCGGACCTTGACGGGCGCCTCGACATCACCTGGCCCAACACGATCGCGCTCGCCAAGCTGGCCGAAGAGATGGAGTTCGAGGCACTTGTGCCGGTGGCGCGCTGGCATGGGTTCGGCGGCGCCACCAACCCGCAAGGCCCCGGATTCGAAGCCTACACCTGGGCCGCCGGCATTGCCGCTTCCACCAGCAAGCCCGGCGTGTTCGCCACGTCGCACATTTCGCTCAATCATCCGATCGTCGCCGCCAAGCAATCCACGGTGATCGATCATATTTCCGGCGGCCGCTACGCGCTCAACATCGTGACCGGGTGGAACCAGCCGGAGATCGACATGTTCGGTAATCCGATGATGGGGCACGCCGAACGTTATGCCTGCGCCGAGGAATGGTTCAGCATCGTCAAGCGGCTTTGGACCGAGGACGATATGTTCGATCACGAGGGCAGGTTCTACAAGATCACCAAGGGCTACCTGCAACCCAAGCCGATTCAAGCCCCCTACCCCGCGGTGATGAGCGCCGGCGCCTCCGAACGCGGGCGCGAGTTCGCGGCAAAATATGCGGACCTGGTCTTCACCGTCATCCGCACCGGCGGTCTCGATGAATGCCGCGCCCACGTGCAGGCGTACCACACGCTCGCGCGCGAGACCTATGGCCGCGAGGTTCGGGTCTGGACGCTAGCCAACATCGTGCAAGGGGAAACCGAAAAGGAGGCGCGCGACTTCTACCGATACTACGTCCACCAGAAGGGAGACTGGGAGGCGGCCAGGAACATGATCGACACGTTCTCGCTCGAGATCAATGCCCGCGCCATTCCGCCGGAACGCGTGAAAGCGCTGCAAGAGGCATTCCTTTCGGGCTGGGGCGGTCTGCCATTGATCGGCACCCGAGAGCAGATCGTCGATGGATTACAGGCGTTGTCGCGTGCCGGCCTCGACGGCGTTCTGCTGTGCTGGCCGCGGTTCGAGCAGGGGATGCGCGAATTCCGCGATCTGACCTATCCGCTCGTCAAGCAGGCAGGGCTACGGGACCTGGCTTAGACCATTCCCAATAATTCCGGAGGATCCGTCCAATCGGCAACAAGAGGTGCGATATGAACGCTCACGACGAGGTCGCGCTTTGGCACGCCCTTTATCAACTCGAGACGCGATACTGGCACGAGGTCGACGCCAATGGCGGGCGCAACGCGCACGAGTTCTACCTGCCCGACGGCCTGATGGTGGTGGGACACAATCGGTTTCAAGGGCGCGAGAAAATCAAGGAATTCTATGCCTGGCGTGAGCGTCAGGCCGCAACGGCGATCAGCAGCGTCAAGACCACGCGGCACCTGATCAGCAATCTGTTCATCGAATCGCGCAGCGAAAGCGCGGCGCGGGTCTTGGGCATCGTGAGCTTCTACGGCGCCGTCGTTCGCCCGCCGGCCCCGCAATCCAAGCCGCCGATGCTGATCGCGGATCTGATGAATGACTGCGTGTTGGACGGTGATCACGGATGGCAGTTCAAGTCTCACACGCTGCAGCCGGTTTTCATGAGCCACGAGGCCCCGCCGTCCATCGCGATCGATACGCACCGATAGTTGTCCGGCCGCGCCAGTCTTGGGCGACCAGGCGGAACGACGCGCTGCAGCGTTTCCGGTTGGTTTGATTCAGCGCCGCAGGTTCACAGGTGTCACCCGCGGGCTTGACCCGGCTTAACCCGCGGGTCCATCCATTCTTCGCAATAACCTTTGCGTCCTTGCCGCGATTCTCTTGCCAAGGAGATGGATGCGCGGGTCAAGCCCGCGCATGACAGCCTCATAAGGGTCACCTGCGCAGGGCCCGTCGCGCTGTCAAAGCTGACACGCTGTCAAAGCTGACGCTTACTGCGGCGCCAGTTTCTTCAGGATCAAGATGGAGAGATTGCCGTCCGGCGTGTAGTCGCTCTTCTTCATCTCGAACCGCGTCTCGCCGAGCTTCCGCACGTCGTCGCCGCAGAAGCTGACGAGATTGTCGGCGGCGCCCTTGTCGACCACCAGGCGGAATTCCTTGATCGGTCCGGACCAGTTGGCGCCGGTCTTGAGAATATAGTCGATGCGCTCCTCCGCGAACGGTGCGGCGAACTTGCTGTCGGCTGTCTTGCGCGCGCGTTCGACCGCCGCCAGGAATTCGTAACTGAAGCAATACTTCTCCTTGTACTCCTCGTACCACGGCTCCTTGGCTTCGTCGGGAGAGCCGAGGGCGGTCTGCACCGACGCGCCGACACTGGGCTTGTAACGATGCGTGATCGCGGTCTCGGCCCTGGCTGGGAAGGTCTGCTCCCAGTAGTAGGTGGTCTGCAGCATCCAGCGCGCCTCCAGATGCTTCTTCATGCCGCCGCCGGCGTCGTACTCATCGATCTCGGCGAGGCCGATGCGCAAGAACTCCTCCCACTTGTCCGCCGGCAGGCGGTCGAGGGCTTCGTTGGTGCTCGCCAGATGCGGCGCCAACGGGATGCCGAGGCTGCGCAGCAATTGCGTGCGGTCGATGCCGGCAGCGATGGCGCGCTGCTCGAGCTTGGCCGCGACCGGCGCCCCGTTCACGGTGGTGGAAAAGGCGAGAAAGTTGACGGGATCGTCGGTCGGCACCGAGATGATGTCGTCCGGGCCTTCGACCTGGATGTCCGGCATCGGAAAGGCGACGAGCACGGTCACGTCCTTGTCCGACCTGTTGAGGAAGCGGTAGTGAATCCTGACCTCCTGGGCTGAAATGGTGAGGTCCTCGGACAGCATTTCGACGTCGTCGTTGCGCACGAAGATCAGCCCGCCGGTGGAGAGCTCGGCGCTCGTATCGTTAGCGAGCGCGGGCAAAGCCGCGAGAGCCGCAACGGCCAGAGCGATCGCCGATGTCCGCATGTCAGGATTCCCGCCTGTCCTAGTGTGGCGCATTTGACGTTCCTATCAGTATTGGCCGCGAGTCTTTCATAGGAACGTCAAATGCAAAGCCACACTAGAATCATGACTTGCTAGTGTCCCCTTTGTTTCCGACGTTCGTAAAAGCGGGTGCTGCGAGATGATACGAACGTCGGAAACGACAGGATGATTTTTCGTCGAGTCATCATCCCGCTCTAGCTTTTTGTTTGTGCGTGATCTTTGCCGAAAACCGGTGCCCACTTTTCGGGATCACGCACTAGTGTGGCGGATTTGACGTTCCTACCAGCATTGCCGCGAGTCCTTCGTAGGAACGTCAAATCCAAAGCCACACTAGAATCATATAGTTGCTAGTGTCCCTTTGGTTCCGACGTTCGTGCGAGCGCGTGCTGCAAAGGGATACGAACGTCGGAACCGGGACACTAGTGGCTGTCGAGGTAGGACACCGGTTTGAGGTCGGATGACCGCGTGTCCGCTGATTGCAGGACAAAGCCGGAGGCCCGCGCCGCGCTCGCGACCTGCGCGCGCGCATCTGCGACCAGTGTCGGCTTGTCGTCGTGGCCATAAACGTCATCGCGGAAATGGATGACATTGTCGCGCGTCGCCCAGCCGGTCAGATAGACCCAGGCCACCGGCACCCTATGGGTCAGGCGGATGTCGGTCCGCTCGCCCTTGGCGATGGCCGCATCGATTTCACGCCGGCCCCAGCCCGGATTGTCGGACAACAGCCAGGTGGCAAGCGCGCGCGGATCTTCCACCCGGGTGCAGCCCGAGGACTGGAAGCGATAATCCGCGCTGAAGAATTCCTTGTGGCTGGTGTCGTGCATGTAGACGGAATGCGGATTGGGCATGTCGATGCGCACGGCCCCGAGCGCGTTCCAGTTTCCCGAGTCCTGGCGGATGGTAAAGTTCGGCGCGCGATCCGTGCTCCAGTCGATGGATTTCGGATCGATCTCGCGGCCCTGCCCATCGAGCACGCGCATGTGCATGCGCTCGACATAACTCTGGTCTTTGCGCATCCGGGTGATGACGTCCTTCTTCATGATCGACAGCGGCACAGTCCAGGTCGGGTTGAGGTTGACCGCGGTGATGTAGGTCGTCAGCGCCGGCGAGGGCCGGTCCGGCTTGCCGACCACCACCACGTAGCGGCGCACGACCTTGTCGCGGTCGATCGCCTCGGCGAACGCGGCCGGCAGGTTCACCACCACGTAGCGCTGGCCAAAGGTGAAATCCATCGCGGCGAGCCGGTCGAGCGATGCCCCCAGCTGGCGCAGCCGCTTGCCCACCGGCACGTTGAGCGCGGTCAGCGTCTTCGGCCCGATGCTTCCCGTTTCCGCCAGGCCGTGACGCGCCTGGAAGCGTCGCACCCCGGCGGCCAGCGCGTCGTCGTAGACATCGCCGTCGGCCTGGTCGGCAGGAAGATCCTCGGTGATGGCGAGGCGTCGGCGCAGCAGCGCCACCTCCGGACCGCTCGATCCGGGCGCGAGTTTGCTGCTGCTGGGCGGAAGCACGGGCCAGCCGCCCTGCACCTCGAGCGCGGTGTAGCTCAGCATGGCGGCGGCCATGCGCTGGATCGTGCCTTCGTCAAAAGTCGGATCCGGCGATTGCGACATCCGCACCGCGGCGGCCTGCGCCGGCACACGCGTCGGCGCGGGCTTGGGGCCGCCCTGGGCGAGCGCCGGACCGGCCAAAAGAGACGCAAACAGAATCGGGAGAGCAACGAGCCGCATCGGCGTGATCAAGCTATACCCCCTTTAAGCATGCCGCGGCGCCGTCTGCACCCTCCGTCAGGGCGCGGCGCGCGACAGTGTCCACAATTGCGTTGAGTCGATTCGCTCCCGATCCCGCCACGGGTCTGCCGTTCCGACGGGCAGGTCCCGGACCCGCCGCGACGTTGCGCGGAAAGTGTGGCCGGCTGATGGAGGACGGACGGCAATTTACGAGGGCATTCAAGGCGGTACGGTTTCTTGTTGGTTAACGCGATTGCTCGTCGGCGCTCGGGTGCCAACCGGGCCGATAGCCGGCCGACAGCGCAGCCAAGGTGCCAGGCGGCGTCAGAACATCGACCATGAGATTGCGCGGACGCGGACACGCGCCGATGTACCCGGTGGACGCCCATCGCAGCAGCGCAGGGCCACGAACCGCAAAGGCGCGGCCAGGCTCCTCCGGCAAGGTGATCATGCTGCCGTCAGGCAAGCCGTCGATCGCGCACCGATGGCGACGCTTGCCACGCCCATCGAGCCGCTCGGCGTGGAGTACGCGATCGATTTCGTCCGCGCGTCCGAAATGCTCACGGGCGAATGCCGCCGCGAAAGCTTGCGCATCCGCCCGCCGGCACTCGAAGCAGGGGCGATGACCGGCCGCCAGCGCGGTCGGCTCATCGAGGAAGAACAGCTCGGTATAGCCCGCGCCCCAGACGTTTCGATGCCGTCCCTTGAAGTCGAGGCGACAACAAATCCATCTGCGTGAAACCCAACGCCGCGCACCGAGGGTGCGGTCGTCGCGATGGAACCGTCCGCCACGATTGCCGAACAAAAGGCCGCGCGAAGCATCGGCGAAAAGATTGCCGAACGGATCGACGCGGTTGGACAACGACATTTGCGATCGCCTTCTCTCGAAGGACGACTTAGCGCAGAGCCAAACGATGCTTCAAGCGGCCCGAACCCGGCGCCGCGCCGGGGCGGCAACCATGTTCGCGCTGCGATTTGCCCGCCACTTCACCGGAGGTTCAACCGCGCGCAGCGAAGGGCCACGCGTTTTGCATCCCGGCGCGCCGTTGATTAAGAATGCCCTGATGAAAGACGCGCGCGGCCTCGACGTCACCAGCGACGACGCAACGACCGTGGCGGCGGCGGACGACTTCGCCGCACGTCTGCTGCGACTCGATCAGGGCGTCGAAGCCATCCTCGACGCCGTGAAACGCTGGCCGGCGACGCCCATCATTCAACTCTACGCCGCCGCCTTCTGGCTCTACGGCCAGACGGAAGGGGCGCGCGAGAACGCCGCGACGCACTTGCGTGCGTGCGAAACGCTGACGATGAACGCGCGCGAGCGCGCGCTCCATCGGGCGCTGGCGCTCTGGCATGCGAACGACAATCTGCGCGCGCTCGAGGTGATGGAAGCCGTCACGGCCGAGTGGCCGCGCGACCTCTGCACCGCCAAGCTCGCGGAGTTCCTCTATTACGTGCTTGGCCAGCAACACATGGGGGCACGATTTCGCGCGCACATGACCCGTCTTGCCCCGATGCACGCGGACGATCCGGATTTTCTTGCGATGGCGGCGTTCGCCAGCGAGTTGTGCGACGACTACGCCGCTGCCGAGACCGGCGCTGAGCGCGCACTCGGCATCGAGCCGCGAAACCCGTGGGCGCAGCACGCCCTCTCCCATGTCCTCATCCGGCAAGGCCGAGTCACGGAGGGCCTTGCGCGCTTGGAGGCTTTCCTTCCGCTCTTGGCGACGTGCGGACGTCCGATCCATTCGCATGATGCGTGGCACCTGGCGCTGCTGCACCTCGAGCAGCTCGACATAGCTGCGGCGATGCGCGTCTTTCATGCTCATATCTGGGGCATCACCCCGGATTTCGTGGTCGAGCAGCTCGATGCGATTGCATTGCTTTGGCGCATCGAGATGGCCGGCACGGCGATGGATGCCCGATGGCCGTCGGTCGCCGATCATGTGGCCGCGCGCGCGACCGAGACGTTCATGCCGTTCATGAATGCGCATTACCTCTATGCGCTGGCGCGCGCGGGGCGGCTCGACGCAGTCGAGGCAGGTCTCGCCGCGGTCCGCGCCCGCAGCAAAGCGGATGACGAGGAAGCGCGGCGCGTGTGGGCGCCGGTGGGCCGCCCGATCGCCGAGGCCGCGGCCGCGTTCGGAGCGGGGGATC